>Ga0123519_10000009_pt1 | contig 359062 bp, 248 predicted proteins | sample YelNatPaOPRAMG02_FD_87396 | JGI IMG/M metagenome (GOLD analysis project Ga0123519, IMG submission 87396) | Hot spring microbial communities from Yellowstone National Park - Yellowstone National Park OP-RAMG-02 (version 2) | ecosystem: Environmental > Aquatic > Thermal springs > Hot (42-90C) ... | reverse complement strand
CACCCCCAGGATGCGATGAGCCGACATCGAGGTGCCAAACCGCGCCGCCGCTATGGACGCTCGGGCGCGATAAGCCTGTTATCCCCGGAGTACCTTTTGTCTGTTGAGCGATGGCCCTTCCATCCGGGACCACCGGATCACTAAGCCCTACTTTCGTATCTGCTCGACCCATCGGTCTCGCAGTTAAGCACCCTGTCTACCTTTGCGCTCAACGCCTGATTGCCGACCAGGCTGAGGGTACCTTTGGACTCCTCCGTTACTCTTTAGGAGGAGACCGCCCCAGTCAAACTGCCCAGCTGGCACTGTCCTCCGCCCGGTTTACGGGAATCGGAGTTAGAACTAAAGTGTATCCAGGGTGGTATTTCAAGGGCGGCTCCACCGGAACTGGCGTCCCGGCTTCACAGCCTCCCACCTATCCTACACAAGATACACCACAGCCCAATACCAGCCTACAGTAAAGGTTCACGGGGTCTTTCCGTCTAGCCGCGGGTATGTGGCATCTTCACCACAGCTACAATTTCACCGGGTCGCTGGTTGAGACAGTGCTCCGGTCGTTACGCCATTCATGCAGGACGGAACTTACCCGCCAAGGAACTTCGCTACCTTAGGACCGTCATAGTTACGGCCGCCGTTTACCGGGGCTTCGGTTGCGAGCTTCGCCTTGCGGCTAACCCGCTTCCTTAACCTACCGGCACCGGGCAGGCGTCAGACTCTATACATCCTCTTACGAGTTGAGCAGAGTCCTGTGTTTTTGATAAACAGTCGCCAGAGCCGATTTACTGAGACCCCCAGAAGCTCATCACCTCCGAGGGCACCCCTTCTCCCGAAGTTACGGGGCCATTTTGCAGAGTTCCTTAACCAGCGTTCTCCCGAGCGCCTGAGACTACTCGTCTCGCCTACCTGTGTCGGTTTTAGTACGGTCACTGAGGATTCAACCTTTAGGAGCTTTTCTCGGGCGTCTTTCGGATGACTTCCCGAACAAAACGCGGTCGGTCCCGTCCCTCGGCTTGCGGGGGCGGATTTGCCTACCCCCACCTCAGAACGGTCCACGGACATTTCTAGCCGTCCGATCACCCTACGGACGCCGTCCCTCCATCAGTCCTCCTCAGTGGCGCAGGAATGTTGACCTGCTGTCCATCGTCTACGCCTTTCGGCCTCGACTAAGGTACCGGCTAACCCTGGGCGGAATTACCTTCCCCAGGAAACCTTAGGCTTTCGGCGAGCAGGATTCTCACCTGCTTTATCGTTACTCATTCCGGCATAATCACCTGTAGAGCCCGCCACCGCTCCTCACGAAGCGGCCTGTATCTGCTCTACAGCGCTCTCCTACCGCTACGCGTAGCGTAGCCCACAGCTTCGGTGTAAGGCTTACTCCCGTTCATTTTCGGCGCAGGGTTGCTCGACCAGTAAGCTTTTACGCACTTTTTAAATGGTGGCTGCTTCTAAGCCAACATCCTGGCTGTCTCAGCAACCCCACTTCCTTTGTGACTGAGCCTTACTTAGGGACCTTAGCTGGTGGTCCGGGTTGTTTCCCTCTCGACCCTGGAGCTTATCCCCCAGGGACTGACTCCCGAGATAGTCGCGCCGGTATTCGGAGTTTGGTTCGGCTGGGCAGCCGGCGAAGGCCCCCATGCCAATTCAGTCTCTCTACCCCCGGTGCGTAGTGTCTCGAGGCTAGCCCTAAAGCTATTTCGGAGAGAACGAGCTATCTCTGCGTTTGATTAGACTTTCACTCCTCCCCACAGGTCATCCCCTCGGTTTTCAACCCAAGTGGGTTCGGGCCTCCACGCGGTGTAACCCGCGCTTCACCCTGCCCATGGGTAGGTCACGCAGTTTCGCGTCTACTGCCGGCGACAAAACGCCCTATTCAGACTCGGTTTCCCTACGGCTTCCGCCCGGAAGGCCTTAACCAAGCCGCCGACAGTAACTCGCCGGATCATTATGCAAAAGGCACGCCGTCACACCCACCTCACCCCTTGCGGGGTAGGAAATCGGTGCTCCGACCGCTTGTAGGCATACGGTTTCAGGGTCTCCTTTCACTCCCCTCACGGGGGTTCTTTTCATCTTTCGGTCGCCCTACTGGTCCACTATCGGTCGTCGAGGAGTATTTAGCCTTACGGGATGGTCCCCGTAGCTTCAGTCGGGGTTCCACGTGCCCCGACCTACTCAGGTACCTCCGGGCTGTGAGCCAGCTTTCGCTTACGGGACTGTCACCCTCTGTGGTCCACCTTTCCAGGATGGTTCAGCTAGCCGTTCACATCACCCATGTGGAGGCCCTACAACCCCGCAGGGAAAATCCCCACGGTTTGGGCTGTTCCCCTTTCGCTCGCCGCTACTTAGGGAATCGAGTTTTCTTTCTTTTCCTCCGGCTACTAAGATGTTTCAGTTCGCCGGGTATCGCCTCACACGCCTATGGGTTCAGCGTGTGATCATTCGGGGATCCCGGGATCATCGCTTGTTTGACAGCTCCCCCGGGCTTATCGCAGTCTTCCACGCCCTTCATCGCCTCTCGACGCCAAGACATCCACCGTACGCCCTTAGGAGCTTGGCCACATGTATCGAACGCTCCCACCTTCCGGCGGGCCGCCGATACCCAAGCTCGCTACGCTCGCCTCCAGCCGAACATGTCATCTGGATAACACGCTCGGCCGTAGCCTCGTACGCTCGGCATCAGATGCCACCAAAGATCACAACCGAATTGTCAAAGAACAAAACACGGAGCGACAACCTGATGTCATCACTCCGCGGCAAACCAACTGGGGTCGCACTTTGCTTCCAAACTACGTCCCCTGTTCGTTTGCCGCCAGGAGCTTTTTTAACTCCTGACATTCTCAATCTATCGCCCCGCCCAACTTCCTGTCAACCCCTCCCCGCCGTGCCTTTCATCCTCATTTTAGGCTTCTTGCGGCTATTACTCAGCGGGCATTCGTCATTATAGGGGCCGCTGCCTATCAGGATCAACCCCCGGCTTCCGATTTTTTGATCGTCCCAGCCGGGCCTCACTTGCTCCTGGTATTTCTCATTACACAGACATCTCTGGGAGCGTCAAGGGGGCCCGAAGCACGCCCCTTTCGATTTCCTGCGAACTATGATGGAATTGGGCAAAGGCAGCGCATCCAGGAGTCATTATCGGCCGATCGACACCCACAGTTGAGGGACAACCGACTGACGCGACGAAACGGTGATCCGTCCCCCGGCGGTTGACCTAAACCCCATTCTTACCGAGGGCTCAGGCGACATGCATCTATTCCCCGTCCGGCAGATTTATCGCCACGGCACCCGGTGGGCCGAGATTTTATCCGTGCTCAGCAAGTACGGCCTTGCGGACTGGATTGACCGCCTCGGCCTGGAAATAGCCCGCGATCTCATCAAAGGGCCCACCGGAGAAATCGTCGCGCGACTGCCCTGGACCACCCGATTTCGACTTGCCTTAACGGAATTGGGCCCGACGTTCATCAAGCTGGGTCAGGTGCTCAGCACGCGGCCCGACGTGGTGGGCGTGGAACTTGCCCGAGAACTTGAGGAACTTCAGGAACATGTGGCGCCCGACCCACCCGATGCAGTTCGGCATGTCATTCGCACGGAGTTGGGCCATGATCCGGAAGAACTTTTTGCCGAGTTTGAAGAAGAGCCACTCGCCTCGGCTTCCATTGGCCAGGTGCACGCGGCACGGTTGAAAGACGGCCGCCGCGTCGTGCTGAAAATCCAGCATCCCGGGATCGAGCAGAAAGTCCTCGTCGATCTGGAAATTCTCAGTGCTCTGGCCATGCTCGCTGAGAAACTGCCGGATCTCCAGACCTACCGTCCCGCGGCACTGATGGCCGAGCTCAAACGGACTATGACGCGGGAGCTCGACTTCCAGCGGGAATTGCGCAATCTTCAGGAATTTGAAGCAAATTTTCGGAACAGCGAGGATCTTAAGATCCCCCGGGCATTTCCAGAATTCAGCACCAAAAGAGTGCTCACGATGGAATACCTGGACGGGATCAAACTGGCAGACCACGCACGAATCGAGCGGGATGGAATCGATTGCCAGGCCGTGGCACTCCGTGGTGCCCGCGCGTACCTAAAAATGATCTTTCAGGACGGCTTTTATCACGCGGATCCGCACCCAGGAAATATCCTCATCCTCAGGGACGGTCGGGTGGGACTTCTGGATTTTGGGATGGTGGGCCGTCTGGATGATGAACTCCGGGAAGACGTTCAGGTTTTGCTTTCCGGGCTTGCTTCGCAGGATGCCATCACACTGGCGGATGTCATCAGCCATATTGGCAAGGGGCCTCGCGATCTGGACCGGGCAAGCTTGACCGTGGATTTGACGGACTATGTGTCCTACTACGGGCACCTGCCCATTGATCAGTTTGATCTCGGCGGAGCACTCAACGAGATGTTTGAAATCCTCCGCCGGTACCGGATCATGCTGCCTGCCCGTATTGCCCTTCTCTTAAAAACTCTTGTGATTCTGGAAGGGACCGCTCAGCTGCTGAATCCCAAATTTCATCTTCTTTACGTGATTCAGGAATACCAGAAAGAGTTTTTCTGGCAACAGTTCTCCCTCCGCCGGCGACTGCGAAAACTCCGTCGCGCGACATGGCGTTTTCAACACCTGCTCGATGCACTCCCCCAAAATCTTCTGGACCTTTTCGATCATATCCGAAGCGGACAGTTCGACATCCGCCTCGAGCACCGTGGCCTGGAGCCTTCCGCCAATCGACTGGTCTCCGGACTGCTGGCGAGTGCGCTGTTTGTGGGCTGTTCCCTGATGCTCGCTTTCCAGGTACCACCCCTTTTGGGCGATCTTCCCTGGATCGGGAGCCTTTTTAACGGTCATATGCAGAATCTGTCTTTTCCGGGCGCGCTGGGAGCAGGGATAAGCGTCGTCTGGGGATGGCGTCTATGGCGGACAATTTGCAAGTCGGGCTTATTCGACCGACTCTAAATTGCGCTTTCCCGCTCGGGGGGCCCAACCACCGCGGGATCAATCCATTCCCTCAAGTTCCGTTTTTGAGCCACAAACGGAGCGTGTTGAGGATGTGCTTGGCCACGGTGATTTGGCGAAAATCGGGATGACTGCTGAAACGGATCGTCTTTTCCAGAACACGCTCGCCCTGGCAAAAAACGAGTGAAAACTCGACAAGCGTCCCCTCATCATTGAGAAACTGAAGGGGTCCCGCTACGGCACCGATGTCTGCTCGGAAAAGTTGTGACAGACGGCGGGCCAAGGACACGGGCAGCCCTCCCGGCGCCGACTCAGATTCGCCGTTGTCGCTTGATATTGGCCGACTGCCGACACCTGTCAGGAGCCTTTCTGCTGTGGCGAGATCCTCCACGATGAGTGCTCCGCGGTATGTTCCACTCTGTTTATTCTCCGCTGCCTTGAGCCATTGGCTGACCAGCCCCGCAGTCGTTGTCTCTATAAGCGCAAGTGAGAGGCGTTTCTCGCGAAGCTGCCCCACCACGACATCCTGGAGTTCGATCTCATTCTCCCCAAAAACGAGATCGCCCAGAATGCTGTAAATCGTCCGAACCACCGGTTCTACCTTGGCTTCGCATTCCTCCCGGTTCGCGCCGCGGGTGGAAATGCGGAGGATGATGGTATTCTGCGAGGCATTGATGCCCACCAGAGGATCGCGGCCCCGCCGGATAAGGTCAGGCAGCATGGCCTCCACCTGACTTTCGCCCGCTCCGAAACATTTGATGTCCCGATGGAGAATATACTCGCGTCCTGCCCCGAGACGACGGAGTCGCTCTTCTACCTGAGGCCACATTTCCCGCATTTCTGAGGGCACGCCCGGCAAACAGAAAAAATAACAGGGCGATCGGCCATCACGTGGAACAGCGATAAAAATACCCGGTGCGGTTCCCCGCGGATTGTGGATCATTTCGCTTCCCGCCGGAAAAGCTGCCTGGACGCGATTGCGTTCCGGCATTGGGCGCTGCCGCGATTGGAAGAACTGGCGAATGTGCTCGAGGGCCTCGGGATATTCGACCAGTTGGCGCCCCGTAGCGTTGGCCAGTGCTTCTCGGGTCAGATCATCCGCTGTGGGTCCAAGTCCGCCTGTCGTAACGACGACGTCGGAACGCTCGATGGCCTGACGAAATACGGCCACCATGGCTTGCAGTTCGTCGCCCAAAACCGTGTGGAATAGCACGCGAATCCCCAAATCTTCGAGCCGCAGGCTGAGCCACTGACTGTTGGTATCGAGGATTCGACCACTTGTGATTTCGTCTCCGATGGCGATGATTTCTCCCAGCATGGCTACATCCATTCTCTGGCTTGCTGACCACGGGATACACTTGGTAGAAATACTTTTTCATTGAGGTTGCACCCGCTGGCACGAGGCAACCTGTCAGATCGTCTCAAGGTGCCGCATCCGCCATACCGACGAGTACCCCTCTCAATTGCTCTCGCAGGTTCACCAGCTCCTGGTACTGTCTGTCGTCAAAATAACCTCGCTTCTGCCCGTAGAGATCCATCCAGATGATGAGGCGTTCCCAATCCTCGGCTTGCAGAGCAACCTGATAATGGCCTTTCGCAAGCAGGGAAACCAGTGGGGCGCGGGCAGCTAATCCTTCTCCGGGAAGAGACCGTCCCCGCCTGTATCCTTCGAGTACCAGGTCTGCCAAACTGGGTTTGCCGTAACGGACAAGCGTTTCCCACGATTGGCCCGCTGAGAGATCCCAAATTTTGCCTTCCCCGGAAGGGTTGTGGCACCTCACACAGTGCCGATCCAGGACCGGCTGCACCAGCTCGTTGTAATCAAGCGGCCAGCTCCCCACTGGACCTGGTTGAATTGGCTGCGGCTCCTTTCTGAGCGCGGCGATCGTCTTGCTCGGAGGTGCCATCTGCCGTGACTCGTGGCATCCAATACAACTCGCAGTCTGCCCTGGCTGGAAATAAACGGCCGAACGCATCGTTCGGAGGGCCATTCCTCTTTCATCCAATGCCTGGAAGAAAACGGAAATACCGGCTGGAACGCGAAAATACGCCGAACCATCCGGTTCCACCGGCACCGTGCCCAGCACGAACTTGCCGGGGTCCTCGTGGGTCAAACCTAACTCCGGGTAATTCATGGTGGGATGAGTTTTGACGGGAAGTCCCACAATGCGGAGTTTTTTCACCGCCCCACGCGCCACCATAGGCATTCCCGCGTAAACATCGGCGATCACGCATGTGGCCGTGTCACGCGCAAGGGCCTGCGATCCGCTGGCTACAGCAGGAGGTCGCGGACGGGGAGCCAGAGGAAGGGGACATTCGCAGCCAATCTCGGGATCCCGATAAATGAGGTGAAGATTGCCGAAGGCATCGTAGAGATACAGCCCGGGACCGGCATCGTCCATTTGTCCCCCATGGTCTGCGAGAGGTTTATCGCTCCACGACACGAGAAAGAATTTTTCACTGAGCGGATACGGATTGGCATAATAATGGGCAGGCCAGCCCTCGCTCTCCGGGAAACACACTTCCGGCGTAAGACGGGTCAGGGGGGCTTCGTCATCGGTTCCCCGACGGGGATCGAGTAAGACCAGACTTCCTCCGGTGATCGAATGATGGGCCGATGCCGTAAACACAATTTTGTGCGACCCCGGCACCGGGCGTGCTTCAAATACCGATAACGGATTCCAGGTGAAATTGCCGTACACCGCCTGCACGCCGGTACCATCCGGCAGCGTGGACCACAGCCCCATAAACGGCTGATTATGCCGGTCCACATAATCCCACCGGGCATACAGGATTCTGCCGGAAAAATCGACACAGGGATGCCATTCAAAACTCTCAAAGGCCGATATCGGCCGGATATTTCTGCCGTCACCATTCATGACATGGAGCGTGTAAATCGCGACCGGTCGCTCGGGACCTCCCCCGCAGCGAACATAACAATCGGGTTGCGGCGAAGTCGTCACCTGATTCACATCCGGTAGAACCTGAGTGGCCACACCGCGCCTCGTGGAAAGAAAGACAATTCGGCCGTCGGGCAAGTACCGCACATCGATATCATCGAATTTACCATATGTTAATCGACGCAATTCCGTGCCATCGATATTCACCTCATAGACGTGGTAAAAGGCATCTTCGGGAATATTATTCTTGTATAATTTATTCGGATGCTTATGTAATTCCGGATAATATCGAGCGTAAGAAAACAGAATCCGCTTACCATCATATGAAATATCCGGGCGAATAACCGACCCCGAAGGAAGCGAACTTGTCAGACACCGCAGCCGTGGAGCCTCACTTTTCCATCCCTTGAGAATGTATAGGCCACCGTCTGGTCGGCACCACCAGCCGTAGTGCTGATCGGACATATGATGAAATACCGGCGGCTTGCGCTTGACAAAAACGAGACTTTCAAAATTGAAGAGGGGATTCAACAGAGCGATGCGTCGAGAAACCAGGCAGGCCCGCAAATAGAGTTCTCGGGTTACATTTTGATCCGCCGCCTCAGGGCTTCGCGCCTCTGCCGCGATTTGACGGAGTTTTTCCATTTCCTCCCCAATAATTCTTCCCGCCTCGGGATCGAGCGAGGCAAATTGGAGGAGTTCCTCCGCCAGGGCCAAACCTCGCTCAACGGTTTTCTGCACCGGATAACACCGCGCGTGAGGTGCACCCTCGGGATGCCATCTCGACCACATGCTCAGGCTGCTTTGATCCGCTGCCTTGTAGAGGGCAACATTCCGAACTTCGCCATTCTCCTCGGCATACACCTCGACTTCGTCGAGGTGGAGATATTCTGTATCGGGAAGCTGTACCCGTACAAATCTTGCCGGGAGCTTATTGAGGGTAATGCGTAGCGGTCGGCCATCGGTGAAACCGTAAAATACGCTCCCATCATGCTGATAGACCTGGGTCCACTGGCCCCCGTCTGGAGAGATGAGCACCTGCAACCGTGCCGCCCGAGAGGCCACCGTGTCGCAACGATTGTACACCACGATCGACTCTACAAGATATTGACGTCCCAGATCGACCTGCCACCATGGCCTTGACTCTCGTTCGGTGTGAAATCCCCATTTGCCGTCTTTGATTCCGTCACAGGCCCCCCGAGCATCGTCGGCGGTGGTTCTTGCTTGCTGCGCCGCGGTACTCCACTCACGGAGTTCCACCTGCCTGAGATAATCCCGTTCCAAATCTTGCCGCGTGATGGTCACCTGAATTTCATCCCGCTGGGACGGCCCGCCAGCGAGCACGGGCTGCATCGCTAGAATCCAGGCAGCAGAGCTTAACGACAAGCTCATCCAAACCAGGGCGAGCAATCTCAGTTTACTGGTGGCCATGCTGCGGAATGACCAGGAGAAGATTGGAGCAGCGGTTCTGGCATCTTGCATGGCAGCCCTCCTGCCAGGAATAAACGTAAATTGGACAGTTGTTACCGATTTTCGCGGCGCGATGTATGTTAACCCCGGCGGAGGCATGCGTAAAGCGGAGTACCGGCTCACAGTATCTTGGTTCCCATCGTTCGCCCCCCGGCGAGCGATGGTTTATACTATCGTGAAGGAACCATGGGACAGTTTCCGTGTAAGATCGATTCCGTTCGAGGCAATTGCCATGGCATGTTACCGCGTTGTGCTGATACCGGTCGATGAAAACTGGACCCCGGCATCGCCGGATGATGTCCCTCCCCAGCCACCGCAGCCGAACGAGCGCCTCCTTGAAACAGAGGACTTTTTCTCGGCAGTGAGAGAAGCGATTCAATTTAATCAGCAGACCTGGTCGGAACGGAAAGGCCGGTGGGCTGTCGTATGCGAAGTAGGTTGTCCGGGCAAAACCTGGCCGGGCCTCCGTATCTGCACGCCCCTGCGCTACAAGATCGCTTCGATCTGGTGGCCTCCTGGCTGGGAGCCGAACTCGCCGCTCGATATGCCCCTGTGCATCTGTCGCACCCACGGAACGCTGCAGGAAGACCAGCTCAGTTACGAACAGGCGCTGGCCACTATTCAGGCCCTCAACCAACAGGCCATGGATCGGGCGAGCACCATGTGGTACGTCATGCTGGCGGTTGAGAACGAACCGGTGTCGCGGACAATCTCCTACGATCCGGCCGGACTTCAGACAACAGTCGAAATCCGTCGGCTCCACGTGGCCCAGCCAGCCGGGGGCGGACACGGGGACTGTTCGCACTGTCCGGCGCGATCGCTCGATTGCTCGATGGTGGCTCCGGCGTAAAAAAACTCGCCCCAGAGGGGGCGAGCGCGGTAAAGCCAGCCTACGGGCACACGCTATCATGAACCGCCCACGAAGGCGAAGGCCTGTTGCGCTCCGGCGGTCGGGGGCTATTCTTTCTCGACAATCAAAGTGAGTCCCACGTCGATATACTGTCCACCGCGTGTCTGGTGGCAGTGCACGGCCAGCACGTTGCGCCCCGGTTTGAGGGCGTTTCGAACTGCCTCACCCGTCAGGGGCACGATCGTGTAGCCGGTAAGAAATCCTTTCGTTCTTTTGATGAGCTGCCCGTTGAGATAGACCTCGGCGTCTTCGTCGTGGTGAATCGCCAAGGCCAATTCGCCGTGCTCGGGGAGCTTGGTGAGCTCGAAACTCCGTCGCAGCCAGATGTCCGAAGTATTCCAGACGGTCCGCACCACCGCTCCGGGTGTGCCCTCCGTTCCGAAGCCGCCTGGCCCCTCTTTCCACGCTGAGTCGTCAAACTCGGGCGTCATCCAATTCTCGGAGGGCGTCTCCATGGTGTAACGCCACACCTGGCCTTGACGCTCAGACGTGGGTACCAGAACCTGGACGGTGGGTGGAGGCAAATGAAGCCGTCTGGCTGCCTCTGCCGCACGGTCCACCTGGATTTTGATCACTTCCCGGTCGTAGGTCATCAGACCATTGACCTCGATTTCCACGTCGGACGTCTGGGTATACACCGCCGCGCAGAGCCCCTGCGGGATCAGGAACCGAACCTGGGCCAGCAGCTCGCAGTAAGCATCGGTGAGGGCCTCCTGATCGGCATAGGCCACATAGCCCCACGCTCCCTGCTCTTTCCAGAGATGACCGGGAATGGGCATGCCCAGCCCACCGAACTCGCCGAGGACGCACGCCCGTTTTTCTTCGATCGGACGCACCCCCGGCCCGGGATAGCGGTGCATGTCGGAGATGTCCCCGCAACCGTTGTCGTGCCAGCCGCTGGCTTCATTCACCACCCGCGAAGGATCATATTCCTTGATCCAGTTGACGATGTCGCAGGTATCGTGCTGACCCCAGCCTTCATTGAAGGGAATCCACATGATAATGGAGGGGTGATTGAACCGTGCGTCGATCATTGCCTTAAGCTCTCTACGAAAGTTGGCGCGGCTTTCCTCGTTGCGGTCGGCGTTTCCCGAGGGCATGTCCTGCCATACCAAAAGGCCGAGTTTATCGCACCAGTAGTACCACCGCTCCGGCTCGTACTTGACGTGCTTACGAGCCATATTCATGCCAAACTTTTTGGTCATTTCAATGTCGAACTTCATCGCCTCATCGCTGGCGGGAGTGTAAAGCCCATCGGGCCACCAACCCTGATCAAGAGGCCCATACTGAAAGATGAATTTCCCGTTGAGCATCAGCCGGTTGATGCCCTTCTCGTCCTTCTCCACGGAGACCTTCCGCATGCCAAAATAGCTTTCCACCTTATCCACAACTCGACCATCGGAAAGCAACGACACTTCCAAGTCGTAGAGGTTCGGCTCCTCCGGCCACCACAGTTTGGGCTGGGGAATCCGCAGCTCGATGGGCTGGCCCGCGGGACCTCTTGTTTCCGCTACGTCCTGACCGGCAAAACGAGCCTTCAGACCAACGCTCAATCCCGGGGGAGCATAGACCGTCACGACGAGTCGTTCTCGATCGATATCCGGAACCAGTTTCAGTTTTTCGATGTACTGAGCGGGGACCGGTTCGAGCCATACGGTTTGCCAGATTCCGGTCACGGCCGTGTACCATATCCCTTTGGGGTTGAGGACCTGCTTCCCCCGCGGTTGCCAGCCGGTGTCAGTGGGGTCCCAGACCGCCACGACGAGTTCGTTCTCGCCGGGCTTAAGGCACTCCGTGATGTCGAAAGTAAATGGATCATACCCCCCGGTGTGCTCTCCGACCTGCCGGCCGTTCACCCAAACTGTGGCCTGCCAGTCCACCGCCCCGAAATGGAGCAGTAATCGTCCGCCTTGAGGTAGTTCGGGAGTTGTGAATTTTCGCCGGTACCATAGTCGCTCGGTGGGCTGTACTTTTCTGCCCACTCCGCTGAGGGCCGATTCAATGCAAAATGGGACCAGGATTTGCCCATCCCATTTTTCCGGCTGAGAAGCATCTTTGGGTGTCACTGCATAATCCCACAGCCCGTTGAGATTGACCCATTTTTCGCGCACCATTTGCGGGCGCGGATACTCCGGCCAAACCCGATCCGGTGAAACATCTTTGGCCCAGCGCGTCATCAACGGGCTGGGAGCGGGTTTCCAGGATTCTCCCCAACCTGGGAGAACTGAAAACGACAGTCCAATCACAACACCGGTCCACACAAGCAGTCTCTTCATCGGTGTCTCCTCATCTTCATGTTGGATACCGCAGAAACTTGCACCTTGGTTTTAAGTCGGCTGCTCGTGGCTCCTATCCAGGATAGGCGGCCGGCGATAAGATTGCAAAACACATTTGCGCAAAAACGATTCACTTTTGCGCAAATCCACTGCGCGGTTCCGGAGGCATATGCAAAAGGTGCCCGGTGAGGACTTACTCGTCCACCACCTGATAGACTCGCACGTAGTCAATCAGCCATTCTTCCGGAAGCTGGGCCTTTTTGATGTCCCCCGCCCAGGGACCAATCTCCACCGTCAGTTTTATGTAGAGCGGAACCTGACACACTCCACCAGCGCTTGTTCGCCAGGTCTCCTTTCCATCCACGTCGAACACGTACTCGTCGGGCTTCCACCACAGTCCGTAGGTATGGAATCCCTCAAGCACCTCCGGTCTGCTGAACGTTGTCCCCGCGTGTTTGTGGTCCTTACCATAACCATCCCAGTGGAGGTTGCTCGTCAGGCGGCCATCACGATAGGGCATTTCCACGATGTCGATTTCCGTGCCATCGCGACCTTCGTCCCCCACGCGAGTCACCCCCGCGCCCATCAGCCAAAATGCCGCCCAAAGCCCCGGTTGTTTGGGATGGGTGCACCGGCACACAAGATAACCGTATTTGACTTCGTACTTTCCCCGCGTCGCAATCGCGCCCGAGGTGTAGCGCTCGCCGTCCTTTTTTGTCCGAATGACAAGGTGTCCCTTTCCATCAAGGTAAGAATCTTCCTTCACCCAGAATCCGTCCCGTCGGGGCCAGTCTCCATAAATCTCCCACTTGCTCGTGTCAATTTTGTCGCCGTCAAATTCGTCGTGCCAAACAAGCACCCATTTTTTCCCCGGGGGAAGTTGCGGCAGTGGATCCTGCGGCTGCAAATCAGCCACAGACACGGATTGTGCCGGTTCAGCACCCAAAAGCCTGGAGTGAGACAACCCGAGGCCCAAACCCAGCGCACCACACAAAACCGTGACAAACACTTTCCAGTGGGATTTCAGCATGGCATTAGTCTCCTCAAAATGGCACACACATGACCATCCAGGTCACCATCCAGCGAAAGCGATTATTCCTGATAGCGTTCACAGGGACCGCACAAACTCGCATAGGTCGTGCAATTCCTGGTCCGTCAGGCTGCCGACATCGCTACCAGCCGTTTCCCCGTGTTTACCCTCTCGAAATAGTTCCTCGAGAGTCAAATAATGCCCGTCGTGCATATAGGGGGCGGTTCGCCACACTTCAATCAGGGTGGGCGTATCGAACTCGCTCGAGCGGTCCAGCGGCCCGCGGCTTCCCACATTGTGTTTCTTCAAATCCGTATAAAGTGGCTCAGGATGACAGTGATGGCATTTGAGCCGTTCGCTGAAGAACAGTTCCCGCCCCCGGCGGGCGGACTCGCTTAACTGGCCGTTGACGAGATGGGGACTCGGCACCGGCCGCAATGACTTGAGGTACGCGTCAATCGCCTGCGCGTCTTCGTCTGGACGAACGGCAAACTGAATGTGTCGGATTCCGGACCGGACCGCCTCTTCGGCGGTGGCTCGCACCCCTTCCCACATGGACGGTGGTGTTTGGTGAGCCAGCAGCAAGCTTTTATTGTTCTTCGGGGTGCCCAATCCGTCATTGAGGAGATCCCAATTCAGGCCGTCAATGCGTCCATCCGGATGGCAGGTAGCGCAGCTTTGCCAGTGCTGAAAACACAGGCTGGCATCGTGGAAATAAAGTTCGCCCAGCCTTTCCTTCGTGAGAACCGGCTTCGGTCCCAATGGCACATAGCTAAGCCGCCGATACTTGGAAGCGTTCAAATCCACAACGGTGACGAGGTCCCCGAAGTAAGTGGCGATGAAAACTTTAGAACCAACCAGGGCGAGACCTCGCGCCCCCTTAACGATTTTTTCTGGATCGGCACTCAAATAGTCGTAAGGTCCCAGCCCATACAGGGGAATCCGCTCCCTGAGCCCCACCAGAAAGGACAGATCATTGGGCACGTCTGCGGCACTGAGGGATGTCTGCGATCCGTCATAGACCAATCCCGCCGCTTGAGCGGCCTCTGGAGTCGGCGGTAGTTTCGCCAGTTTCTCCAGCACGGCCGGAATGTTGATGACGGAAATCTCGTCCGTTGCCGCATGCGAAAACACAAGTTTGTGACCGTCGGAAGAGCAAACCACAGCCCACGGGAGAGCAGCGCCAAGATCCACGTCGTCGAGGAGAACGGTGTTGAAAACCCGCTCACTCTCCGCATCTATGACCGTCAGCGCGTTGGTGTTCATCCAGCCGCGCTCCAGTTGTGTGGTAGGCATTTGGTAACGCGCCAGCACATGGACGACGTACACCCATTTTCCATCCGCCGAAATGGTAAGGCCGTGAACATCGGTCGAGCCGTTGGGGAGTCGGATGGGGTGGACTTCGAAGTTGGATGTATTGATGCAAGAGACCACGGCCGCCACATCGTAGCTGTCGCACCGATCCAGCGGAAGGAGGTTGGCTACAAAGAGCCGCTTTTCGTCCGGTGTAAGGGCCGCAGCCACTGGCTCGCGGGTAACGGTTAAGCGTTTCTCCTCCCGACCGGCAGCAAGATCAATCACGGAAACGGTATTATCAAACCGATTGCACACATAAATCCGACGGCCTTCTTTGGAGAGAGCCAGCCCGCCGGGGGTGTGTCCCACAGGGATCTGGCGGACTTGGGTGCCATCATCACCCTTGATCTCGGCAACGATGCCATTTGAAACGCCGGCCGCCACATAGATCACCTTTCCATCCGAACTGATCACGAAGTCACGAGAATCTGCCGGTACGTTGATCCATCGGGTCACTTGCTGACTGGCCACATCGATAACGGCGATTTTCGCGGCATCCTTGCACAAGACAAAGACACTCGCACCATTGGGCGTGGCACGCACCTGCCAGGGACCGAGATAACCGTGGACCACCTCTTCCGACCGGCCCACATCTACCCACATGACGCCGGAAATCAGAACAACAAGCAACAAAAAGCGTACGACAGGATTCCTGACCGAGATTTTTGATCCACATGCCAAGCTCGCCCATTCGTCACTGCGTTTTAACCCCATCCGTTCACCTCCCGGTGAATCTCGCAACGATTGCTCAAGAGGCAACAGGTCCCGGCTGACGATCGTTGAAGATCCCCCTGCACGGTAAGAGGCTAGAACCTTTCTCACGATGACCAACATGCCATGGGGGAAACCTTTTCTCGCTTGCGGGTTTACCATCGCGGCTTCCGGCCGCTGTATCTGAAGGCAAGTGGCATTTTCTAAAAGCGGTCGCCATCCGTCAACCACTTCCGCGAACTGATTTGCACTTTCGATGCCACCTGAATCATTTCGGCGAGCCTTTCCAGTTGAACTGCCTATTGAGCCAATCGTAGGCCTGTTGTCGAATTTCCGGCGGAAAGCCGTGCCCGATATCCGGATGGATCACCACAAGACGGTTCTCTGCCCCGTAAAGGTGGAAAACTTCCCCTGCGCTGGCCACCACCTCGCGCACACCTTCCACATCAAAGTTGTCATCCCGCAGCGGCGCGTTGACAAAGACACCGCGGGGAGCCAGCGCTGCGAGAACCTCGTGGAAATCGAACGGCATTCGCCCGGGGTCGTTACCGAAGACGTCCCTCACGCGGGGCATGTAGCGGTCCTGCGCCCAGGGACCGATTTTCCCACCATAGTACCGATGAAAAGCCGTGAATCCACAACTGCAGATCACCGCCCGAATCCGCTCGTCAAACACCGCCGTGAAGAGCGCATTATGTCCACCGAGAGAATGGCCGATCACGGCGATTCGGTCTCGATCGACCGCCGGCAAGGATTCAAGCAAATCCAGAGCGCGAACGTTATCCCAAATGGCCTTCATCGACCCGCTCGCGTACTCGGCATGGCGGCGGAAGTCGTACGGATGCTCACCGAACGAGGGATAGTCGGGCACCACGCACACGTACCCCAGACAAGCCAACTCGTGAGCATAAGGGTAGGCGGCCTCCGGACGTGTACCGGCAGGTTCATCTTTAGCGAGAGACGTGGTTTGATGGAGACACAGGACAGCCGGATGGCGACCGCGGATTTCGTGCGGAATCAGCAGATACGCCGGGACGCGGTCATAGGGATCCGCCTGGTAGGTGAGCTTGATTCGCCGATAGGATTCTGTGTCCTGGGACTCGACCACCTGCACATCCAGAGACACCCTCATCTCGGGACCGGGCAAGCCGCCCATGACCGCCTCCATGCCTTTCCGAATGTGCCATCGGCGGTAACCCCACTCTTTCAGGGATTTGATCGAGCGGGACGCACCGTCTTCTTCGACAAACTGGAGCGGCTTCTGGTGATTCTGTTTTGCCCACAGGGAATCTTCTTCACGAAGCCTCAAATCGTCACTTCCCTATGTCCCCAGGTTCTCAAACCAAAACAGGCCGTTCCGGTCGGCTGCCACAAAATCATCGTCCGCATCCCCATCCAGGTCAGCCGCTTTGGGATCCAATCCCCAGCCCACATTCACAGCCTCAGCGATCGGGTAACGCGTGAACACATGAGCGTTCTGATCATATTCATAGGCATAGACGACAGGTGCACTCCATTCCCCGGGGTCACGTCCATCGTGTCCCAGATAGCGCTTGCCCGCGATCACCTCTGGCCGTCCATTGTGATTGGCGTCGGTAATGAGGAGCGCATGGGCCTGGGACCAACTGGTGTCAATCGCATGGAATACCCAACTCCGTGTTCCATTGACAGCTCGCTGCTCCAACCAGTAAAGCCCGACGTTATGCCCCCGCCCCCACACTATGTCTGAATCTCCATCGCCGTCCACATCCACGACGGCGATCGGCACACTGGCATCCTCGTGAAGTTCAAACTCCGGTTGCTTTGCCCATTGGGGCTCATCCGGAGAGCCCTTCTGCTGCCACCAACCGCGGTTCGTGACGATATCCCCTCTGCCATCCCCATCGACGTCGCCGAAGCCAATCCCGTGGCCGGCGACCTCCGCGGGGAGATCGTGCCGGTGCCAAGTCACGCTTCCATCCGGTGCCCGGTTGAACTCCCACCAGGCTGCGAATTTGACCCCGTTGGGAAGAACGTCCGGCTGGCCGTCACCATTGATATCATAGAGCCGCCCTGTTTCCATCGGCCCAGGTTTAGCGATCTCCCTCACTTCCCAGGGCTCCAGACTGGGACCGGGGTGTCGAATCCACAGGAGAAGCTCACTCCGATAATTGGCGCTAATGAGGTCATCCCACCCGTCCCCGTCAACATCCAGAATGAGATTAGAATAATCGTCGAACCGTCCTCGAATCACTGGCACATCGCGGAGGAAATGGCGTTTCCAGGCGGGTGCCTCATACCACCAGCCACCCGAAACGATGTCCAGTTTGCCGTCGTGATTGACGTCCACAACACCGCAGGCACAGAACTGGGCATCAGGATCGAGCACATGAACACGAAAACGGGGAAATCCCACTTCGCCGCAGATGACGGTTGTCGATCTAAACCCCGCGAGGAGAAAGGCCATCCAGAACAGCAAACCTGCCCAATCCGCGAGACGGCTGACGGTTTTCCCCCGTCGGCCCAATGCTGGTATTCGCAGGCCATTGGCCCGCCGCGCAAACAATTGACGCTGCTGTGGCATGCTCCGGTCTCCTGCAACCGCGATGGAACGTAGGGTTCGACTCAACGCCGCGACCCATTCTATCGCGCGCCGCAATCCAAACCAGATCGTCAGACCGTAGCTTCCGGGGAGGGTGCTGACATCGAACGCTCGCTGCCAAAGCTTGCTCGCGGAAAGTGGATTCCGCCTGCTCTGCCAAGGAGCGAACGTCCATCGGTGGGCGCATGCCACCCGCCTGGGACCAGTCTGGCTGGCGGGTAATCGGCGAACTGGTGTAACCTGGAACCTGGTTCGAACATCCGACTGTAATGGATTACCTGACCCCTGGAAGAAGGCTGTAACCATGAAATGCCAAGACCTTCTTGTCGCCCTAAATGCCTACATCGATGGGGAAATAGACCCCCAATTGTGTGAGATGCTCCAGCGGCACCTGGAGGGGTGCAATCCCTGCCGGGTTGTCGTGGACACACTCAGGCAGACTGTGACCCTGTATAAGGGTGAAGAGCCTTATGAACTACCCCCGGAACTTCACGAGCGGTTGCACGAGTGCCTGCGGCAGAAATGGCAGGCCAAATTTAAGACACAGGTGTAACCGTTTCCTGGATCATCCAAGGCCGTCGCTTATTATGCGGCAAGCCAAGGTTACCAGTCGCCATCGTTTGGAGGATCAAAGAAAATGAATCGTGAAGCCCTGGTCATTTTGCTCTTTTTGGGGTTGTGGATCGTTCTGAACAAATGGGTGCTCCCCTGGCTGGGCATTCCCACCTGCATGAGCGGCGGTTGCTGTGGCCCATCGTCGTGCACCATCGAGCCGGCGACGACGGACAAGCCGCCTCAAACCGCTGAGGCATCCGAGAAGGTGGGGGCTCAGTCTGCCGAAGAAAACAGCGGAAAACCGTCGCGGTGAAGACTGGGCATCATTTGGAGTACCAACCGAGTGGAATGCTCAGCCAATCATCGGGCGTTATCGGTTCAAGTGGGACTGATCACAGCGACTTTTTCCTGGGTTCCGAAAACTTTCTGAGATAAGGAGGCTCTGGGTATGACAATTGAACGTGGCTTGCGACTGATGGCCGGAGTGGTGGTGACGGCGAGCGCCATTTTGGCATGGATCCACTCTCCGTATTGGCTCATTCTGACAATTTTCGCCGGTCTGAATCTTTTTCAGTCAGCTTTTACCAACTGGTGCCCGGCAATGTGGATTCTGAGTAAGCTCGGCCTCCAGCCGTGCTGCTCGTGCGATCCACAGAAGACTTCCCAGGCTACAGGCTGAAAGCATCGTCAAGCGATAGTTGTCTTACCCCGGGCTTTTCCCAATAATGACAGTTTTAATGCAGGGACGGCGTCGTGACGGCGACGTTTCTGCCACGCGTGGCCTGGTATGCCGTGAATCCGCACGACCGGGCCTTTCGCACTTAAGTCGGAAGGAGCGGTGAACCGCCAAATCCGTCAGCGCCAGGTTCGGCCGCCAGTATAAAGGTATTTTCCGCTGGGAACGATCGTTTCTAGGTCGCTTCGTGGAGAGGGTCGCACTGATGCATTACCCCTGGTGGTACGTCCCCGTCCTCACGGCCCCCATGCTCATAGCCATCATCGCGGTGCTGCACGTTCTCGTGTCTCATTATGCGGTGGGAGGTGGACTCTTTTTCGCAGTGGAAGTGTCGCATGCCTACCGCACGGGCAATCGCGAATATCTGGCCTACTTGAAGCGTCACGCCCCGTTTTTCATTCTGTTGACGGTCGTCTTCGGAGCGATCACGGGCGTCGGGATCTGGTGGACCATCGGCCTTGCCTCACCCCTGGCCACTGAAGTCCTCATTCATACGTTCGTGTTCGGTTGGGCGACAGAATGGGTGTTCTTCGTCCTGGAACTGACATCCGCCTTCATTTTTTACTACTACTGGGATCGACTGCCGCCGCGAATTCACCAGGCAATCGCCTGGATCTACGCGATATCGGCCTGGATGAGCCTTGTGCTCATCACGGGCATCACCGCGTTTATGCTGCACCCGGGAACCTGGCTCGAATCCCCTTCGTTCTGGCGCGGTTTCTTCAATCCCCAGTTTGTCCCGCAGGTCATCTCCCGAACGGGCGGAGCCATTCTGCTGACCGCGCTGTACGTGTATCTGCACAGCTCACTCACCCTGCCAGGTGGAGAAGTTCGAAACCTCATTATCCAGCGCTCGACTCGACCGGCACTTTTGGGCGCGGTCTTGATCACCGTGGGCGGGTTGGCGTGGTTGGCCTTCCTACCACCCTCGGCTCGCATGGCCCTGGAAGCGGCCGCCGTCCTGACGGTCCTCACGGTGCTGATTTTCGCCCTCACCATTGTGGTGTTTGTCCTGCTGTATCTGGGGCCCTACCGGAATCCTGGCTGGATGACGCCTGGCTTCGCCGCGGCGCTTTTGCTCTTTGGCTTGGCCGCTTTCAGCACCGGAGAATTCATCCGCGAGGCCGTCCGGAAACCCTATGTTGTGTATGGGGTGGTGCTGGGTAACCAGATCCTGGAGAAAGAGGTCCCTGAGTTTCGAAAAGAAGGCTTCCTGCAAAGCGGTCGGTGGACTCGGCAATTCGTGGCCGACCGTTATCCGGAGGTTGTCCAAAACGGACGCATCCTGCCCGAGAGGCTTCTTCAACTCTCAGAACAGGATCGACGGTTGTTGGGGCAGGTGATCTTTATGCACCATTGCAATGACTGCCATGCAGCCGAGACGGGGTACTCTGCCGTGGGGCCGCTGTTGTTTTCACGTCCTCGGGAGATGCTCGTTGATATGATCCGCCATCTGCACGAGACGCACTATTTCATGCCTCCCTGGTCGGGAACTCCGGAGGAGGCAGAACTCGTGACGGACTACCTTTTGTCGATTGCCCCCGAACGGCCTCGCGGTATCTATCCCACGCTTGAGCAACTGGAGGCACGCCGATGATGGAACCGGTTGATCCTTCAACCCTTGGCCCTCTGCCCGCACCATTTTGGTTTATCCAGTTTTTTAAAGTCCTGGGATTTATTCTGCACATGGTGCCCATGAACCTGTGGTTCGCGGGGATGTTTTTGACGCTTGTGCTTTACAGGCGCGAAGGTCATCCGCGGCAATGGGCAGAACGACTGGCAACCCTCATGCCAGTGATTATCGCATTCGGCGTCAATTTTGGGATTGTGCCACTCCTTTTCATTCAGGTGGCTTACCCGTGGGCATTTTACCCAGCCACGATCCTGACGGCATGGTTCTGGCTGGCCATCATCGGCCTGCTTCTGGTTGCTTACTACGGGGTATACGCCTTTGCCTTTGGAGTGAAACCGGACCGTCCCATGCCGGCATGGAGATATGCAGCGGGCTGGGTGGCGGCGGTGTTTTTTCTGATCATTGCCATTCTCTTTTCCAACGGGATGAGCCTGATGGCAGCACCCGAAAGATGGAAGTCGATCTGGCTGGCACACCAGGTGGCCGGGGCTGCGACAGGAACGGGCCACAATTTCGCCGATTCCTCACTCTGGCACCGCTGGCCGATGGTGCTGGGCATGGCCTTCCTCACCACCGCCGCGTGGTCTGTGATCGACGGAATCTTCTTTGACCCCAAAGCCGATGCCTCATACCGTCAGTGGTTGGCGAAGTTCGCTTTCGTGATCGGGATAATAGGTGCCGTCATTTATGTGGGATCTGGAACCGGATATGTCTTCGGCTCCTGGCCCAAGGAGGTCTTCCAATACATGTGGAGCGGCTGGCGACTGCCACTGACCATCCTCACCGGCGCGTCACCGGCTCTTGTTCTAGTTGTGTTGTTCATAATCTGGAGCAGAGGACTCTCCCCGCTGACAGCAGTTTTAGCAGGGGTTGCGCAATTGGTGGTGATCGCACTCAACGCTGTCAGTCGCCAGATCGTTCAAAACATCGAACTGGCCCACTACGCACCTGTTTGGAAGATTCCTGAAAAACCGGATTGGGGCCCGATGGCGCTTTTCCTGGGGACGTTCGCCGTGGGCACGCTCGTACTTGTCTGGATGCTCCAGCAGCTGGTCCGCGTCCATCGCGGACACCCTACGGTTCAAGAATCGTGATGTTCCCGGGTGTTCGACCGGCGGGCACCTGTTCCTTTGATTGACGGGGGCGAGGTACGTTCAGTCCATCCGGAACCGACATTAAGGGTCGGGACGAAACCGTGCTGCGGCGATGTTGAGTGCAATCCGTTCGATGCCTTTCCCGAAAAAAATGGATTGTCGGATCCGCTAATCTCTTTCATACTAAGATAATTCCACGGTGGGACGGAGAGATTTGATGTTTCTTGTCTTGCCCGAGCGACGGATTTTTGCTAAACATGACTGCCAGAATTTGCCGATACCGGGGGCTTTTCAGTTTTTCCGCAGTGTGTGGAATGAGCGATTGCTGGAAACCATGCGACTCAACGCGGCGAAACTCCTGATAGCACTCGTCATTCCTCTTGTTCTCTTTTCCCATCATATCTACAGGGAAGATGGCCCTATTAATCTCAGCCTGGAAACGCTGGGCTGCGCCGCAATTTTCCTTTCGGCGGTTGGTCGAATCTGGGCGGCTGCCTACATCGCGGGCAAAAAGAATCGGGAGGTGGTCGTTGCTGGACCTTACTCACTCAGCCGGCATCCACTGTATCTGTTCACGGCTTTGGGATTCATCGGGACCGGACTGGCGCTGGAATCGTTGACCCTTACGGCCATATTTCTGGGAATCTTCCTCATCACCCACTGGCCGGCCATGCGACGGGAAGAGCAACATCTGAGCGCCTCCTTTGGCGAACAATATCAAGCTTACGCCAAGTCCACGCCCCGGTGGTGGCCCCAATGGAGTAAGTTCCACAGTCCTGCCGAGGGCGTGATCAACTATTCCGTGTTCACCCGCGCGGTGCTGGACGCCGCCCTCATTGGCCTGATCTACCCCGGGGTGCAAATTCTGGAATGGGCCCATATCCACCATCTCGTCCCCGTTCTCTTCCGCCTCTATTGATCGCGCGAGTTGCACGGGTCGCCCTGCCGGAATGAATGTTTCTCAGGCGAGCCTCCGTCTCAGCCGAAGGGGAAGCCGCTGGCACACGGGGCAGAAGAAAGTGGAACGCTGGGCAAGCACTATCCGGCGGATGATCCCTTTTCCGCACTGCCGACACTTCTCTCCTTCACGCTGATACACGCGATGTTCGTTCTGATACCCCCCGGGCATATTCTCGGGGGTTGCGTAAGCGCCATCGCCGAGTGTGGACCCCTGCAAGGTGATAGCCTCCCGCAAAACCTGGTGAAGACTCTCGGTGACAGCTCGCCATTGCGAACTAGAAAGAAGACAGCAGGGAAGTTGGGGATGGACTCTTGCGCGATGGAGGGCCTCCGACGCATAGATGTTTCCCACGCCCGCCAACACCGATTGATCCATCAAAGCCACCTTGATGGGAGAGCGCCGTTTCCGCAACCGGTTCCGCAGTTCAGACCAGGTAATCGCCAGGGCATCCGGCCCTATCTTCTCGGGTCCCAATTCCCTGCGGCAATCGTCCTCGGAGATCAGGCGGACAACCCCCAGACCGCGTGTATCGCGAAAAACCAGCAGATGCTGTCGCCCCGTTTCGCAAATCTCTTCCCAACACAATCGGAGCTTCAAACGGACATGGGATAGACTATCGGGGGGATCGACCATGACCCGTCCCGTCATTCGCGGCTCGATGACGAGGACCTCTTCTCCATCAAGCCGTATCAGAAGCCTTTTGCCGACCCGATCCACGCCTTCCACGCGGCGACCTGCCAGGCGTCGGCACAGCTCCCCGGGCGCGGGAAGATATTCGATGGGTTGAACGTTGAGAACGGGAACTTCCGCGCTGCAAATGCGCGCACCGCGGAGTCGCGCGACCCCGCGTCGCATCGTCTCAACTTCTGGAAGCTCCGGCATAAACCTCGGTGAATCTACGTCGTTCCACCCAACTGGGCGATCACGTGGGAAACCGCCGCGTACTGTTCTTCCAGTTGGCGAAGCGATTGCCGTTCTTTTTCCACGACGTTGCGGGGGGCCTTTTCTATAAAGGCCTGGTTTTCTAATTTCTTCCGCTTCTGCGAGATAAGGGCCTCCAATTTCGTCAGTTCCTGTCGCTTTCTCGCAATTTCCCGGCTCCGCTCTGTTTCGGAAAGTTTCACGCGGACCGTCGCACCATCCCCCACATACACGACCGTGGAAAGCCCCGGCTCGCTTTCATCCACGAACTGAACATCCGCCCGGGCCATGGTCTGGAAATACGGCAACATTGCACGCAGCTGGCTCGCCACCTCCTCCCGAGCGACAATCTCTACCTGCATTGTTTCCGCCGGTGGAATGGCGTTACGCATGCGGTATTCACGCAGGGACTTCAATACTTCCTGGAAGCGGCGGAACTGCTCTTCGATCGCTGGGTCTTGATCTCCCGGCGAAGCGACCGGCCAGGGCGCGATCATGATGCTTTCCGCCGCCTGGGCTGGCTCCGGCAGGCCGCGAATCGGTGCTGCTTCCCCCAGCAGTTGCCACACATGCTCCGTGAGGAACGGAATCATCGGATGGAGAAGCCGCAGCAGTGTGTCGAGTCCGTGGACGAGCAGCCTCTGCGCCGGCGGTCGGCTTTCCGCAGATTGCAGCCGAACCTTAACCATTTCCACATAGAAACTGCAGAATTCGTCCCAGGCAAAATCGTAGAGGGTCCGCGCCGCATCCGAAAAGCGATAATTCTCCAGATGATCCGTGACCTGCTGGATCACCGTCGCCAGGCGGCTCAGCAACCAGCGATCTTCCAACAACATTTCGTCTGGCCGCACCGTCCCCGGGGAAAAGCCTTCCAGGTTGAGAAGGACAAACCGCGACGCATTCCACAGTTTGTTACAGAAATTGCGGGCCAGTTCAAACCGTTCACTCACGACCGGGCCGCGCGGCAGGGCCTTGTCCTCCGGTTTTTCCGCCCATTGCGTGGCAAACGGTTTTTTACAATGCGGGCACGTGATGCGCGGGAGAATTCTGTTCTCGCGGGTCTGCTCGACGAGTTGCCCACAATGAGGGCATTCGAAACTCACCGGCATGCGGATATCCTGCGTTTCCGTTGTCAAATACGCCAGGCCGTAGCGGAGCGCATCCGCCCCAAATTTTTCCATCACGTCCACGGGATCAACACCATTCCCCTTGGACTTGGACATCCCTTCCCCGTAACCGTCCAGGATTTTGGGGTGGATGTACACATCTCTGAAGGGAACTTCTCCGACGTTGTAAAGCCCGGCCAGCACCATCCGCGCCACCCAGAGGGTGATGATGTCTCGGCTGGTCACCAGCGTGTTCGTGGGATAGAAATAGCGAAGTTCGGGCGTATCTTCCGGCCAGCCGAGAGTGGAGTGCGGCCACAGCGCGGAGCTGAACCACGTGTCCAGTACGTCTTCCTCCCGACGCAATGTGTGACCGGGAACAGCGTCTGCAGGGAGATCTTCCAGGGCACAGATGAGCCACTGGCGATGTTCCTCATCCCAGCGCCATACCACGTCATCCCGTCCCGCGAATGCGGCCTCCAACTCTTTCTCGGTGGCGGTATCGCAGTACCAGATAGGGATCTGATGGCCCCACCAGAGTTGCCGGCTGATCGGCCAGTCCCGCTTTTCACTGAGCCAGTCCAGATAGGTCTTCGCATAGCGTGGTGGAATGATCCGCACTCGCCCGTCGATGACCGCATCCATGGCCATCTGGGCCAGGCGTTCCATCTTCACGAACCACTGATCGGTGAGCAGGGGTTCGATCGGGGTCTTGGACCGATCTGAGTGGGCCAGGTCAATGATCCGCTCTTCGACCTTTTCAACCAGCCCGAGCTTCTCCAGGTCCGCCACCACGTTCTGTCGGGCCTCCATGATCGTCTGCCCCTTGTAAGCGCCCGCGTTTTCGTTGAGCGTCCCGTCGAGGTTGAGGATATTGATCATCGGCAAATTGTGCCGCAGCGCCACCTCGTAGTCGTTGGGATCGTGAGCGGGAGTGATCTTCACGCAACCGGTTCCCATTTCCGGTTTGGCCCAAATATCGGTGATGAGCGGAATCGGACGGTTCTGCAGGGGGAGCAGCACTTTTCGGCCCGCTCGGGCCATATCTCGCAATTTGAGGAGTGTGGGCAGGAGTGTCTGCCGCCGTTGTTGCAAATCCTCCAGTTCACGTTCCAGCTCGATACGCTCCTTTTCACCGGCCGTGCTAAGCCGCTTCCGCAACTCGCGCTCAGCCTTATCCAGGGCCGCTTCTGGATCGGGATGGACAGCCACCGCGGTATCGCCGAGCATTGTTTCGGGTCGGGTCGTCGCCACCGTCACATATTGCGGCTCGCCGGGTTGGGGATCAATGACAAGATACCGGAAATACCAGAAATGGCCGGGCACCGGCTCGTGGAACACTTCGTCGTCGGCAACGGCCGTTTGCAAAAGCGTATCCCAATTCACCAGGCGTCGCCCCCGATAGATGAGTCCATCCCGAAAGAGGCGGAAGAAGGTATGGCGTACCGCCCGCGCACAAATGGGATCGAGGGTAAAACGTGTCCGCCGCCAATCACAACTGCAGCCCATCCGCTTGAGCTGATCCAGGATCCTTTTTTCGTAGGCGTCCTTCCAGGCCCAAATTCTCGCCACCAGTCCTTCCCGCCCCACGTCGTGGCGCGTCTTGCCTTCTTCGGCCAGGAGCCGACGCTCCACAACCGCCTGGGTGGCAATTCCCGCATGGTCGGTCCCAGGAACCCACAGGGCATTAAAACCCTGCATCCGCTTCATGCGAATGAGAATATCTTGAAGTGTATTGTTGAGGGCATGGCCGAGATGAAGTGCACCAGTAACGTTTGGTGGCGGAATGACGATGGTATAGGGCGTGCGACTGGGATCCGGATCAGCATGAAAATACCCGCGCGACTCCCAAAAAGGATACCACCGTGATTCGGCCACCTTGGGGTCGTACTGCTTTGGCAGATCCTTCATGAAACTGGATGTCTGATTACCGTTCGCGGCTTGCTCCGACATTTTCCACCTTTTCCCTTGCCTGCTGTTCTCGTTCCTCGTCCTTGCAGAGTTTGTACTCGTAGCTATCGGCGAGAGCGATCCAACTTGCCTCGATGATATTTTCGCTTACCCCGACCGTGCCCCAGGAATCGGTCTCATCGCGGCTTTCAATCATTACCCGCACACCAGCCGCGGTCCCCGCTTCTGAGTTGATGACCCGCACCTTGTAATCCACCAGATGCATTTTGGCAAGATTGGGGAAGGTCCCATTGAGCGCTTTCCGCATCGCCGCGTCAAGGGCATTCACGGGGCCATCGCCCTCGGCCACCTCGTGGCGGATTTCGTTTCCTACCCGAATTTTCACAGTGGCCTCAGTCACAATGCGGCCGTCACTCTCTGTTTCGATATTAACGCGATAGGCCAGTCGCTCAAAGTGCGGCTTGAACGTCCCGAGGCACTGTTTGACCAAGAGGTCGAAAGATCCCTGGGCCGCCTCGTACTGGTACCCGGCATGTTCTCTCGCCACCACCTTGGCCAGAATCCTCTCCAGTAGTTTTGGGTCCGCCTGAATATTCAATTTTGCCGTGGCCGCCATGATGTTTGAGCGCCCCGACAACTCACTGACAAGGATTCGGCGTTCATTTCCTACTAATTGCGGGTCAATGTGCTCATAACTCTGGGGAACTCGGGAAACACCACTAACGTGCATCCCCCCTTTGTGGGCAAAAGCGCTCCTTCCGACGTATGGCTGATTGTTTCGATAGGGCATATTCACCATTTCGTAAACGAATCGGGAGAGGGCCGTCAGATGGCGAAGGGCGTCGGGCGTCAGCACCTCGTACCCTTTTTTCAGTCGCAAGTTTGCAATGACGGAGATCAGGTCGGCATTCCCGCAGCGTTCCCCGAAGCCATTGATTGTCCCCTGGACCTGGCTTGCCCCTGCATCCACGGCCGCGAGCGAGTTAGCAACCGCTACATCGCAATCGTTGTGGCAATGGATACCCACCGGGACCGGCAACAGCTCCACCACCTTCCTTGTGATTTCCGCTACTTCCTCGGGCATACTGCCCCCATTGGTGTCGCACAGAACGACCATTTTAGCACCAGCTTCCGCAGCTAAACGCACCGCTGTCAGCGCGTAGTCGCTGTCGTATTTGTAGCCGTCGAAAAAGTGCTCGGCGTCAAAGATTACTTCCCGTCCCTGGGAGCGAATATAACTGATTGTATCGGTAATCATTGCGAGGTTCTCTTCGCGGGTTGTGCGAAGGACCTGCTCCGCCTGAAAAGCCGAGGCTTTTCCCACGATCGTGACCACTTTCGTGCCCGCCTCAAGAAGGGACTTAATCCCCGAATCCTGGGCCACGTCGAGACCCTTCCGTCGGGTCATCCCGAAAGCCACGACGGTAGATCTATCGAGGGGGATTTGTGCCACTTTCTGGAAGTACTCGAAGTCCTTATCGTTTGAGGCCGGATACCCCCCTTCAATGTAATCAAATCCCAGCTCATTGAGCCGCCGTGTCAACAGGAGTTTGTCGTAAGCCGAGAAACTCACCCCTTCCCCCTGCGCCCCGTCCCGCAGCGTCGTGTCGTAGATCTCAATCCTCCGCATAAGGTCTCTCCTGGTCTTTGTGCTGATTGGCCGTGTCAAAACGCAACGTAAAAAATCTTGGGAATTTGTGGGTACTCGTTGATTTGTTTTGATCGGTGGGCAAAAACGAAAAGCCCCGAGGTTTTTGGGGACCTCAGGGCTTTGGGATGTTTCTGAAAAATTACCGGCCCACGGTCCCCCTGCTCAGCCAATAATAATGCCAATAATCCGAGCGGCGACGCTCAGGACGTCGCAGCGCGGATAATCAACGGCTGAGAGGGGCTGACTCGCAGACACGGTTTTCAACTCCTGGCGTGGTAACTCTTTAAAGTATAACCCACCGTGCCAAATCGGCAAGTCGCCCGACGAGTGAGTCATTCCCCACTTTTCTGCTACTGGAAAGTGGCACGGACCTCCACAACGCCTGCGGCAGGTGCAAGCTTCAGCCCGGAGGGACGTGCGTGTCACGTCCATATTCGGAGGGACCTGCTTGTCAGGTCCGTGTGACGTGCTTGTCACGTTCGCTGGTCAACCTTGGATGATCCACCCCAATTCACTCGCCGTTCGGTAAGGGCAATTCATGAATTGCCCCTACCACGCTGGTGACGCCACGTGCGCAAGGCACACCGGGCACGACAAGCGTGCCCCTCCGATTTTTCGGAAAACCTTTTTCGGCGGAACATGCTTCGGAGGGACCTGCTTGTCAGGTCCGTAACTGGAGGGCAGGCCGGGTAGTCTCTGCTGTCCGTTAACGCTACACTGATACGCGTTCCAAGACCGATCGCAGGAGAATCATTATTTCGCTCCAATTGAAAGGGTTGAACGATGCGGATTTCACGTCGCTTGATGCTCGGTTTGTGTGGGGCCGTTGCGTGGCGGTTTACTGGCCACCGGGCGTTCGCCGAATCAGCCCCAGCCTATCCGATCGGGGCGTGCGATTGGTCTCTGGGGGCACGACAAACCCCTCGCGCGTTCGAAGTGGCCAAGGAAATCGGTCTGGATGGGGTTCAGGTCAGCTTCGGGTCCCCCGGTGAGGAGTTCGATCTCCGCAAGCCGGAGGTTCGCCAGCAATACCAGGAGGCCTCCCGGCGAACTGGCGTGAAGATCGCGTCCCTGGCCATGGGGATCCTCAACAGTATCCCCTTTGCCAGCGACCCGCGAACCGAAGAATGGGTGTCAGACTGCATCGACGTAATGGCGGCTATGGGCCAGAAAATCGTACTCCTCGCGTTTTTCGGTAAAGGAGACATCCGGAACCAACCCGACCTGCAGGCGGAAGTGATTCGGAGGCTGAAGCGATTGGCCCCTAAGGCTGAGAAAGCAGGCGTCATTCTGGGCATCGAAAGCATGCTCAACGTCGATGACCACCTCAAAATCCTGGATGCTGTGGGATCACCAGCCGTGCAGGTGTACTACGATGTCGCAAACATGCACTACGCCGGTTACGACATTTTCGCTGAATTACGCCGACTCGGTCGAGAACGGATTTGTCAGGTCCACACCAAGGAGTATGACCATCTCCTCGGACAAGGTCCCATCGACTTTCCAAAGATTCGTGACGTCCTTCAGGAAATCGGCTATACAGACTGGCTCATCCTTGAGGCCGCCACCGTCAACGGACGGTCCATCGTCGATTGCTACCGCGAAAATGCACGCTATTTGCGATCCCTTTTTCACACGTCGCGGGAGAGCAGCTGAGGGTCGAGACAACTTTTTGACGCGCGGACGGGCATCGCCTATCGCCGGTTTGTATCCCAATTTGGCAAAGTTTTTTGACTTTTGCCGCCCCGTAAGCTAGACAATGTTGAGGGGTATCGCCGAGACCCGTTTCAGGCCGTAGGTGGTTTGGCGATCCCCCGCCAATGGGTAAGAGCTATTTGCGGGGAAACCGGTGATGCCGACGTTCGAAGCGCAAAGCGATGCGGGTTTCTACGAACTGGTGAACCGCATATTGATGCGCTCCGACGCGCGTTCCCTTCAAGAACGGCGGATTCGCCCGCGGATGGAGTTCAATACCGAACAACGCATCGCCCCGTGGGTGGACAAGTCGCCCAGCGAAGGTGACTTTATCACCGTCCGCTGCTTCGATCTCAACAAGGGGGGCATTGCGTTCTTCCTCGATGAGCCTCCGCCGTTTCGCAAGCTAGTGGTCGAGCTCAAGTGCCCGCAAAAAAGGATTTACGTGCTGGCCGAGGTCGCCCATTATGCCCCGGTTCTCCTCTACCCCAACGGAGATATCGTCCTCCAGGAGGCAGAGGATGTCTTCGAAGAGGAAGATCTTCCGGACTTAGGCCAGCCGGTTCCCAAGATTCTCGTGGGATGTCGATTCCTTTCTCGGTGGACACCCTGCGAAGGCTCGGGGACATCCGGAACGTCACGTGCAGCGTCGCCATCGGGCTGATCGCGGCGAGGTTCACTGGATCACTGCCAGTAGCCCGCTCCGCATGTGTCCCAGCTTTTCACTGGAAAGGATCTTTTGCCCCTCCTGATCGGTCACGTAGAACACGTCCACCACCTGATCGAGAAATGTTCCGATTTTCGCTCGCCAGATGAAGCACTTCTCCTGGTAAAGAAACCTCGAGACTTCGTAGAGTAGTCCAGGGCGGTCGTTGGCGAAAATCTCAATGATCGTGAATTCAGAATGGGAATGATTGTCGAATTCAACGCGAACTCGTGCGGGAGGAACACCGGCCAAGGCCTGCCGACCCACCTCCCACCGCCGAACGAAGACCGGCTGAAATTCCGGTTGGGTGAGTGACTGGCGAATAACCTCGTTAATTTCGTCGATGCGCTCCGAAGGTGGTTCACCCTGAAAATTCGGATCACGAACAACATATTTGTCGAGAATCCACCCGTCGGCCAGGGTATAAATCTGGGCGGCAAGGATTTCCAGCCCCTGGCTCGATAACGCCCCCGTCAACCTGTGAAAAACACCGCGTGCCACGTTTTCCCGAGTAGCGATATTCCACAACAGAGTGTCGCTATCGGGACGATACTGAACTCGAATATCGACTGGCGTATCACCCAGCGAAGCCAGCCATCGCAGATCGGAAACCACGCTCGTCACATCTTCAGCGAGAAGCAGTCCTCCCGGCAGTTCCGCCAATTGTCGGCTGAAAAACGGCTTACGGGCATCCTCACCCAATGCACAGGCGACGGCCCGACGGCGGTCTTCCAGATCATTTTCCCGAAGAATAATGTCACCCGAGTCGGAGATGTACCGCGCTGTTCTCTGAAATAGCTCTGCCAGGAGATCTGCCTTCCACGCCGTCCAATTGTCCGGAGACACCGCCATAAGGTCCGCTGCCGTGAGCACGTACAGCATCTGAAGAATCTCCGGCGATCCCACTTCCGTGGCAAACTGGACAACAAGCTGCTCATCGCTGATGTCGCGGCGTAATGCGAGATGATTCATCCGCAGGTGAGAGCCAACCAGATACTCCAGGACATTCCGCTCCTCATCGGAAAGAGCCAGACGTTCTCCTACCTCTCGCGCAATAGCGCGACCCGTTTCGCAATGATCGGAGCCTAGCCCTTTGCCCAAATCATGCAGGAGGAGCGCGAGATGAAGGATTTTCTTCTGGGCAATCCGCCGATAAGTATCCCCGAGTAATCCGGAGGCATCCGCCAGGGCGGTTGCTGCTTCCACTGCCCGAAGACTGTGTTCATCCACCGTGTAATGATGGTACTGATTGAACTGGAGCAGGCCCCGCGTATGTTCGAACGCCGGGATAAATCGCTCGAGCAATCGTACCTTATGAAGACCTCGCAGAACATGAGCAAGCTGGTGTGGAGATTCAAAAAGCCCTGCGAAGCGACGGAAAATCTCCGGTGGAATCGGGCTGCTCAGAGCGCACACATGGCGACGGATGGTGTCCCAGACCGTCCAGTCCAACGGCCGATTCAGACGCTGGCTGGTTTCCAGGAATTCCAAGAGCACTTCCCAGCCCCGAGCAAGCACCTCCTGGCCTGCGGCCGTGATCACGAGGGACTCACCACGTTCTACAAGATAGCCGTTCTGGGACCAGGTTACCAGGAAGTTCCGTCTTCGTTGAGACGACCGGGCACATTCGGAAAAACGCTGGGCCACAGCGAATACGTGCTCGGTCTTACGGAAATAGTCCCGCATGAAAACCTCCGCAGGGAGAAGGTTGTGCTCTCCGGAATAGCCCCACGTCGTTGCCAGTTGCCACTGATCACTTCGCGTGAGAGCGTCATGAGCTCTCCCTGCACGCCAGTGCAGCCACTGCCGGACGGCCCAGAGGAAGTCTTCCGCCTCACTCAGAGCGGCCGCGTCCTCGGAGTCCAATGTGGCCACCTCGGAGAGTTCGACTCCGAGTTCCCCGAACCGCTGCACCCAGTGAACCAGTTGCAGATCGCGTAGCCCCCCGGGGGAACGCTTGACATTTGGCTGAAGAATGTACACCGTCTGCCCGTATCGTTCCCGTTCGACATCTCGTGCCCGCACCACGTCCTTAAGAAGCTGGTCCCCATACCGCCGGACAGTTCGTTCCAGCAGCTGGTGAAAGTGCCGGAAAACGTCGAGATCCCCGCAGAGCAATCGGGCCTGGAGCACGGCCGTGAGAAACTGAGGATCTTTCAGAATGTGGCGAGTAACCGTTCTGCTAGTATGGGCGGAGAACCCGACCTGCCAACCCAGGTCGAATACGTCCCGGTAGAAACCGGCAGAAACAGTCCGCAGAACAGGCGATGCGCGACCAGGTGTGAAGAGCAAAAGGTCGATATCCGAGTAGGGTGCAACGATACTCCGGCCGAATCCCCCCAGAGCCAACAGCGCATAGCCGCGCGTGGATTTTTCGTCGGCGCCGGCCACCTCCCATTCGTGGGCCCACATCCTAGTGACCACGCTGTCCCAGAGCGCCGCCAGTCGGCGTCCCACCGACACACCTGATTTCCTATTCAAGCATTCGCTTGCTATCGAGAGTGTGTCGTTCCACAGTTGTTCGCGAAGTTGCGCGATAAGTGGATGAATCACGGGAAAGAGCCGCTACACCGACAGCAAAGATCCTTTGCTCTTTTATTGGCCCCTTGTCGGGAGTAACGCCGCAAACGGCCCGATCTTTCCTGAACGCATTCGCACGGCGAAAACGCGTCATTCCCTGTAGCAGGATTTTGCAAGGTGGTGTGGAGATACCTTTCAGTAACGTAACTCATTTAAGTGCCTGGTCACCGGTCTCCCGGGTGCGGATTCTGACCGCCTGAGCGACTTCGCTCACAAAAATCTTACCGTCGCCCACCTGGCCCGTGTAAGCAGACTGAATGATCGTATCGATCACCCTGTCCAGATCAGCGTCCGGCACCACCACTTCGATCTTAACTTTGGGGACAAGATCGACGCTGTATTCCGCCCCGCGGTAGATTTCGGTATGGCCCTTCTGACGCCCAAAGCCTCTGACTTCCGTGACCGTCATCCCCTGAATTCCTTCCTTGGTCAAGGCCGCTTTGACGTCTTCAAGCTTGAAATGTCGGATAATCGCTTCGATCTTTTTCATGTTTGCAAAAACTCCTCACGCGACAAGGATGCCACTTGGCGCTCGAGTGTCGATGACATCATTTTCCCAGATTTCCAACCACCTCTGTAGGACCGGTCTCGATGACAAACTGCTCGGGATAAGCGAACAAGCCGTGTTCGGTGATATCCAGACCTCGCAACTCCGTTTCTCGGTCCACTCGCAGGCCGACCGTGTACTTGATTCCGAGAAAGAGCGCCAGAGACGTGAGAAACGACCACAGGAAGGCCACTACGATTCCCAGCAATTGCACCAGGAGCGAATGAACCTCGCCGGTCGTCAGGAGGCCACCTTCTGTCGCAAAGAGCCCCACCGCCAGTGTCCCCCACGCCCCGCACACCCCGTGAACAGAGACCGCGCCTACAGGGTCATCGAGCCCTGCTCGGTCCAGGAGGACCGCAGAAATCACGACGACGCCTCCCGCCACCGCTCCCGTGAGAACTGAATACGACGCTGGGATGACGTCGCAACCTGCCGTGATCGCCACCAGTCCCGCCAGCGCCCCGTTTAACGCGAAAGACGGATCTGGCTTTTTAAACCACAACCATGAGACAATCAGTGCACCGATAGCTCCTGCCGAAGCAGCGAGATTCGTGGTGACGGCCACGTAGGCAAAATGCCCGCCGCCAATGCTCAGCGTGCTCCCCGGATTAAATCCGAACCATCCCAGCCAGAGAATAAAGACCCCCAGCCCGGCCAGCGGAATGTTGTGACCAGGAATCGGAACAATTCGTCCTGCCCTGTATTTTCCGAGCCGCGGCCCAAGCACCAGGGCTCCAGCCAGGGCGGCCCAACCACCAATCGAGTGCACCACTGTGGAGCCAGCAAAATCGTGAAATCCCATGTTCCCCAGCCAACTCGTCCCCTGATAAGCCGCTCCCCAGACCCAGCTTCCAAAAATTGGATACGTCAGGGCACTGATGACTGCGGAATAGATGAGATAAGCGTGAAAATGGATCCGTTCCGCCACGGCACCGCTCACAATAGTGGCGGCTGTCGCGCAGAACACCGTTTGGAAAATGAGAAACCCCCAGTCGTAACTCTTCTCCCCATGGAAAAAGAAGTGGGACGTGCCGAACAATCCATTACTTTTACCAAACATCAGGCCGAAACCGACAGCCCAAAACAGCAAACTCCCCACACAGAAATCGAGCAAATTCTTCATTAGGATATTGGCTGCATTCTTTGCCCGAGTGAAGCCGATTTCCACACAGGCAAAACCGGCCTGCATGGCAAACACCAGAAAAGCCGCAATGCACATCCACAAAAGGTCTGCTTCTCCACGAAGGTTCGCGGAAGTGATCTTCCCCTCGTCGTCGCGGGCAAGGGATGATTGGGCCAGGATTTCCAACCGCTCATCCACCGAGAGGGACTGGAATGGCCTGTCCCCCTCAGCTATCTCCGCCATCAACGGGCGATCAACGCACAGACAGAACCAACTGGCCACTCCCAGAACAAGCGCACAGACTGTTCGAATCACCCCGATCACCTTTCCTGCTGAGGTCGAAACACAGCACATCGTTTTTCGCAAGAGGAGATTTGCAACCGCTGTGCCCATCGACGGGAAAATGCCGACTAATTTTCCTTGTGCAAGCTCGTCACTGTTCGAGCGACCTGCGTAAGTCATTGACCCGTCGAATGTTACATTCCTGGCGAAGTACTCGCGGGGGCGAGCAAGAATTCGGGATCCACCATCCCAAACATAAGGCGGTCCACATCACCGGCACGACGCCTGCCCATTTGTTAAGCACAGATGCCCAGATTCTTATCACGCAAGAGGACGAGGTTGCTATACACTCCTAAATCCGTGATATTTTCGAGCCGGCGATTGCCAAAATCCGTTATCAAATGCGGCGTTTCAGTCGGCCAACAAGGTCCTATTGCACTGATTTTGCGCAGGCAATGCACACGTCATCGGCACACAGATTCTTGGCGTCAGAAAAAGCGGTGTGTGACTGGGCTCCCTCATGCTTTTCGCGGGGGTGGTTCCCAGGGATGTTCCACCACGCCCGCCTGGTGATTGAGCCACCGGGCCAGCACGAAGAGAAAATCACCGAGACGATTGATGAATGCCAGCACAACCGGCGAAAGCGGCGTTCCCAATTCGAGCCCTTCCCGAACGAGGGCAACCAAACGCCTCTCGGCCCGCCGGCACACAGCCCGGGCAAAATGCGTCAGCGCTCCCGCACGCTCTCCCCCCGGCAAAATAAACCGATCGAGGGGCGGTAGTTCAGCGTCGAGCTGATCGATGGCTTCCTCGAGCTCGCGGACATATTCCGGCGTGATATATTGCGTGCCCTGACGCTGGGGATCGGGAGTCGCGACCTCGGCTCCCAGCTCAAAAAGCCAGTTCTGGATTGTGGCTAAAAGCGCGTCCGCACGTGGGGGGATCCTCTCTGCTCGAATAAGTCCGATCGCAGAGTTGAGTTCATCGATGGTCCCACAGGTCTCGATCCGCAAGCAATCCTTTCCCACGCGTGGACCTCGGTAAAGACCGGTCTCGCCGGAATCTCCCGAGCGCGTGTAGATTTTGGCTCCCATCAAAGATCTCACTCCTTCATTCAGGAAAGGGTCAATTGAACATCTGCCTTTGGCCCCATTTACTTTCACCCACATGACTCAACGATCCTACCGTCGCCATTCTCAGATTTGCTCGCAATTGCGCCGCATGGTCACGCCCATTAAACTGGCTCAGCCCACGTGAAACACGTGGACATTGCCGCCTCCCCTTGCCTCACTACGTACGATGCATCTGCCCCCGGGGCGCAATAAGACCAGGCCATCAGTCACGCTCCAGTTTGACAATCTCGATCCTGATTTGACCAAGAAGTTTCGTCATGGGCAGAAAGGCAGCCATGGCGTCGGTCCCGGCCAGTGAATCATGCCCGAATTTGATATAGCCGACATCAATGCCTCCATACCCCCTCGTGGCGTCGAAACCTATCCAGCAACCATTAACAAGTAATTCCGTCCACATGTGGTAGTAAAAAGCATCCCGGTGGTACACGAGCCCCACTGCCACCCGCGATGGAATATTACAGGCCCGGGCCAGCGCGGCCAGCAACACGGCGTGCTCCGTGCAATCACCCTCTTTCGTGTTCAGCACATCGAGTGCGGAAAGAAACGTTTGATTGTAATCTCGGTTCTTCACAGTTTGGAAGACATAGCGCTCCAACGCGACAGCCAACTCGGAAGGTTCGTTGGCATTTTTAGCAAATGATTCGGCAATGGTACGGATTTGGGATGCATCGGATTGAATCCATAAATTGGGCTCCATCTCGTCACGCGTCGCCTGCTCAGCACAACTTCCCGTGATACCGCGGGGCCGCCGAAGTGTCACCGTTAACTCCACAACACCTTCGGCTAACGGTCGGACCTGCTGATTGGTTCCACGCGCCAAAAGTTCGGCGAGTCCTTCGATCTGTCCCTTTATGTGATACACTGCGCGACGTGCTCCTCTTAAATCTTCCGGCGCACGAGCTGGAATGCGAATGTCCTCAATGAGGTCCAAAGAAGAAAACCTTTCCTGTAAAGCACGCTCCCTGGTCACAAGGACAGCATCCACCGGAGGGGAGTCCATCCGCTGTTTGACAATCATGCCTGAGGAATCGACCCAAACAGTCTGTTTTATTCTTTGTTTGCCTGGCAACGTGTAGGTAATTTCTATCCGGAGAACTCGGGATTTACCTTCCGGAAGCTGAATGACCTCGAAATCGCGGGAGTGGGCCTTCGCCCAGCACACTCCGTTCACTCCCAGCATAAGGCAGGAAAACTCCCGGACTTCGTGGGGCTGCATGGGTTTTTCCCAAAGGCAGTCTTGAAGTCCCAGAAAGCCTCGGCAGTCCTTCGGAAGATCAAAAGTTTGTTGAGCCGTTCTTCCCGCCACGATCGTTTCCACCACCAGTTGCTTGCCATCAACTCGACCGCGGTATTCCGCGAGCGCTTTGCCCTGTTCGACCGTGACTGTGAACTCGCGGGGATGACCCTCACTCGTTTCCAGGGCTCGGTACCGCGTCCCTACCGAAACCGGGGTTCCCATTCTCTTCACGCGGAGCACCACTTCTCCTTCTACCTTGCGAAAGGCCGGCGATGGATCGTCCACGGATCGCACGGAAATTCGCTCGTAACCAACAGTCTCGCCAAACAGCGATTGCAAATACCAAAACTCCCGCGCCTGTTGAGAGGGTTTCGAACCTGCCGGACTCTGTGCGGTCCTGGCTGATGCTGCCGAGGGCTGGGCCTGGCCGACGCACCCGACGGGGATTACTTCAATCAACAGGCAAATCATCATGAGGAAAACCCACGGCCTGGGTTCCCGTACAACGCGACCGCACCAATTCTTGATTGCGGTGGGCATTCCGCGCGGCGGTTTCTCAGCACGATTACGCATGTCTGCCTCAAAAAACTTTCGCAAGAGCGCCACCTAACGCCCCGGCAAATCTCAAACGTTTCCCCAGGAAAGGTAAAGAGCCGTGTTGCGCCGACCTGCGCACAATTGGCCCGTTCGGTTTTCCTTAGCCCTTCGATGCGAACTTCTCACGTTACCGAGCTTTTCCGTACGGTATGCCGCGTACAACACGCCTGCGAAATGCGATCGGGAATGCCATCTCGCGGCCGCACGCTATCAATTTTAATGCTAGAGTTCCTCTAGAGAACTCGTCGCGGAATGCCACCAGGCATGCGGCGATAGCGGTGGCCGCCGCTCAACGGCCTGGATTCCGCAGGGCTTTTCACCGCGATTATTCGCGGAGTTCGAGGAAGGGCAGATTATAGGGGGTTCACGACAAAAAAGATGCTGGGATTGGGAGGGAACAGCACCAGGTCCCGTCAAAAAATGTACTAGGTTAAAGGCGGGGGAACAGGAATCCCACAACAGATGACCAGGAGCGGTGCCGGTATTCCCGGAGTTGATTTGGAGACCTACGACTTCAGCAACAGCAGATTGTGCAAGATTTTCCGGAAATACGAGGGTGCAACGCAGCGATGGGCTTCCTTAAGAAATTCATCAGAAACGTCTTACGTGAAGGCTCTCAGGCACAACTCCGGAGCAGCTTCGAACATCTGAGCGAGGAGGAGCTGGAAGCCCATCTCCGCATCGCCAAATACGGCAACTTCACCCTCACCGATGCCATTCGCCCTTCCTACGACCTCCAGGTGGTTCCCCGCGAGGGATATCGCCACGATATCTACCGCAGCGACAACGGGAAAACGGTCATTCCCGTCCTCATGGCGTCCGTGTCGAAAGAACGGCTTTTCGACACGTTCATGGAGCTACTCGACCCACTGGGTGATGAGGTGGACGTAGTCCTCGAAACGAGTCACAACCGCGATCGGCCGGGCCATCACGACCTCTACCGCGAAGACATCGACATGCCGGTACTGAAGAGTGTCCTCTGGGAATTCGAAGATCTACTTCTTAACGACGGTTGTACCGGCGTGGCAGTTCTCAACCCGGATATTCCCCTGGAAGTCCAGTTCGACGAGCACAAACTCCTCATCTGCTACGGATCGGATCTCCGCTCGTTTGAATGGATCCTCAAGGGTCACGGAATTCCCAATGACGAGCAGATCCGATTCATCACAGAAGCGGAACACGTTCATTCTTCCACCGAGTACTACGCCAGACGTTTCGAAGAGCTGAAGATGTATCTCGGCATGGATGAAGGATGCTACGTGTGACCCGCAACGAGGATGCCGCTGCAGATTCCGCGAATTGGGCAGAAAATACCGGACCTATCAGTCCTATCGTGCAGTCTGGCGCCGGCGAGATTCAACCACTCAATCTGCCGAAATCCGTGATCAGGCGACTTCTTTCTAAATCGTTGACTTGCCGTTTGCGCCGGATGTTTGGCCCCTGCCGATGAGCCCCGCACGGAGAAAGCTGACTCCCCAGCGTCCCGACTCTCAGCGTCTCACCATAGCTTGGCAGGACGCCTTCGCTCACTATCTGTCGGCCGAATGCCACCTCGCAGAGAATACCGTGAAAGCCTACGCCCGGGATATTCGCCGGTTCACCGAATGGCTGGGCGGTCGGAGTATCGCTTCGCTGGGCATTCAGGACCTCTCGGACTATGTGGGCTGGCTCCATGAGCGGGGTTTGGCCCCGACCTCCCTCGCTCGGCATCTCGTTTCGCTGCGTCTTTTCCTACGCTACTTGCAACTGGAAGGGATTCTTCAGCACAATCACGCCGAGCTGCTCAACAGTCCTCAAGTCTGGGAACGGGTGCCCAGCGTGCTTTCTCCTCAACAGGTTGAGGCGTTACTGGCCAGTCCCCGGCCCTATGACAAGTGTTTCCTGCGCAATCGGGCCATCCTGGAATTCCTCTACGCGACAGGCTGCCGGGTGAGCGAAGTCGCCCAGCTCAAACTGGAGGACGTTCACCTGAACGATAGATACTGCATCTGTCGGGGCAAAGGCAATAAGCAGCGGGTGGTCCCGCTGGGGCAGCGGGCCATCGAAGCCTTTGAGGATTACATGGCACGTGAGCGTCCCCTGCTGGTTAAGAATATCGTGCCCTCCCCTCCCTGGGCCTTTGTATCATACCGGGGGAAGCGGCTTCGCCGTGAGCGTATTTGGGAGCTTCTCAAGTTCTACGCCCTTCGGGCAGGTCTGCCACCGGATATTAGTCCTCACACGCTGCGGCACAGTTTCGCCACCCACCTTCTCGCCGGGGGTGCCGACCTCCGCGTCGTCCAGGAAATGCTTGGACATGCCTCGATCGCTACCACACAGATCTACACGCACGTCGATTACACACGCCTGAAGGCGATTCACAAACGCTTCCATCCGCGGGGTTGATCCACCGTTTTGAGCGGCAAAGCCAGTTGGCAATCTAAAGAGAATGCGGGTAACTGAAGTTGACTCACAGTCAAAGCAGCCGCGGTGCAAGCATTTGGGAGTAGGGGGAAAGATTTCCTAATTTTTGGCGGAAACCTGTTAAAAAGGGAAACTACCCTTTCTGGGCATTGTCATAGGATAAGTAATTCCCCGCGGAACACCAGACGCACCTCACGATCCTTCTTTGTGAGGCGGCGCGAACTTGATTTTCTCAACCATTCGGACGATTTGACCATCCGGGCCAATGTAGCCCGAGACCGCGGTGATGGCTCGAATTACATACTCGTAGCGGAGGTCGTAATCGCAATCCAGCTCCACCTCGGCATCGCCCGCTCCTCCGGGTCCGGAAGCGTCCCCCACCAGAGCGCGGACCTGATCACGGAGTTCGGCAAAACTCGAGAGTCGTCGTTCCGCCAGAAACAGCCCAGCGAGCTCGCCTCCAGCCCCCGCGGTCATACGGACCTTGATCGGCGGTAACTGCAGGTCCGACGGCACCCCGGCACTGGGCGCGGCTTGCGGCATCTTGATGAAGAAGTCGCCTTCAGGGGCCGTGATCTTGAATGTCATGATGAAGAACGTCAGAAGCTGAAAGACGACGTCGATCATCGGCGTCATCATCAGCTCGATCTTTCCCCCGGTATGTTTGCCGGATCCACGGAACTTCATGCTATGGACTCTCCTGCTTTGCGCGGAGGGTAAATTTTTCAAATCCCACAGTTTGACACAGCCGGATCAACTCCTGGACACGGCCAGTCTTGGCGTAGCGGTCTGCTCGAATGATGATCGTCGTGTTGCGGAAGTCGCCGCCCCGGCGAGAAATCAGTTCCTTCTCCACCTCCAACACAGGTCGGAGGTTCTCCATTGTGAACTCATCCACCCCGTAGAAGACGGTCCCCCGAGCGGTCATCTGAAGCGTGATGGGCCAGGCAGGGGCAGTGTCGGGTGGCTTGGCCAGTTCGCTGGCGGGAAGCCGAATCAGTTGATTCTGATCGCCTTCCGAAAAGTTTATCAAAATCATAAAGAAGGCGATCAACTGAAACGTCATATCGATCATCGGCGTCATGTCGCCTTCAGCGTCTGGAATTTGGCGACCTCTTTTGTATCGCATGAGCAACCACTCCGCTTAAAGCCGCCCTCCACCTCGGCTGGATCCGGTTGTCAACCGCTCTGCCGCGTCAAAAATCCCTCATCACTTGCGAGGTGCAGCGGTCGAGAATCGGGACATGAGACCTTCGCTCACAATTCCTACTTCGAGCACCAGTCGGGCAATACGGTTCCGCAGGAAACCGTACGCAATGATGGCGGGAATGGCGATGATCAAGCCCACCAGTGTGGTGATGAGCGCGGTGGAAATACCCCGAGCCAGTTCGGACGGCTTTGGTGTCGTGGTGCTGTTGGCGATAACGCTGAACGATCGCACCATACCGTCCACGGTTCCCAGAAGTCCCACCATCGGGCTGATCGTGCCAATCAGACCGATGTAGCTCAATCGGTGCTCCATTCGCATGGCCTGCTCTTCACCGACTTCCTGCATCGCCTCAATGGCCTGGGAATAACCTGCTGACAGCTTGGCGAGCCCCGCCGAAAGCACCTGCCCGAGGAACGAATCATCGTTTTTGGCCAGTTCATAGGCTTCCTGAAATTTTTTCTCGTTAAAAAGTGTCTCGAAGCCATCGATCAGGGCGGACGGCATCACTGCCTCTCGACGGCACGACACCAGATTCATGACCAAAAGGGCCACGAAGGAGAAGGAGATCGTCAAAAAAGCCAGCGTGTATGTCCAGCCAAGGGACTCAAAAAACCAACGCAGCACGGATTTTTCCTGGGGTCTTGCCTCGGTCTCCGGGGCGCCTGCCCCCTGTGCCGCGGGGGCCGCTTCGGGCAACTGATCATCTGCCGGTGCCGCCTCCTCAGCCGCAGCGACCCGCTCCACAAACCTGGGAAAGTATGGCACCACCCCTAAAAACAGCGTCAGACCGGCAAGTGTCGCCACAACTGCCCCGGTCCACGTCGAGAAGAAACCCTGTCGCATGAAATCCTCCGTCACTGGCTTATTGGACCTGGCACATCCGATAGAACACCTCTGGAAACCTCTGTTCCGGATACTCTTTCGGCGAAACGACCGTGATGACAGGGACGGCGGGCCAGCCGCAGCGTCTTTTTCCGTCTAACCTTGGCGTCATCACGGTTATTGATCCAGTTTACACAACCTCGATTCAGAGAGTAAACACGGCTCCCCCCAATCCACAGTCACGGAAACCCGTCTCCTCTGGGCCAGGCGCAACACTCGGTCAGTTGGTGACAGTTACCTCTCGCCCATATTGTTCCTTCAGCACTCGTGCAGCCTCAGCCGCGCGTTCGGGATGCTGGACTTGCGGCCACAGTTGCACCAGATTTTGGAGTGCCTCGATGTGAGAGGGCGTGTGGCGAAAGTAAATCAAATCCACATGAAGGAACGCCATGATCGCCTGCTTGATCTGTCCCGCCTGCCGATACGCCAGCCCCAGCGCGGTATAAGCCCGGCCCATGGTCTCGGCGTTTTCTACCAGATCGGGCCGTTTGAGAATTTCCTGAATCATAGAAATGGCCTGATCCGTCTGTCCTTTAGCGACGAGACATCTCGCCTTGCCAATGATGGCCAACAGCTTGGGCGTGTCATCTCCAGAAATTTGCAAGGAAATGACCTGATCAAAGGCTTTTTCGGCTTCATCCGTTTTTTTGGCTTCCAGATAAGCCCAGCCGATGGCCGCACCCGCCTGCGCCTTGTATTCCGGCCAGGGGGCCTGAGCAATCAACTGATAGTATTCGACCGCCTTATCGACACTCCCCTTCGCTCGGAGCAACTCAGCGACCAAGCGGGTCGCCTCCCAGTAGTGATAATTGTTGGGGTAATTGATGACGAAGTTCGCCACTAATTTACCCGCATCGTCGATCGAACCGGAACCTGCAAGCGCAAGATGTGCCGCGGCGGCTGCACGATAGAATTCAATATCCTGCCGAACCTCTGGTCGTGTCGAATCATCGACTTTGATTTTATCGAGGATACTCGTGACGTCCTCGTAGCGAGAAACTTCGAATGCCGCCCGCACCGACTTGAGAAGCGCCGGCTCTCCATCCCATTCGATGGATTGAATTTGATTGACACTGATGGTGCGAGACGTTGTCCCCTGATCAACGACGACCTCTGTTTGCGTCATGCGAGTGACTTTTCCTCGGATCGTTTCACTCCCCACCCGTACGACATCCCCCCGGGCGGTCACACTCCCCAAGAGGGACATCGCACCGATTACGAAGAAGATGGCCGTCTTTTTGAACGCATCACGCATGGCGGAACGCTCCCGAATACTTAAATCATGCTTATGCACGTTTTTCCGTTGGCCTCTCTACCTGTACGGGACCTCCTTGGAAACAACGCCCTCAGGACGCGGTGGTTTTTGCCTTGGTCCCTCCTTCAAAAGCTCGCAATCCCTGCGGGCTTTTTTCTCCCAGCATCTGCTGAATCGTCCGGGCCAGCTTATCATATCGGGCATACCATTCCTTGCCGCCCATTTCTGGATAAAGAAGGTAAGTACGCTGAATGTCGAGTACGGCTTGCTTGAGGAGTTCCTGGCGCTTTGGACCCGTCTGCTTCTGCGCCAGCTTGAATCGGCATAAAGCGAGATTATATCGGGCTTGATGAAAAATGTCCTGATATTTTGCGTAGTTGACCGCGACCCGGCGAGCGATTCCACCCCATCCCCAAATGAGATACCGCCCGTTCTTTTCATACCCCCCGCGAATCGCGTACTCGTAATACTCTTCCTTACCCGGCTGCTCGGCCCATTCCTGATAAATTTGGGCGGCTTCAAGCTGAGCATCCAGTCGATTCTCTTTTCCCTCCTTGTCAATCACATTGATGATGATGGCCAAAGCCTTATCGTACAAACGAAGACCACGCAGCGCACTGGCCAGCCTCACCTTAAGAGCAGTCGTCGCGTCTGGGGGACCAAACTGCGGATCTTTCTGACACTTATCAATCAACTCAAGGTATGTCCGCATGGCTTTGGTGTAGTACTCCTTGGCCTGTTCGGGGACAGTGGGACCTCCTGGATCCAGTCCCTTGGCAAGTCCGAGAAATGTCTCGGCAACCCAGTTCAGGGCCCGAAAATCGACGCTTTCCGAGCGCTCCTGAATGGCCTCGAGAAACGCCGTGAAGCCCTTCAACACTTTATCCACTTCTTCGGTCTTCCCCTCATTGCGAAGCCGGGTCAGTTGTTCCTCCAGTTGCCTACCCAACCCCACGTACACCAGGGTCAGACGTCGTGTCGCCTCGGCATCATTGCTCCCTGCCACCAGTTTTTCCAGCTCATCACGAATTTGAAATGCCTTTTCCAAATTCTGAGCTCCCACGTAAGCCCGCAGGGCGGTCTTGAGAATTTCTTCCTTGAATTTCGGCAAACTCACCGCGCTGTGGTTGCTGCGCATCAAAGCCAGGGGGCCAATCGTGGGATCCTCCAGAAGTTTAATGGCATCATCTGTCCGCCCGGTGTTAACATAAAGCTGAGCGAGGAGCCACACCGAGTATTCGAGGAAGTAATCAACCGTCACTCCCTGCGTGTTGGCGCGAATTCGTTGGACGCCCTGCTCGAGATATTTTTGGGCGTCCGCAAGCAGGGCCTGCGTATCCGCCTGAGCGGTTCCTTCCTCACGCCCCGTTGCAGCTTTCGCGTACTGCATCCACAAAACCTGACCGATCCGCAATTCTGCCCGGGCACGACTGGGTGAATTCTCGGGAAGCCGATTCAAGAACGCTTTGGCCTCCTCAAGCTGATCGAGATCCAGAAAGCTCTCCAGGAGTGTCAGAACGCATTCTCCGGACTCTGGTTGGTCCGGCCACTGGCTCAACACATACTCGGCCAGGGACTGCATTTGGCTCAGCTCAGCATCCGCCGGTTGTCCATGCTTGCGTGCCTCGATGAAGAGATTGCGCAAGGCTTTGACAGCAATTTCGGCAGCCTTTTGTGAACCAGCACTCTGGGGATACCGGCGGGCAAGAAATTCCCCCAGAACCGCCGCGTCCTCATAGCGCCCGGCATCCCAGAGCAGAAAAACCATCTGGAATCGCATCAGGTTCACTTCCTCGAGGGGCTGATTCTTGTAAAGCCCCAGCGCCTTTCGATAAAACGTGATCGCCAGATCTCTCGCTTTTGTCGCTTCGTCGCGAAGCTGCTTGGCATCCCCTTCTCCTTTTTGAAGTTGGGCCATCAATCCGAGGAACCGTCCCCAGGCCAGCTCGCCACGGGCTTTTGCATCGGCGTACGTCTGGACATCCTGGACGCTTAAATTCTCCTGAACCCCGGTGAGTTCGGCGAGCTTCGACTGAGCGTCCAACCGACGCGGACCGGGGGCCCGGGATACGATTTCCAGGAAACGCCGAGCGGTGGCGCGGTGCTGTTGTGCTGATCGTGCGTCTTTCGCCTTATCTGCCGCCTGGGCCAATTCCAGCGCTGAAAGTGCCGCTTCATATAACAGGTTGAGCCCCCATTCTGAATCGCGGACATCGGGACGCACCGACTCTTCCCATTGCACGGCGGCTTCCACCGCTGCCTGGTGGTTGTTATTCTTCCGATAAATTTGAATCAGGCGTGCGAGTGCTTCCGTGCGAAGGCGCTGCACCTCGGGCGAATCACCGGGCACGGTCAACGTTTCCTTGAAGATGTCGGCCGCCTGCATGTCCTGGCCCAATTCCTGGTAGCAAATACCTTCGTAGAATCGGGCATAGATTCCGGCTGCGTAGTTTTGATACTTGTTGAAGATTTTTTCGTATTCGGCGGCCGCCTGTTTGAGAAGGTCGCTCCGCTCTTTACTGGACGGCGGATAGGTTTGCGCGAGTTGGTAGAGAGCCCCCACCGAATAAATCAGGGACTTCAGATACGTGGCCCGCGCTTCATCCCGCTCCTTGACCAGCGCCGCATTGGCCCGGTCGATGACCTTATTTTCAAACTCCTTGGCCCGATCATAGGCCGCTTTCTTGAACACCTCGAACTCCTGCCGCGCCTGTTCGATGAGTTTGCGAGCTTCCATACGTGCGGGCGCGGCCTCCTGATCGCTTTTTCCTTCAGTTGTGGCCAGAAGCCCCTTCGCTCGCTCAATGAGGGCCTGGGCCATCTCGGCGGTTGCCTCGGGCACCGCGGGATGCTGGGGATGTTCCTGAACAAACTTTTTGAGCCGGGCGACTGCGGCCGTCAGAAGCTGTTCGCGCGTCTGGGCTACCCGTGAGGCCTGCGCTGCCCCCAGCAGCGCCTTGCCCGCCTCGTAGTCGATCATCTCCTTCAATTCCGGAGGGCATGAGGGATCACTAGCCAGCATGTCAAGATATTCCACGGCCGTGTCGAAATACCCCCGAAGTTTGAGAGCTTCCAGAAAACGCCGGTGTATATCCGACTCCTGGCTCAACGCCTCACTGGCCTTGGCACCTACCATCAGGCCGATGACGAGCGCCAGACAGATTCTCCTCAACAGCATATCCTCCGCCTCCATTCCTAGTTCCTGCGGCGGAAAACGCAGTTACAAAAAAGAGAGGGCAGATTCGGCTCCCTATTTCTTACTACCACATCTGGTGGTGGTAGAAAAGCCACTCCCTCAACTGCGTCATGGGCGTCCGATTTGAATCCCGTCGTCTCGCTCCGGAACGACCTGTACAGGGCATCGAATCCCTCCCCACGAACGAACCAGGTCGCTCCCGAGCAGGCCGTAAAAATGTCAGAATGAAAACCTGAGTTGTCGCGTGGCCTTTTTTCCGAACGAATGTTCCGGTGACAATAGCCGAATCCCCACGTGTGACTTCTTTCATCCATCGTGGACGATGGAAAAAGGGGCGAGTTGCTGTCTCTTGCGGCGAGGACGAAACGATGACTCGTTGGGAGGAAATCCCCGAACTGATGGCGCTCGATTCACGGCGGCAACTGATTCGCATTCCGCCGGAACTGGATGTCCCGATTACCGACCGCGTTCGCCGCCTGATCGATACAGCGGCCTTCCGTCGGTTGGCGCGGATTACACAACTGGGACTGGTCTCCCTCGTTTATCCAGCTGCCAATCACACCCGATTCGAGCACAGCCTGGGAGTGTATCGCCTCGCGCTTTTGGTCCTGAAGCACCTTTCGCACGATCCCCGGTTTCGAGCCCAGGTGACGCCGCATGAGGGCGAAAAACTGATCGTTGCCGCCCTGCTCCACGATTTGGGACACTGGCCATTCTGCCACGCTATCGAGGATCTCGGCCTGCCGGACGTCCCACCCCATGAAGCGTTTGTGGCCAGGTTCTTGCGGGATGAGCCGGTGGCGCTGCTCCTGGAACGCGACTGGGGTCTGCAACCCGACGACGTGCTGAACCTCGTTGCGAAGCATCGCGCGGATGGCGTGTCAAGCCTTTTACAGAACATTCTTTCCGGACCGCTCGATGTGGACAAAATGGATTATCTTTTCCGAGACAGCCTTCATGCTGGGGTGCCATACGGCCGTTTTTTTGACCAGCAACGGCTGGTGGGGAGCCTTTGTTTGAATGAACGGGGTGACGGCCTGGCCATTACTGAAAAAGGGAAAACAGCCGCCGAGCTCATGGTCTTTGCCCGATATGTCATGTTCAGCGAGGTCTATTGGCACCATGCCGTTCGATCCGCCACGGCGATGCTCCAACGGAGTTTTTTTGAGTTGAAGGATCGGCTCGACCTCGAGGCTCTTTTTTCGGCGGGGGAATGGGAGTTTATCGAAAGCCTGCGCCAGTCTGCCGGACAGTCCAAGACCGCCGAGATCCTCAACGGACTCTTTGGACCGGTCCGCACCCTGTACAAGCGGATTGCGCAGTTTCACTATTTTGACGGCGATGATGTTTATCGGCGAATAGCGGGGCGTCCTTACCGCTGGCTCGTCGCCTGCGCACATCACCTGGCGGAGTTGCTCAGCAGAAAGCTGGGGATCCCCGTCTCTTCACATCAGGTTCTCGTTGATGCTCCGCCGGTTCACAAGGAAATCGAATTCCGGGTGGATGTATTTTTCCCTAAGGAGGCGACCTACCGCCCGTTGAGCGAAGTGTCCCCCGTCGTGCGAGCGCTGGCGCAGGAGCAATTCGACCACTACGTCAAACGGGTGCGTGTCTTTGCGGCGCCATCCATTGCCGGCGAGATCAAAAGCCTGGGCAGCCTGACCGAGCTGATGCACCAAGCTGCGGAAGCCACAGATGCGTCTCAGGATTATCTCTCCAATACGGCGTAAGCACCGCGGTCACAAAGCCGGATAGAAGACGCCCCAGAATTCTTCGTTTGGGGCAATGTCCATCCACGGGAACCAGCGAAAAAAATCGCCGCGGCGACCGAACATCCGTTGCCATCTCTATTGCCGTGTGTCCTGGACCTCCATCCGCGAGAACCATTCATGACCTATCTGGAAGCCCTGTTTCCAACTCCAGAAGTCTACGGCCGACCGTAACACCTGATTTCCAGACCTTCTTTCATTTCCAGATTGTGGCATAATCGAATCGTATTTCAACCAATGAGGTAAATGATCCGGTTTATGAATCGAGATTCACGCTATGAATACGGAGGTCACCGGGAAAATCATCGTCCGACAGGATCGCTTGCGGCCGTTTGTGGAACGCCACCCCTGGGTCCGAGCAACCGCTGTCGAGCTTGTCGAAGGCAACCCTCCCGATGGGGGAATCGTTGACCTTGTCACACGGGATGGGCGGTTCATCGCGCGAGGACTGTACAACAGCCGGAGCCAGATCCGCGTCCGCCTCTACACATGGCAGGATGTCCCGCTGAACCGCGAGTTCTGGCGTGATCGCATTCACAGGGCCGTGACTCTTCGTAACGAACTGGGTCTGATCACACCACAAGGGGCGGCGCGACTGGTTTTCAGCGAGGCAGACGGGTTAAGCGGCCTGATTGTGGACAAATACGGCCCGTATTTGGTGGTTCAAACAAATGCCCTCGGGTTGGAGCAGCGGTCTTCCGAACTACTGGAAATCCTGGAAGAGGTGATCAAACCTCGCGGAATTGTGCACTGCTGCGACCCGGAAGTGCGAGAGCAGGAGGGCTTGACCATCGAGCGCGCCGTGCATGGAACCGTTCCCGATGGTCCCATCTTGATTGAGGAGCATGGAATCCAGTACGGCGTGGACCTTCTCATGGGCCAGAAAACTGGCTTCTACCTGGATCAGCGAGAGAACCGGCGGGTGGCAGCCCAGTGGACACGGGATAAACGTGTCCTTGATATGTTCTGCTACACCGGGGGATTCGCTCTGTGTGCAGCGAAACTGGGACGGGCCAGGGAAGTGTGGGGCTATGATAGCAGCGAAAAAGCCATTATTCTTGCCCGGGCCAATGCGGAACACAACGCTGTGCCCCGAACACGTTTCGAGGTGGGAGACGCGTTTCAGGTTCTCAAGGAACTCCGGGAACGCGGTGAACGCTTCGATGTGGTGATCCTGGATCCACCTAAATTTGCCTCCGGAAAGGCAAAGCTTCCCGAAGCCCTCCGCGCCTATCACTTTTTGAATCGGATGGCAGTAGAGCTTATTCCCCCGGGCGGATACCTTATCACGTGCAGTTGCTCCGGATACGTGACCCGGGAAGATTTCTTCAACGTCATTTTCGGTGTGGCCCAGCAGACACGGCGCGATATTCAGGTCCTCGAACAGCGAGGCGCCGGTGCCGACCATCCTGTCAGCGTCACGTGCCGCGAAACAAACTACCTCAAGTGTTTTATCTGTCGTGTCCTTTGATGGGCTGATTGAGCAGCGTCCGAGGCTCAGCACCTCGACTCGCCCTCCTGGCGAACGTAAGTCCACCGCGCGGAATAGTGAGGTGTTTCAAACACTTCCACCCGCAGGCGTTCCATGCTCCCGGGAAGCTCTGCTTCGATTCGCCCCTTTAAAATCCCACCGATATATTGGGCTAGGAGCTCGGCCGTTACGTTGCACACCGGCAGCAGGAAGCAATGGACGGCTGGGAACTGCCAGGACCATTTCCCCAGGGATGCCCGAACGAGCTCATCGCCCAGCATTTCCAGGCGTAGCCAGGGGTTCTTGGCGGGCAGGAGAACCTTGTGATCCAGCGGCTCAACGATTTCTTGAACAAACCGATGAAGAACGAGAAAATCCATGACCCAGCCTGGGTCCAACAAGTTCCCCGTCACCGCTACCTCCACGGAGAAGTCGTGGCCATGAACGGCCTCCGCCGAATCAGGCCCAAAGACAAGAAAATGGGCGGCGCTGAATTGCACCGCCCCACGACCAATGCGTATTTCGAAGCCTTCCCCCAAGCCAGTGACTCTCTCCAGAGCTTAAAATCAGTTGCAAATACGATCGATGCGAGGCAATTGTTTGGCCTGCTGATGCCCGCTGGTCTGTACCGATCTTGCCGGTCCAAACCCAGCAACATGCAACACGCAGAGGACGCAACCGATTGAAAATCCCTTGCGGTCACCATCGGCTCATGTTGCGGACGATGGTCACTCCGGTTGCTGTTCCTCCGCAAAACTGCCCGAGGAATGGGCCCCTTTCTTGTCCCGCTTGCGATCGAGTTCCCGCGCGACGACTTGGCTGAGCCGATCCGCCGCCCTGTTAACGACGCTGATGAGGTCAGCGTCCTGGTCTTCAATCTTGACGTATTTACCGCCTCGCAAGGACGCCAACACCCGGCAATGCTTGTCAACTCCTCCCCGCGGGCCGTTGACGTCCTCCAAAATGACATCGACATTCATGACAAACCCATCGAACTGGTCCAGCGCGAACATGAAACGGCGCTCCACCAGTTCCCGCGTGGCCTCGTCCAGATTGACGCGACGGGTTTGGATGTGTAGTTCCATAATTTGCCTCCAATTCAGTGTTTTTGCAGGCGGTACAGGAATCGACCAGCCCACTCCCCGGGCCGATCGCTCATTCCCCACCAGATCAAAGGACAACCATCGATAAGCCGAGGTTCAGATAACCTCGCCCCCTGGAAAAGTGAACCGTGTGCTGGACAACACGAACGCTCTGAATTCTGGTATTTCCGTCTCATCACCTGCGCACGAAAGGTAATAAGCTCGCTACGGTCAACTGCCTATTCGGCAGTCGGTCCTACGACAACTTGTTGCGTTAGGCAAATCTGGTGCCCTTTTGACGGCTAAGCTCTCATTACTCTTTTCTGAGCCCAAGGTAATTCTACCCTATTTAACACCCAAAACCACCCCGTTTTGCGTTCTCTCCGCGCTGCGACGACCCGAAAACTGCGAACACCCAGTTCTTATGGCAATTGCCTCGGAACCCGCTTCAGGCTAATTTTCTGACCCGAACAGGCGGTTTCTTACCGGTATCACGGCAGTAACGGCCAGACCCACCCAGGAGATGATCCACAGGACTGCACCCGCCGGAATGACAGGGCCCAGATTAATCTGCGGGAGGCAAACTTTGAGGAAAAGCCCACCACTAAAACCAACTATTCCCAGCAAAAATCCAACGGCTACGATGCTGAGACCGCGGAATTTTCCGGATAGTCCAAGAAGTCCACAGAGAACAAGCGCGATGGCGTGGTAGAATTGATATCTTACGGCCAGTTCAAATTGCCGAGCCTCAGCCACGCCCCAGTTTCCTTTGAGGACGTGGTCGGCAATCGCGGCCAGGATAACGCTTAAACCCGCCAAAATCGCGCCGCACGCTATCCAAAAACGGCTTCTTTCAGTCACGGGATGGACTCCTGGCAACGAAATTGGCCGATTGCAATGTGTTGCTCTTTCACGAGCGGCAATAGTTTGGTAATACAACGTTGAACTTGACGGAGAGTCCGGACGAAACGACCGAATCCATCCAACTGGACGGACCTCTCCGGTCGCACAATCGGCCGATCCTCAATAATTTCTGAGCCTCGTTTCGGTTCGCCGAAGGTATATAATACGCTTTAAACAGCCGCGGCCCATAGGGGTGGGAAACAACTACCCGTCGGATGAGCCAACTTACTACCGGTGGCGGATCAGCACGAGTTGATCCCCGTGTGAAGCGAGTAACGAAGCCGGTATTCCGAGGTGGCGGGAACAAACCGCCGACTGGGCGAAACCGCGGCCCCCCAGGCCACAAAACTGAACACGGAGAGATGGATAAGCTGGGAATCGCGGCTGGTTAGACGTACGAATGGCAATTCCGCGTCGTGCGGGGAAAAACTTAATACGAACTTCCGGGCGAGAATGACCACTTTTCTGATATCTTTGCTGGTATTGGCAGTCCTCGGACATATAACCATTTGGGCGGCCCTGTGGAATCGGTTACACGGTTTTGGGCTGTCTTTCGGAATATGTAGCTGGGTCACGGCACTTCTCGTCGCGGTCGGAGCTGTCGTCCCCACGACCTTAGTTGCCCTGATATTGGAGGGCGAATTGCCCCTCCTTTTTCTGACTCAAAGTGATGTCGAACGCTCCCAGGTTGGGCTCTATGGTGCCCTGGCAGCCAATCTGTACATCGGTGCCTGCTTCCTGGCTCTTCCCTTCGCCATTGGATGGCGAGTTTGGCGGAATCTGCGGCGACCTCCCCAGGTCCTGAAAGGCGCAACAAGCGAGCTTCTTTTCGATCTTGCGCCGGTCCTGAAATCTCGGAACGGACTTCGTGCCCGGGCCCGTGCTGGCGCGATCCAATTCCTCGCCCTCGTGCGACACCGGAAGGCATTACCCCGCGTAACTGGTCCCCAAACGGGCAGAAACCAGGACACCATGCCGGGCAAGCCCCGAAAATCGCCGGCAGATGTGTCCTCCGCCCATGCAGTGGAGCAAAACGCGAATCCGCCGGAAACACGTCGCACAGGAATCCGTTTGGACTCCGATAGGCATAGTCCCTCCGGATCTGCATTTCAAAAGAATACGCCGACGAGCCTTCCGCCCAGACGCCCCCATCCCAGCAATTTGTTGCTTTTACCGGGCAATGAATCCCTCGCCTGCCATCGCGTTGAGCTAGTCCTATCATTGCCCGAACTGCCTCCGGCCCTCAACGGTTTGCGAATCGTCCAGCTCTCCGACCTTCATTTTGTGGGAAGAATTCCTGATGAGTTTTACGAACTCGTCGTGGAAAACAGCAATCGGCTTGAACCCGACCTCGTCGTAATTACTGGAGATATCGCCGATCGCGAGGAGTGCCTACCTCAGGCGCAAAGGGTCCTCGCGCCCTTGCGAGCAAAATCCGGTGTTTTTTTCATTCTGGGAAATCACGACCTCCGCGCGGGCGTTGAGAGCGTTCGCACGGCTCTTACCGAGATCGGGTTCAAAAATGTCGGCGGTCGTGTGGAACAGTTAACCGTCGATGGAACGGAGCTTCTGGTGGGCGGAAATGAATTGCCGTGGTTGGGTCCGGCCCCGGCGTACCCTGATCTGCCAGAAGACACACCCTTCTTCCGGCTTTTGCTCGCCCATACACCGGATCAGTTCTACTGGGCCATTCGCAACAAGATTCACCTCGTCCTTGCGGGGCACACACATGGTGGCCAGGCGTGCCTGCCGTGGCTGGGGCCCATCATTGCCCCTAGTGCTTACGGAATTCGCTACGCCCAGGGATTGTACCACAAAGCACCCACAACAATGTACGTGAGTCGGGGGATTGGCGGTGAATTTCCTCTTCGCTATTTTTGCCCTCCTGAGCTTACCTGCCTGACACTTCTTAGCGAAACGTCGGGTTCCGAACCAAAGCCGATTCGAGTAAGCTGAATCCCTAACGAGCTTAATGGGAAGCAACCTCGTTGGGCGGTCATGGATCCCGTCTCGCATGGAAGGAGGAGTTCGATATGTCGTCTGCACAACCGACCGGAGACCAGGAATTTGGTTTTATCGGGATTGGCCAAATGGGACAGGCGATGGTTGCCAACTGGCTGGCTCTGGGATATCGCGTCCGAGTGTATAACCGAACACGCGAAAAGATCCGGCCCCTTCTCGAACAGGGAGCGATTGAAGCGACCTCGCCCGCCGACGCCGTAGTCCCGGGCGGACTGGTCATGACCTGCGTCTCGGATGATCAAGCCCTGCTTTCGATTTTTGACGACGGAGAGGTTTTTCGAAGGCTCGGTCCGCAGGGCATCCACGTGTCGATGAGCACGATTTCTCCGCGGACAGCCCGGCTGCTGGCTGAGAAGCACAATCAGTTGGGAGGCGTCTACCTGGCTTCTCCGGTAATGGGCCGTCCCGACACCGTTGCCGCAAAACGCCAGACCTTCTACATATCCGGACCGGCCGCGGCACGCCACCGCGTGAAGCCGCTACTTCAGGCGATCAGCCGCCAGGTGCTGGAACTGGGGGATGGTCCCGAAGCCGCTCACGTGGCCAAACTTGCATCCAACTTTCTTATCGCGACGGTTGTGGAATCGCTTTCCGAAGCGTTTGCGTTTGTCGAAAAGAACGGTTTGCCTCCCCAGACCTTTTTCGACACAATCACCGAGTTTCTTTTTGATTGCTTCATTTACAAAGGGTATGGGCGTCACCTCCTGAGCGGTCAATTCCGCGAACCCCTCTTTCGCCTTCAGCTTGGTCTCAAAGACATCAATCTTTCCCTTCAGTCGGCCACCGAATCGAGAACGCCGATGCCGTTTTTGAGCGTTCTGCGTGACCGCTACCTTGCCGCTTTAGCTCAGGGATACGGCGATTGGGACTGGACGGCCATCGCCCTCGAGGTGCGACGTCAGGCGGGGCTGCTACCGTCGCAGTAAAAATTTTTCTTCGAGTCAGATCCGGCGGATTGTTCCTCGCGTGGCCTGTTCAGCGGGATGGCGAGTCGAACCAGCCGGGCAACCCCCGGAACATCACGTGGAGGCCCCCCACGAGAATGAAGGCAAAGAGCGTCCAGTTCAGCTTGTCCAAGAGGCCTCCCATCACAACCCATAACAGCACTGCCAGAAGGCAAGACACGAAAAACGCGTAAGCCGCTACCGCGGAGTTGGCGTCGGTCCTTCCCAGTTGTTTTCCCGTCTCCATCATCACAAAGGCCGCCACTGCCCCCAGGACAAAACGGTGGGTGTCGGAAAGCCGGTCGAGCCATTCCGCGAGGTGTCCCCCATCCAGAAAATTACTCGAAACGAGAAACACGAGAATGACGATGGGAAGCAGCCCACCTACCGCGCGGCGAATGGCGCCGGACGTTGTTTTGGCACACCGGACCAGAAAGAACAGGAGCGACACAAGATAAATGAACAGGCCGATGACAACGGCCGGATACATGACGTAGACGAAAAACGCACGAAGAATCTCTCGGATTGATTCCATAGCGACCTCTCGGCCGGCTGCTTTGTGATCATCGATCAGCAAATGGCAAATCTGCCCACGAAAAGCTTTTCATCGGTCAATACTCCACGGTGAGTAAATACCAGGTTGCCGGTTGACCGCCCAGTGTGATTCTCCAGCCATTGTCCATAGGCGACGCCTGGAAAGCCGTACCCAAGGGTCTGCCGTTCGCATCCAGCGGTTGGCAATCAATTCGCTTCGCGCTCCATCCTTTGATTTCCACGTCGCCCCGAACCACCTCAATCACGGTTGGCGCCCTTCCCCAATCCTCCAGAGTCGTGCGGTCGGCATTCCATTTCTGCCCGGTGTTTCCCACCCGTGCAGTGGCACTGACCAGAATCCGGCGAGCTCTTGCGATTGGCTGATCATCAAGCGAGCACATGGTGATGGCCGCGAAATCATTTTCCACTTTCACATCGACCTGTAAGGGTCGGTCCGGAACCTCTTTAAGATGTCCGACGACAGCCTTCCACCGCGGACTATCCACCACGACAAGGCCTGCTGTTCCGTTTTTAACAAACCATTTGATTTGGCCGGTATCGGCGACAATTGGATTCTCGTCCGGAAAAGGGATCTCCGTAAACGGGGGCCCGTCAAACGAAGCCACCCGCACGGCGTGCTTGAGCGGCAAAGCGAGAGGAAAGCCCGGCGTGAAAAACGGCATAAGGTCCCGACGGCCAGTCAGACGGATACTTTCCCGCACCTGTTCCGGTGTATAGGTTCTGGTCACCACCTCCCTGGCCGTTTGCACGTCTCCCCGAATAAACGCGAGGCTGCACGCCGCCAGCTGCGTCATTTTCACGGGATCCAACGCCAGATCGAAATGCCCCGCAATCCGCGGCTCTTTTCCCACCACTTCCTGATGCATGAGCGTATACCAGAAAATCCCATCCCAGTCCTGAAACGCTGCATAAGCAGCGAGAATGGGGACACCTTCGCACGCATATTGATGGGGAAACGGATGATTGACCTCCGAAACCGTGTAGGGTTTTCCGACTACTGGGGTGCGCGCCAGTTGAACAACCGTGGAGTGCAAAGGATCCACCACCATGGGCGTGTTTGGAATTCGGAAACCTATCGTCCGTCCCGTCTGCGGATCCCGAATATACGACGGGTGCTGCCAATACACATGGCCGTCCACTACATCAAGCAGGGACGTCCCCACCACGATCGGATAGCCGGTGTGTCCATGCCCATGATCGCTATTTCCAATGAGAAGTTGTTTTACACCAAGCTCCTCTTTTAAGAAGCGTTTCATACTAAGGAAATACTCCTTTTCCACTGCCATGTAGAATTGGGCTTCGGTGTGAAACCGCAATTGCGAGGCCTTGGCGAATTCCGCCGGGCGAAGCCGGGGGATGAGTTCTCCTTCGCCGACGCCGGCCTCTGCAGCAATCTGTCTGCGAACTTCTGGACTAACATTCTTCTGAAGCCACTCATTGTAGAGCTTGCTGAGATCCTCGGCGTAACTTTTGGTAATATCCGTCCACGTGCCGGGGTTTTTGCGGGTATTAAGCCCCTGAAGCCGCCCATCCATCCAGGCTTCGACGAGGGAATTCTCATTAACAAATTCGATCAGTGCTACACCGGGCTCATTTCGATATTCATTCCCGGTGTAAGGATTTCGATGCGTTAAGAGTTGTTGCGCGTACTCACGCTGCAATTCCAGCAATCTTGGATCAAAATATGTGAGACCTTTGGCAAATCCCAGATATTCGTAATCTTTGACTCCATCGCCCGCCTTGTAACTACGTGCAACATTCAGATTCAAATCGACATAGATTCCATTTTCCTTGAGCTGATAGACAATATAGTCCAGGCGATCCAGCATCTCGGGATCGAGTTGGCGTGTATCATCCCGATTGGCCGCGATGATACCGTTGGGCGCTGGTCTGTCGAAGAAGTGGAACCGCACGCAGTTGATCCCCCAGCGTGCAAGCCGGCGGGCAATGATCGGCGCATGTTCCTTTGGCGGCAAACAACCCTGCCCCGAAAAGTTTACACCCCAGAAGCGAATTCTTTTGCCAGATGCCGCGGCCAGATGGCCGTCTTTGATCGTAATAAATCCGTCTTTTCCGGCAGGTTTTTCAAGCAGGAACGACAGATCGATTAAACTGTCTCCGGCGTCCCACGATACCGGACAGGGGGCGAACTCCTCGGCAAACGGTCCTGCCTGTTGGAAAAGCGAGGACGCCGCAACTGTTACAGCGAGCAGTCCAATAATCCGCGCCCGTTGACACATAAATATCCTCCCGCTGACAAAAGTGATTTACAAGGAATTTTCTTCTTCAGACCGGTGTCGTATGCAAGAAGAAGCCGCCAGCGTGTTTTTACGATCTCATTTTACTGTGCTTTAATCGATTCAAGCGTGTATTTTTAAGGACTCGTCTTTGTGTTAGTGGCACTTACCTGCCAAAGTCGACTCTTAATCGAGTGACCACGGTTTTCGGTACTCGTAATGGAGCATCTGGTTGGCTTCTTCGTTATTCGTGAAACGCTCCTTTTCAGCGTCCCATTCCAGCCGGGCACCAACCGCCAGCGAGATATTGGCGATCAGGCTGCATGTCGTGGAACGATGCCCGATCTCCACGTCCGCATTGGGAAGCTGACGGCTCCTCATGCAGTCCAGGAAATTCCGCGCATGGTCAACGGTCATGTCATTTTCCCCGGCCGGTACTTGAACTCGGATGGGCTCCATCCGTGGGCTGGGATCCTGGAATTGCCCCCCGCGCTCAGGGATGATTTCGAACTTCGTGCCACCGATATACGCTGCGCCCAGTGTACCGCGAAGTTCTAGCTCGCCCTGGGCCAGTGCAGGTACTCCCGACGCCTCGTACTGTCCAAAAATGGCCAGTCGCCCCGAGGCAAATTGAAAGACCGCTTCCATCGTATCGGGAATCGTGCGGTCATCATCCACGGCAAACCGTCCCCCCATCGCACACACCGACGACGGAGCTAACTCGTCGGTCAGCCAGCGAATCGCATCCAGATAGTGCACGCCCCAATTGGCCATCTGTGACGAATAGAGGTCCCACCAACGGAACTTGTAGGGAGCGATGGTCTCCTGAAAAGGCCGTTCCGGCCGTGGACCAAGCCAGAGGTCCCAGTGAAGTCCCGGTGGCGGGGCGGAGGGTGCCGCTTTACCGATTCCGTTGGGATACATGTTGCTGAGCCGATACGCCCGAGAAACCGTCACCTTGCCAATCTTTCCGGAGTGCACGAGCTCGTACAGCTCGGCATACAGTTTGGAAGAGCGTCGATGTGTGCCCACCTGAACGATCCGCTGGTATTTCCGCGCCGCTTCGACCATCTTTCGTCCTTCCACCACCGTGATCGAAAGCGGCTTTTCCACATACACGTCTTTGCCTGCCCGACATGCCCAAATTGTCTGAATCGCATGCCAATGGTCGGGCGTTGCAATCACCACCCCGTCCACATCGTTCCGATCGAGAACCTTTCGAAAATCGATGGTCGTATCGGCTTTACGCGGTAGTTTTTGCTGGGCTCGATCCAGATAGGGCTCGTAGACATCGCAGAGGACCACCACTTCCATGTCCTCGTGCTTCAGAAAGGCGTCCAAAAGCTGACTGCCTCGATTTCCCACTCCGATAAAGCCCAGGCGGATACGGTCATTGGCCCCCAGAACACGGGAACGGCTCACGGCCGACCAGGCCAAAGCGCCGATGCCAAGCTGGGAGAACTCGCGACGCGTCATCCCGAATTGCGACATGATTCCTCCTCCGATGGAGACGGGCCAACATTCGACACATTTCCCGAGAAAACCCCGCTCTTCTTTTCCGGAAAAATGGGACAGCGGTTTTTCTCGCGAAGGAAACTCAACAAGATGCTACTCTCCCCGAGAAGGCACCGTCAAGCAACCCACCCCCTGACTCGTCCCCCCTTTTCGCGAAGACCTACGTCCGATGACACACCACGGCACAACGCGTTTTCATGAATTGTCCCTACCGTGTAGCCAGCTACTGAACCGAGCAGTGGGAGCCCGCCCGGTCAAATGGACTATTCAAATCTACGAATGTGGACCTGACACGCACGTCCCAAGGAGAAATCGGCCGGAGAGGCCCGCTTGTCCTGCCTTCCGCAACGCAAGACATGATCCAACGTCGGAAAGCGGACGTGACAAGCACGTCCCTCCGAAAGCGAAATTGACAAGCACGTTCTCCAGAGAAATCGTTCGGAGGGGCACGCTTGTCGTGCCCGCCGGGACGCAAAACATGATCCAACGTTGGAAAGTGGACGTGACGAGCACGCTCCTCCGAAAGTGGAACTGACAAGCAGGTCATTCCGTGCTGAATCTCGCTCTCACACGAGCCCGCTTGGACGTCCGTCTCCGTCGGGAGAGGAAAAGTGGGGATATGTCAGACCCGCCCTGGCTTTCAGGTCCGCGAATTTATCGAGACCCAGGGCAATCAAACACTCCCTTTAGCCGGCAATGTCTTGAATGGCAGATGCGTAAAACCTCATCAATTGATCTTCGGGGTACAGACAAAAGGCCCAATCGCGAGCCGCCAGGATCTGCTTCACCTTCAATTTTTGCTGCGTTTCGTCGAGAAGTTGCAACAGGCGTTGTCGTTCATTCTCCACAAAAGGTTGCAGGGCACGGTTGATCTCACGTATGCGACGGTAGCGATCGGCAGCGTTCTCCGGCGTAACCGCTGTGTTGATCCACCGCCATTTCTCTTCGATCAGCTTCTCCACCAAACGCTGGGCGTCCCGGGGCAACTCTCCGAGCGAAATGTGTTTTTCCGGATGGAACTCCAGGTCGCGGAGCTGAACCCGGATCGCCCGTTCGTCCGCCTCATCCACCGCCGGCCGCCACACGGGGAGGAGCACGGTTGCTGTTGCCGTGGCGTAGACGGGCGGATCGATCCCTAAGAAGTCGCGAATGATGGCATCCGTCACCTGGTCGTATTTCGCCCCACCCAAACCGTGAATGAAAAAATCGCTCAAGAAACACCGGGCCCAAAGGGTCGTAACTACCGCCCGGCCCCGAATCCGGCGACCATTCTTTTCCAAATCGGCGGCCCAATCGGCCAGCCATTCGGGATCGTTCAAACGCGCATCCGGAATACAGCCCCACCAGTGAGCCAAATCGGATATCTCCACGCAGTTCCCAGAGTGCCGTGCAAACAGCCGCTGACGGTAAGGCATGTCCAACGACCATGTCCAAAACGGCACTTCAATCCAACCGTCGGTCTCGATCAAATGTGGGAATGGATGGGATCGGGACCGCAGACGATGGGCCCGCCGGTACGCGTCCACTGCCCGATTGTGAAGAGCAAGAAATCGCGGGGCTTCCGACCAGATATGGGCAGCCAAGACCAGGAAGCTCGGCAACCGGCACAGCCAGCTTTGGGGAACTTCCAGCGTCTGCCATCCCCAACGTTCTTCCTGACGATGTCTTGCCACGGCGATAGCATGAGCCAACCGCGGACTCACATCGAGACTTTCGCGAACGATCGGCCAGAACTTACCCACAAGGGGATCCGGCACCAAGCCGCGGATCTCCCGGGACACAGCCAAGTCAAATGCCCCAAAAACTTCCCTGTTAATCACGGGTCTTTCTTCATAGGGCCAGCCACACGGACCTTCATCGAGGGGAATGTAGGCCATCCTGGGTTGTTCTGGCACTCCCGACGGCACAGACACGGCAAGGCCCTTCAGCACGTCGCTGTCCACGATCATGTGAATGGCAATCGCTGAACCGGCCTGCGTTGCACCGTGCAGCACGGCATTTTTCAGCCACACTCCGGGGTGAAAAAGCTCGGGCTGATGCCCCGTCATGTAAATAGGGGGCAAGCCATGCGCAGATCCAGTCTCAGAAAACTCGACTGATCGATATCTTCCTGTCCAGCGGCGGGCTGCGGCCAGCATCTCCTGCCGGGCGCGGGCTGCCAATTCGTACCACGAAAAGCCAAGCACGCGTGCCGCTTTCCTGGTCACCGCAAAGCGGTTTGCTTCGGCCAGCGATCCCCAGTGGGCAGACTCCGGCCAGAGCAAAATACCACCGTCTTCCGTGGGAGCACGCAGTTTCGCGTGATGCGATTTGTCCATTGTGAGGCTCATCGTTGCCAACATCTTTCAAAAAATAGCAGCGGTGGTCACACTCCAGGAATTGTTGGAACTCAGCCCACCTTGGCAAACCCCTCACCAACCTCAACACGCGCTAAATGAGCGACGTCTTGGAGAAATCCGCCAGTCCCGCCCGTTGCAGGCTACGCTCCAGCACCGCGCGATAGACAGCCAGACGGGTTTCCGCTTGATCCAGTGCCCCCCCGAATGCCCGTTCTTCTTCCAGATAAATGAGGGGAACCGGTATTTCAATAATACGCAGCCCGTGTTTAACAGCCTGCACCCAGAACTCGATCGGCATTGCATATCCGTTTTCGGTTAAATCTAACTTCCGGAGGGCCTCCGTGCGATAGGCCTTAAATCCGCAAAAGGCGTCAGTCAAATGGAGCCCCAACCGTCGATTCAGCTCGGCGGTGATGACCTCATTGATCCGCCGCCGGTCGGGAGGCGGTTCAGAGTCGCCCGGAAATCTCTTCAGATAACGGCTGCCAGACACCACATCCACTTCGGGAGTGCACGCCGCTACAAACTCCGGAATGCGGTGCGGCTCGTGCTGCCCGTCACAGTCGATTGTGACCAGCACTTCGTAACCCTGGTCAATGGCGTAGCTGAATGCCGTCCGCAGAGCTGCGCCGTAGCCTCGGTTCTCAGGATGCCGAATCACCCTCACATTCGGAAATGTCTGCAGAACCTCTGCCGTTCCATCTGTCGATCCATCGTCCACGACCAGAATATTTGCGGAAAATCTCGTTACCGTCTGAAGAACATCCCCGATATGGCGGACCTCGTTATAAACCGGTAAAGCCGTGAGGAAATTCTGTTGAGCCATCTCGGTGACACCGCTCTTGTCTGTCGATCGTCAACTGACACCATGCCCCCGTTTTGCCGCGCGGCTTGCAGCCCTTCGATCTTTCAATCATACGCATTTCCGGAAAGAAAGAAGGGAGTTGTCGTCGTGAAGTTCTTCCCTTTCGGGTGCCCCGCCAGAACCGAGGTCCGAAACGGGAAATCCGGCACGCGGTCTAACTTTTGCACTTTCTGAGCTAAAAATATCCTGGAAAGTGGTGGAGGAGGTTACGTACGACAAAGGCCGAGCCTTCAGCACGGAGGCTACCCCGTGAAACTTGTAACACCATTTTTGGCGATATCGACAAGTTTTATGCGAAAGCCAAGCTGGGAAAGATTTCTTGCCACCGTTGTCGATACAAGCGTGGAGGATCTGCGGACATGGGCTTCCATGCGCTAGGGCGACAAATTTTTACCTCCTGCCCGGCAGACGGGGGACGAAAAAATCTAACTCCTGGAAAATCTGATCCATTGAGTGGCGTAGCGCGCAAGCGTTGCGCCAACAGGTTGACAATCGCCCCTGTTGATCCTGCTCCACGCAAAATCAAGTGGCGGGAATAAGAGGCCGCGAGGACAATAATCAGTTAACCTGAATTTTTTGCGATTTGATGTGGAGCCGGGACAAGGATTCTGACTAACGCCAACAGTAAACGTCAACAGTAATTTGTCCGCATGCCGCTCACAGAAGCACCAAGACCTCTCCGTTGGTCCTCAGCCGCACTTACTTCCACTGTTCCGGGAACCCCTCAAGCGACTGGTCGAGGCGACGCCAACCCTCTGATCGGAGGACATCCTCCAATTTGCTTCCCGGTTCGACACCGTCAAGAACCGTATTCCAGACAGGATCCCGCCAGAAGTCGCTCTCATCCCACGCGTGCTTGTAGAGACGCATGATCTCCCCTGTCGCGGGGTCCCGCGCATACGTTTGGTCGCTCAACGCGTTGGTCCAGGCAGTCGCCATCCGACTGTTGAATTCCTCCTGTTCCTGGACCATCTCCAGAACCATCCGGTTGAGGGCAGCATTCTCAACTGAAATCCGCTGGAGGAGGGCAAGCACCGCGTGAGGGCTAAATCGCACGCTGGCCACAATCCCCACCACGATGCCGCGATCATGCTCTTCGTTCTCCCTGTTGAACTGACTCATCATTACGGAGAAGCTCGCCGTGCAATCCTGGCTGGCGGAGATGAAATCGGCCTGCTGAGCCAGGAGAAGTGAACCCGTAAGGACCGCTTCACGCACAAGTGTCCCCGCTTCAGCACGCAGCTCCCGTTTAATCATGCTGGTGGTCGCGCTACGGCCATAGACGGTTGCAGCTTGATTTAGCATCTGGGCGCCCTGCTGAAACATAGCCCTTTCCATCGGAGAAGCGGGGATGTCTCGACGCTTGGTCACTGACCAGGATTGACCCGTCTCGGATTGCCAAATAGCGAGGACCAGCTTTTCCACGTCGTCGACAGAGGTGAGAAAGATCGGTTGCGGTTGGAGGGAACTCGCGCCGTTGATATTGAGAATCGTCGTTCCACTCCCGCCAAACTGCGTTTGGAGCACTGTGCTCTGAACCAAAATGTTGTCCCGACGAAACAAGAACTCCCCCTGCCGGACAAAGATGGCCGGCTGGCGTTGAGTTCCCAGAATGACGGTCTGGCCCCGGTATTCAGCTCCCCGGGGAATGTGAATGGTTCCCAGTGGCCCCCCCGTTTCTGAATCGAGTATTGTCTGGACACTCCAGGCCACCAGTTTCTCGGGCGGCACAAACTCAACGGTTCGTACGATGTCCACCATCTCCAGCCAATCTCTTCGTGCAGTTTTTTGGGGGGCGAGGAACGTGACCAGCAACACACCGTTCTGTCCGGGAAGACACACAGTGACCTCCCGATATTCATCTGGATTTGTCCCTGTCTGGCCAAAATTGACAGCGGCCATCGGGTCAAGCCCGTATGGAAACCCCAGACCATCACCCAAAACGATCAGTCCGCAAGCATGCTTCCGAAAAGTGAATTCTTCACGCCCCGTGGCTGTCTTCAGGGCCTGGTGTTCCCAGAACCAGTTCCTCATCACTTCATGGAGTTGGCCTTGAGCGGCCGCGCGAATGACGATAAACCGTGCCCCGTCCGTGAACCAAATCATGCGGCCGTCCGCCTTACACGTCCAGTTGCTGGGCAACTGGACGGCAAATCCGTGCAGCAAATCGGCAAGCTTCCGAGACTCAGCCAGAGTGGGTGACAGCCCCCACCCCACCCACCAACTCGCCGTCACGAGAACTGCACTCGCAATCGAGGAGAGTACTGCTTTCATCGTCGCACCCCCTGAGGCGTGCCACTCTGAAACCATCGATCAAAAGGAAAGTCCAGCTTCCCACGGCCCAAAACGCCAGTATAGCTAGGACTAATTGACAGATTTTAGCTGTCAAATTTGTCTGTTACAAGCTGAATCCTTGGCGGGTTTCCATCTCGCGGAAACGAGTGGACATAAGCAGGGCCTGAAAAAAGGCTCCTTGCAGGATGAACCCAAAGGCGATGATTTTTGCCGGGGGTCGGCAGTCCGCCGGTTGGGTGAGGTGGTGCCGGGCTCGCAGCGGGTATCCGGTGACAAGACAGGTGAATGCCCGACTAAAGATGTTTTAAAGTTGGATGACGACAACAGCCTTGAGGCCCGGCGTTTTTAGCAGATTGGGGCCGTGATGGTGGTTCATGGATCGTTGGCGACGATTGTGGCAATGGCCCCAGGTCGGGAACGGGCGTGAGCGAAGATGCGGCTCACTCCGATGGCTTGGCCCTTACCGGAAAAAGTTTACGGCAGGTTTCAGGTTTGCTGCTCCGAGGCGTCCCGACTCCAGGTCTGCTACCTTGCAAGAGAGGAATTTCCCCAAGCCATTATTCAGGGGTTTTAATCCACCAGACCCACCACTCTGAAATCTTCTCAGCGTTGAGCCCGTCTCGCGGGACGCTCCCCGCGCGGACTGACTGAGCCGGTACACCGGGCCGGCGATCGCGATCACGGCGGCCTTCGACCACTCAGGGCTACCACCGAGCGAAGCAAGGGCACGGGTTGATTACTTTTCTGCCGGGACGATGGGCACGTCGATCACGCGGAGCTTGATTTCGTCCGAATTCGCCCGGAGTTCGGGTGCGTACATCGCGTAGCCCCGGGTGGGAAGGGCAGAAAACTTGCCCGGGATTTCCGCCCGCATACGGTAGCTCAGGCTGTATCGGCCGCGCTCCAATGCTCGGCAGAAAAACACCACACGATTATCCCGGAACTCGACGTAAGCCCCCGGCGCATCCCGTGTGTAGCCGGATCGGACTTCCACCGGCTCAAATCCTGCCGGTTTCATGTCCTCGAACACGAGGTATTCGTAGTCGTTCTTCGTTTCGAGGATAAGCTCGATCTCCACAAGCTCACCGCTCTTCAGTTCGGCGAGATTCTCGAGTGGTTCACGTTCGTACTTTGCTATCCGTTGATCGATGACTTGGCCCCGCGATCCGGAGACCTGCGCCGTCTTCGTTACCGGCTTGAGGCGGTAATAACGCCGCGTGACCTTGATCTCCAATCCGGCCGCGGGGATGAAATCCTCCAGGGTAAAGTAACTCACATAGGCATTGGCATAAAGCGGCCCCTGGCCTTTGCGACGGAGTTCCACGGTGTGTTCACCTTCCTTCAAATCTTCGCCGGTCAGGATGAATGTGTTGTCAAAGTCGAAGAGTGTTTCCGGAGTGATTTCCACTGCCTTGCGGAGTTCTCCGTCGAACCACACCTCGACTGTCATGTTGGGCTTCATTTCGCCACTTGCCCGAAGGAAGTCGGCAAACGCCTCGACCACCAGGGCCGTGTCTCGAGTGGAATTCCAGTAGGTAGCATGCTTGCGATTGTTGAGGAGATATTTCACCAGCCGGGGAGCTAATTCACCTTTGGGATCGGTGCGTGCCAGCAGCTTGAGATAGTAGGCCATGGCCTCGATATCGCTGCCGTACCAGTACCACCAGCTCCAGCGACTGAGGTTCAGCCAGGCTGTTTGATTCTCATCGTCTTTTTCCACGTACTGGCTGATGTTACGGAGAACCATGTCGAGCTTTTCGTGATCTCGCTCTTTTTCCAGAGCCAAACCGAACATGGCGAGAGCATAGACGGAGAGGTCGAGCCGATCGCGATAGAGATAATTTTTCATCTCCGGATTTGGTAGCCCGGCATCGACAAGCACCATATACACGAAGGCGTCGAGATTATCGGCCTTGCTTTTCCAGGGAACGTCCTTGCGTTTTTGATCCGCATTTCGCAGTAATTGAAGTTGCTCTGCCTGGTACCGCTTCAGCCAGTCGACGCCCCGCTCGATCACGCCCGGGACTATCGCCACGTCATTCTGCTGAGCAATCTGGAGACCGTGGACGACGAGGGCTGTCAGATGGGGAGAAGCCCTTTCACCCCATCCAGAAAACCAACCCCAGCCACCGTCGGAAAGCTGCATTTCCGTGAGGCGCTGGACGCCCTCTTTCACGATGCGATCGAGCTCGGCCTTGTCAAATACCGGATTCCGTTCAAACCGTTTCCACTGTTCCGCCCTTTGCTTTGGATCACCCAATTCCTGGGCGTTCAGATTCACGCGTTTCTGACGGACTTTCTCGAGATCGACGCCCAAATCGATAAGCACCTTTTGAGTAATCACGGCCGGAAGGAACCGATTCAGTGTCTGTTCCGTGCAACCGTAGGGATAGTCAACAAGATAAGGCAGGGCGTCGATCATGGCACCGGCGAGCGTGGGCGAGAACCGAACTTCGAGGCGTGTGCTTTCCGGACGCCGCTCCGCGGGGATGGTAATCTTGAACTGGAGGCGATCCTGGTCCGGTCGAATCCATCCCGAATAGGCCACCATTTTGTCCATACCATGGACGTAGACGGGGAACCGCATTTCCATGGCATCGGATTCTTCGTCGGTAAGCGCGGCCATCCGAATAACGGCTTCGCCTTCCCGGGTGACGCGGACCCGCCAATCCACACGGACTTCATCATTGGGTGCGATCTTGACTGTGCGCACGAGTTCGTCGAGGGGCTGGAGGATGTTCCCTTCCAGCTCCAACTTCACTTGCGCAGTTTTTTCAGACTTGAGATAGTTGTGAACGTTGGCTGACAGCACGACTTCGTCAGTTTGGACGAAGAAGCGCGGGGCCTGAAGGCGGATGATGAGGTTTTTCCGCGTGATGATCTCGGTAGCTGCTTCACCCACTCTGGTGCCGTGTCCCATGGCCCAAACTTTGACGCGCCAGGTGGTGAGGTTCTGCGGCATTTTGAGCGTCACTTCGGCGGTACCGTCTTCTCTCGTGGTCAGCGCCCCGACCCAGAGGGCCGTATCCGCAAACTCTTTGCGGACGGTGGGTTCCACCATGGGGGCTTCCCCGCCTTCCGGCGCGCCAGTAGCGGCAGCCCGATCGGCCTGTTCCAAGGCCATACCGTTGGCGGCCTTTGCCATAGGGGCCATGGGAGCGGCGAATGCCCTTGCCTCCATCCGTTCCGCCATGGGTGCTGCCATGCGACGCTGCAGTGCATAGGCAACGCCGGGCCTCCCGAATCCACCACCCCGGCCCATTGCTGCCGTCTCGGCCAACTCTTCAACAACCGTCGCGCCAAAGATGCCGAGGTCTTCCATGGCCGGTGTGTTGGGCCGCACCAGGTTGCTCGATCCTTTGGCCAGGCTATGCATTGTCTGTGGATGATGCGAGCGACGCCATTTCCAGAAGAATGCCTTGATCTCCGGCACGTTACTCCCGCCAGAAATGTATTCCACAGACTTGTCGTAAATGGCAACCACCGTAGAACCGACGAAGGGATTTCCTTCCAGGTCGGTCAGTTTGATGCGCACGGAGGCTTGCTCATCGGGTAGATACTCGGTCTTGGAAGGAATTAGATCCACGTTCAGGACCCGTTTTTCCGGCGGGACGATAATTTCGCGTGTTTCCGTGAATAATCGCCCATCGTAGACCGTCACCGCTTCCACAAAGAAGTTGGGCATGTCCTTAGGAAGAACTTCAATGGGGACGACCGCGGTCTTCCCATCAAGTCGAACCATGAGGGGCTTGAGATAGACACCGTTGGCAGGTCGGATGAACAGGAGCACGGCCGCGTTCCGCCGATTAGCATTGATCTGGAGCTGAACTTTTTCACCCGGTCGATACTCCGGCTTATCCGGAATAAGCTCGAGATCGTTGAAACGGAAGTCTTCGCTGGTGCGGAGGGATTCCCCAATGATTGTGAACACATAGCCGCCTTCGATGGTGTGCCCTTCGGAGTCGGTCACTTTATGGGCAAGGCGGTACTGGCCCGGCTCCGCGGCTTTAATCTGAAGTTTGGCCATCCCCTGCTCGTCGGTGGGAAGGTCCCAGGTACGAACTTCGGTTTCCGCCGGCTTCCCGTCTTGATAGGTGATCCGGTAAAGCGTGAGTCGGCCGGAACCCTGCACCGGACGCCCATCTGGGGTGCGGGCGGACGAATGCACAGCGATCACGTCGCCCGTTCGGTAATATCCCCGGGAAACCCACAGGTACACTTTGAACGGTTTCCGCGTGACGAGAATCTCACCCGTCCCGACGATTGTCCGGCGGGATTGGTCGGTCACTTCCACAGTGATCGTATACCGGTGATCCTCGTCCGGATGGAGGGCCTTTGCGGGAGCCGTGTCGATGGTGAATTTCACCGTTCCGTCTTCGCCGATGGTCACCTCCTGCTCGCCGACCAATTCAGGAGGCTCAGGCGACCACGGAATCCAGAACGGGCGCGGACGGAGACAGCCCCATTCATGCCATCCCGGGTACCACACATAGTCATACGCAAACCACCAGTAGCCCGGTCCATAAAGCCAGTCAAACGGTCGTGGCGGATACCACCGCTCTGTGTACCCTGTGCGCTCAATCTTGTATTTCACCCGGGCGTGCGTAACGGGCGCCCCGAAGTAATACTTCGCCTGGATGGTTGCTTCGATCTTTTCCCCCAGCGCAACCGGTTTCTCGGGGGCCTGGACGGTCACTTCGAATTCCGGCTTCTTGTATTCCTCCACACGGAAGGTGGCTGCACCTCCGAATCGCGGATTGACCGGTCGGGCATCGACGATCTGGATTCGGTAGACCCCCAAAGTGGCGTCTGCGGGGATCTCCCACTCCCCTTCCACACCCGCATAATCGTCGGATTTGGCCTGCTTTTCCCACAGCTTTTGCCCCTTCGGATCAAACAGTCGCAATGTCACCTGTTGTCCTGCGAATGGCGAAGTGTCAGGTTGATCATACTGGGCCTGCCGAATCCAGAATTTGTAGTGGACCTTGTGCCCGGGACGATAAACGGGGCGATCGGTGATTGGATAAACTTTGATGGCGCGGTACTCAGCGTCGTAGTAGCGACCGGTCCAGATTCCCGTAAAGCCGAGGTAGGCCAGACGCCCTTCAGTAGTCCGGGCAATGATCAACCACTGGAAATTGTCGGGAAGTTGATCCGCAGTGAGCACAATCTGACCTTGTGCATCTGTGTACTCGGCAAAATTCTTGATTAACAATCGAGGGCGATTCGCCCCATCACCGGGCCACTCCTGTCGCCATCCGAAAAACTCAACGTTAGCCTTGGGAATCGGTTCGCCGCTGACAGCGTCAGCCACGTAAAACCATGTTCCGTTATCGAGCGGTTTTTGCGCGATGGCAGTATCCGCAACCCAAAGCACGACAAAACACTCATTGCCCTCTTTCATCTGGGCCTTGAGAAGATACACACCTGCTTTTTGCAGCGGTGTGGTGACGGTGATGCGGCTGTCAAAATGGTTCGGCCTGGGTTTGAGAGGCAGTGTCCAGGTGGCGACGACTGAGCCGAGATACTTCTCCTGAGATTTCACGAGCAGCCGATAACCCAGATTTTCGACGTCGAGATTCTCCCAGTTCAGGTCCCTGGGTAAACCCTTGAGATAGTTTTTGACGTCCCCCAGAAGTTGGTCGATTTTGATCTCGTAAGCAGTAAAAGTCACCTCATGGCCGTTGCGAAAACGATACTCCACTGTGGCCCCTTTCCCGGCGGGCTGTGTTCCGACAGGCTCGAACCGTCCCCAGTTGCCCACAATTTGCTCCAACCGCTGCTGGGCTGCCTGCCGTTCATCCCCGCCAGTGAGTTGGACGACCTGTTTCCAGTATCCAGCTGCCTTGGGATACTGCCGACGATTTTCGAATTCCTGCGCCAGACGCCGCAGGGCTTCAACCTGATAGTTGCTTTTTTCCCTGCCTGCGATCTGTTGCCAAATCTTGATATAGTTGAATTCGTCGGGAAGTTTGAAACGCTTGATGCCGATAGCCAGCCGGGCAATTGTCTCATCCTCACTTAGGGTGTGAAGGGCCCACGTCCCCGTCTCCTGTGAAGGGGTTTCCTCATCGCTGACCCTGGCAAAAAACCAGCCGTAGTCCGCCAGGGTTTGAACGCCGAATTGCGTCCAGAGGAACTCCGCGAATGTGAAGTCCACCTCGTCAGTTAAGCGGGGATCCATTTCCTTGGCCTGGACAAGGCACCACCGCCACCGCTCGCCATCGTTTTGGGCATCCTCAAAAGTCTTGGGAACAGAGTAAAAGATTGGGTTGCCCTGTTCATCGACCGGCGCGTTGCGAGGAGTGCCTTCGTGTCCCCACCCTTCCTCGTAATCGGGGAGTTCATCAAGATTCGTCAACGCCTGGAGCCGCCAGGAGTCGCCCCACCCACGGCCGAAAAGAATGAGATCCGCAAAACGCCGATAGAACTGGGCAGCATCGGAATGGTTGGGTTCCTCGGCAACGAGCGGCATTGCCTGCCGCATGAGCTGAAGTGCCCGAACCCTGTCCCGCTCCCAGCAGTTGACGACCTTTCCCCGTTGCCAATCTTCAGAGCGTGTGAAAACGTTGTCGATGATCACTCCAATGTGGGGCAGTTCCATGTATAGTTCTGCCGCCCGCTGAAGCAGACGCCAGTTACGGCTGTGGACCGTGACAGCTTTTTCCACCAGGCCGTCGATCTCACGAACCCGATTGAGCCGCGCCAGACATTGCCAAGCCAGGGAGAGATCTTCAGGTACCTCCCGAGGATCGGCCTGGGGATCCGTGAGAGACTCCTGGAAGAGCTCAAGCGCCTCTTTGAACTGCCCCTCTTTAAACAACTTGCGTGCCTGCCCACCCTCGTTGTGTCGTCTCATGACTTCTTCCCCGTTCAATATGCCCCACAACAAAGTGCGATACCACAGGCTGGACGTGGTCGCAAATGTGCCGAGGGCCAGCAGTGCCAACGAGCCAAAGACGATCCATCTCTTCTGGGACGTTCCCATGGTTTCCTTCCTTTTCCCAGCGTCAGAAGTTATACGACAAGGCAATCATGACACCCACAGCGTGAGCATCATGGCATTTCAACGACCAGGATGCACGCTCTATCGCCAACACCAGGTCCCACGTTTCGCCTGGTGCGCATTATTCCACCCCGGCTAGGCTGACGCAAGCTGCTCAGCTCAATCACGCTGATAATCGCTCGTCAATGCCCAGTGTATACCGGGAGCTCGCATCCTACCGTTTCCGACGCACTTCACCCGGGTTGAGTTCCCTGAGATCCCGCTGCCCCTCGCTTTGTCCCGTGACAGCGCATCAAAATCTCCCTCACAAATCTCTGATCGGAAGTGCACTCATGCCTATTTCATTTCGCCCGCATCCCCAGGGTGGTCAATCAGTACAAAAAGAAACCCCGTCGCTGAGGACGGGGGCAAATGGCCTGATCTGGGCAGTTCCGCGAGGAGAGTTCGCCGCTAGCCGGCGCGACGACTACCGATGGTTGGCACGGCGGCCATTAAAACGACTTGGTGGCCGCCATTTCCAAAGCAACGAGGAACGGAACAGGCTCGCTTCCCAGAGCATTGAGCACTGTTCCCCCAGCGGTGAAGTTGTGCGTCACCCAATCGGGCTGGCCGTACAGCTCCAGGGCCTTCCCGCCTTCGCCGCCACCCACGTACACACGCACACCGGCATCCTTCATGCGTTTCAACTGGGCCATGAAGCGCTTGGTACCGGCCTCAAAACGGGGATCCTCGAACTTGCCGAACACACCGTTGTGGAAAGCGATAGCCGGCTCATTGAGTGTCTTGGCCCATTCCAGGAACTCGCCGATTTTTTTCTCAAAGAGGTCCGATGTGGCAGGCCCCACGTCGAACTGCTGGTCCTGCGGACCGAGGGTCGAGGCCACCCGACCATCCTGGAGGACAAAGTCCACCGGCATGACGAACTGAATGCCTTTCTGCCGTCCTTCCGCAATCATCCTCTTGGCCTGTTCGACCCGCTCTGGCGGAATGTAATAGGGCTGATCCTTGTGAGCAGGATCTTCCTGCACTCCGATGCAGAAATCTTTGCCCTCCAACTGGTAAGCCGCCTTGATGAGTCCCATCGCCAGCGAGCCCGCGGTGAAGACCCAGCGGATCTTGCCGCGATCAATCATCGCCTGGAGGTCATCGAGCTTATCGATCTTCAACCCGCTGGAGATGACGAGCTGAGCGTTGAGGCAATCCGCCAGAGGACCCGAGAACTCGCCATAGGCGTATTCGCCCAGGGCGACTTTGTCCATAGCCGCTGGAACAACGACCGACGAGGTATCCAGACTACCGGCTGAAAAGGCCTCGTGGACGTACACCCGTGCGACTTTCTCAGCAAATTCGTTGGCAACTTTGGTAAGTTTTTCGGCCAGATTGGGGATGTCCGCAGGCTTGGCTTTCCACAGCACGCGTTCGATGTCGTATTTCCGCGTGTTTTCCAGCAGGATGAAGTCGCCGGGTTTGGCCGCCTTGATGGCTTCCACGAGTTCAGGACGAATTGAGAGGTTGGCAGGATCGAACCAATCGGAAATAAACTTGATCTCACAGCCGAGGATTTCTCCCAACCGCTTGCAAACTTTGTCCAGGCTCAACTGCGGATCGCGGCCAATATGACCAAAAATCACCTGAATCCAGCCCCGGCTTCGCCCGATCTCGAGCGTTTCCTTCATGGAGCGAAGGCGGATATCACCTTCGCCGACCTTGGCCCCGGGCTTGCAATCCAGGTCGCCGCGAACAAGCACCGGAGTCCCTGAGGCAACATCAGTGAGATCTTTTACCCGAGGAATTCGAGCGATGTAATCGAGAAGCCCCAACTTAACTTTGTCTACTCCCAGGATTCGCCGCAGCCAGGCTTCCATTTTTTCCTTGGTCACTGCCATTGTCGCACTCCTCCTTCCTGAAAGGTTGCAGAATTTCGGACAGCTTGTGTCCGCGCTTCGGCGGACGACTCGGAGCATATCCCCAGATCAAAATCCACGTTCTCAGAACGGACCACCTCGCGAGATTCCCCGCAGTACAAAACCCCCTCCCGCCACCAACAACGCCGGCGGCCCTTCGCCAGTAATCCATTACGTTACCAAAAAAGGCGGGGATCGTTAAGAACCCGGGTCAGAGTTGAGTACCCAGCCGTTGTCCGAAAAAGACATTTCCGAGGCAGAGTTGTCGTTTATATCAGGCGGAAATGGGGTTGCCACTTGTCGGTGGATCTCTTTGTGCCTCCACTCAAATTACCAGCGTTGTCTAAGTTGCGCGGTCGCGATACGGACGGGGCAGCGATGCCGCCCCCGCTGCAGTCGCGGCTCGCTCGGTTTTGGCTCGTCCGAAGTGCGCATGACTTTTTCGCACTGTGTTGAGGTTTGTGGTTCCACGGTTTCCTTTCATCGAAAAACACATCTTTCCCCGTCCAGCCGATTTTGCTAGACTCGCCCCGCCAACCTGAAATTCAAGACATCTTACAGGAATTTGGTCAGAGAAATTCCCCTACTGGTGAAATCCATACTGCATCAAGTTTGCACGTTATAACCCGCGACGGAAAGTTAGGTTCGGAGGACTGAAATGGTGCACTCCAAGGAAGTCTTGTCGGTCCGTCTGCACCACGCCTGGGCAGAACGCGCTCGCGTTTTTGTTTGGCTGCCCGTGATGGTTGCGGTCGGAGGGTTGTGGGTATCTGGTTCCTCGGTTTGGGCAACGGTGCCTTTCCCGCGGTTATTCACAACCTCAAACGTGGAAGCAGACCCAAACAAGGAGTACTGGGTAACCGAGAACAACGGGCCGTGGATGATCATGGCCTGCAGTTTTTCCGGAGAACACGCCCTGGATCAAGCACGGGAACTGGTACTGGAGCTTCGCCGGAGGTACAAACTCCCTGCCTACATGTACGAAAAAACGTTCGAATTGAAGACCGACGATCTCAATGGCAGGAAAAAATTTCGCTATCAGCAGGGCGAGCAAGTCCGCGAGGTTGCTGTTCTCGTGGGGGATTTTCCGTCCGTGGACGATCCGCGTGCGCAGGAACTGCTGCAGAAAATCAAGTATTTTCGCCCGAACGCGCTCGAACCCAGACCGGAAAAGCCGACCAACCGAACATTCGCCGCGCTCCGCACGATTCAGCAATCGCTCCTTTCCGACGACAACGAGAAGAAACAGAAAGGCCCGATGGGACACGCTTTTCTTACAACCAATCCACTTCTTCCGGATGAATACTTTGCTCCCAAGGGAGTGGACAAGTTCATCCTCGCGCTCAACGAAGGGTATGAATACAATCTTTTGAACTGTCCGGGACGATATTCCGTTCAGGTGGCGCACTTTACCGGAGAGGTGATCATCGACCAGAAAGAGATCCGAGCCATCGAGCGGGGAGAGAAGCAGTTCCGGGGCAGCCTCGCCGAGGCCGCACGAAAGGCCCATGAGCTGACCTTGGCCCTCCGCGAAAAAGGGTACGAGGCCTACGAGTTCCACGACCGTGGTGCCAGCATTGTCACGGTGGGGAGCTTTGACAGCCTCGGCGTGCGTCGCCCGGACGGAAAAATCGAGCTCGATCCCCGGATTGTGGCGATCATTGATACCTTCAAAGCCGATCCCGCGCCACCAGTTCCCGGGATGCCCACACTTGGGTACAAACCCAAGACGCTGATCGGCATTCCGTTCGACATCCAGCCACAGCCGGTCGAAGTACCCAAGCGATCTTTTGCGGCAGACTATGTGCGGCGATGACCCGGCGGACGACGACCGGGCGGTTTCACCCGCTATTCCTCTCCAACGTGAACCACCACGGCAATATCCCGCTCAAACGCGGGTGTCCGCACCTGGTTTTGGACAGTTGAAATGGTGATCGTGCCGGTTTCGCCGGGCTGACCCAACCATGGATCCCACCACGTCACACGGTATTTTCCAGGAGCCAGGCCGGGAAGCGAAACGTCTGCTGGTTCCTTTCGAGGTGGGGCCTCACCCCGAACGCGGCTCAGCCAGGTCCCGTTGGAGCGGATGAGCCAGAAAGCGCTCGTCCGTTGCCCCAGCAATCCTATGACACGGATTCCTGACCGTTCATCTTCCCACACGACCGCACGAAGTTCTTCCCTGCCAAACCGGATTTCCTGGGCAAATCGAGCGACTGGTGCGTAGTGGGGATAGACATTCATCCGGTCGAGCTGGTCCCACCACCAGAACAGCGTGGTTCCTGAAAGACCAGACAACAGCGAGGCCCATAGCGAGTTGTGGAAGTGAATAAGTTCCGTGTCCTGGGGCATCTGAGGGTCTTCACGCCATTTGTCGTCGGCCAGACCAAATTCTCCGATGATGGCCGGCTTGCTCGGAGCGTGCTCTCTGAGAAACGCCGTGCGATCGATGACAGCGGCTACCTCGTCACGGATTCTTCCCCGGTCCACAGGACGAAGGTAATAGTGGACCTCCGCGATCTCGAGATGTGGATGGCGGCAATCTTTGGGTGATGGCCCCCAGGTACTCGTGGTCCGGAGGTGATGATAGGGATCAATCTCATCCAAATACTGGCCCAACTCTTCATAAAAGCGGTCAGTGGGCGAATTGGGATCCATTTCGTTCCAGTACTCCCACGCCGCGACATGCGGCGAGTAGCCCCAGCGGGCCACTGCGTAGCGGAAGGTTCTCTTCGCGTCGGCGATGGCCTCCGCGTATTCAGGAGATGAGCGGTCCTTCAGTCGGTGCATGTAGAGGTCCCGAGTCAACAGGCAAAGTTGCAAATAAAGGCCCTCCTTTTCCGCCGCCGCGAGGAGTTGATCGAGCATGAAGGCATCGACCGGGTTGTACCGACCGAGAACGGGACGGCCCGGTTCCGCTTCCCATAAAAGTTCTCGGTCTGTTGCGGGATCACGAAGTGAAATCCCCGCCAGGTAGACAGCCGCGGATTGCGTGCCCGACGTACCACTGAGCGACAACTCCACTGGACCCAGCCACACTGAATCAACCGGCGAGATGACGTCCGCGGCGAGAATTGTCCATTTTCCTGTGTCGCCTTCCGGGATGGAAAACGGAACGTCGCGACCAAAAATGCGAACGGTGAGCGTGACACCTGGCCGGGAAGACCACACCGCAAGGGAGAGACGGTAGCGCGTGTTAGGTAAAACTGCCACGCGATGGGAAGGATCGGGCTGCAGCCGTTTTTCTGTGATGGGGATGAGCTTGTCCCCCCGTACCCCTGCGAAAATGCTGGAGGCAGCGAAGGAAGGCGGAAGGATGTCCGCGGGACGATCGATCCATGGCGGACGCCAGGCCCAGGATCGGCCCCAGGCACTTTTTCTCCCTTCAATGCACAGGGCCCAATCTTCACAACACGTCCAGATGCGGAGATAGTTGGCCCCGTGCGTTGCCAATTTGTGGAATGCCTCAATCGCACCACTCAGCGTGAAGTACTGGCTGCTGCTGCCAATGAAGGCGAGGTTCTGGCCGATCGCAAAGAACGGCGTGCCGTCGTCAAAAGCCAGGAAGCGTGGGTCAATCCGGGAAACGCGAAGGAATCCATGCCCAGGCCCGTCCGCGCAGGTGAACGAGACGGGAGAAGAGTCGGCCTGGCCAGCGGCGTCTTTCACTCTCACAACGGCCGTGTACTGTCCAGGCTGTGTAGGGGTGAAGCGGACGCGCCAACCCGCCCGGCCCTGGGGGTAGAACCACTCGCCGCCCTGCTGCCTTCCCATTTGCCGCCAGGCGTAATCCTCCATCCAGAAGGCTGGCTGCACAAGTTGCCGACCATCCGGCGTGGTGATCAACACATCAACGGTCACCTCTTCTGGATCGAACGGATTGACGTAGGTTTTTGGCCAATCGATGATCCCTTCCACCTTTTGCCATCGCCTGACGTCCTGGGTGAGCCAGCGAAGTTGCGGCGATTGGGTGATGCGAGCCTCGCTGCTTTCTGCCCACCGGCTCCCCTGTGTGTGAAGTACAGCCAGCGCAATCACCAGGGGCAGGATCACTGGGGTGGAACACCGTTGGTTTGAACGGTCGAGCACCGCGACGCGGCTTGCGCAATCATGCTCCCCCACGGCTTCACCTCCAGAAAATGTCTTCGCTCTTGGCAACGAGGCTGGGCAATAGCTGCGTCCGAAGACCGCCATCGCTTATCTGTCTTGCCCCACTGTGGCGATCATCCACTGGGGGTACGGCATCGGCCGAGCACTGACTTCATCGAGTCGTTTCATCTCTTCTTGACAGAGCTTGACCTCGGCCGCTTTGAGGTTTTCACGCAGTTGATCCAGGGTACGGGCACCAATAATCACCGAGGTGACAGCGGGCTTCTGGATCAACCAGGCCAGAGCCACCGCCGCTACCGGCACTCCATGTCCCTTGGCGATTTCGTCGAGCACATCGACGATGTTGTAAACACGGTCCCAATCAGTGGGCAGAAAATCCTTGAGTGGCCCCTGCATCCGCGTCCCCTGAGGCATGGGAGCATTCCGCCGGTATTTGCCGCTTAGCAGCCCAAACGCCAGGGGACTCCACGGCAGAATGCCCAGGTTCTGGTCCTGGCACAGAGGGACCAGTTCCACTTCGATATCGCGGATCGCCAGATTGTACAGCGCTTGGAGCGATTGAAAGCGTACCCATCCGTGCCTGTCGGACACCCACAGGGCTTTCATGATCTGCCACGCAGCGTAGTTGGATACACCGATGTAGCGAACCTTTCCCCAGCGGACCAGGTCGTCCAGCGCCCGCAACGTCTCTTCCAGCGGCGTGACCGGATCCCAAATGTGGACCTGATACAGATCGATATAATCGGTGCGGAGCCGTTTGAGACTGGCATCGCACGACTCCAGGATGTGATGGCGAGAAAGACCGATGTCGTTCGGTTTATCGCTCATCCGCATGCGGACTTTGGTGGCAATGATGAGGTCCTTGCGAATACCCTGGATGGCCTGCCCGAGGAGATCTTCTGATTCCCCATAGGAATACACGTCAGCGGTATCAATGAAGTTGACACCCGCATCGAGGCAGAGTTTGATTGCCTCCTTGACCTCCGGCAAGGTCATGTTACCCATTTGCCACTGGTTCTTGCCGAAGGTCATGGTTCCGAGACACAGCACCGAGACCCGTACACCCGTGCCACCAAGAAAGCGCATCTCCATTGCAAGCACCCTTTCTCTGTTAGGAACTGACTTTTGCCGATCATCAAACCAGCACACTCGAACGACCAACGCACTGTTAGAATGCCATTGGGAAGATCGTTAGGCATTTTACAACGATAGGCCGGGAAAAGACACTCATGGACCGGCCTGAACTCTTACGGTACCCATTCCCACGAAAGGGGGCGGGTCAGAAGCAGCCAGAGGAAAAACGGACCACCGAGAATCGCGGTGATCACACCAACGGGGATTTCCGCGGGAGCGAGGATGGTTCGGGCCACCGTGTCACTGATCACTAAAAACGCCCCGCCGAGCAGTGCGGCGGCAGGTACAAGCCGGGTGTGCTGTGGTCCCACAAGCTGGCGGCTGATGTGCGGGGCAATAAGGCACACAAAGCCAATCGGTCCACAATGCGCCACGATGGAGGCCACCATCAAACCGGTGACAAAGAGAATCAATGTCTTTACCGTCGGCAGGGAAACGCCCCGGGCCGCCGCCCATTCGTCACCCAGTGAAAGAAGGTTGAGCTCCCGTCGCAAGACCCACACAATGCAGCTCCCCGCCACGACCACAGGTGCCAGCCACAGCACGTCTCGGTAACCCAGCGTTCCTTCCAATCCACCCAGCATCCAGCGAAAAGCATGGAATGCCCGCACGGGATCGACAGCATATTGGAGCACCAGAATCAAACTGGTATTCAGGAAGCTCATGGCAACACCGGCCAGCAGCATGGTGGCGACGGAAAGCTCTGCCCGCAGTCGAGTCAGGCCGTAAACGACAACCAGAGTCAGACCGGCGCCCATCAACGCACAGAGGGTGACGGCAGGTGTGCCCCATAACAACTTGGTCCAACCGAGGTGGATGGCCAGGACCGCGCCCAGTGAGGCCCCACTTGCCAACCCCAGCGTGAAAGGGCTTGCCAGCGGATTGCGAAACATGGCCTGATAGGCTGTGCCCCCTACAGCGAGCCCCATCCCGGCAAGAAAACCCACCAGCACTCTGGGGATGCGAATATCCCACAGGATCCTTGCCTCCAGCGGATTTTCTCTTTTCCAGAGGATGCAGGGATCGATCCACCGAGGGCCTACCAGCGGCGCAACGCTGAGCACCACCAGTGTTCCCAGGGCAATGATCACAAGCGCAGATCGGCCCGGCTTCACGACTCGCCTCCGCCCCGCGTGGGAACTATCACAGGAATGCCTAAGTGGGGATGAGCCACCAGCAGCGGGCGAAAACCGAAGACCTTTTGCAAAATCGATTCCTGCATAAAGGTTGCCGGTGGGCCGTCAAATATAACCTGACCATCGCGCAGGGCCACAATCCGGTGACTGAAGAGCGCGGCCGTGTTGACATCGTGTGTGACCGCAAGGATGGCCACCTGCCGCTGGGTGTTGATCTTTTCCAAAAGGCGTTGGACTTCTTCGCGGTGGCGGAAATCCAGGAAGGTGGTGGCCTCATCGAGGAGCAGGACCGGAGTCTGCTGCGCAAGAACCGCGGCCAGCATGACCCGCTGCCGTTCCCCGCCGCTGAGAGTTCGCACGACGCGATGCCGAAAACTCCATGTGCCTGTTAATTCCAGGGCTTCGCGAACTGCCTCGATGTCCTGAGAAGAGGGTGGTGAAAAGGGGCTGCCGTGCGGATAGCGCCCCATGAGGACGAAATCCTCGACGGTATACGGGATGTCAACCCGTTCCTCCTGGGGCAAATAAGCGACGAATCTTGCCCATTCCCGTTGGCCCACGCTTTTCGCGGGTCGGCCCAGCCAGAGGATTTCCCCCTGCCAATTGCGATAAACGAGGGCCAAGCACCGCAGGAGGGTCGTTTTGCCCGCTCCATTTGGTCCGACAATGGCAACAAACTCACCCCGATCAAGTTCGAAGGAGACATTTTCAAGGATTGTTTGTCCCGCAATCGCGAAGGAAAGCCTGCGGACTGCCAGAATTGCCATGCTCAAACTCAGGGAAATGACGCCTCGAAAAACTCGCTCGAATTCCAAAGACTAAAACACAGACCGATGATACGGTGGCCGCTTGTGGAAGTTATGGCCAGCGCAACCCCACAGTTGCGGGAAGTTGTGACATTTCGATTATAATAGAACTGGCGGGCGCGAGGCTCGCTCGCTGCTGTTTTTGTGCTCGGTTGAAAGCGGGAATGCGTGGGTGGTTGTTGACCTCTGCGTGCTCGGTATGCGAGCGTCGGAATCCTCGGCTATGGCAGATGTGATTTCTCATGCATCGTCACCCAGCCCCCGCTCGCCCTTTCGTGATTGGGTGGAGCGGGCAGCCGACGGAGACGACGAAGCCCTCGCCAAACTCCTCGAATACTGCGAGCCGAAGTTCCACATCATCGCGCGTGTGGCCCTCGGGCCGCTGCTTCGCTCCCAGGTAGATACCCTGGACCTTGTGCAGTCCATGAAGCGGATGTTGATCCCCGGCCTGCGAGCGGGATTGTACGATTTGGATTCGCCCGAGCAGCTCGTCGCTCTGGCAGCCACTGTCATTCGACGGAAGGTGGCACTGTACTGGCGTCGTCAGCGGCGGCAACCCGTGGTTCGTTTGGGAGAGGACACGCTCGAGCAGTCGCGGTGGTCGGCCCCCGAGGCACCAGCCGAACAGTGGGAGAATGAAGAGCTTTTGAGCCAATTGCTGGATAAGTTGACTCCTGAGGAACGCGACTTGTTCCGGATGCAACTGGAAGGATTACCGATTGTGGAGATCGCACGTAAACTTGGTTGCAAGCCGGGACCGTTGCGGGCACGGTTGAGTCGCTTGCGCAAAAAACTGCGAAGTTTGGCAGGGTTTTCTTGGGGCTGAAGCGCGGGCTATTTTCTCCTCAAACCTTCTGTAATATGTCGAAATTTCCCAATCGAAAAAAGCTCTCTTGGCAGCCAATTTGATTTCTGATAGTCTATTCAGCTGTGACGCATGACGGAGGGCAGTCGCGGAAGGCGGCAGAGGGACAGTTCTTCCTTTCTCCCCTGACTCTGGCTGACAAGGAACGTTTGCCATGAGTACTGATTTCGACGTGGCGACTCGACCTGTCATTCGCTGGATGTTGAAGGAGGATTTACCGACTGTTCTTAAGATCGAGGAGGAAAGCTTCGAGTTCCCCTGGACGAAATCGGATTTTCTTTCCTGTACTCATCAGCCTCATTGCATCGCCGTTGTGGCCGAGGTCCAGAATCAGGTCGTCGGCTACATGATCTACGAGATGGCTCCTCATCATTTCCGTGTGCTCACGCTGGCTGTAGACCCTGCCTGGAGACGAAGAGGAATCGGTCGCGCGCTCGTGGAGCGATTGATCAATAAGCTGTCGCCACATCGGCGGCATCAGATTCTGCTTGAGGTTCGCGAAACAAATCTCGTTGCTCAGCTTTTCTTCCGGTCGCTCGGTTTCCGGGCGTGCAGGATTCTGCGAAACTTTTACGCAGACACCGTCGAGGACGCCTACCAGATGGCGTACCAGATCCCGCAGGTTCCCTCGTGCCAAACCAAAAATCGGATCGCACGTTATCTGGCATGAGTTGCCTGGCGCGGAGGAGTTCGCCTCGCTGCTGGCTCTGACATCCGCTACTGGATAACGGCTTGCACGGAGTTCGAATAGAGGGTTTATCGAAAAGTGTGGACAAAGTAAGAAGTTCTTTCCCGACGGGAGAGGCTTCGGTCCTGGCGGGTGGTCGCGGCTCGACGATCCAATCCGGCAATGTGGACTTGACCAGCAGGTCCCTTTTCTCGAGAGTTGGGCCGCGCTTGTCCTATCCCGCTTGAAGTCCCACCCAAGCCAATTGCCCGGTCTTTTGTCCCGGTTGGCTGCCGGTTCTCTTACGCAAGGCTTAACTCAATAAAAAATGAGACGGGAGACAGCACTCCCGTCTCGGACTCTCATTTCAGCTCCGGCAATGGTTCTTGATCGGTGCCTGCTTTTCCTGAAAAAACCACCTGGAAGCAGACACCGTTCTGCGATGCCTACGGCCAATGATTCCGCAGGAAGCGTGCTTCACCGCTGGGCGAGTTGCCCCAGGGTGCTCAACACGTAAGTTTGGTCGTCCCGAGACAGACGCTCGAATGCCACGCGGACAAACTGCCCATCGGGTTGCACAAGCCGGACGATCCGGCCATTTTCGAGTGTTTCGACAAATCGGGCCACCACGTGATACCGGCCGCTATCATCCGTCCAAATGCGATAGGAGGAGCTTTGGGCGGCCGGGGCAGCGGGAGCCGCCGGCGGTGCTGCCTCAGGAGCCGGTGGAGCGGCGGGCTGAGCCGGCGCGGGTGCCGGTGGGGCAGGTGGTTCGGCCGGTTGAGCAGGCTTTTCCTCCGCGGCTGGGGCTGGAGGGGCGGGCGGCTGAGCCGGGGCTGGTGCGGCAGGTTGAGGTGGAGCCGCCTCAGGAGCTGGCGCTGCCGGCGGGCTTGCGGGCTGTTCGGGCTTTGCCTCGGGGGCAGGCGCCGGCTGAGCGGGAGCAGGTTGCGGAGCCGGTGCTGGCGGCGCAGGCATCGCCTCAGCCGGTGCCGCCGGGGCAGCCGGTTTTTGTTCCGGCTGGGGGGCCGGGGGAGCTGGCTTCTCCTCTGGAGCCGGTGCCGCAGGAGCCGGTGGTGCTGCCGGGGCGGGCGGCTGGGCTGGTTTCTCCTCCGGTTTGGCTTCCGGGGCGGGTGCGGGGGCTACCGCGGGAGCCTCGGGCTTGAGCTCGCCTGGCGATGGTGTGGGTGCAGGCGGCGCTTCCTCGGTTGTGGCAGCCGGAGCCTCGCAGGCCGGCGGGGCCACCTCGCATGCCGGAACTGGAACACAACAGGCAGCCGGCTCACAGCAGTAGTGTCGGCCACAAAGTCGCGACCACCACTTGCACGCGTACACATTCGCCGCGAAACCCAACGACAGGATCGCGGCCGTTACAAGCAAGAGTCTTTTCGCCATGGTGCTTCCCTCCTGTTACTAGTGAGACTGGTCAACAACAGTCAACAACGACACAGTAAGAAGTTGCTATTGCGGGCGAACTGATTTTCGCGGGTAGGAAACTGCAGGACACAGAGAAATTATCTCCTTTAAAGAATATAGTTAACGGGAAAGGCGATTGCAAATAAATCACTGAGGTCTCGACCACCCTGCCATTCCCAAAAGAGACATCCAGGATGCTCATTGCTAAGACGAGTGTGTCGCATATATACACCGTCTCACCTGTTCCCAGCCCGAATTAGCAGGTTTTGCCGAAAGACGTGCCATGAACCGTGTGATCGTGCTGACGCCCCCTGGCCGTGCGGCGCTAGCCACCATTCGACTGGAAGGCCCGGCGGTCAAAGGTGTCCTCGAGCGGCAGCTTACGCGGCGCTCGGGCGCTGAGTTCCGCTTCGAACAGAAATCCCGGCCTGTACTGGTGCGTTTTCCGATCGGAGATGGTCAGTATGAGGAGATGATCCTGCGGGTTGTGGATGGCGACGCGGCCGAACTGCATTGCCATGGTAATCCGCTTCTTGTGGAGGCGATCGTAGCGAAGTTCGAGGCGTCAGGATTTCGTCGCGAAACATGGGAGCAGTGGATTCGCCGGACGGAAAAAGACGCCATTACGGCGGCCGCAAGAATCGCTCTGGCCGACGCCCCCACCTGGACCGTCACGTCGATTCTCTTGGACCAGTACGGAGGGGCCCTTTCAAGGATGATTGACCAAGCCCAAAGGGCCCTGGCACAGGACAATTTTCAGGAAGCGTCGGCTATCCTCCGACGGCTGCTCGCCTGGGAAAAGGTCGGACTTCATCTGACCCAGCCCTATAAAGTGGCACTGGTGGGCCCGCCCAACGCAGGCAAAAGCAGTCTCCTCAACTGGTTGGTGGGATACCAAAGGGCGATTGTGGATCCAACTCCGGGCACTACGCGCGACTTTGTGACGGTGGCGACAGTCGTCGAGGGTTGGCCTGTGGAGTTGTACGACACAGCAGGAATACGGTCCCCGCAGGACGAACTGGAAGCGGAGGCCATTGCTCGGACGCGCAGAATTGCGAGCGAGGCAGATCTGGTCCTCCTTGTTTTTGACCGAAGCACTGAATGGACGTCGGAGTATGCGCGGCTTCAAAAGGAGTGGCATGAGGCTATGGTCATCTTGAACAAGCGAGATCTGCCGCCCGGTCCGGGAGCGTGGTGCGATGGTTTGCTCATCTCGACGCGAATTGCAGAAGATCGCCCCGCGGTTTTGAAAGCCCTGGCACGGAAACTGGTGCTTGAACCGCCTCCCCCGGGCGAGGCGATTCCCTTCACACCGGACCAGGTAGCAGGATTGAAAGAGGCGCTTGCTGCCATTGACAGAGGAAATCGGGCGGCGGCCGTCGTAGCTCTGCAAACCGTGAAAGAGAAGTCCTCGCCTGCTGAAGTGTCTTGACGGTTGGGCATCTCCCTAAGACGGAACGTCCGCTTCAACAGAATCCCCTGAATAAGCGTTACATTCGCGTCGGAAATATCAGCTTCAGCCTTGTGACTGCAAAAACTGAAAAAACTTTATCGGCAAAAGACCCATCCGCTCAATGCCGTGTGCTAAATTCGTAGAGGAGTCGCGTTGCGAAATTTCAAGAGCACAAGCCCCGGCCATGGACAAAAGCATTGTACAAAGGCGGCGAATGCCGCGTTTCGTCTTCGATTCGATTCAGCGAGTGGCACCGCTGAGCAACGGGAAGAAACCAAATCCTGGAGATTTTATCCCCGTGCGATGCCGGGACATCTCGCGCGGCGGGTTCTCTTTCTATCTTGACGAACGACCCGACTTCACCCAAATAGTCGTCCTCGTGTGCGACAACCAAAAATGCATTTATCTGACGGCCCAAGTGGTCTACGTCCACGAGTTGGACAACCAAGAAAAAGGCCGCTTTCTTGTCGGTTGCCGATTTTTAGGCCGAGCACATTCGTAGCGAACGGTCTTAAAGCTGTCCCCTGGTTTAACAAATCGTGGCCTTCGCGCGGCCTTTCACAGCCACTTCTCACGACGATACCACTTGACGGTTTGTTCCAGCCGCTCGAGCAAGGTCTTGGGAGTGGAAAAACCAAGCTGCTCTCGCGCCTTTTGTGCCGAACACATCCAGGAACCGGCGAGTGCCTCTCGGGCCTTGTCCAGATGAAAGACGACCGGTCGCCGCCTTAGATGGGCTGTTAACTCGCCCAGGAGGGCCACCGTCCATACGACCGGCGGTGCCACTGGAATGACAAGAGTTCGGCGCCCAAGTGCCTTCCCCATCAGTTTGCCCAGTTCCCCGTAAGAGGGACATTCATCGAAAGCGGCATAATAGTAGCCTTGCCCCTTGTCGGTCGAGCCATCCGGCTTGGGAAGGCGTTCGGCTCGCTCGGCGGCCGTCACCAGGAGCTCTGCGAGGTCACCCGCGTAGACCACTGAGTAATACTTCCGGCGGTAGCCGGGCACGAGGTGGACCCCTGTCCGCGCGATCGGCTTGAACATTTCGAGCCCGTCTTTGTCCCACTCCCCCAGGATGATCGGTGGCCGAACAATCGTAATGGGGAGTTCCCCCGCATATTTTTCGGCGACCAACTCACCAGCCCGCTTGCTCTTCCCGTACCACGAGACGGGGTACGAAGGCTCTCCCTCGCGGTGGGGTTCTCGCCCTTTTCTGACAGGCCCCGCAGCCGCCAGGCTCGACACAATCACCACAACAGGAGGGGGAGACACTCGGCGACACGCTTGCAGGAGGCTCTCAGTCCCTCTTTCGTTAACCTGAAAAAACTGATCGACCCTGAGCGCTTTTGTTGTTCCAGCGAGATGGTAAACGATCTGGACGCCTGTGAGCGCTGGGACTAAGCTTTCCACATCGTGTAAGCTGCCCGGGTGAAATCGCACACCGAAGGGCTCGAGGGGACCTGTGCGAGAGGTAGCACGGACGAGGCAAACAACCTCATGGCCTCGTTCGGTCAAGGCTTTTACCAGATGGTATCCTACAAAGCCCGTACCGCCAGTAATAAAAACCTTCGCCATTCTCTCACCTGCGGAGTTATCAATAGGTGTCCCAATACCGAGCCGTTGGCCACGGAATTGACCAGGACAATTCACGCTATTTTAACGAATCGGTGCGGTGATAGTGGCCCGGCCAAGGAGATGATGCGGGAATTGCAGGAGGTCAGTCGTGTCGAATCTGTTGACACCTCTCGTGGAAGTTCCTCCGACAGCCCGATTCTTGATAGTCCGTCTGAGCGCACTGGGCGATGTCATCCTTACACTCCCGGTGGCTTCTGCTCTTCGCGAGCGGTTTCCTCAAGCAAGGATCGCCTGGATTGTCGAAGAGCGGAACGCCCCCATCCTGGTCGGCCATCCAGCGGTGGATGAGATTATCGCCGTGCCCCGGAGGTGGTACAAATCGTGGGGCCAGATTCGACGAATTCGCCACACATTGAAGGAGCGGTCTTTCGATGTGGCCCTTGACGTGCAAAGTCTTTCCAAGAGCGCACTCTTGGCCTGGCTGAGTGGGGCGCGATTTCGGGTCGGTTTCGCTCGTCCTCAAGGGCGGGAACTGGCCCCCTGGCTAGCGACACATCGGGTTCCAGCCTCGGGCTCCCACGTGGTGGAAATCTTTCTGAGCCTGCTCCGGGTGCTGGGGATAGAGTCCGCCAGAATAGAGTTCCAACTTTTCGAAACACCCGAGGAAGCCGAATGGGCACAGAGCGTTCTGGCGGAACTGGGGTTGGTCGGTCGGTTCGCTGTGATCAATCCGGGAGCAGCCTGGCCATGCAAGCGATGGCCATTCCAAAGATTTGGGGCTGTGGCCAAGTTCTTGCAGGACGCCTTGGCCTTACCGACGCTTGTATTGTGGGGTAGCCAAATTGAGAGAACCTGGGCGGAAGCGATTGTGGCCCAGGCCGGACAAGGATGTCGGCTGGCTCCACCAACGAATCTACGTCAGATGGCGGCCATTCTCCGTCGCGCGTCGCTCATGATTTCCGCTGATACGGGGCCGCTCCACATGGCGGCCGCTCTTGGCGTCCCCTGTGTTGGGCTTTTTGGGCCAACCGATCCGGCGCGGGTCGGTCCCTACGGACCCGGCCACATTGCAATTCGGGCGGCAGAATACCAGGGTCGTCATCCGCGACGAGCACCGGAAAGCCTGATGCAAGCGATCACCCCTGAAATGGTGTGTGATGCCTGCACGAAGTTGCTCCGCGATCGAAAAGCCGCGTGACCGCTGCCTCTAGCAGCTTTGCTCTGCGACGTCCAATGCTCCCCGGTGTGACGTACAGGTCTAGGCACGTCAGGTCTTTAATCCACAGCGCAGACTTAAATTCCGCACCGGGGGATCAGCCGTTTTTGTTTGGAAGGGCGTGGAGGCACACGCAGCAGATACTCGCTCGGGAAAAGCAGCGCGTTATCGAATGCTTTCACACCAGTACGAGCATCCAGTTTCATTGGTGCATATCCACACATAGCGCGTCCGGCCGCCGATCTGGCGTGTGCCGATCCGCATGGGGCTTCCACAGCGTCTGCAGAAAACGGGTGGCCCCGGCGTCTCTCCCCTATCCACGGCACTCTGACATTTGGTGCACATCTCTGCCTCAGGAAACACGGCCAATCTTGCTGCTGGGATGACACCACCACATGCAATACAGCGCTTTTGTTCCGACCAATCACCCACGTCATGCTGAACGGTGACCTGCAGCGGCATTGTTCCGCACTGGCGACACGGAGTTTGCGGCAGAAGATTGGGGACCAATTCATCCAGCAGGGCCTCATCCGTCTGGACGCCGGCGCGGAGCTTCTTGTGCGCCTGGAGCCTTCGCTCTGCCTCATGCCGAGACAGGATTTCTGTGTGTCCGCAATGCCGACAGTGCAGCCGATAGAAGAAAATGGCCATCGCGTCTGGCTAGAAGTGAATGCTCTCGGACAACTGCTCGTTATGCGTTAAAAATCCCGAGCCAGGGTGAGCAACTCCCAATGATCTCTCTGGAGGGGGATTCCCAGCCCAGGTTCTTCAGGGACAGTCCACATCCCATTTTTAACAGCGAACGGGTGGACGATTCTGGAGTCCTCACAATATTGCCATAAGTTGTGAGCATGCACGAGGGGAGGCAGCGCTGCTCCCAGGTGAAGTGCTGCCGCCAGGCCAATCCCCACCGAGGCCGGCATTCCCAGGGAAACCTCAACCTGAGCCGCCTGGGCAACGGCCGAAGCGTTACGGATGGCCAGAGGTCCCCCGAGCTCATACATGTCCAGTATGAGGTGCCGAGCGGCCCCGCATTGACACACCGCCCACACGTCCCGCAGCGATTTCAATCCCCGGCGGATGGCGATGGGAACCGGGGATTCTTGCTGCAGCCGCCGGTAGGTCTGCCAGTAATTTGTGGCCAGCGGATCAATGAGGCAGTGAATACCCAGGGATTCCATCTGAAGGCAAAGGTGCACGGCGGCGGTAAAGTCGAACCTGCGGCGGGCGTCCACTCGCAGTTGAATAGCCTCTCCAAACTGATCCCGAATGGCACGGAGTACTTCGAGATCCTGAGCAATTTGTCCACTCGTGCCCAGGATCCAGCACGTCACCCCTCTGTCATACATTCTTTGAGCCTGGGTCAGAATCTCGTCCTCATCCATGTCGCCCACGAACTGTCCCACCGGCACCTGGTGGCGGTAAAAGCCTCCCCAAAACCGCGCCACGGGTTGCCCCAGGGCCTTTCCCGCCGCGTCCCAGCAGGCAATCTCGACGGCCGCACGGAGAGGTGGGGAGAGGACGTTCAATTCGGCAAGCTCGGCGAGGTCCAGGATGTTTCGCCCTGCCAGGGTTGGAAGGAGTTGCTCGCGTCGCCGCGCCAGTTCGCCCACTCGCCACGGTACCGGTGCTTCGCCCCAGCCATCCACGGCAGCGTCAGTTTGCACGCGGACCAGCACAAGGCGATCCGCAATGCCCTGACTCAACGGGTCCAATTTGGTCAGAAGAAATTCGACGTCGCACAGCCGCATGGGTCGGCAGCACCTCGCCCTCGACAGTTGTTTACCCCATGACTCGCCCGCGGTCCTTGACATCCGCCTGTCGCCCGATGACACTAGCCAAGATAGCACACCGAAAATATTTTTTCGAGTGTGCGTCTTTCAACTGATTTTGGGTTGGTTAGCAAGTCGCGAGAATTGAACTCAGGTGGCGAGGATTTGAAAGCGAGTACGCCGAACCGCTTATGGGTCGAGCACCGTATTACAATCACGCTGCCAGAATTTAATCACCCCGCTTTAGAAGTTGGTACGTCCCACCTGAATGATGAGGAGGCTTGTTCATGCGACCTGTCGTGCTCACGCTTGGTGTTGCGATCGGTTTTCTGGTTTTTAGTAGCGGGACAATAGCCCGTGGCGCGGACATTCCCCCGGCCCCCAAGGCATCGACCTACGCGCCCGCTGCTGATCTCGTGAAGGCGGTGGATGATTACATTCAGGGGATCGCCAAGGTCCTGGAGTCTGAGGAGGATTTCAAAGATTTGCAGTCGAAGGTCATTAAAGACGCTGAAACATTGGCGGTCCTTGCCCTGGTGCTGGGACTTCACGATGAGAATACACCATACAAGGCGGCTGCCCCCGCTTTGATCAAGGCTGCTCAGGAGCTCTCGGCTGCCGCAGCGAAGGACTACGCTTCGGCCAAGAAAGCGCTGGCGGCAGTCGAGGCGGCCAAGTCTGCGGCCGGAGATCCGAACGGCCTCAAGTGGGAAAAAGTGGCCTCTTTGAAAGAATTGATGGAACAGGTTCCCCTCGTCAACTCCCGGCTGAAGCGCAACATGCGGCGGTTCGAACGACAGGCGGAGACAATCGCAATGGATTCCGCCGTGATCGCTGCAATCGCCCAGGGCAGTATGGCGAATTTGGACGAGACTAGCAAACCCGAGAACGCGGAACAGTGGTTCCAGTTCTGTGCGGCCATGCGGGATGCAGCGGCTCAAGTCAACAAGGCAGCGAAAGCCAAGGACGCGGCGGGAGCCGAAAAAGCCGTGGCTGCCCTCGCGAAGACGTGCGACGATTGCCATGCGGTGTTCCATCCGGAAGCGCTGGGCAAGACCGAATAACCTTGCTAGCTTCCCTGATCGCATGTCGCGAAAAGCCGGGCTTGTGGGGCAGGGTTGTGGTGCCTCGTGAACTGTTGTGGCGGTCGCGGTTTACTCAATGACGATGAATTCTGGCAGGCGGTCGATCACATCGGCCGCCTGTCTTTGTTCTGTCGTCAGCCGACCGCTGCTCGGATTCTTCATGGATTGCCCCCTCCAACACACGAAACTTCGCCGAATCGATGTGACGCCGGTAGGGTCAATTCGTGAATTGCTCCTTTCACGCACCTCTGACTGAGGATACCAGGAAGATGCCGGTGGAAGCTGGCAGCCAGCGCCCCAGAATATCCTGGAAGAACTTCTTTTTTGCTGTCCCTTGTGTGCCAATCTCCACCCACGAGGCGAACTTCGGCCGAAGAGCGAGTTGACGGGCAAACCGGGACAGGGTAATTTCGGGTTATCGTGGTTTCTGAAGCCCTCCCTTCATTTCCGCTGTGACGGGGTTTGCCGCGCATGTCCGGATTGCGCTCTTTCCTCCTGTGTACCACCGCTTTCGTATGCGGCTGGGTGATGATGGGCCTGGAGATTCTCGGCGGGCGGATCCTTTCCCCGGACTTTGGAAGCGGTGTTTTCGTCTGGGGCAGCGTCATCGGCGTCTTTTTGCTTTCGCTGAGCACCGGCTACCTGATCGGCGGCTGGGCTTCCTCCCGATGGCCGTTGCTGATGGTGCTCGCGGCAGTGATCTTGGCCGCTGCCCTGAGCATTGTCCCGGTAGCTCTGTGGTATCCTGAGATCAGCGGCTGGTTTGCAGCTTTGGAGTGGAATGAGCGTTACGGAGCGCTGGCCGCCGCGGCAGCGCTGTTTTTTCTGCCCAGCACCCTACTGGGGATGGTTTCACCCTACTGTATCCGGCTGATGACCACAAGTGTGGAAAAGTCCGGTGCAAGTGCCGGGACCCTCTACGCCATTTCTACCGTAGGCAGTTTTCTCGGATGTATTCACACTGCGTTTTATCTCATTTTGAGTTTGGGGATTCGCCACTGTCTGTTTCTAGGAGCCGGAGTGCTGGCGGCTTTGGGGCTCCTTGTGGCGGTGGTCGCGGTGGTCGGCTCACCACGAAGAAATGCTGCCTTTCCCACGCCACCGTCCTCCGCAGTCAAACGGGTTGAGCCGCCGGAATTGATAAAAAGATAATGGGAGGAAAACTTACGTAGGCAAGGAGATCGTCGCTCCACGGTTCATTAATCGGCATTGATATCGGATCATCCGATCTCAATAGCAACTTTGTTTTTGTTGTCCATTGGGTGAGAGAAATTCGGCCATGATTGGACTCTATTTCCTGGGGAGCAAATCTCCTGAAAAACGCAGTGAGATTTGTCAGGTGGGTTGTTCAAACCGCAAAGACAGGTGTTTCGAAACACAAATCCTGCGTGCGGCAGCCGGACTTAGGGCTTTGGTCCTGGGCATGATCGTGGTCGGCCTGGGAGTTGTTGCGCCTTCTCATCGTATTTCTGCCCAAGAACTGAGCCGCGTTCTGTTCGAGAAAGAATCCCTTTACCACTATGTGCGGGTGGTGGAGGAGGGCGATATTCGACGCCTTCAGTTTCGCCGATCTGGAATCGACTTTGAAGAATCCGCCATTAACGTGCGTAATCCACTGGATTTTCCCTTGCATTACTACAAGTTGATGATGGCCGGCTTTATTCACTGCCCCCATCCGCAGCGCATTCTTTTTGTGGGGCTGGGTGGAGGAACGCTCGTTCGGGCGATTCGACATTACTATCCCGACGTGCAGTTGGATGTGATCGAGCTCGACCCCGTTGTCGTGGAAGCCGCCCAAGCCTATTTCGGATTTAAGGAAGATAGCAGGATGAAAGTGTACATTCGCGACGCACGGGTTCAGATGACCCGCCTGGCCAAGGAGGGCGCTCGCTACGACATGATTTTTCTCGACGCTTTCCGCGGCGGGTACATCCCCTATCACCTCACGACGCGGGAGTTCATGGAATTGGTGGCCAAACTCCTTGAGTACGACGGGGTGGTTGTGAGCAACCTGCAACCTGGTTTCGCCTCATACCATTATCAGCGGCGGACGATTGCTCGGGTGTTTCCCTCAGAATGGTCCTACGGCCGATATGGAAATGTGATTGTCGTGGCCAGCAAAAAGCCGCAACGTCTTTCTCGTGAAGAAATAATAAAGCGGGCGGAGCAACTTCAGGCCGAGAAAAAATTCACCTTCTTTCTTCCTGAAGTGGCTCAACTCGGGACTTCCGGTGAAGATTACGTCCGTCAGGGGGAGATTCTCACCGACGATTACGCCCCCACGGATGTGCTGCGAAGCATTCCTCAGGATTAACCAGCCCTCCTTCAACTCGATGATATAACGGTGCCGGGCAAAGCCAGGAGATAAACGTCACCCAAGGCTGAAGTTGCGCAGCGGTCACTCCGGGCAGAGGTAGCCCATCATCGCCTGCTTTTGGGCGAGAAAAACCATCGGCGTGATACAGCAAATATTTTTGGGATGCTGTTTTTCGCGTTTATGCCCCAATGGCCCGCGCTTCCTGCCACCGAAGAAGGCCCGGTGGGGGCTCGCCACGCTCCACGGCGGTGATGTTCTCGAGGGTCATTCGGGCAATGGCCTGCATGGCGTTATTCGTAAAAAACGCCTGATGTCCCGTGATGATGACATTGGGAAAGGTCAGCATCCGCATGAAAACATCGTCCTGGATGACCTGGTTGGAGAGATCTTCGAAAAACAGATCAGCTTCCTCTTCGTACACATCCAGCCCCAGGGCACCGATCTTTCCCGATTTGAGTGCCCGGATAACGGCCTGACTGTCCACAAGGGCACCCCGGCTTGTATTGATGAGGATAACCCCCCGCTTCATGAGGGCGAGTGTTTCCTCATTGACCAGGTGATAAGTCGCGGGGACAAGCGGACAATGGAGGGTAATGATATCGCTTTTGCGGAAAAGCTCATCGTACCCCACGTATTCCACCCCCAGCGAAACCAGCTCTTCGTCTGGCCTCAAATCAAACGCGCAAACTGAACATTCGAAAGCCAGCAACCGTTTGGCCACGAGTCGACCGATTTTTCCTGTCCCGATGACTCCCGCGGTTTTTCCGGCCAAGTCAATTCCCAAAAGACCATCCAGCGCGAAGTTTCCTTCTCGCACCCGGTTGTAGGACTTGTGAAGCTTCCTGGCCAGGGCCAGGATGAGAGCCATCGTGTGCTCCGCCACGGCCTGGGGCGAATAGGCGGGAACGCGGCTGACGATGAATCCCAATTCTTCCGCCACCTGAAGATCGACGTTGTTGTAACCGGCACAACGGAGGGCAATATGTTTTGTTCCATGACGCTGCAGATGGAGCAGCACTCGTGCATCCACCTCGTCGTTGACAAAGACGCACACCGTGGGAAAGCCATTGGCGAGGGAAACGGTTTGGCTGGTCAGCCGCGGTTCCAGAAAGACCAACTCGTGTCCGAAGGACCGATTCGCCGCCTCCAAAAACTCTTTATCGTATGACTTGGTGCTGAATACGGCAACTTTCATTGCGGACCTCCCTGAAAAACAAGAGTTGATCCCATTATTATTGGCATGTGACAAGGCCCGCACACGGGCAATAGTGCCGACGATTCTCCGACGCAAACGGATGTTCGTCCCTCATCTGAGTTTACCTTCTGCACTCTGTCCCACTGGATCCATCGAGTTCTCCAAGATTGGGAGTTTTCTCCACGCCCTTCTGCTCAGGCCGGTTGCGGAAATCCGCTGCCCCAACGCCTCGCGTACAACGCCAACGGTTCTTGGTTGGTTCCTCTGCGCCATTCTGGCCGGCAGTGGGTCGGAAAGAATCTCCCGATCGGCTCGCCAATAATAGACCAGTTCGCGCTCGGTGATATAATGTTCCTCGCACCCCGATGGCCGCCGAGCCCGGTAGGCTCCAACCCCGACATCGGCGACGTGCTTCATCGGCGGCGTCTGGTGGGCAGGCTAACGCCCCTATTGGCAAGCACGCTTTAAGCGAGGAGACCTTGCATGAACCGAACCGATTATCGCAGCGCGAAGAGCGACATCGCTCGCCGGAGTTTCTTGGCGGCACTCGGCGGTGGAGTTGCGTGGGCGTGTCTTCCTAAGTTGGGATGGTCAAAGAAGCTGGCGGACGCCGATTTGTGCGTGGGGGAAGGCGTGGCCGATATCACCCCGCCCAAAGGCATCGAATTGGCCGGTTTTCATTATCCGCCGGGGAAGGAACGCCGCTCCGCGGGCGTTCGAGAACCGTCTTGGGTTCGTGCCTTGGTCTTGGAGGTCCACGGCCTTCGAGCTGCAGTGGTCTCTTTAGAGTTGCTGGCGATTGGGCGTGCGGCCTCGGAACGTATACGGCGGACCATCTCGCAGACAACGGGACTCAGGCCGGAGCATGTGAAGCTCTGCGCGACGCACACGCACTCCATGCCCTCGTTGCAACCGCTTCGCCAGTGGGGATCGGTCTCGCCAGACTATTTGGCCCTGGTGGAGGAGCGGACTGTCGCCGCCATGCGGCAGGCCTTAGGGGATTTGGCGCCTGCCCGGCTGAAACTGGGTAGGGCCACAGTTGTGGGCGGAAACTTCAACCGCACCGCACCGACGTGGAAAACGGAAGACGCCTTCGGGGATCAGGCGACTGAAGAAGAGCGCTGGTTGGATCGCCACCTGCACGCCCTACTGTTCGAGAGGCAAGGGCGGAAGAATGTCTTGTGGTATCATTTCTCGGCGCACCCGGTCTGTTTCGCCGACGAACTCACAGGCCCGGATTGGCCGGCCATGGTCGCGCACCAGGCCGAAGCTCGGTGGGGTCTTTCCCCCGGTTATCTCCAAGGGCATATCGGGGACGTGAATCCCGGCGACGGCAATCCGTGGCGAGGCGATGCAAGCAAGACGTCTACTGCCGTTTGGGCGGGCTTGGAAGCCGCGGTAAACTCCGCGCAGCCCATCAGCGTCGACCGCCTGGAGATCATCGGCGGATCCTGTGCCCTGCCCTTGGACGTGGATCGGTGGGCGGCCTGGGTGGACGAATACCGCCGGGATCCGGCGGCGTGCAAGTCGGGCGTGTGGGTGGATGCCCCATTCGCCGCTGAATGGTTCGAAGCCAATAAAGACCGCGATCCCCAGACCGTGCCACGGGAACTGCACACCGAAATCGCTTGCTGGCGATTGGGGCCGCTCAGCCTCCTGTTTCATGGGAGCGAGCTGTACAGTTATTACGGGCTGTGGCTGCGCAAGCATTCTCCCACCGAGCATACCTTGGTGGTAGGATATGCCGATGACTTCGTCGGGTATCTCACCGATCCCCGGGCGCACGCCGCCAAGGAATACGCGGCTGTGGTGGTTCCCAAAATCCTCGACTTGCCGCCCTTCCAACCCAACGCCGCTCAGGTGCTGGTCAAAGCGCTTATCGACCTGGCGCGGATGGGGAAGAAAACTCCCGCGGCGCAAGGATGAGAACCGCAACGGTCAACTCCGCGAGCCTCGCAGAGTCTCCACTATTGGACGGGCGGTGGCCCCGGTGGTGAGAATTCGCTTGCGCAAGTTCCCTTGGGCGGCAGCCGAGCAGACAAGCTGAGCCGTTTGTACTGTAACCTCTTTGCCGGGGGTCAGTTAAGTGAGCGGAACTGGATAGATCAGAAACAGCCGCCAAACAAGAGATCAAGCGGATGCGTGGAACAGGTAAGATAGGTGTGTCTGAGACACAGGAAGCTGATATTTCCAGGTCCGACCAAGTTGGAACAGGATTATATCGGTCCGTTGCGCGCTCCGCGCGGGCGGTCGTCCTGCAAGAATGGCTTAACACTGGCAAAGTTTTAGATTCGTTTCCCAGCCAAGTGTAAAAACCCTATGTGACAACTGCGGCGGATTGTTCTGAAGCTTCTTTCGCATTGGCAGAACGCGTGTCAGGTCCGGGAGACCCGCGGATTCGTCGAAAAAGCCATTCCCGCAAGGCCCTGACAACCGGCCTGAGGAGCATTCCCTCCAGTGCTTCTGCCGATGGGGAGCCATTGCCAAAAGCGTTGCGCACGCCGCATGCACCGCCCTCACACACTCCAGCCCTGTCCCATGCCCATCGAATAAACTTCCGGCGAGGAACCTCACACGAGGCCGACCAGCAGGTCGTACGCTGCATGGGCCCCTGCAACAATGCCAAATCCGCGGTGCACAAAAAGGAGGGCAAAAAAGATCCCCGCCACAAAGCGGAAGAGAAACGTGAACAACTCGAATGGCTCCCCGAATGCCCCCACGTGGTGAGCGGCCGCAAATACCAAACTGCTGATCACCACGCCCGAAAACATCGCGGCGGTTGGGGTCGGATGAAAGACCCGTGCTATTCCCACCACGAGGTTCAAAATAATCAGGCGGAACACCAGTTCCTCATAAACTCCGGCTCCGACAAAGGCGACCGCCCGCTCTGCGAGAGAACGGGACCAAATATTGATCCCCGTCGCCATCAGCCCATGCTGAGCAAGTTGCTGGAAAGCAATCGCCTGAAGCCCCAATAACACCCTCAGACAACCGGCGAGAAACAGAGACTCCACGAGCATACCCCATAATGTTGCTGACCGCACATACCACGGCCGTCGCGAAAGATAATGTGCCGCCAGCAAAATTCCAACCGTCAGGGTGGGCAAGAAAAAATACTGCCCCAACCCGATTGTGTAGAGAATTTGACGGAGCCAGACCTCAGCGCCGTTGCGGATGGCCTCCGGTCCAAGCAAGAGCACACCCAATTCGTAAAAGACAAGCAACGGGGCAACGAACATAAGGCTGGCCAGCGGCACCCGCGATTCTTCCCAGTAGTTGTGTATCTCACTTGCACGCATTGCTGTTTAAGGCAACAGACGGGAGTGGCGTTCAGTGTCCTGCAAAGACGATCTGCCCAAGATGAACAACGGGGCGTCGGCTCCAGCGAAACCCTCTCGTTTTCCCCTTCTCAATGAATTCGACCTGCAAAGTGTGTTCCCTCGAAGTGAGAGGGTCACCGAAGTCTTCCACGATTTGTTCCGCAAAACTCTTCCAACCGGCGTCACCCTCAGAAAGGCCGGATGGCGTCCGACCGGCTTGCAATCCATCAACAAGACCAGACAATAGGGGCCGGCGGTCCCTTGAGGGTTACTTTCCAAACGGGAGGGATTCAGGTTATGCAGCGCTCGTTGCTACTCACACTGTTGGTGGGTGTTTTTTCCGAGATTTCCCCAACTCCCGAGCCGACGCCACTTCCGGCTTGGGTGGGGCCCGTGCGGGAGGTTCATGCCCGATTCACCGGCCAACCCGGAACCCTTGCCCTTTTTGGAGACTCGATCACCGTCAGTTTGGCGTTTTGGGCACCCTTGGCTTACGAGTGCCGCAACGTCCCCCCGGAGATGGCCCACGCCCTGGCCATCGTCAAAGACTACATGCGACCGGAATGCTGGCGGGAGTGGCGCGGTCCAGAATTTGGGAACGAAGGCGGAACCACAGTCCGCTGGGGCAAAGAACATATCCGTGAATGGCTCAAAAAACTCAATCCTGAGACCGCCATCATAATGTGGGGTACGAATGATCTCAACGATCTTTCCGAGGATGAATACAGAAGTACGCTTAAGCAGGTTGTTCAGGAATGTCTCGACAACGGAACAGTGGTCATTTTGACGACAATTCCCCCGCGGCACGGACGCGAAGAAAAAGCCGCCCGATTTGCCCAAATTGTTCGCGAAATAGCAGACGCTTTGCGGGTACCGCTCATTGACTACCACGCGGAAATTCTTAAACGACGCCCCACCGACTGGGACGGGGCCAGCGACGCATTCCGCGGCTACGAGGTCTACGAGGTGCCCACCCTCATCTCCGGCGATGGGGTCCATCCCAGCAACCCGCAGAGATTCATGGGGGACTTTTCTTCAGAAGCTCTGCGGTGCTCCGGCTATGGGCTGAGGAATTATTTGACCTTGTTGGCCTACGCGGAAGTGATCGAGCGAGTCCTCCGGCCCACCCAAGCCCCCGCACGGTGAAGCCCACCCATGCTGACTGCAGTTTTTGGCGATGACTTTTACTACCCCGACATCTGAATGCCCTTACCCAGAGTGGGTTGCAATACCCCATCTAGGTTGGACAGATTTCGTCCAACCTGAATAGCACAAAAAAGGCCCCGCAACTCAGCAGGGCCCGCCACAATAACCTTTCCGCAAACAACGGCAGAACTCAGAAAACATCCAGGATGAAGTGATGGCCCTGGTGGTACCGACGGGGTTCCGGATAAAAGTTCTGCCATTTTCGGTTGTAGACTGGAATCCTCATCTCGGGTGGATAGCGGTAATACAGATCCTCTGAGCTCTTAAAATAGTCGGGCCCGTAAAAATTCTGGGGATAGTACACGTACGGATAATGGTAAAACCGCTGCCAGTCCTGGGTGCTGTAAGTTCGAGCCCATTGCCGTCCGAATGCCTGCTGAGCCGAGGCCTCTCGGACGCTGACCAACCCCAGCAAAACGCCTAAAACGCCGAGCAACACAATACGGCGGAACATGTTTTCCCCCTGTGTTAAGCACCAAAACCGTGACAAACAACGGATCTGTTTCAACCGCTAACACCCTCCGTGGCCGGCTGTTCGCCCCAATCAGCCGTACTGGCACCTCCCATAGGAGCCGACGCCCTGTTGTATTCCATCGGCCAAAAGGGAGCTCTGTATTCAACGAATATTCGTCACAGTCCGTAAGATGCGCAATTTACACTGGACTGCGACGCCCAGATCGCACGAAAAAGTCCTTTCTACACGACCACGGGGTCTGGCACATCAGTTGCATGGACGTCTCTCAGACGTTTAACACCGGCGGGAATGGGTGGTCAGTGTGTTGATATCGCATCACGAGTGGTCGCCAATGCACAATCAGGACATCATTGACCTAGTCATCTTTTTGATGGATTATGGCCCCCAGTTATGGGAAAGGCGGCACATTGAGGTTCCCAAAACGGCGATCGACGGCTACTGGCTGGCCGCCCGACTGCAAATGGACAATTGGACGCGCCAGTTGAAGGTTCTCGAAACCGCGTCACGAAATGGTGAGGAGTACCCGTTGCGGCACCAACGTGGCGGCCTGGCGGAGGAAATCATCACCCAGGAGTTACTCACCCGGATCTGGATGGCCGTCCTGCACCTGTACGGGCAAAAGACGGGCGACGACTACCCAGCCTCGCTTGTGCACAACGTTTATCTCTCCCACCTGGAGCTCCGAGGCCGCATCCTGGGAGCCCTCAATTGCCCCGACTACCTTCCTCGGGCGGATGCCCAGAGACTTCTCCAACTGTGCGAGCGCACCGACCGTTGGAACGACCTGCTGTTGGGAATGCTCGCCTCGTTTGGGGACATCCGATCGCTGGCTGTGGACACCTACCGGTTGGAAGAGTTCGCTGAGGATTACCAGCACATCAAAACCGAAGCACGGCGACGGCAAACGTGGAAACTGATGAAGGCTTCGCTGAAAGCCGCGTACAACAAGCGGATCTTTCAGTATCAACCCCACTCCGATTGGACACTGGCCCTTCTTGGTCACATCCTGGGATTCTTCCCATCTGATCTGGTTGAAAAGAGTGCCCACACGCATCTTTTACAGGCGGCTCAGGTTATTGCCCGTTACCGCAGAACGGAAGAACTGTTGCTCGCCGTAACTCCAGAAGAGGGTGGTTGATCGCTGCGGAGGGAAACTCGGCTATCACCATACCGGTGAAAGTTTTCCCATTTCAATGGCGTCCACAGCAGCAGATCCTTTCCATCGAAGCCTCACGCGGAGGTCCCGGAGCGGGGGACCAACCCCGCCTGAAGTCCCGCCACGCGGCGATCGTAGGCCCTCAGGATCACTTCCCGGCGGATCAATCCTATCACCTGGCCATGATCGTTCGGCGCTACGATTGGGACCGCTTCCAAATGAGACTCCGCCAGCACCTGGAGCACCGTGTGCAGGTCATCCTGCGGTGTCACCGGCCTGACTGGGACCGCGAGGTCAATTGCTCGCACGAGATCGCCAGCTCCATCCCCCGCCAGGACCGTCCTCAAGTCGTGCAGCGAGATGACGCCCACCAGATGTCCCTCACGATCCACCACCGGAAACGCGTGTTGCTGCGTTTCCGCCACAATGTGAAGGATCTCCGGCAGCGGCATGTCCTCCCTAATGACAACCGGCCTCCGATCCAGCGGGCACACCTCCTCTACCCGCATTTCTTTCAGAACAACAATCACGAAATCGCCCAGATGCGCCGGACTATCCACAAAGGAAGGCACCTGTTCCCGACAAAGCGAAATTCTTCCGGGTAAGATTGTCATTTCCACAGCCCCCACGAGCATCATGGGCACGAGCAAGTCGTGCGAGCCAGTTAACTCCGACACCATAATCAGCGCAGCCAGGGGAACCTCAAACGTGGCCGCGAGAACGCCGCCCATCCCCACCAGAACGCATGCCGGCACTGGCGGGGCAAAATGTGGAAACAGGGCCTGACATCCCCAACCGAAGGCGGCGCCGGTCATCGCCCCTACAAATAACGACGGTGCGAAAAGCCCCCCACTCCCACCCGATGCCACAGTAAGGCAAGTGGCAAGGATTTTCATCAGCACGAGGACCAGGGCCAGCCGAAACGGCAGATCCGGACTGGCAAGAATCGCCTTCTGCATCCAGCCGTATCCGCCCGCCATCACATGCGGAAAGCCCGCGAGCACAAGCAGCCCCACCCCCAATCCTCCGATCGCCGGCCGGGCCCACAACGGGATTGGCAACCGCCGAAACACTCGGTCATGCATGGCGTAAAAGCTTTCACTGAAGACGAAGGATACGCCCACACAAAGCAGCGCCAGGGCGAAATAAAACGGCAATTCGTGAGCTCCGTGGAAAACGCAAGGATAAAGCCCGGTGACCGGATCTGGCGTCCGCGGCAAATAGAACATGACGGATTGTCCAAAGACACCGACAAATACCGTGTAGGCGACGACCGAAGCCACGAAGGCGGGTCCCAGTGCCGAAAATTCGATCGCTGTCCCCGAGTACAAAACTTCCACGGCAAACATCGCCCCACCCAGAGGTGCCCGGAATACCGCCCCCAGTCCCCCGGCTGCCCCTGCCAGCATGAGAATGCGGCGATCCCAATCTCCCAATTTGAAGAGCTGGGCCACGACTGATCCCACCCCAGCACCGATCTGCGTGATGGGCCCTTCGCGCCCCGCCGACCCGCCTGTGCCAATCACAAGCACACTGGTCACAGCCTTGGCGATGGGCACCTTTAGGGGAATCCTTCCCGCCAATCGATGAAAGGCTTTGATCATCGCATCCGTGCCGTGACCTTCCGCTTCAGGTTCAAAAAAGTGAATGACTAGCCCACACAGCAGCCCCCCCAGGGTGGGGATAATCAGCACCAGCCAGCTTGCCCGGGGAAACACAAATGGCGCATTTGGATTTCCAGATGGCTGGGGTGGCGCATGGTAGCCAAGAAGATCGCCGAGCACAAAGCCTTGAAAACTTTCCAGAGCCCAGGTGAATACAACCGCCGCCAGCCCCGTGCAGACGCCCACAAGTACGGCAAAGCCCAGCGGACGTCCCCACCGATACCATTCGAGCTTTGGTCGCGAAGAGATGGCCAGGCGATCTCGAAAAATTGATGTCCCCAGCTTTTTCACGGTAAGTGACCCGTCTCACGCAAGTCTCGCATTAACAATCTTTTGAGTATAACCGGCACAGAAGATCTTCTGCACCCGGGAGACAGCCGTCTCCCACGTGCGCACCGCAAGGAAGACAATCGCCTCGCGCGTGGACACCCAAGGGAAAGCCGCCGTCCACCGCGGTCATCCTCTACCAATGTGAGCTACCTGTGGCACCATCAGGTGGGCGGCGCGTGACGAACTGCCCCCTCTGACGCAGCGTCCCCAGAAAAAAATAGCGTATGAACCACAAGCGCGATCACGCCGCAGACAAGGAGACTGTCTGCCACGTTGAAATTCGGCCGCGGCCAGGAGCCGATCATAACCAGAATCCAATCCCTCACGGCATACACCGGCTCGCCCGGCGGATGGAGGGGGTTCCCTTCATGCCACTTGAGCCCATGGAGCCCCAATCGATCATAAAGGTTCCCGAAGATCCCCGCAGTGACTGCCGCGAGACTGATCAACAGCCACCAACTTCTGGCGGCTCCACCGACGAATAGCCACGCCAAAATCCCCAAGGCGAAAATCACCGACAGTCCAGCAAACCATGGTGCCAAACCCTGACCCATACCAAAAAGGGCCCCTTCGTTGAGGCTGGTCTGAAACCCAAACACGCCGGGAATAATCCACCACACAGGTCTCTCACCAGGCATACCCAACTGCCGAAAAATCCACTCCTTTGTCGCGAGGTCTACAGCAAGACCAACGATCACGAGGGACACAAACACGAGGCTCCGATAAACAAGCTGCCTTTTGGTAAGCGTTTCGTTCACGCTCGACGTGCTCCCTAACATCCGTCGTTTTTCGCTTCGTCACTCCAGCCGCACGGCTCTGCCCCCATTAGCTGGCGCCCGGACCGCTTTTTGGCCGGATGAGCAAGAAATCCCGTCCGTGAAGCCCACATTTGTCGATCATCTCAAAGCATCGGGCAAGCGAGATCGGCCGGTCATCAAAGTTGTTCGTTCCCAGAGTGAACTTGGCCCCCATCTCCCTGGCAAGCCGGATGAATTTCTCGGGCGGATACCCACTTGCGTTTATCTCGAAAGCCACACCTCGCTTGACAGCGGTTTCAATAATCAACCTCATTCGGTCTTCCGTCCACAGTTCGTCGTAAAGATGGGCAATTGGCTTGGGAAGCCAGGTGGGATTGGCCAGGATCGTGATCGGTTCCGAAAGCACGCGCAGATTGTGCCGAATGTAGCGCTCCATCCACGCTTTAGGGTCGTCGATCGTGTATTGGTCGGTCAACCAGAGTTTTACAGGCGGGCTGTTGTCATCGGGCATGGGCATAATCATCGTGTCGGCAAGCACGTAGTCCAACCTGTCCAGAAGCTTGGGATCGATTGTCTCTGCCCAATCCCGATCGTTGACCTGGATCCCCACAAAAACCGGCTTACCTACCACGCCATCCAGGAAAGCGGCAAGTTTCTCGTTGGTGTCCAGCGGCCAGCCACGACCGTGATTCTCCAAAACGCCAGCATTAATTCCCGTGACGGCCTGACGTTCGATAGCCTTCTCGACAGTCATGCCGCCGCGGAGGTGAATGTGAAAGTCCGTGACAGGAATCGCCAGCATCGAAAGTCGGTCAATCAGTCCTTCGGTCATGCCGTACGGGCTCACATCGGGACGAGGTTCCGCAAACGGGTCGGCATCGTCGGGCAGAAGGCGGATGCGGATATTGCGAAAATGAATGCGGCTGCCCGGATCGTGGGCCTGAAGGGCAATCGTTCCTTGGGAAAGCCGTCGCCCCATACGATTTTTCATCCGGGGTGGAAACGCAGGTTCCAGGTAATCCACCATAGGGAACTCATTCACCCACACCCGGATCCGTTTGCCCACCACGAGAATCCGCATCCGAAACCATTGATCGTCGGGCAGAAAAGCTTTGAAAACGTCCTGGATGGCAAACAGCCCCCCGGTCCGCCGAAACTCCGGATTTTCGCCCACCATGGGATAGGAATTATTGATCTGCACTTCGTAACCGGCGGTGGGGGAGCCGGTTTCCTGATAACGCGTATGGATGAAGACGCCGGAGTTTGCGCCCGGCTTGGTGAGCACCTCCAGCGTAAGCTCAAAATTCCGGAACATGTGGTTGCCCACAGGCCCCTCGTAAAAAAGATGACTGCGGGGCCCATCCGCGACGAGACAGCCGCCCTCCACCTTCCAGCTTGACTTGTTTTCAGATGCTCGCCAGCCGTCCAGGGAATGGCCGTCGAACAGGCTGACCCATTCGTCGGGGGCTGCTGACACACCGCTGCATCCCACAATGCCCAAAGCGGCAATCTGTGCGGTGGCTTTTAGCAGATCGCGTCGAGACAATCGATGATCGTCAGTTCTTCTGCTGTAACTCTTCTGCGATTTCATGGAGATTCCCTCGTGTTTCTTTCCCCCCACGTGAGTGCGTGCGGTCAACGTTTTTGGATATTTTCAGCGGAGATTTTACGCTACAGGGCCAGTACAACCATCGTTTCCAACGCGGAAACATCAGGTTCTCCCTCGGAGAGATCTGACGGCTTGATGATCACCGGAATACAGCACCGTGTCTTTTCTGCCGGTATCCGTGTGAGTCCGTCAAGGTCGGGCATTGCCGAGAATTCCCTCGTGTGTTCGGCGGTTGATGATTTCCTGCACCAGTCGCTGCTGGAGCGTGGTAATTGAGTCTTTGGTGGTGGTATAACCTCCCACGTACTTTACGGCGGCAAGCCACTCTACTTTACTGAGCTTTGTTTTCTGAACCAACGCCCGCAGCTCCGCTTCCGGCAATTGCCGAAGTTGCTCCACAAATTCCGCGATCTTGGCTTCGTCCACCGACTTCGACTGGCTTCGACCGCGCCCCCGCGTGCTCCCGGACTCAAAGGTTTTCAAAAAGTCCCTGATGCGTTTGAGTCCTTCGGGAATTCCTTCTGAGGCGATTCGTTCCCGGGTCGGGACACGCGAGATCGCTTCCCTCAGCTCACCCATCATGTGAATCATCCTTTGGACGACGGTCAAAAACTCGTTCTTCTGCTCCTCCTCAGGCAGCATCCCGACAACGGACTGCAAATCCTGGAGCACCGTCTCCATGGAATAACCTGACTTCTTGCCCATATCGCATCCCTTGCCGTTACTGACAGCGTTTCAGGAATTCCTCGGTAATTTTCTCATATTCGCCTAAACGTGCGGCATCCTGGGCCGACGGAGTTTTCACTCGCCAAATTGGACACTGGGCCTCAGCAGCTTCGCTGTAGCCGGTCCGCTCGGTGGTGCCGCAATCAAATACAAACGGTCCAAAGATTTCATGCTCACGGAGTCTTTCGATCGTTCGCTCGTGCTGTTTGGTGTTCCGCTTTTTGACCCAAATAATACCGCCCAGTGTTGCCATGGGGACATTGTCGTACCCGGCGAGTGCACCCACGTGGCTGATTTTCTTTCTGATATCGTCGATCTTTCGCACCAGAATGTCGAGACCAATTGCAGAAAGAAATTCAGGAATCAGCGTTACCATGTAATAGTGCGAGGCCCGAATGGCGTTCTGCGTCATCAGGTAGAGATTCGGAGGGCAGTCGATGAGAATAAAATCGTAGCTCTGCCCAATCTCTTTGCAAATACGCTCCAAAAATGCCCACTCGTTGAGCAGCTTTTGGGCAAGCTGCTGGAGGACTTCGTACCCACTGGCGGCCCGGGATGCCGACACTGTGGGGACCAAACCACCCAGGTCTTCGCCCAGCAGGTCAATATCGCAGGGCAAAAGATCAACTCCGTCGATGGGTTCTCCACCCCCCTGCACTGCGTTGCGAACAATGAAATCGCGGGCATCCAGTGGATGTCGACTCTCGCGAAAACGTCGGTAAAGATCGCGAATCGTCCCCCGCTGGCGGCGGAATTCGTCGTATATTTCGTATGCCATACACAGCAACGAGAGGTTGGACTGCGGATCGATATCCACTAGAAGCACACGTTTGCCGTGGTGTTCCGCCAAACTGCATCCGATGTGGTACGTGGTGGTCGTCTTGCCCACTCCTCCTTTGTAGTTGATAAACGAAACAACTCGGGGTTGACTCATCATGATGCTCCTCAAGAGGTCCCATGGCTCAATCTGCCCAGCCGGCATGGAACAGCCGTCTCTTTTTCCATGCCGCCTTGTCGGCGCACAAGCTATTCCGCCGGTACGTGGAAAGTCCCAACCGAAAGGCCTTTCGCTCACCGGCGGGCCTTTGTCATTAGCGTCTTCGGTATCCTGGATTACGTCTTTGGAACTACCGCGGTAATTCCGCTTTCTTTGGCTTGGCAGGTTTCGGCGGTGGGCCCGCGCTTATTTCGTCAAAATCACATACAGGCAATCGCGGGGAATATCGAGCATGACCGCACCGCCTTGCCGCTCCAGGGAGACCTCTTGGCGGGGATAGCCATCCACGTCCAGAACGATCGCTCGCTGTAGTGACGGATTATTTAGCGTAAGCTTGACCCGGTTATCCGCCAGTCGCCACGGTGGTCGCCCCGTATCGAGAATCTGCTTGCCCTGGAGCTTCTGCCCTCCCGATTCAAAGGTCGCATCACGCTCGGTCCAGCCGGTCATTCGGGCAGTGGTTCCGAGCTGAACGAGGACCTTTTCCGAATCCCGGAGCGGACGATTGTCCATCGCCACGACCATGATGGTGGCGTAATCGTTGTCCGAGGTGAGCATCACATCACCGAAGCGGAATCGCCCTCCTGCCTGTTTAAGAAATCCCGTGCATCCCTGGCATTTGGGCGTGTTCACCGTGCACACCCCGTTGCGGATATCCAGGGTAATTTCCCCTGTCATGCTGCGGACGATACCCTTTTCCCGATCGATGTAGCGGGAGAGATCAACCACCCGACTGTTCTTCTCCTGGCCGTCGAATTTAACATGGACGGGCCCCACAAAGAATGCCAGCCGATCCACTTCCTGCTTGATCGGCGATTGAGGAGCAAAATCCCCGGGATCCCGATTGGGATCAAACTTCCCTGCCTCCGCGATGATCGGAACACGCCGCTCCCACATCCCCTGGAGACTTCGCTCTTCGTACACAGCGGGCTGGTCGGCCGTCTGAATGTACCCCAGCCTGTAGGCGAGGGCCGCGGCGGGAAACATCCCCGCCTGAGTCGGCACGGAGCCTTCCCATTTTTTCAAAGAATTGAGCCCGCCTACTTTCCACCACGGCCAGACGGGATCCGCTGTCCAGAATTCGTCGCCGTACGAGAACCAGTAAAACGCATCCACGCCCGTCAGCGACATGTACACAGCAGCCAGGAAAGGCCCCTCTGTCTGATACAATCCCGGGTGGACCCAGGCCACCTCGGTTATGATCATCGGTTGGCCCACCGTCTGCTTGAGGGCACCAGGAAACTCGTCCGGATTGAGCAAGCAGGATTGACTCAAATAGAAGTGGTTGGGATCGATCCGCCACCCATCATTAGGCCCAATGTGGATAACCCCGGTGTAACGATTGATCGCCGAGACATCCATCGCGGTGTAGGTCCAGCGTTCACAATCCTCGAGCAGTACTGGATCGGCGGTCCGCCAGTTGGTCGCGTTGAGAAGTTGTCTGCATCCCAGCGCTTGGCGGTAATACTTCGCCATATCCGCGTAAAAGTCGTATTGGAGACGGCTCATGAATTCGAGTTGGTCGGCAAGCCGCTTGGCCCAGGCGGCGTTCGGCTTCGGGGCCTGGGCCGTCATCCGCCAGATGATTTCCATCCACATTTCGCCGGCTTCAGGACGGTCTTTTTCATGTTTGGCTCCGCCCCAAGCTGCCTGAGCCTTCTCCAGCGAGCCGTATTTTTTCACCAGGAACTTCGCGAACAATTGGCGGAGCTTACCGGCAAATGGTTCCCGAATGTTCTGAGACGTCCAGAAGAGAATGCTATCCTCATTTTGCACCTGGATGATTGCCACCGTGGGGTCCTGCGCAAGGGAAATGCCGGTGTAGGGATTGGGGCGTGTATACAGTTCTTTCACCCAGGTTTTATAGGCGTTTTGAAGTTTTTCCTCAAAAAAGATGAGCCCCTCCGGCCCAGAATGTCCCGTGTACGTATCGAGTCCCCAGCTCGCCGGGATCTTCTGCGTGTGCGACCAGTAGGGAGAGATCGTCACATAAATGCCATGCTTTTTGCATTCAGCCACATACCGCTGGATTTGATCGATGACCTTTTCATCCACGTCTGTCAATTTTGCCCCTTCCTTTTCCACACACAATTGGGCATGCACTCGCACCATATTCACACCCAGTTTGGCCAGCCAGCGGAGATGTCGCTGCATCTTGTCGGGTTCCATTCGCCAGCCGTAATCCACGACTGCCCAAAAGCGAATCGGCTGCCCGTCTCCACGAACGAAACTCATTCCATCAGCGGAAAGCCGAATAAAACCTTTTTCCCCGGCGATTGGCTCATTAAGGTCACGAAGGTCGATGAGTGCCCCGGGACGGACGGGATCGTGACTCGGTTGGAACGCCCAGGTTCCAACCTCCGTCACCACGTCCGCCTGGGTTTCTGGCGAGCCCGGTTTGGCCAGTCCTTTCGGTGAAAACCGCTCATTGGTGAGAACGAAGGCATCCAGGCCGCCGTGGTTCTGTAATTCTCCATGGAAACGGAAGGCAATGGTGTGTTCGCCGGGAGCGAGCGTCACTCGGCCGGCATTAACCCAACCGATGAAGCGCAGATCGATTTTTCCATCCGCCGCGATGTTCGTGACCTCCAGGGCATTGGAGAGATCCAGTTCCCGCCAGTCACCGCCATCAATGCTGAGGGACACCCGAGTCCGTACCGGATTGATCCGCAGCCACAGGACGTATTCGCCACCCTCTCGCACACGGATTCGATATTCGGCGGTGCCTTCTTTCTCTTCTGAAAAATTGCTGATCCAGTCGCCTCCCGAGAGGAACTCTTTCTTCACCTGATCGTACCACCAAGGATGGCGGTTCATCTTATGGGCCGTCGGCTGTTCCCCTTCCTGCCAGATGCTTTCGCCACAGGCGGTGGCGAACGAGCCGGCAACCAGAATCAGACCCACCACAACTCCCACTCGCATACTTTGCCTCCTCGTTCCTGAAGGACCATACTTGGAAAGGCAACGTCAGAAACCCGGCTGGGCACTCACGTGATGTCTGTCCGGCTTTCTCCACGGCCGGTCAGCGCACCCCGGTAATATCTGCATTCTGAGACTTGCTGGCAAGGTGGGAAGGGATAATTCTTCCCAATGTATTGGAAGAAATGATCACCCGCGTTACACAGACTGCAAAATTTTTCAACATGACGGTGTTCGAAAGGGTTCCGCAAAGAGAAGCGGATGTGCTGGTGCGAAGCCCGGAGCGAGAATCTCTTTTCTCCCGGCTGGCCCAACGCCGATGCGCGAATGGGACATTCCATCGCTAATGGAGGTGACAGCTCGCTCAGTCCGTCGATCCACCCAACTCGTATGTCGTTTCATTCCGACCTGCGCCGAGATCTTCTAGCCCTCGTGCTTCTTGCCATCACGCTATTTTTGGGGGCGAGCTTAATCACTTTTGATCCCGCAGATCCCCCTAGTGATCTCGTTTTTCCCTCCCACACACAGGTGATGAATGTTTGCGGTCCGATGGGCGCCACGGTGGCCTTTCACCTTTTGGAGTGGCTGGGACTGGGCGGCTGGTACTTGGTGCTGAGTCTCTGTCTTACAAGCGTAACGCTGCTTATGCGACAGCCCATCACGCGAGTCAATACCCGAATTGTCGGCTGGCTTGTATCACTTGTCTCACTCCTGGCGCTGGCGGACTGTGTGTTCCCCACATGGAGCCCGGGAAGTATTGCGGGTCCAGGCGGATATCTTGGTTTCCTTTTCCGTTACCTCGCGGAACAGCGGCTCGGATATCTGGGAACAGTAGGAGCATTCTTTGGGACCTTTTCCCTGGGATTCCTGCTGTGGACGGATCTCTCGCTGGTGCGAGCCATTACAACGGCCGCTCTTTGGCCGGTCAAAGGAATTCTCCGCGGACTGGTCGTCGTTGCAGAGGGTTACGGAGTCCTCCGCCGCGCATCCGAGAAGACGTCATCCCCCGCGAAGCCGAAAGCGGCGTTTCCAGAAGAAGAGCAAACCCCTTCCAGCACTGCTGGAGACAAGCGACGGGAGGTCGAAAGTGACGGCGACAGTTCCCGCGAAATCGTCGTTAAGAAACCCGCCCAGGTGGCTCCCGTTGCTACGACACAGGCAACCGAGGAAGAGTTGCCGAGCGGTTCCAAACCTGCAGAACGCAGGGTGAGTGAACCCCGCATCCGGAAGCCCGTGCGACCTCCTCGCGAGGAGCTGCTGGAAGAGATTGAGTCCAACTCCCGCCCGATGCGTCCCGTGCAATACAAGCTGCCCTCCATCGATCTGCTTCTGGAGCCAGAGCCTTTCCGTTTTGAAGAACAGGAAAAGGAAGTCCGCGCAAAAGCCCAAATCCTGGAAAAAACCTTCGCCGACTTCGGCTATCACGTGCGGGTGGTAGAGATTCAGACGGGGCCCGTCATCGCGCAGTTTGAGGTGGAACTCGAGGCCGGTCTGCGGCTCAGCAAGATCACGGCCCTTGCGGACGATCTGGCCATCGCCCTGAGAGTCCCCAGTGTACGGATCGTCGCGCCAATTCCAGGTAAGAACACGGTAGGCATCGAGGTTCCCAATAACGAGCGGCAAATCGTTCGGTTGCGAGAAGTTATCGAGGAAAGCCACGGCAAGTACCAGGCAATGCGGATTCCGATCTTCCTCGGCAAGGACGTGGCCGGCCATCCCATGGTCGTGGACCTGGCCACAATGCCGCATCTCCTCATCGCCGGTCGCACGGGAACCGGTAAAAGCGTCTGCCTCAATTCGATCATTCTTTCCATCCTGATGACCAAGACGCCTGATGAGGTGCGGCTCCTTCTCATCGATCCGAAGATGGTGGAGCTCAGTCCGTATAAGCGGGTACCGCACCTCATGCATCCCGTCGTTACGGATATGCGTAAAGCAGAGGCCATCCTGGCCTGGGCCGTGGAGAAAATGGAGGAACGATACGCCCTGCTGGCCCGGGCAGGAGTTCGTCACCTCAGCGTTTACAACCAGCTCGGCGAAGAAGAGTTGATGCGCCGCATGCGACCGGAAAGCGAGGAAGAACGGGCCCAAATCCCGACCCATATGCCCTACATCGTCATCATTGCTGACGAGATGGCCGACCTTATGATGACCGCCGCCAAAGAGGTGGAAACTCATATCATTCGGCTTGCCCAGAAAAGCCGAGCGGTGGGAATTCACCTCGTCCTTGCCACACAAAAACCAACGGTGGATGTGATCACCGGGTTAATCAAATCGAACTTACCCGCCCGGATTTGCTTCGAGGTGGCCAGCCGGGTGGACAGTCGCGTCGTGCTCGACGAAATGGGGGCCGAAAAGCTGTTGGGTAATGGCGATATGTTGTTCCTGCGCCCGGGTACCAGTACCCTCATTCGAGGCCAGGGCACCTACGTCAGCGACGATGAAATCAATCGCGTCATCGACGCGGTGGCCGTCCACGAACCGGAGTACGTGCAGGAGCTTGTGCAGTTGAAACCGTCCTTGCCTGAACAGGGACAAAAAGGTGCCCTGACAGCCCGCGACGAACTCTACGAAGCCGCCGTGGATATCATCATTCGAGAAGGGCGCGGAAGTGTGTCGCTTCTGCAGCGCGCGCTGGGCATCGGGTACGGTCGGGCAGCCCGACTCATCGACTATATGGAGGAGGACGGCATAGTGGGGCCCTACAACGGCTCCCAAGCTCGGGAAGTTCTCATGACTTTGGAACAATGGGAAGCAATCCGCCAGCAACGGAGCGGTTCCCTGGCACATTCGCCGCCAGTTCAACCCCCAAGCGGCTCGGGCAGCCCACGAACGAACCGTATTGTCCTGGTTCCCGAAACCAACCGGCCCTCGACAGAAAACCCGTTCACTGCTCCTCGGGAGGAGCCCCCCGCATCTCAGCCGGGAAATGCCGCCGGCCTGCCGGACGCAACTTGATCCTGCTCGGTCTGTCGCATGCAATCCCGATTGGCGGCGATTCTCAGGCACCTCGGCACCATGATCGAATCTTGCCACGCGTAAGGGAACGCTTTTCCTTGCATCCGAGTCTGTCGCGACTCACGCGATTGAGAACTGTTATCAGAGTCACGCGATTCGTCGAATTCTGCTACTGTCAAACTCGGTGCGGAGTGACAATCCGGGGCTGGGGGGCGCAAACCGGCAGATTGTTATGGCCGGTCCACCGCGGACCTGACAAGCAGGTCCCTCCGAAGGCGGATGTACCTCGGTGGGGCACGCTTGTCGTGCCCGCTCATGCGGGACGGAGTATCCAACGTTGAACAGCGGAACTGACAAGCAGGCCCCTCCGAAGGCGAATGTACCTCGGAGGCGCACGCTTGTCGTGCCCGGTGTCCCTTCCCACGGGACGTCACCAGCGTGGTGGGGGCAATTCATCAATTGCCCCTACCGAAACCCGAGTAGATTGCAGTGGAACATCGAACGTTGACAAGCGGAACTGACAAATAGGTCCCTCCAGACTGGGGCAAACTCGTGTGGACCTCGGGGTCTCCATCGCCAGAGGAAAAGTGGGGATGTTTCAGACGTCATGTTGACACTTTTGCTGCTTCATGCCTATGCTGGTGCAAAGGGAGAAATGGACAATGGAGAAAAAGCTGGTAAAAAGGCACAGTCCATGGACGGATTTTCAATCGGCTTGATTTTGGCTGGTGCGCTGGCCGCCGCTCAATTGGTGCTCCTTGCTCTTCAGGCGTTTGAACATTACCGTTACGCGGCGCGCCGACTCCAGAAAAAAGCCTACGGTCAGCCGACTGGACAGGCCCTCGTCATCATCCCCTGTCGTGGCTTAGAACGCAATCTGGAGGAGAATTTGGCCGGTTTTTTCTGTCAAGATTACACCAACTATTCACTCCGATTCGTCGTCCAGTCGGAAGATGACCCCGCCGCCAGCGTCATTCGGCGTCTCATGAGTCACCATCCCCGCGTTCCAGCGGAGCTTGTCGTGGCCGGGTTAGCTACCAACGAGGCCCAAAAGGTCCATAACCTTCGGGCGGCGACCCACTCAATCCCCGAGCGGGTTCGCTATCTGGTTTTCGCCGATTCAGACGCCTCGCCCTGTCCCACCTGGTTGAGGGCCCTCATAAACCGATTGGAAGAGTCTCGAGCCGCTGCTGTTACCGGCTATCGCTGGTTCGTTCCCGCCCGGGGGACATTCCGCGAGGCACTCGTTTCTTCCCTCAACGGATCGTACGCCATGCTGATGGCGGGTAAGACGCCCAATCTTGTTTGGGGTGGAACTTGGGCCATCGCCCGCCAGAGTTTTCACGAACTCGGTATCCGCGCCGCCTGGAAAGGCCAAATCTGCGATGATCTCGTCGTCGCCCGGCTTTTATTACGCCGCGGCCTGCGAGTCCAATACGAGCCCGCGGGCCTTGTCGCCACCGCTTGCTATGCTTCCACCCGAGAAATGGTCGCTTTCATTCATCGGCAGTATTTTCTGCTGAGACATGTCCTTCCCAAGTGGTGGCTGTTCGATACCCTGGTGGGAAATTACCATATCCTCGTTTTTTGGTTGGCGGTTGGTGCCGCGGTTTCAGGGGGAGGTCCAGTTCGATGGAGCGGCCTGGCCACGGCGGGTGTCATTTTCATTCTCAATTGGGTCAGGGCCGAGTTTCGTGCGGCGGCCGCCAAGGTTTACTTTCCGCAACTGTCCCAGCAGCGTCCTTTTCGCCGGGTTTTCTGGTGGGACCGGGTGGCCAATTTGCTCATTGGCACCGTGGGGTTTATTCTCAGTATTTCCGCGGGCTTACATCGGTCGGTGACCTGGCGTGGCATCACCTATCGAATCGAACCCAACGGAAATGTCCAGGTTTGCCACCACGGGACCTCCGAGGGCAGCGCATTGTGTTCTTCAAGGGCAGACGGACACACGAGCGCCGACCGAAGAGTACCCGTTCCGCCTGCCGTGGTAGGTGCCCAAGCGGAAACCCCCAGGTCAGCCGCTTGAAAGCGTCCCTCCTCGCACCGTTTGACAGACCTTCTCCCGCGCCTCATGATGAATAGACGATCGCTCAACTCAAGGTGGAACGGCGTCAGGGCCAAAAAACTCGGCGGGCAGCCCGGAAATACGGAACGACGGTGAAAGAGGACGAGGATCTGATCCGAGAAACTCTGGCAGGCGTCCCTGCCGCGTTCGGCAAGCTGGTCCAGAAATACCAGGACCGGCTTTACAACACCATGCTGCACGTGGTCGGTGACGCCGATGAAACCCTCGATGTGGTGCAGGAGGCGTTCGTGCAGGCCTTCCTGAACCTCCCCTCTTTCCAGGGAAACAGCGCCTTCTACACATGGTTGTACCGAATTGCTTTTAACGTGGCAGCCACTCATCACCGGCGGCGCAAATCCACACAATCGTTCGATCAACTCACCGGCGACCAGGGGCACCAACTGGCCGACCCGGATCAATCCCCTATAGAAAAACTTCAGGTTCAGGAACGCTGTGAGCGGGTCAGGCGGGCCATCGCCACCCTATCGGAAGACCATCGCGCCATCCTGGCGTTAAGGGATTTGGAGGGATACTCGTACGAGGAAATTGCCACCATCCTGGATATTCCGGTAGGAACCGTGCGAAGCCGCCTTCACCGCGCGCGGATGGAACTCTACGAAAGATTAAAGGCTTGGGAGAACGAATTATTTTGACTGGTCAGGTAAGCCAGACGACCAGGCGGATGTATCGGTTTTCCAGCGAGTCAACCCGCTGAGGATACGGGCCCAGGGTGGGCTAGCTTACGGAAACACAGGTCGATTCAAAATTCCCGTTGGCTATCGCGAAAAAATGAGATAATTATTGACATCCCGGTTGAAACGCGGGAACTTACTCAACAGGTAGTGCGTCAAAGATTCGGCACTGAAAAATCGGTTAAGATCGAAAGGGTTGGTAAACTGGGTTCCTCGCCCTCCCGATCCAGGCCGAGTAGCAATCGGAAGCCATTCCGATTTCGCAGATAGCGATGCATTTTTGACTCACCAATATGGTGAGTCTACGGGTTACGGATCGCGGCGGATAGAGTACAATGTCCCGGAAGCCAGATCAAGAACTCCTGAGCGCCTACCTCGATGGGGAGCTGACCCCCCAGGAAAAGCTCCACGTCGAGCAGTGGCTCTCGCGCGATCCGGAGGCCAGACGGCTGCTTGACCGGCTTCGCAGGCAGCGAGAACTCCTCGCCAGTTTGCCGCGTTCACGCTGCCCGAGAGACCTCGCCCCCCTCGTTCTGGAGACGGCGGAACGGCGAATCCTCCTCGAGGGAGCCCCATCTGCGGTAAGCCAGCCGGTAATCAGCCGGGGGGAACAACGCAGCCTGAAAGCGGTACTTTCCGTTGCCCGGCGGATTTTCCGACCTCGCAATCTTGGCTGGGCCATTCTGGCGGGTTCCATCGGGTTGGCCATCTTGCTCTTGTACCCCCAAAGGCACTCCCGCGAGGTTGGTTTTCATCCCACCGCGACGCCGCAGTCCGAGCCTGAACAAGCTGGCACACCACCACCTTCTGCGAAGGCGACCGCGCCCGAGTTGAAAGCGGCTCCGGCTGCTGAGGGGTTCGCTGTCGATTCCGCGCGGCGCCGTGCGGCAGAGCCCGTCAGGCCGGAGATGGCCCCGGCGCAAACCCCACAAATGGGAAAGGCAGCACCGGGTGCGATGGCCCCAACTCCCCAACCCGGCCAAACGCAATCAGGTGGAGCGATCGCGTCTGCCCCCGGTGGAGGGAGTGCTGCCCCTGCTGCTCCTCTGGTGATCGAGGGAATTCGCCCCGTTGGTCCCTCTGATCGGGCTAATCGAGAGCAGGTCGCCGCGGCAACATCTCCGGAAGAGTCGCTGACGGCGGAAATCCGCTGCCGCTTGTCCCCCGATGCTCCCCTTCAAGCACTTGTCGAGCGATTGGTGGCACGCCGCGGGTCCATACCGGATAGTGCCGTCACCGGAAGTCCGTGGGAGTTTGCCGGTCACCTCCAGCGCGGCGCCGGAAGCGACCAGTTCGTCGCCTCCGGCGAACGGAGTGGACTGCCACCCGGGACACGTCTCGAGTTAATTCGCGAAGACCATCAGCAACTTGCTGTGCTTGAATTCTCGGCCACGGAGCCACAACTCAAGGCCATCCTCGATGAACTGGCGGGAAACCGTTCCTGGGTCAAAGAGGTCCAATTGCCCCAGTCGCTGACAACGCTCGCACATTCTCCCGCGCTAGGGGCAGGTAAACCAGCGGCTCCCGGGACCATTCCTGAGAGTGAATCCATGTCGAAATCGGGCAAGGCCGTGTATGGCAGCCAACAACGGGCCGTTGTTCCCGAGGCTCGACAGCTAGCCGCCGGAGTCGAGGGGCCCCAACGGGAAGGCCTTCGGCGGCAAGCTCCGCCTGCTGCGGCAGCCGCTCACGTGGAAGGGCAGCCGACTTCACCATCCAGTGAGATTTCGAAGACGCAGACCAAGAAATACCGCATTCGCCTCGTGCTGGTCAGGCCTATCGACAACCCTCAACCGGCCGCAGGGGAAAGCGCGACGCCGAAAATCGGGCCAGCAGACCCTCAAGGCTCACCGACAGATTCACGACCTGCCCAGTCTTCCCCCACCGAATAGAGCTGTGGTGAAGAGCGTCTCACCGGATCTTGTTCCGGCAGGCTTGGGATCAGTTCCAGCCGTCGTTCTTTCGCCCACTTCTGCGCTTTTCGAGAGGGGTGAGACGATCATTGAGTGGGCTGATGCCCAACTTGATCGCCATCCGCGTCACGAGCGGTAACTTATTGACCCCCAGTTTTTTCATCGCGTTCGACTTGTGGTTGTCGACAGTACTGGGGGCCAGTTTAAGGATCGCGGCTGCCTCTTTCACTGAGCACCCCAGGCTGATAAGCCGGATCACCTGTCTTTCCCGCGGCGTCAGATCTTTGGCCGTGACCGCGGCCGTCCGCTTTTTCGCCTGTGTTTTTTTCTTCGCCATGGTTTTTCCCTCGGCCAATCAGAACCATAAGATCCCATGCCCGCTCGCCTCATATTTCCTTGTTGACATTCCCTTTCCAGAAAATCCCCCACCTCCCATGCCGAACGATTCGCTGGTCAGGATCATGGTTATCGCCGTCTTGCCGTGCGGATTTGCCACCAAGCGTCGGTTTTTGTCAACGTTTGGAATTCCGGCCCACTTGTCGTTCTTCGGCCCTCCACACGTGGTTATTCTGACATAAACCCTCCAGCCCACCGACCAGGTGCGCCGGGATGCTATCGTTTCAGCGGAAAAAGTTCCGCAAGGATATCGTCTCGGGGATAGGCATGTCCTCGATGTTGCACGAAGGCCTCGGCCGCGGCGACGCCGATCTCCTTTCCGCGAAACGCTGCGTGCCGCCGCATCGATTCGATGTACTCGTCCATTCCGTGATACGATCGCAACCATTCTCGCTGACTGGCATGGCACGCCAGCATTTCGGTCTTTTTTTCCAACTGCGCCGAGATGTCCACGTATGTCGTGGGTGCGATAACCTGGCCGTAGGGATCGAGCCCTTCCGGCGGATCGCAGTAATAGAGATAGGGAACGGCGGTATTCTCCTTCAGCGGAAAAGCCGAGGCATTCGGAGCACCGTGCAGGAAGCTGGCCGCCCGCGCCACCAGCGCCGTCATTTCATGGTCCATCATGTAGTCGCGAAGGGCATGGGTGAACACCAAACCGGGGGCGATGCGTCGGAACAAATCCACCGCCTTTTGAATTGTCGGCTTATCATACACGATGAAACCGTCACGCTCGTCGAGGCAGTGGTAGGTGGCCCCAATCAGTTGGGCGGCGGCTGTGGCCTCCCGCGTTCGACGACTGGAAATATCCCAGCGGTTCTCTGTCATCGTTCCGCAGTCACCGGGCGCAAGGCTGGCAATGTGGACCTCCCAACCCAGTTCCCGCAGCCGAATGAGCGTTCCGCCGCAGCAAAACTCCGCATCGTCCGGATGGGCCATGAAAGCAAGCGCCACGCGGTTACGACCCGGCATCATCGTGATGGACTCCTTCCCGCATAAGATCTGAGTATCTTATAGCCAACGGCCCCTACTTGAATAGCCATTACGTTACTCTACCGTCCTATCTCCCGGCAACCCACCCCCTCCTGTAGACCCCCCAAATGCCAAATCAGCTCAGATCGTCCGCGGAAGAATTCACCCCAGGTCAAAGTCATCCTCGGGGTTATCCTTTGTCCAAGGAACTTCCCGGGTGTCCCTGGGTTGCGTACAGGAAGCCCCCTGTCGCCCAATTCTTAAAACATCCCGCCCGTCACACCGGGAGATCGGGCGTCAGATCGGTATTCTTCTCGCCGATGAAGATGTAATAGGGAGCCCGTGCCAGGGGGAGATAGGGGACCTTGGCCCGCCGCTCTTCCAGAAAAAGCTCCCGAAAACGATAGCGTAAATAGGGGATATGATCGGGGGACGGAAAGACGTCGTCGTAATTGAACCAAAACGTCCAGAAGAGCCGCGCGCACGTGCCATGCCGCCGCATTCCGGGGGCAGGATGCTTCCGCGAGACGTAAAAATCCACCGCACCAATTCGCCCCCCGGGCTTTAGAATCCGCCACGCGTTGTCCACCGCGGCAAACCAATCCGGAATCATCGTGAGCGAGTAGGAAAACGTCACGACGTCAACGGGCTCGCCGGGGGTAAAGGTGGTGGCATCTGCCAGACACGTTTCCACATTCGTCCAACCGTGCCGCTGGATGCGTTTCTGAGCCACCTCGAGCAGTGATTTTGAAAGATCCACGAGGATCACTTTTCGCAGGCGCTGGATATTGTTGCCAAAATACTCGGCATTCGAGCCCGTTCCCGCACCGAGATCCACCCAAAGCCCCCCTCCGGGAACGCCCAGTCTCGCCCAGAGATCCTCGCGTCCCTGAAGCAATCGGCGGCGGAAACTGTCGTAAGCCTCGGCCTGCGGCCCGTAAAAACTCTCCATCCGCTCGGCATGGTCGCGACCACGTCCCGGGCGGAACACCATGTGATACAGGACTTTCAGGTCACTCCACAGACCCATCGTGGATAAGCTTTCTTGACAATCGGCTGGCGACCGTTCAGGTGTTCAAATCGGCAATGTAAAAGCTCCCATAGGTGTGCACGCGGCAGCGGGCATGCAACTGCTCGGCCAGTTCGCGATGGTAGGTCAGTTGCTCTCCCAAAGACACCGTCCGGCCGTTGATCTGGACCCGCACTCGATCCACAAAATCGGTCCGCAGCCCGCCGCTCCGCCAGATCGCTCGCGCTCCCGGCCTGGCACGATCGAAAATCGCCTGCCATTCCGCCTCCAGAAGCGGAAAGAAACGCCCCGCCAACCAGTCCATATGATCCAGAAGCACATATTTGCTGATCGCCACATCATTCTCGACAAGAAAACCTTCCACCGTGTTGGTGTGCGTCGTGATGCGATCGACGAGGCCCCCTTTCAACTTGTAGAAATTCTCTTCCTTCAGATACTCGGGACAGCACTCCCGCGTGTAGCTCCCGGTAATGTAAACCCGCCAGAAGTAGTTGTCTGAAATCGGCAGCTTGGCGAACACCGCCTCAACGCAATCCTGCACGTACTTGGCCACCCCACCCTGATAGTACATCTCGATCTGCCTGCGCTGGGCGCGGGGTACGCCCACCAGCGACAGCATCGCATCGCGGCTGAGCAAGAAACGCAAAAGCGGTGTCCAGACTTGCTCCTTCAGATATTTCTCGTAGATCTCGCGCTGCTCTTCGAGGCTCTTGGCCTCAAGAATCCGATCCACCCAAGGGCGAACCCGGGCGACCTTGTTGATATAGGTATTCATCACCCGGGCGAACGTTCCCGCTGTTCCCCGAAAGTAGAACGACCGCTTTTTCCCAAAAAAACGCTGAACATGCCGATCCCAGTAGCGGCGTGCAAAGGGACTCAGGTCCCGCCGCAGATGCTGCTCATAGATCTGCTTGATCCCTCGACACCGTCCCTGCCCAAAGATCTGAAAAAACGTCTCAAAGTCCAGATGCCGGATCCCCGCCATTTTCAGCTCCAGAAGGGCGTTCTGCCGGGGGTTCATATCGACCGCGTAAATGTGGCGGGGTCCCAGGAGGGCATAATCCAGGGCGTTACAGCCGGCGGAAGTGATGACCAGGATGGTGTCATCCGGCCCAATGTTGAGGGCCACGCGGTCCAGCCGCGGATCCTCCCAGCAGGTGTTGTAAACGAGATTGTGACGATGAACCAGCTTGAAGACCTGACCGCTGACCCACTCGCCGACCGACATGGCTTTCACTCCGGTATTTCTTCACGACCGCCCGCCACACCCCACGGATGGCAAGCCAATCCAAATGGTTTTGCGTGGACCATGCCCTTCTGCCCATCGAATCCCGCCCGGCATCCCCAACGAAACATAAACCCCAATATACGCCAACTTTGTGAGAATACAAGTTGACCCGAAAAAGGCCAGTCGTGCGAAGGCTGAAGCCTTCGTGAAAAAGCGGCGATGAATCGCCGCACTCCATATGGAGTGCGGGGCTTTAGCCCCGCTTTCCGCGCGGGACTTCAGTCCCCGGTGAAAGGCAATGGATCGTCGAACGTTGATAAGCGGACGTGACAAGCACGTCCCTCCGAAAAAACGGACCTGACAAGCAGGTCCCTCCGAAAGGTCGGAGGGGCACGCTCGTCGTGCCCAATGAGGAGGGATGGGTCATCAATCGGTGTTCATCGGACCCGACAAGCGGGTCCCTCCGGAAGACGGACGCCGGCGCCATCCGGACCAACGCCAAGGTCGTGAAGGCTAAAGCCTTCACCCAAAAGCGGCGATGAATCGCCGCACTCCATATGGAGTGCGGGGCTTTAGCCCCGCTTTCCCCGCGGGACTTCAGTCCCCGGCGAAAGGCAATGGATAAGCGAACGCGGATAAGCGGAATTGACAAGCACGTCCCTCCGAAAAAACGGACCTGACAAGCAGGTCCCTCCGGGAGGTCGGAGGGGCACGCTCGTCGTGCCCGATGAGGTGGGATGGGTCATCAATCGGTGTTCATCGGACCCGACAAGCGGGTCCCTCCGACGCCGCAAACGCCAAGGTCGTGAAGGCTAAAGCCTTCATCCCAAAGCGGCGATGAATCGCCGCACTCCATATGGAGTGCGGGGCTTTAGCCCCGCTTTCGGCGCGGGACTTCAGTCCCCGCCGCAAATCCCGTACTCGCGCACAATGCACCGCATCCAAGCCAAAAACACAGGGGTGACTCTCGCGAGTCACCCCTGCCCGAGCATCCCATTCTAAGGGGGGTTTACGACCGTGCGTCAGGCCGTGGCTGCCCGAATCTTAAACCGGCTCACCAGCTCGCGCAGAGCCGCTGCCTGGGCCGAGAGCTCCTCACTGCTGGAGGCCAGCTCCTCGCTGCCCGCCGCAGACTGCTCCACGACCTGGGCGATGTTCTGCACCGCTTTGCTGACCTCTTCCGCACTGGCCGCCTGCTGCATCGCCGCAGTTGCAATCTCGGCGATCTTCTGGCTCGTGGATTCCACGCTCTCCACGATCCGTGCCAGGGCCTCTTCGGTCTTCTGGCTGAGTTCGGCGCCTTCTTCCACACGGGCGGTGGATTCCTTGATGAGCTTGGTAATCTCCCCGGCCGCCTGGTTGGACCGTTCCGCCAGCTTCCGCACCTCGTCGGCGACTACGGCGAAGCCCATCCCATGCTCGCCTGCCCGGGCGGCTTCAATCGCCGCGTTGAGCGCCAGCAGATTCGTCTGGCTGGCAATTTCTGAAATCACCTGGATGATCTCGGCGATCCGCTGCGAGCTTGCCCGAATCAGTTGCATCGCCTCAGCCGATTTCTGTACCGCCTCGCCTCCCTCGCGGGCGACAGCCTGGGCCTGCTGGGCCAGCCGATTCGTCTCGCTGGCGGCCTCCTTGACCTGTTCGATCATTCGCACCATTTCCTGAACTGTCGCGTTCACCTGCTCGACACTGGCGCTCTGTTCCTGGGCACCACTGGCCAGGGATTGCGAGGCCTCCGAAACCACGCGCGAGCCCTCATTGAATTGCTCCGCACTGGCTCGTATATCGCGGATGAGCGCCTCCAGTTTATCGCAGAACGCGTTGAAGTAGCGGGCAAGCTGGCCGATCTCGTCGTGGCTGGGAATCTCCAGCCGCTTTGTGAGGTCTCCCTCTCCCTCAGACACATCCTTCAGCATATCGACGACCCTGTTCACCGGGCGGATGATGCTGGTGGCCAGGACAAATCCCAGAACCACGGCCACAACCACACCCAGCCCGGTAGCTCCCAGGGCCAGCGTCTTGGCAAAACTGGCCATGGCAAGACCTTCCCTTGCCATCCGATCAGACTCGTCCTGCCAGAGCTTTGCGATCTTGTCGAGCCGCTGCTGCTGGTTGTCCATGTGGATGCGGCAGACATCCATGGCCTGCCGGCGCATTTCGGTAGCGAGCGACTCAATCTTGTTAATGTGTCCGTGCACGACATCCTCCAGTTTTTTGTAGATCGCGAAGCAATTCTGCCCCAGGCCCTTGACCTCCCCGTCCACCTTGGCGATGAGCTGCGGGTCAGAGTGATCGTATTTGGCCAGGGCCTTTTCATACGCCTCGCACATGTCGCGGACAGCCTTGCTGAAATCGTCCAGAGCCTCTGTGGTCAGCCCTGCCCGGGGCATCCGTTTGGCCAACTCAGCAACAGACGTTTCAAACTGCTTCTTGGCCGTGGTGTATTGGTCCATCGCGGCTTTGTATCCCTCCGGGTCTCCGGCACGCATCACGACATTTTTGAGGGTTGTCCAAACAGTCGCAAAATCCAATCCCACTTGCGTCTTCCAGTAGCGACACTGATGTCCAATCGCGGCGAAAAGCTGTCGCTTGCCATTTTCATCCGGCTGGCATTTGGCGAGCATCTCATCGAACTGTCGCGCCAGGGCGAAGAATTTGTCGTTTTCCTGCATCGTCGTGTCCAATTCGGCCTTGAACTCCTGCCAGATCTTGGCTTCTTCGTCCAACTGACGCAGTGGTTCGTACTCTTTCATCGCGTCATTATAGGCCTGGCGGGTCTGCTGAAACTGTTGGTACTGCCGCTGCCGGCTTTCGATGTCCAAATCCAGATTGAGGAGCGTCCGCTGCATCCGCACGATGCTTTCAAAGCAGAAGTTCATTTCGTTGGTCAATTTGAGGCTGGGCACCGCCTGGTTGGCGAGGTTGTCTACATCTTCGCTCAACTGGGACAACCCGTAATACGCCAGTCCGCCGACCACGGCCGTGATGCCGGCCACTGCGAGAAATCCGCCCAGCAACTTGGCCTTGAGACTCAGGTGCGACAGTTTGAGAGTCATACCAAACCCCCGTCTACTCCAATAGAATGTGGAATACCCCATCCCTGCCAACCAACAACCCAACCCTCCGTGCCCCCACACCGCCCGGTCCTCCGACAACTCCCATGCGGCCGGAAAACCGAACGAAATGGGGAAGCTACTGGACCCTAGGTTGCAATTTGGGGGTCGTCAAGAAGTTTTTTGGAGTGCGGGGCTTTAGCCCCGCTTTCGGCGAGGGACTTCAGTCCCCGCTAAACACCAATGGACGATCCAACGTCAAACGCCGGACCCGACAAGCGGGTCCCTCCCTATGCGGTAGGGGCAATTCATGAATTGCCCCTACCAACCCGGTGAAGGGGAATGGATGATCGAACGGTGCACGCCGCACCCGACAAGCGGGTCCCTCCGGAAGGTCGGAGGGGCACGCTCGTCGTGCCCGATGAATGCCAATGGATGGTCCAACGCTGACCAGCGGACGTGACAAGCACGTCCCTCCGAAATAACGGACCCGACAAGCAGGTCCCTCCGGAAGGCGGACGCGGGTTCCATTCGGATCAACGGCAAGGTCGTGAAGGCTAAAGCCTTCGCGAGAAAGCGGCGATGAATCGCCGCACTCCATAAATCGCCGCACTCCAAATGTGAAAAAGCCCCCTCTTTTCACCGGGCAACGCCCAGCGCACACAGCCGGGCAAAACGGGGAAACACGACTTCCGCCAAACGCTGCATCCGGCCGAACTGGCGGCGGGTCTCTTCGAGTATTTTTGTTTTCGATAAACCGAGTTGTGCCAGCTCGCCGGTTGCTTCCGCGGAGTCCATCCACGCCTCCACAAGGGCCGGCGTCACCTCCAGATGAAACTGAAGCCCCCACGCGCACGTCCCAAAGCGGAAAGCCTGGTTGACACAGTCGCTCGCGGTGGCCAGCAAGAAGGCCCCTTCGGGCAAGGTGAAGGTATCGCCATGCCACTGGAAAACGACTCCCCGCCATGGCACCCCACAGAAAAGCGCATCGCTTGCGGTCGCCGGAGTGAAGCTCACCTCGTACCAGCCGATCTCCTTGACCGGATTGGGATAAACCCGGGCGTTCAAGCAGCGGGCAGGCAGTTGGGCGCCCAAACAGATGCCCAAAACCGGGATTTCGCGTCGCACAGCCTGGATGAGCCATTCCTTTTCGCGGGCAAGATAGGGGAATTTGTCCACCTCATCGACGTTCATTGGGCCACCCAGTGCGACCAGACCCGCCAGATTTTCCCAGTCCAGATCGTTTGGAACGTGGGAATAAAGGGGGAGGATTTCGCACTCCACACCAGCCCACATGAGAAAATCAGCAATCTGCCCGGGCGGCTCTCCCGGTGCATTCTGGAAAATGACGACCCTGCGACTCATCACGGCGTTGAAAAAATAATCCACTTCGGGCCACCAACGGTTCTATCCATCACCGGACGACGGTCACCAGCCGCTCATCCGGCACAGCACCGCATTTCGAATGGTCCCACTTCTGGACCTGTCCGGACCGCAGCTTGCAAATTGCGTTCCGCAGCTCGACAAGAAACCGGGGACATGACCTATCTGTTGATCCGAATATATGTTATGACGTGTTGCGCGACGCGTTTATCCGGAGCGGTCGTTCGAGGCAGTCGGCTGGTGCACAATGAGAGGCACTTCTGCCTCTTCCTGAGGCACCCACTGCCAGCGCGATCGGATGAGTAGCAATATAGCCGCCAGAATGAGAAGCCACCCGAAGAAACTCGGCCGCAGTAACAACCACCAGGCCACTCCCACCAGAGCTAGGACTGCGTGTGCGAAGCGCATCACCCAAACGGTGATGAGATTCCACCAACGCAGCGTCACCACGAGCAATGCCGCAGACAGAAGGGATATCCCCACGGCCGTCCCGATACTGGTCCAATTTACCGAGGAGGGAATAGGCTGGAGGATGATCTCTTCCGGGACCGATTCTCCGACGAATCCCCGCCGCCTGCTGTGCGGGCTGGGGGGCGACGCCAGGATTTGCTCTGCTGCCCACTCGCCCGGCGACAACGACAGGGCTTCCACGCCGACCAGGGATTGCAAAACGTCGGTCGTTTGAAGCTCCATGTTGTGCAGGCGGATTTCCGCGGAATTCACGCCGGACGTTGTCGCACTCAGCGCGATGGCCCGCCTTGCCCGATCCCGCAACCACAGGAAACGCCGTGCCACGCGGAGCGACCGTTCGACGGTTTGCGACGCGGATCCCTGCGACGACTCAATGAGCTTGTCGGCCAGCCACCGTGCCCGAGTCAGTTCGTACTCCCGGAGAATGGATTCAGCAAGTCCAGCCACGTCCACCTGATATATGGAGGGGCTTTCCACCCAGAGGAAGGTTCGCTCCGCACCGGCGAGTTTCTCAAAATGGACAACGGGGAGTGTCTCGGGGGCGGAAACGGTTTCCCATCGCCGATAAAAGAGGCATTCCAGGTCGCGGGGGCTTGACGATGCGTCGATCGGGATGTGCCACCGGCCTTTATCATCCACAAAGGCGGGAACAGGAATGCCATCGAGCCAGGCCGCGACAAGTTCGCAACCTGGAAGGGGCACGGTCGTGATTTCACCTTCCGGAACATTTTCCAGTTCCGCTTCCAGCCAGCCCAATAGTTCCCGCTGGGAGTTGACCGCGAGAATCATTTCCAAGGTATTCACCTTGCCGGGCTGTTCTGAAGAGACCGTAATGGGGGGCCAGAACCCCGCCTTGTCTGTCTGGTAGGCCACCCAGTCCCCGTCCGGCTGTTGCTCCGACCGGATTTCGGACGGCGTGATTGGGCGGAGACCCCAAATGGCCGCCAGACGGCTGTCCCACGCAATTCGCTTGGGAAGCAAAACCCTGACGCTTTGCAACCGCACTTGAGGGCTTGTTACTTGTGGCACAGCCAGCCAGCGGTTGGCCGGCTTGATTTCTCCCCTCATCCGGAGGCGAACCCTTCCCGTTTGCGGTTCTGCGAAAGTGAGGATTCCTGAAATGGATGGGGAACGGGTGGCACTTGACGTTGCTTCCGCGGCATCCGGCGGGGTCTCACGGAAGGTGGCGGTGGGAAGAATGGCGAGCGTCCCGAACGCCGCCGGGCTGAACTGGATGGGAATTTCCTGGACTGTGGCGTCACCGAAGTCGAGATCCCAGAGCACTTCGCCCAGCCATCGGTCGTTTTGCTGCCAAACTCGCACCGTCGCCTCAGCGGGCCAGGAATGTTCTTGCACGCGAACCCGCAGGTGAAGGTCGGCGGTCGAGGGGCTTTGGGATACGTACGCTCCGACCTGCGAATCATCACCGGGTGGCAAAATCAAACCGGAGGCCACAGAGAGCGGTTCGAATTGCTCGGTGCGGACAACTTCCGCCTTCACCCCCGAGGATTGAAAAAGCACGACGGTGAGACTTCGGGAATCGGCCTCCTGAAGAGTAAACCGTGGGCAGGACCATTCCACGTCCGGAAGAATGGAGATGGTTCCTTCGACCACCAAACGGGCCTCACCAGTCGGAACCTCGCCTGTCAAAAGGAGCAGTTGACCCTCCCCGGCCAGCGAAGACAAAACGGGCGTTTCCACGGCCCCTTTGTAGAGCGCGATTCTGTTCACATGGAAATCAGGTGGCAGGCGCACATGGAATACGCCGGGGAGCGGTTGATCTTTCGGGAAGAACACCTGCCACGTCAGATGGGCTGATGCTTCGCCCACCGTGATCTGAAGGGCGTCGTCCGTTTGCACACGCGGGGGGTCTGCAAGGATCCAGGCCCCCCAGAACTCAGACGGCGCGGAACATGTATAAGCGAGGGCGGTGCCGGCCATCTGAAGTTGCCAGCGCCCCTGGATCTCACCCAAATCTGCAAGTTGCCACCGCGGGGAGTGCGATGCGACCACCTTCAGACCCGGACCCACATTCACCACCAGGTCCTGGCGGCCCAGTGCGACGTCGGCCAGACGCACTGTGGGGAGACGAATTCCCCCTGGCGATTCCTCCATCGCTTGGGAAAACTCAGCCGTCACGATCTGATCGGAGGGCACCGGCCCCGAAAAGGTAAGGTTGAACACCTGTTGATCTACCCCGGAGAGGAGCGGCTGCACCTGCACGGGCGACGCTGCGGTCAGCGACACCAAAGTGAGATCGGGATCACACACCAGTTGAAGTTGGTTGCGGGCCGAAGTGAACGAACGAAGTTTCCAGCGGACTGTCCAGTGGACTCCTTCCGGCCGAAGATCCAGAACGTAGAGCACATCGCTTTCCGGCGAGGTATCACCGAAGAGTGGTTGTCCGGTCGCCCAGCGCACCACAAGCTGGCCTGTGGGCCCGAGTTCGGCCGCCCACGTACCGCTTTCCGGATCGCGTTCCACACGTCCCAGTGCCGAAGGAAGTTCCACGCGGAGAAACTCGGGAGAACCTGCAAGTTCCAGCCGGGCATTGACGACCGGCGGGATTGCCCCACTCAGTTCCGTCACGGAGCCTTGAAGAGAAGGCTGAATCTTAAAGGGGATACGCAGTCGATGTCGCCCCGGATCGCTGATTGTCACGCGGAGACGGCCTGAATTCCACGTAGCTGATGCGGGCCGACCATCGATAAGTAGCTCGTCCAGGCTGGGCACCAGGACATCACTTCCCAGAGGGAAGTCCAGGGTGGCCGGTGCGTCGCTCAGGAGGCACTCCAACGTCACACTAAAATCAGTGATTTCCCAACGATCAGCAGTATTTGCGGGAGAAAACGTACCCCGGTAAACCGCCCCAGCAAATTGCCAGCCGGGGGGCGTCTCGTTGAGGGGACTGGCCCGCCGCTGAAGCTGTTTGTAAAACTCCTCCGGCACATACACTTCCTGCCCCACGGGACGCCCGTGCTCATCCACCGGAATAAACACGCGATAAACGGGCGGCGATGCGGGAACAGCGCGCCCGGTACTGGCTGATTTCTCGGGTACCACTCCGGGCGGTTGCTGGGCAAACGAGGGATGAATTTTCCCGTCAAATGAGAGAGTGGCGAGTGATACGATCAGGAGCACGACGGCTCCGGCTGCGCCCCGCGTCTTCGCCAATCGATTCGACGTAACCGTGGGCTCACGGTGCGGTTCCCCTGTGGGCGAAACCCGGAACTGGGACAGGGGAACCGTTTCGCCCGGCTTCTTCACGCTTTCCCAGCCTGCCTGCGTGAGGGAAACGACGAAGGCCAGGACTGTGCCCAGAAATGCCCCGGACAGCACAGGCGCGAATACCTCCGGCACAAACGCCACTCCGACCGCGGCAGCCACGGCCAGTCCTAGCAGCACACGTCGGGGCACGCGGAGTGCCACCACCAGAAGGAACACAAGACATGTGCCCAACCACCGCGATCCCGTAATGAGGTCCACCGGAATCACAAGCACCGTCAAAGGTTGCTTCTCTGCCAAATTCTCTTCGGGCAACGCGGTGGCGTTCCAACCCTGACGGGCGAATGCCAGCCCCGTTTCCATGCAAGAACCCCGCGGGGCAAGTGGACCTTCATCGGGTAAATCGTTCCAGACACGCACGCGGCAGAATCCTTCACCGCCCTCGACCAGCCGCGAGGTCTCAATCTCTCGCACCCAATCGCTTTCCGCTGCCAGTTTGTAGATTGGCGGTCTCTCCCAGGTGATCTCCTGACGATGACGGGCTAACTCCGTGAGGGAAGTCAGCACAACCGCGCGGGGCGTGATTGCGAGGACCAGGCCTGCTGATTCCAGGAGCGCTTCGGCCAGTGCCGCCGGAGAATCGTTTTGCAGGACTCCCTCCGGCAAATCTTCCGGACTCCACTGCGTTGCCGGGGACAGCCCAAGTTCCTTAAAAGCCCTCCGGTCAACAAGGAAAACGACCGTCCGGAGCCGCGGCGGAGCGTCGTACACTTTGTCCACAACCGAATCAGAGAGCAGGTCCCGCCACAAAATGGGACGGCGCTTATTGGCGGAAGACGGCGAGGCGAGCGTACCCCGCCCCTTCGGCTTTGCGGCGGCTCCGGTAGGAGGAAACGCCTGGGCCGCCGACCCGGTGGTCTGGGAACTCCCCTGATCGGACGCGGACAGGAGCGCAGCGGCGTTTTCCCCCAGGAATTCCAGAAACTGCTGTGCCCGGCGAAGAGACAAATCCGGCGGCGGCAATGTGGGATCGAACAGGGCACGGTTCAAGCGATCGGGAATAAACAGGGGTTGATCAGGAGGACGCCACAGGGGACCAAAAAGCCTGCTGGCCCAGGCATTCGGGTAAAAACCCCAACTGAGAAATTCGCGCTCACACAGCGGCTGATATGCCGGCGGTGTCCATACTGTGGCCCGCCAGTGATAAACCGGAAAATCAGGAAACAGACGGCTCAAATGGGCCAGATCGGCAATGAAGCCTTTTTGATCAGCAAACCGCTCCCAGACGATAAGTCGCCCTTCCCGCGCTTGCGGTGGGATAACCACCTGAAATGCCGGACCGGATCCGTTTTGCCGTGTCTCCCACGTCACCGGCTGACCGTCAAGTGTCACCGCCATTTCCACCGGGTCTCCTTCGTTCAAGGACCGCGTGAAAATGGCGCGACCTCCCTGTGGACACGAGATTTTGAAAATGTGCCATCGCTCGATCGTGCCGTGACAATCCAACCGATAAGTAATGTTCGCGCTGAGTGCCCAAAGCGGGAGAGGCACCTTTCCGCCTTCCAGGAACAATCGCAGCTCAGGCAGTTCGTTGATTCCCAGGGAAGTGCCACCTTCATAACGGTAGGTGGCAAAAACAGGCAAACCAGGGGGCTTGCCGCGGTCGTCGGCCACCATCCGCAACCCTCGCGTTGTCCAACGGAGGCCAGCAAGCCCTGACTCGCCCGCCGTGCCCACCAATTGTAGGACCCCTTCGAACCGAACAGCTTCGAGCAGAATCGGTAACGGCACGGGGCCGGAGTCCAGAGGACTCTCCCGCTCGGCGATGAGGGTGACCGGCTCCCGGACCACCCGGGGAAGCACCACCTCCCAGACCTCCGCATCATTTCCCAGTTGAGCGTCTTTGACTGGTGCAACACGGAGCGTTACCTCCCGGCCGTCTTTATCCCGCCACTTCCAGTGCCATGGCGCTGGACCGGACTGGGCGGTCCATAAAACACGGATACGATCGAGATCGCTTTGGTCCGGTTGCACCGAGACCTCGTAACTGCTCGTCAGCACCTTACCCCGGAAGGCAAGAACACCCGAAACCTGAGCCAGAAACCGCCGTGGTCGGGCAACGCGGTGAAATTCGCACCGGGGAATGGGTGAGCCAATTTCAAAGACCGTCGCACTTGCAGGCAGAACTGCCCAGGGTCTGAGAGAATCCAACGTAGCCTGAGATGCGACGGGCAACTGCGGTTGAGAATCAATCTGAAAATTCTCGCGCAACGAGGTTGCCAGACGGATCGCCCCATAAACTTGATGCTTGGTGAACTCTGTCTGGGAAGCGAACGGCACGATCTCTCGCAGTTCGAGCCGTTCGCAATCTTCCGGCAATTTTGTGGAAAGAACAACGTTGAAAACAGCGGATGTATCGGAAGAAATGGGTTTGCGCAGGCGGATCAGCAGAGTTCCGTCGCCGGAACGTTCCGCCGGAGGTTGCCATTGCCAGTCGTCCACAATGTCGGGCGGCGTGGCCGTCACCTCCTCGACAGCCCAACCACCCCTGATGCGGAAGGGAATTTGAAAAACTTCGCCGGCCCTGCTGCGAACGGCCGTTGTCATCTGCGCCCGCAGAGCATCCCGGTCCCAGCTCCAGTTCAGAAGGGTGGTGGCCTCCAGATCTTCCGGCCCGATTCCGCAGTGCACGCGAATTTCCGAGGTTGGTGCTTCTCCAACAATGTCAAGTCCGGTATCGCCCGGAGCAGCGGGTAGAGTGATCACCTCTTTCAGACGCGCCCCAGCCAGTTGCAGGTCATAAAGCCGAAGCGGGTGGCGAACAACTACGGTGGCATGGCGCGACAACCAAAAGGCGTTCTCCGGCAAGAGGGAGGGAAGCGTCACGATTCGATCGAGTGGCAGGTTCTGGATACCGCGGAGTGTGAGGGTGCGTCCGCGGCCACGAAGCGGTTCGGGGAATCGCAGGCGAACTCCATGCGGCCGACCATCGTCCGTCAGTCCCACAGTCCAGGAAATGGGTGCGTCACCGAGCTTCACCTCCGCGATCTGAAGACTGCTTGGCAACTCAAGAGGGAGGACGTCGAGCCCGTCGTTGAGCACGTCCACATCCCACACCCAGGTCGCCTCCAACCCGTGGAGCGTGAGTTCGTACGCCACTTTTTCGCGATAAACCAACCGAGGCTTGTTTTTTTCTTCACTTTCCGGACGGACAAGAAGGAGTGAAATCGGCTGGCTCCCGCTGAACACAATACGATAACCCGGCAACTCTCCAGGGGCTGTTCCCATTGGCAAAAGAAGAGCATCATCCACCGAGACCTGCCATTGCTCGGTCATGATAAGGTGAAGCTCGCTCGTGAGGGCAACAGGAAAAGTGAGAGAAAACCTCATTGACGCTGCGTCGTTCGTGGACGGCAGTCGGCGTGCCGACCACCGAAAATGAATTTTGCCCGATCGATTGACAAGAATTCCAAGCCGCCCTTGGGAATCAGTAAGGATGGGAACGCTCACACCCCCGGTATCGGACCAAGTGGCATCGCCGATCGCAATATTCGGCTGCCCCAAAGGAATAAAAGCTTGCTCAACAGTGCGGGGCAGCTCCACCAACCATTCGCCCTCCAGCCCGACTAAACTCTCCTGTCGGAAGATCGCGCGATAGACGGCGGAAACGATTTCCCCGGTTTGGCCGCGGACCACAGCCTGGTTGTTGACCCGGGAAATCATTTGTTCGAACTCAGCGGCATTAAGCGGGAAATACGGAACAGGATCTCGAACCTCATTGAGTCGATCTTGAGGAACGAAAACGCGCCGGAAGCGCAAAGGGGCAGTGAATCCGGAAACCGTTTCGGTGCTCGGCGTCCTGGAAACGACGGCATCCTCAGCCAACGTTGTGAGTGCAGCCACTCCGAGCCACACCGCAAGGATGGCTCGGATCCATTTCCCCAGATGGTGGCATTGTGCTGGAGAGGCCGTCATTGAGCGTGCGCTGCGCATGGCTTTTCGTCCCTCCCGGCTACACGTGACTGTGGGTGGTACTTTCCCCGGAAGGTACGGTGCACGCGGCATCGTCGAGACTTCGCTTGCAGACGACGGTGTCCATCGAGGTTCGCTCACCCCAACTGCTTATCGCCACCCGCGATGGTTGAGGAGGAGTTACAGCGCGATAAAGGAACCAGGACAGGATGGCCAGTCCAATCCCCAAAGCTGACGCTTCAGCCACGAGAAGGGCCGCATCCGGACGCAGCAACCCGAGCACGACCAGAAATCCAATCACCCCCAGGGCGACAAGTCGCTTCCAGGATCGGCCGAGATAAATCCATCCCCATCCCAGTAAGACCACAGCGCCCGAGCAAACGGCGACAATCCATGGCCGCCGAAACGTCCACACGTCGGCGACACTCACCGTGCGTAGACTGCTAAATAGGTAGCGATTGGCCTGAACGGACACATGGAGCCAACCCTCGTTGACTCCCGCCCATTTTTCCAGTTCTTCTTCTGAAAGTGAAGGGACACGCCCCCAGAAATACCCCAACCAGCTCCAGCGATACTCCATGGTCAGGGGCGACGACGTCCAGACGATATGTTCATCCGGCAAAAGGACGATTTCCCAATACATCCACCGCAGAAATACGGGGTCCTCAATTTGCGGCAATTCCAGGCGTGTACGGCCCCAATCGCTGCGGAACCTGGGGAGCTCGTACCATATTTCGAGGTGATGCAAGGTATCCTGAGCGGAGGCTATTTCTCCCTCCGTGCCGGTAAGGGGTATCATCACCTCGGAACGTCCGGAGACCCGTGCTTGAATCGCTCGTCCGTCCAGCCAGATTTGCGCCACATCTCCGCGAACAGCACGCGGCAGGCGCACCAGGAGATTGGGTCGAGCGGTACGGAATTCCATCACGCAGCGATCCTGCCGCATGTTGCGGTCCATCCGTGTTTGGATGAGAAGTTTCTCCACAACAGCCGCGCGCGTGCCAGCAATCTCCAGGATTTTCAACCAAATAGTAGCCTCGCCCACAGGAGCACTCGTTGCAAATTCCAGCGGCACCGACTTCATTCCCGCCGGCACGGTGCTGGTCCGGGCTTCCCATGGCGGATTGATACGATCCACTGCCCACCCGACTGGCAGAGTCACCATCAACCGATGCCCCAAAAGCTGACCATCGCGTGGCTGAATCAACGGTAGTCGCCATCTGAAGGACTCGGCCTCACCAACCGGGAAAGGATACGAGTAGCGAAGAACGAGCTCCGCCACGCCGAGCACCGGAGTGAGGGGAGTCACCAGGTACTCCGACGCGGAATTCTCTGGCAGCACCGCGGGCGGGGAATTTGCTGGTGGGCCCCCCACAGCCTTTTTCATTTCCACCGGTCGGCCGTCGAGAAGAGCCACCACTTTCCCGTCCAACTCCCGTGGTACGACCAACCGCCAGGGCTCAGCCCACGGTTGATAAGCCACCTGAAACCGCAGCCGCTGTTCTATCTCTGCCTGACTCCCCTGGACCTGGGCCCGCGTCTCCATTTCCACGGTCATTTCTCGCGGCCGAATGTCCCACTCAGCGGCCAAGATGGCCCCGGGGCTTGCCAGCCGCCACGCAAACACGTTGGGGACAGCGGGATTACTGCCGGAGACCGCGGCCGTCATCACACCTTCGCTTTCCTCCAGACGAGGCCGGAAATCAATATTCGGTGCGGCCACCAGAATCAACTCTGCCGGCTGAATCCGCGAGGCCTTCACCCGTGGAAAAGTCAGCCGAAAAACCTCGCCGCGTGCCGGCGGATCCTGACGTGCTTTAAAATTGATTTCGAATTTACCCGACATCCGCTGGGGAAGGGCAATGGTGATGACTGATCCTTCAGATTCGGCAAGAACAAGCGGAACGTCTTCTCCCCTAAGCGTCACTTCAGAAATCTGCCATCCTGACTTCTCCAACTCAATGGTGGACACATCTCCCCCGCGAACTTCGCAACTGAGACTACCTTGGAGCAACAGTTCCGTAGTCGAGAAGTCAACCCTGTACTGAGGGGAAACCGACAAGATGCTCACGCGGGGAACCACCTTGACGAAAAGCGTGTAAGGCTGCGAATAATACTCGAAACTTGCAGCAGGTTCGATGGATTCCTGCGTGTTGGGCACTCGGTCAATTTGCCGGACACTGGCCAAGTTGCCCCACACAAGTGTTTGGTCGGCGGTGACCGCCACTGCGACGTAGCCCCACTGGCGAACAGCATCCTCCACGGAAAATCCTGCCAGATTCATCCAATTCTGGGAATTCACAGGCCGCCGGGCGTTCAAACGGATTTCTACAGGCCCGACCATTTTTTTTGGAAAACTCACTTCCACCACCCGGCCGGAGCCGCCCTCATCTGAATTCCCAGCAACTTCCGTGACCGTATAACCGGACGCGCTTGTGGGCAGCAGACTCGCTCCTTCCGGCAAACGGATGCGCACTCGGTCAAACGGCGTGGTGTATGTCCGGATGGTGAGCCGGGCATCAAAATCCACATTCGTGCCACTGGTGCGAATGATGACTAGTCCCACCGTCTCCAGAATGGGCGGTTTTTCCTTCTCCGGCGTCGCCTCCCCGTGCCAAGCCATCTCGAAACCCGGCCCCAAACCAGACACTTTCACCCGGGTAGTCTTGGTAGCCGTGGTCTCTGTTCCGACCAGTGTCGCGCCGGGGCCCAACGTGACAGTTGGGTTTTCGGCGGGAAGCTCAATCTCCAACTGGGAGACGGGAGTCTCCGGGACACTGAGCACGAGACGCCGATCGTTTCCATTTTCAATCACCGGGACCCACGCCTGGAGTGTGATGTCCTCAAGGGAATCCTTCTTCCCTTCCAGAAACACCACATATCCGCCGTCGTTTTGGCTACGAAAAATGAGCAACTGACCCCCATCCGGCCGACGCGGGATCTCTCGAAGGATAATCTGCCCCAGTCCCAGCGGAATCCGCACAGGGGTGTCCGTAAGGACACGGACCTTACATTCGATGAGAAGTTCCGCATATCGATCGAAGGCTTTGCCTGTTATGTTCACCTCTTCCAAAGCGTAAGCGGGCGGACGAGAACGCTGTTCAAGAGCATCGCGGAGGCGAACAAGTTCCTCGAATTGGGCCATTGTCCACCCCAGCATGAGCTTCAGGCTGCCGTCCGAGTCGCGAAGGTAAATCTGCTCCGGCTTCACTTCCTCCACCGTGGGTGGGCCTGGCTGTGGCGTTGACGGCGTTGTTCCTGCCGGGGGGCCGGGCTGGTTGGTCTCTGTTGCCGGAGCGGCCTGGGGTGCACTCGTGGAAGGAGGACCGCCGCCCTGGCTCGGCTGGCTGGTGCCTGGCGGCGACACCGGGGAAGGCTGGGGGATCTCCATGGGGGGTTCAGTCATCCAACCCGCCGGGACACCGCTCGGCGTCTGTTGCGCGACGGCCGCATCTAGCCCCGCTTCCGACGCGAATATGCCTGTCGTCACCAGCAACAGAGCAAGCCGCAGCCCGAGCCTGCGGAAAGTCCATTCCGCCGGCAGATGTCTCTCGCAAACGCGTTTCGCCTGGTTAACGGGAATAGGAAATCCCACCAAAACGGCTGGCCCTTCCTCACCTTGGTCTAGTCAATTCACCTGGCAGTCGGAAATCATGATGAGGGTGGACAATCACATCTCGTAACCATGAGAATAGCTGGCTACTTTTCTAGTTTACCCAATCGACAAGCTTTGATCAAAGAACAGCACTCTTGATCGAGTCGCCAGGCGCCGGCGTATATTCTTAGCGGGCGACGGTCCCCAGAAGGAAGCATTCGATCAGCGACGGTACTCCGTTGCCCCAGAACGGGCTGCCTCCACCGTAAAGTCGGATGCCGCCCCTGAGCCGGGCCGGTTCAGTTTGGCCAGGAGCTTGCGCGTCCCCAACAGGAGAACCTCCTCTCGCTTTTTGAGAAAATAGGGAATCCCGGCAATTGGGGTGAGATCCGAGCCTAATTTTTCACGAAGCTGTTCATAACGTTTGCGGGTCAAAAGCAGACAGAAATCTCCGCGTCTGGCCATCTCGTTGATCACCTCCGGTCCCTGTGAAGCGGGTAGGAACTGGATAGGACGTCCCAGGTAAAACACCCAGCTCGGCTCAAGCGAATCGTAAGCGGCCACCGTAAGGGGATCTTGGGAAGATGTTTGAAGTTCCCGAAGAATCCGCGCGAGGTAATCAAACTGCTGATGGCGGGAGACGCGTACGGCCGCAACCCCGAAAACTCCCACGACAAACACCCATGCGGCCGTGGCGAGTGCCACCGCGAAGCCCATCCTGTGACGACGACGCAGCGCCAGCAAGCAGGCAACCCCTCCTGCCACCCATATCAGCCCCAGGATCCCCAAAATCTCTTCACCGGGGAGGAAAATGTGCGCCGCCACGGGGATTGCCCCCGAAACAACGAGCCCGCAGGCAATAAGGATCCACGCCACAACATAAGGCGACCAGTGGTTGCTCTGTGGCTGTCTCGACCACGAATCCAGCCACCAGGCAGTAACCAGCGCGAAAGCCGGGAGAGCAGGCGTGATGTAATTGGGAAGTTTGGTCCCTGCCAAAGAGAAAAAGCCGATATACACCCCTCCCCAAATCAAAAGGAACGTCAAAACCCTTGCCCCCTGTTCTGCCCTTCGGACGATCTTGATCGCCTGCGTCAAAGCTGAAATCAAAAAGAGTGCCCACGGGAAAAAGCAGGCAAATAGCACAAGAGGATAATAGAAAATCGGCCCGGAATGGTCCTCCATGGGATGGAGGAACCGGCCGACGTTATGCGTCAGGAAAAATCCCCTCAACCATTCTCCATTAGTTCGGATTCCAACCCACACGTACCACGGCATGGCCACCGCGAGGGTCACGACAAGCCCTGGAAAAAGGCCCATTCTCCGTACTGCAGCGAGAATTCGCGCGGGATGCAAGAACTCCCGAATCCCAGCCAGCCACCGCGCAATACGAGGAAGCCCATCTCCGGGTCGCAGGGGATCTTCAACCATGTGATACAGGCCGATGATTCCCGCCGGAAGCAGAAACCCAATAGGCCCCTTGGCAAGCACCGCCAACCCCATTGCCGCATAGCTGGCCATCACCAGCGCGGTCGCCGGTCGGCCAGCGTCCGTGGTCGCCGGTGGTAACACGGATGCCCGAATGTAGAGCCACAGAGCTGCCGTGGAAAAGAAAATGAGCACCGAGTCGGGAGTGGCGGCGCGGGCCGCTACCGGAAACATCATGCACGTAGCCAGCATGAAGGCGGCCCAAAACCCAACCTCCGGTCGAAACGCACGCCGTCCGAGATCGTAAGTGATCGCGATGGTCCCCAATCCAAAAAATGCGGAAAAAAACCGGGCGGCGAACTCGTTGACGCCGAAAACGCTGTACGCCAGCATCATGAACCAGTAAAGGAGTACTGGCTTGTGGTCCCGTAATTCTCCGTTGAAAACCGGGACCACCCAATCGTGCCTTTCCAGCATTTCCCGCGCACAGCCGGCATTACGAGGCTCGTCCCGATCCCACAATCGGGCTTGCCCCAGATTCACGAAGAAAACACTGGCCGCCACAAGAAGAGCCAATCCAAAATAGGTGTAAGAACTCCTCAACACTCCACCCTCCGTGGCATCGGGGAAAATCGCGCTCAGCGATGGCAGAACACCGGTTTTCAAGAAGTCAACATCGGAGGCAATTCTAGCCCTTTTTTGGAAAATCCACAAGCCAAAAACTATCCGGGCAAAACACGCAAAAGAAGAGAAGCAATACAGTTGCACAATCCGGGAAATCTAATTCCCTTCAAGTTGAGCCATCTTTTGCTTGTAAAGTTGCTTAAGTCGCTTCTTCTCTTCCTTCGTCAACCGTCGGGCTGGCAGTTGGGGCATCGAATTTGGCGTGCCGGGAGGTTCTCGCGAGCCCGATTGCCTCATCACCTCCTTACTCGTTGAGGACGTCCCTGTGCCTAACCCACTACTGGCTGACCACGTTGCACCAACCGGCTGCGCGTATGTTTGTTGAACCACTGGCTCCCTCCTCGGCAGCGAAACGGACTGAACACCGCCCGCAGATGATCCAGACGCTGAAGATAGTTCACGCGAAGTTGCCTGGACATCCATCTGGCCGGGACGTTTTTGTTCCACCGTAGCCGTCGTGTCCGGCTGAGCTGGCCCGATTGTTGCGGGGGCCCTCAGTGCTGCTTGTCGCGCCTCCGCATAAGCCATCCCAGCGAGGAAGGCGTTCACAGGGCCATTGGTTGAACTTGGCGGTGTACCAGAAGAAGGACCTGTGTCCGCCGGACGGACGTCTGAACGATCCCCAAAATGGTGCTGGGCGGGCATCGAAGGGGAAACTTGGGCGGGCGAGGAACGGCCGTCCTGTGAGGATAGGGAAAGCGGTCCGGCCACCGACCGTGGAAGATCAAGGTCTGATCGACGGCGGGTACTGGAGCTCGTTGCCCGAGTTCTCCTCCGTGTCACTCGTTTCACCTCTCGGGGCACTGCCACAGGTGGCCCCTGACCATGCGGCGGGTGGATGATGAGATAGTCCGACGGGGCACCGCGGTCGTCCTCCGGCTGGCTCCGATGCCCGGGGGCAACAGTCACGGCGACATTCGGCGTTTCCTCACGGAGAGCTTCGCCATTGGACTCACTGATCTGACCGACGTCATTGTATTCCGCAAAAATGCGGCACAAAGCGTCCCGGCCGAAGCTCAGCACGGCCAGCAGGAGACACCAGTGCCCCAGCAATTCCCCAAGTTCTTCAGCCATCACTTTCTCGAAGGGGAGGGCCTGATCGGAAATGAGACCGGTCTGGATGAGCGCCGAGCATCCGTACAGGGCCACCGCAAGCGTCATCCAGAAACTGGCCCACCCGGAGTATCGCAAATCCATCGTCAAACGGGTCAGCAGGGCACAGAAGACGAAAAAGTAAGGAACAACCCACCACCAGGGACTGGTCGGGTTATTCACGTTGAACACTTCATGGAGAATAGGTCCAATACTCAGATGAAGGCCTGCCGATTCGTCCAGTCCGAGATAGAACCACCACACGGCGGCCAGCAGCCAACTATTGCCGCGGTGGGATTCACAAGCGTGAAGGATCCACCAGATGAACAAACTGGCTAGCGCGGTCCAGGTGAGAACAAGCGTGGAAACACAACTGGCGAGATTCCCCGGCCCTTCCAGTCCAAACGCGGGTAAGGGCTGCGAAATCCAAAGCGGCTGGGGACTTCCCAATCCCCGGTAGGCGGCTACAACAAGCCCCGTGATCCCGGCCGCAGTGGCTACCACGCCCCAGGATGGATTTCTTTTCGGGAACAAGTCCGCGAAGGTGGGAAACCACAACTCTCCCTGCGAGGTTGCCTGCGGAGAGTTCTGTGAAGGCACCCCTTCCGGCCACTGGTCTGGATCAGCCAAGTTGGAGGAGAGCGGGTGCCGCACCATGGGACTTTCTCCAAACGTTTACAGAATCATCGATCGCCCCAACGATGATGCTCGCCGCACTTTGACACACTCTACCCGCCCACGGACGCTGGCATCCTTATTACCCAGTGTCCGATCTCGGCAAGAATGATGCTACCCCATCATTTTTCCGGTGCTGTAAACACTCCGCGGTACTTCAGCTCTCGGCGCGTGGCTTTGCTGACCTTAAACAACTCTGTAAGAATGCAATCTGGCATGGACAGGGTAGCGGTGAGAGCTGTACAAGTCGTAACGTACACGCAAGGGAAAACGCAAACTGCCGGGTTTTGCGGACTCCGCACTGATGGGATATCTGATGGCCGTTCTCGACTTGGTGCCGTGGAGTCAGAATGAATCGCTTGTAGTGATTAAACCAGTGACGTCACCATCACCAAGCCTCGCCGTCACCCAGCCCGTGAAACCAGCGAGGACGCAAACTCAACTGGCACAATACGCGGCATCAAGAACGAAACCATTCTTCCCGGCGGGATGAGGAGTCGCAAATCGGCCCACGCGCCAATTCGAAAACGAATGACTTCCTGCTGATTCTGCCCTCCGGAGCCCCCACATGCTATCCAAACCCGGCATCAAAGAAGTCGTCTTCGTGCCCGCGGGCGGCACTTCAATGACCCGAATTCTTCCCCGATGATCCACTTCCAGCGTGACCGGAAGGGCGGTTTGCTGAATCATTTCTTCAAATCGATCCGGGTCAACAGGCTGTCCGTTGACACTGTAAATATAATCGCCCGGCTCCAAGCCCGCCCCATCGGCAGGGGCACCTTTGAGGACATGAGTGATCATCACCGCGTTAGGCACCGCCTCGTCTTTCATCCACTGGACCCCCAGTTTAATTGGTGGTCCATCGAGGACCACTGTTTTCTCAACGGGCGGGGCCTCCCCATTATTCGATCGCAGCGTCAAGCGAATCTCCTGGTCGGAAGTCAACAGGGTGGCAGAGAGAAAATCCTCCACCTCTGTGATCGGTCGATCATTAACCGCCAGAATCCAATCTCCCGGTTCAATTCCGGCCTTGGCCGCCGGGCTGTTGAAGAGAACCTTCGACACCCGCAGCACCGCTGGTCGGGTGTCGTTTCCCGGCAGGGGATAGCGTTCCACAGAAACGCCTACCCGATTCCGCCAGTTGGGCGGAGCTTCCAAAATTTCGCGGCGTCTCGTTTCGGACTCTTCCGTAACCCCGGAGCGAAAAGCCGGTAGATCGTCCGCATTCGCCAGTTCATAGCTCATCTGGAATACCCACCGAGTAATTTGCTCCATGCCCTCTAAATTGAGCTTGTCCACATCATCGGTCGCCTTGTGATAATCCTCGTGAAGCCCGGTATGCAAAAGCAGGACGGGAATCGAACGCCAGAAAAAGGGCGCATGATCGGAATCCGAGCGATTCATCCAGGAGAATTCAACATCGAAGCCATACGACCGGTTGGCACGACTCACGACCAGACGCAGGCCCGGCGCGCTCCGCCACCCGTACATTTCCACACGATCCATCCGCAGACGCCCGATCATATCCATGTTTATCATCAATTTGCACTGCTCGATGGGCCGGGTGGGATGGGCGACCCAGTGTTTGGACCCCAGTAGGCCCTTCTCCTCTGCATCGAAAAACACAAACAAGAGCGTACGTCGCGGAGATTGGGGAAGCAGCGTGTACGCCTGAGCAATTTCCAGGAGAGCGGACGTCCCACTTGCATTATCATCAGCACCGTTATGAACCTGTCCTGGCTGATCCCGCACATTTCGCCGGGTTCCGTATCCCACGTGGTCATAGTGCGCCCCCAGAATGATGTACTCGTTTCGTCGAGAAGGGTCGCTCCCGACAATCTCCCCGATGACGTTATGAAACCCCTCGCCAAATGGTTGATAGAAGCCGTTGGTACCGGCAGGTCGCAAGCCGCAATGCTCCAGCGTCGAGACGATGTATTGGGCGGCCATCGCATTGCCCGGCGTTCCGGCCTCCCGCCCCTCAAGCTCATCACTGGCCAGAATTGCCTCATGATTGAGCAATTCATCCCGGGTGATGGAGTGCAGCGCCGCCACGAATCCCGCATCATTGGACCCGCCACCCTGAACTGTGCGACCTGCCGGGACGCCAAAGAGAAAGAAGATAAGAAGGCCCCAGAATAGCAAGGCTTCCCTCGCACCCATTTTGGAAAATCGGATCATAGCGCTCCACCTGGAATTGCAAGCCAATAAGAAAACCTATCAATCGCCGCGGACCGTGACCCGGTCAGCCTTCATTATAGAGAGGACGGCGATGAGACGGACTACATCCGCTTCACGGTGGCACTTCCCCAACGTCCAGCAACGGACCATAGCTGGGGATGACGCGGTGACGTGGCCCAATACTCCGCCACCATCCCACCCAGGGCAGCCTCTCCCGTTTGTTCAGATCAATTTCTGCCCAGACCAAACCTTCCTTTCCGGCATTGGAGGCAAGGATCCGTCCCATGGGGTCGATGATCATACTGTTACCGTCGTAAACCGACGGCACCAGATAGATACCCGCGTCCCGTGCCCGAACACGAAACACGGTTTCTCCTTCCGCACGACCATCCTGGTCTGGAAAAGTTGTACCCCAAGTCGGTGCGAAGACGATTTCCGCCCCCTTCAAGCGCCAGATCGTGGCCACTTCGGGGAAGAACCAATCATAACAGATTTGAATGGCAATCCTTCCCAACTCCGTGTCAAAGACCGGATAGTCCATCCCCGGCGTAAAACCCTTGGTCCATTCCTCGCGCGGCAAATGGACCTTGCGGTATTTGCCAACAACCTGTCCATCCCTGTTTATGAGGACGGCCGTATTGTACGGTGTTTGGCCATCAATCTCGCATAACCCCGCCACGACCCAGAGATGGTTCCGCCGAGCAGCCTCCCCCAGGCGTTGAGTGGACGGCCCCGGAATCGGCTCGAGCACATCAGCAGCCGACCTGTTCGTGCCCACCAGCGTGATTGCTTCCCCCAGACACACGATATCCAGTCCCAGCTTTCCCGCTTCATCGAGCTGGGCACAGAATAGATCCAGGTTCTTCTCCGGCGTGCTGTTGCGGGGACGGAGATAAACTGTGCCCACCTTCACTTTGCGTGGCGGAGGCGGGACGGCAGGTCGCATGGTTACGCTTTGCCAGAGCACCTCGGCTCCCTGTGGCCATTTGACATCCAGGGAAATGTTGGCTCCGTCCGCCCCTTCATCCGCCTGCAACACATCCACAAACCGAAAACGCCAACTCCCGGGTGTGGTTCCCGATGGTGTTAAAAAAGGTCCCGCAACCAGCCAACCTGCCGGATGGGTGGGCTGCCCTTTCTTTGTGAAGGTCACCCTCACCAGAATCATTTGCCAAGGTGCTTGAGACCGACGAATCTGGCCGGTGGCCTCCACCGCGTAATACTGACCGGCTTCGATTCCGGAGATCACTTGTTTCAAGCCGCCCACTGCAAACGGCCGCTCTGGAGCATCGACCAGTACGCCATCGCTATCCGGGCGGAATCGGCACGCCGTACCCGGCAGGCTGGGCTCCCAAATTTCCCAGTGAGGCGGTCCTTTCTCACTCCATCCGGCAAAACCGGAGTTAACCACCAGATTCTCACATGGTGGACAGGCCGACGGTCCGGACGGCGATTCCGCAGCCAGCACGCTCGTCCCAACAACTACCGCAAGGATGCTGATCGCCGAATATTTCACGTCTTTCCTCCCATGCCTGCACTTTCCAGCCAGACCCCCGATCTGACTGAAGCCCTTCACCAAGACTGCGAACTACGGTTGAGACTGTCCCTTGGGAGCCAGAAAACCAATCTCAACCAGAAATTTATCTGCCAGTTCCAGCGTTTTCTGATAGGCCGAGTTGTCACCACGTCCAAAGTTGAAGAATCCATGGGCAGCCCCTTCGAACGGCACCAGCTCGCACCGATTACCGGCCTTTTTCATCGCCTCCGCGAACAGCCGGATGGTTTCAAACGGTACGGTACTGTCGGCCGTCCCGTGGAAAATGATCATCGGAGGTAACCCCGCCCGGATGTGGTGGTAAGGAGAAACAGCTTTCGGCTCAGTTCCAAGCCTTTCTCGCAACCGTTCCTCCCAATCCTGCCGCGGCACACGGTCCTTCAACCCCTCCCGACTGAGAATGAGCACCGGATTAAACAGGATCGCGGCATTGGCCTGGGAGCTTATCGTGTGATCCTCCTCGGGAGCCTCCAGATCAGGCACCATCACCGTACATGCCGCCAAATGTCCCCCTGCCGAGCCTCCCGAAGCCACAATCTTCTGCGGGTCCACGCCAAGCTCGGCGGCGTGCTGTCGAACCCACCGAATCGCCGACTTCGCATCTGCCACGCAATCTGCCACCTTCACGTTATGGCGACTGCCCACTCGATAGTCGGCGGCCATGGCCACCATACCCCGCCCGGCAAAATACTCGCATTGCGGTCGAAATTGTGCGGGACTCCCACTCTGCCACCCGCCTCCGAAAAAGAACACGATGGCCGACCGCCGGTCAGCGGGCTTCCAGTCCGCAGGCTTGTAGATGTAAAGCTTCAATTCAACGTTATCGACCTTCTTGTAGACTTTGACCTCCGCACCCGGCATTTCAGGCGGATAACGAAGCCGCCCCACCTCGGCGGCCGGGGCTTGTCCAAACGTGGCCACACAGCAAACGAAAACACCGGCCAGAATGATACGGTTTTGCATCGGTCACGCGCCTCCCACACTCATTCACAGTAGAGGAACAATCACTGATGGAGACTCATTCTGAACTCCAATGTACCGAGACGGAGCCGATTTGCCTTGTCTGTTCATTTTCGTTCCCGGATCATCGGCAACTGCTGCACCGCCAACCCCAAACGCCAGGGTATTTCCCCGTACACCTTTCCTCGCATTTCCTGATCGCTCACGCCCTGAAACAGCATCTCCAGCCGATCGGGATTCACCTCCATCCGCTCGTCAATCCCCTCGCGGATTAACTCGCCGTGACTGAAGGATTCACACCAGGGTTCTCCACGAAATGTCACGTTTTGTGGACCGAGGAACGGCTTGTCACGCTCGGCCGCCAGAGCCCGCCATTCTCCATCCAATCGATCCGCCAAATAGGCCTTGTAATACCGACGGCTGCCATTCTGGGCTTCAATGATCGCCAAATACAGCGGCAAGCCCTTCAGTCGATACACATGAGCAGCCTCAAAGATATCTGCTCGCAACACCACCCTTGGTTGGCTCCACCCGTGGGGGAAATCCTTCAGCGGAGTCTCGGATCTCCAGAACTGCCCATCCAGTGACGTGAAAAATAAATAGGCCCTTTCTTCGTCACAGATGATCCAGAAGTCGATCCACCGTTGGACCCCCTCTGGTCCCGTCGGGAAGAGGAAACTCGGTGGACTCCATCCCTCCACGTCGTCCAACCGCTCGTTTGTGGAAAACGCAGGCTGAAGCGCAGGCTTGCGACTCGGGTCCGAAGTCTGGTAGATAAGGTACCACTTTTTGTGCGGCCGAAAATAGAACACCTGCGGCGCACAGTAGTAGCCGTCGGTGATTTTGAGAAACTCCCGCCGTGGTTGCTTGTCTTTCCAGTCGCGCAGAATGAGATATTCCACCTGGTGCGTCCGGGGCTTGCCCCGCACTGTGCAGAACAAGTGCCATCGGTCTTCAAAGCGGACCACGCTGGGGTCCTTGATCGAGAAGTAGGTCACCTCGGCTGTGCTTTCCCTGGCGGCCACGATGGGCGGTCCCACAACCCAATGAAAACTTCCCGTTTGGAACGCGGATGGCCACAATTTCGCACTTGGGGACTCTGCCGTGACCCGCCCGCCAAAAACAACTCCCGCAATCACAAACACCACCATTCGCAACGAATAGGATGCCGTTCTCATAATCACGTGACTCCCGAACGAATCGCCACGAGCGCATCCGATAGAATTCTCCACCCTATCCCAAAGCGTTGTTTGCCCTGCGTCGAAGCACTCCGGCGTGAGCTGCCAGGGCAGCACAGTTGCTCAATGCCCACGCGCCCCAGCGACGGGATCGTCAGGGCGAGTTGGGTAAGGTCTTGTCTTCAAAATCATGCTTCACTCCCCGAAGATAGGCGTCGAAGAATGCATCCACGATGCGTTCTATTTCCGGATTCCGAAAGCCGCCATGACCTCCCTCTTCAACGGTGATCAAATATGCGGGCACACCTACCTTTCGCAGGGCGTCCCGCAAGACGACGGACTGTTGATGCGGCACCAGAGGATCCTTCGTACCATGCACTAAAAGGAATGGCGGATCATCTTCAGAGACAAACGTGATGGGCGATGCCTGCCGGGCTTTGTCAGGATTCTCGGGAATGGCCCCGCCGATCAATCGCGCCTCCGGTGCATCTGGTGCGTAATGTTTGATCTGACTGGGATAATCGCCAATCGTAAGAAAATCTGTCGGCCCGAAGAAATCGACCACGCAGGTGACGCGACTGCTCTCGCTGGTGAACTCTCCTAGGTCCCCTTCCAATTCCTTGACACCTCCACTTGTTCCCAGCATGGCCACCAGATGCCCGCCCGCCGACCAACCGATGACACCAATCTTCTCCGGGTCCAGATTGTACTTTTTGGCATTTCCGCGGATCCACCGGATTGCTGCCTTGCAATCGTGAATTTGGGCCGGCCAGGTGGCATCCTGGCTCAATCGATATCCAACCGAGACTCCCGCATACTCCCCACTGGCCACCAACGGAATGAGACGGCCAACGACCTGACGTTTGTCGCCCCCCAACCAGGCGCCACCGTGGATCGCCACCACCACAGGAAGCGGCTTATCACTCGTACGCTTTTTAGGCAGAAGCAAATCGAGCCGCTGTCTGGGATGGTCGGTTTGAGCGTAGGGAATATCCCAGATGGCCTCGATCGAATCGGGAACCCGGGGTGGTTGACCCGGTTGATTTTCCGAACGCGCAGCCTGGACTACCCGCTGGCGGAATACGGCGATCTCGTCAGCATCCACCAGACCGTCGTTATTGGAATCAATTCGAACAAAATTTTGCGCGATCGGTGGAGGTGCTTCTTCCCGACTGAGCTTGCCGTCCTTATCCCGGTCAAAACGTGCAATGAAAGCGTCCGGTGACGGCTCAGCCATAACGACGGCCGAAAAAACTCCCCAACTCATCAGAATGACAGCCACAGAAATTCTTCTGACAATAAGCATTATCAAGTCCTCCCACAACCAGAGACCGCGACCACGGCCCAGTAGCCAGGCCGACCCAGCAACCTTCACATTCTCCGAGATCAGGCGAACCGTGCCGCAAAGGTACCGTGAGAATTCAAACCGCCGTTATTCTGACGCGGCTCGCGGGGATTGTCCAGCATGGGCCGTCCCGAGTGTTTGTGGTCGATAAAAGAAAAGCCCCGCGTTCGACGCGGGGTTCTCAGCGCCACTACCGTCTTCGCACTGGCCTATTCCTTAATTTCGCAGCGGCGATTTCATGCGTTTTCGACCGGCCCAAATCAGCCCGAAAGCCCCTAACACTGCCAGGCTTAGCGTGGATGGTTCGGGAATGCACTCCGTGGCGACATGGAACCGATCAATGAGAAAGTAGTCCCCGACCGGCACAAAGGGCAGAAGCAAAGTGATCTCCTCCCAAGCTGGATTGGGCTCCAACTGGAACCACAGATTCTGACGCCACACACCATTCACCTGTCGCGGCTCACTCGCCCACTGCTGAGAAGGCAAATGACCGAGCGAATCGGAAATGTAAAAGCTCGAAGGCATATTAACCACGGATGAGACATAGTCCCATTCAATCCAAATCCGCTTTTGACCCGCAAGAGTAGGAATGTTGTCCAGATGAATGACGATCTGCCCGTTGCGAGGTGCGTTACCTCCTCGGTTGTCGATGCCTACCAGACCGGTGACCGGCAGACCGCTTACCGAACTGTACCACTGGAACGAGCCGTCAAAAGTGACGTAATCACTCGCCGAAAGCCACAGATCGGCCGTGCCCTCGTAATGCGCCCCTGGGATACCACCTCCTGGTGCACCGACGGGCGAAACATCGAACGTCAGATCAATATTGCGCTGATAGGGAAAGCTGCTTGCCCACGGCCGATGATCCGCAGGGGCCCATTCAAACGGACTCGCCCAAATGAACCCTGACGATACAAGGGCCGCCGCAACCGCGCTCAGGATTGACCACCGCATGATGCGACTCCTCTCGAGATGCACGACCGGTCAGGCACAGGGCGCAAATCCGGCGCAATCCCTCCAGCCTGAAAAGTCATCTTATTTATACCTACCCCCGCGCGGAAGTCAACACACTCGCACTCCGCGGCTGGAGAAGATATTCACTCTTAGTAGCATACGCACCCACTCGCTAGTGGTATGCACATCTGATTTCAAGTGGCACCAGCTTCGGCTCTCGTTTGACGTCTGCGTTAAATCTCAGCGTCAATATTGATATCACAGAAATTTTTTGGTCGTCTTATCAACCTGACAAAAGTGCTACTTCCCCTCCATAGTGGCCATGCTCTTCAAAAAAGACGTTGTCACAGCGGGCAGGGGCCAATTTTGGGCTCGAGGGATGGGCACTCACGTCCACATTATTGCGCTGTTGGATCATCCGCCATCTTACCGACCGAACTTTGCTCGGTCAGTTCAGTTGCGGCTCGAACCGTAAGGGCACCTCGCGACTTGCCCCTGCTCTTTACTGGGCGGTTGATGGACGAACCGACGTCAATGGACGTAGGAACACCGGAGAGTTTGGATCGAGATGAGCTCTATGTGGCGCAACATGTGCCTTCGTAACCCGGTCAACTTCTCTTCTCGGATCGCGCTAACTGGCACAAGCCGCCCCCCTATTCGCGACAGCGTAATCCGCGACATGAGGGCGTCGGCCTCACATGTCACAATCGCTCCAGAAATCAAAATACTTGCAAGGCCAGCCCGTTTTGCTAAATTAAAATTTTAGCATAGTCAGTTCCACGTTGTGTCAAGTCATTTCTAGCCTAATTGGAGGACGGTTTATGGGAAGGGTGAGATCCGCCTTTACGCTGGTCGAACTGCTCGTTGTTATTGCCATCATCGGGATTCTGATTGCTTTACTCTTGCCGGCGGTGCAGGCAGCGCGAGAAGCAGCCCGCAGAAGTCAGTGCACTAATAACATGAAGCAGGTTGCCCTGGGAATCCACAATTACCACGATACGTACAAAGTTTTTCCGGCGCTCGGCGTTCGCACATGCCGTGGTCGCTATTACGCCTGGTCGATGATGATTCTTCCCTACATTGAAGAGAAACCTCTCTACGACGCGATCATGGCTCAGGCCAAATCTCCAGCGATGCTCCCCGAACCCTGGACCACAGACCCCAATCACGCGACCTGGGGCCCATTTGTCCGCGATTGGTGGCGCAAAGACATCCCAGCCTACACATGCCCTTCTGATCAACCGATCCCCAACCGTGCGGAGAGCCCTGCAAGGTTGAACTACAAGGCGTGCGTGGGGGACGATTACCACCAGAATCATTTCCGGCCGGATCAGAACTACCGGCAGAACCGGGGCATCTTCCAATGTGAACGGTGGATTGGAACCGAGTACGTCACGGATGGCACCTCGAACACGGTAATGCTGGGAGAGATGGTGGCGGGCGGTTATCCGGATGATGTTCTCGGTGGCGTGGCGCTGCTCATGCAATCCTGGAATCCGGCAGCTTGCTTGGCTCGGATTGATCCTACCAACCCCAAAAAGATAACACCGCCGGTTCGTGCGGACTTTCGGCCGACCGGTGGTCGGGCATGGGACGGTCGGCCTTACTTCTGTGGTTTCGCGACCATGGTGGCCCCGAATGGGCCAAGCTGCCACTGGGGAAGCGTCGATGGAAATGAACATATGGGAACGGCCTCCAGTTACCACCCCGGTGGTGTGAACGTGGCGATGGCAGATGGTGCGGTCCGGTTTATCAGCCAGACCATAGACGTGGGCAATCAGGCCATTGACGACGTGCCTGACCCAGGCAATCGGCCTTCGCCCTGGGGGGTTTGGGGAGCGCTGGGCAGTTGTGGCGGTGGCGAGAGCGTCGCCGTTCCGTAATGATCATTCTCACCGCGTTGGAACGTGCTTCTCGCTTCCATATTGGCCATGGGGGATAGGAGTTCTCTCAAAACCTGGGAGGTGACTGTGATGTCGCGTCTGGCATGGACTACGGCGTGCGTCTTCGTCTTGTTACTTATGGCGGGGTGTGGTTCCAAGGGGCCCCGTCTGGCCCCGGTTAAGGGTAAAGTAACCCTTGACGGCCAACCGCTCGCCAATGCGATTGTAACGTTCACACCGGTTGCGGGCGGTCCCGCATCAACCGGCGTCACCAACTCTAACGGGGAGTATGAGCTGGCCTGTCAACTTGGCCGGGGGGCTGTGGTAGGGCAACACAAGATTTCCGTACGGTCGCAACCACCGACGCAGTCGGCGGCGGGGGCCGTGTCATCGGACGATCCCTCATACCAGTACGGTGGGGAGGATAGCAGCCGTGCGCCCGTGTTCCAGGAAAAAATCCCTGCCAAATACAACACAAATACGACCCTGGTGCGGGAAGTCAAACCCGGCTCTAACGAAATCAATCTGGATCTGACCACTGCCCCGTAAGTTAAAAACGCGAACGCTCACCATCGCAGCGATTAAGCGCAGGGCGGTAATCGTTAGGATTGCCGCCCTTCTTTGTTCGCGGCTATCGATTCGCCGTCGGTGAAGGCTGTTTTACGTGGCCCCGAAACAATAAGCTTGCGGGGTGAATTTTTCCCAACCGGCGATCCCGACCATTCCAGTTGTGCCAGTGGTGAGGACTTTTCAAACCTGGCAGACTTTTTCAGCATCCAGTGGACCGGAAAACCTGCCGATAGCTTTTCCCTGTCCCGCACACTCAACGTGCGTGTGTTATATTTCCTTGGCGGAAAACTTTGCCAAACCCCCTAGCCGGCAGCAGCCGCAGTAGAGCATCACCTCGCGGCGACTGCCTTTACGTCCGCCAGTTTTTTTTGCCAAATACGGTCCTCCCGGCCGGGCGTGCCCTGTGTTCCCCTTACCCGGCCCGACTCCGCAGTTAGCAACAACCCTCCTGACCGACGCGTTCCGTGCTCCTGCAGCAAACACCACCGAGGACGCCGTGTTGAAGTCAGGAGTTTGCACACCTTTTATTGTTAACCGTCCTGCCACAACTTGATCCCGTCCATGCGAGGAAGCAGAGTTAAGGAGGTCACAACAGTGGTCAAGACGAAACAGTCGAAGGATTCGAAACCGCGAAAAGCAGTTGGGAAAAAAAAGCAAGCTGTCAAACGAAGTACCTCTAATAAGACACGTTCGACGTCCGAATCCATCTCTCACTCCAAGACGCGAAAACCCAGTCACAGCTCCGAGGAACCGCACGTTCCTGCCGAAGAACCAGCCGCCGCGGTCAGTTCAGCCGCAAAAAGCCAGGCGGTGACGGCACATCCCGAAACAACCTCCGATCAATCTCTCAACGATCCAACGATCGTGACCATCGATCGGCGGCGATTGCCCGATCGCCGGAGCGGCACGGACCGCCGTCAGCAGAACATCCCTGTTCCTGTGGAGCGTCGACAGCTGGAACGTCGTGCCAAGGTTCCCCGCAGGCGACAGATCGACCCCACCACCTGTGAGCGAGATTACACTCCGGAAGAAATCGAATTTATGAGGGCCCTCGACGAATACAAGCGGGCAAGCGGGAGGATGTTTCCCACGTGCAGCGAAATCCTCGAGGTCCTCAAAAAGCTGGGGTATGAAAAGCGTCCGCAACCACCCGCCCAACCTGATGTTTCTCAGGACAGCCTGAAAGAAGACGGTCCGTCCTCGCCAGCAGAGGACGATCCTCCGGAGTCGCCCGTGGGAACTTCTCTCGATAAAAATGGCGCAAGCACCGTCACAACCGAACCGCAGACGGCAACGTCCCCAGAATCTCCAGAAAAGCTATCCACCGGCATTCACGGCTGTGCTGACGGAATTTCTTCGCCTGCACCGACTGAGAATCAACCGACGTGAGCGAACACTCCCGAAACGTTGAACGCGGTACCCGGCACACTGCCGGGTTTTTCTTTGCCAAAATAACCCGTCGAACTAACGCCTCTTACTATCCGAACACCTCAGAACGGAGTACCAGTTTACCGAAGCCCCAATCCCCGTTGTCTTGAACCGAGAAATGATCCCTATTTGGCCAAATCGCGCTGTCTGTCCACCAACTCCGAAACTACGGCTCGGAGTTGCTTCATCGTGATGGGAAGCGAAACCACGCGGCGGTGGTCGGCGCGATTCGTCATGGCCAGCATGTCGCGCTGGGGTTCGTCGAGGAGCAGCACGGCAGGGATGAGATGAGTCCGGGGATCGTCCCCTATTTGATTAAAAGCGGTCACCGCCGCTTCTCCTAACTCTGTCGCGTTAATGATAACGCAATCAATCTGGTCATTTTCCTCTTTAATCCGGTCCAGGGCTCGCTGCGGATTGGAGATGATGAGCACCCGATATCCTAGCTTCTTCAGACCTTCCCGCAGTACGTTCTGCATCTCGACGTTTGGCTCCACCACGAGGACTGTGGCATGCGCCTTGTCGTCATTCGGCTTCTTGGCCGTCACAAGGTCCACATCGGTATCGCCCTGGGCCAGTCGCTTCGCCGCCAGTTTGAGATCGAACAACATGTCGGCCGGCGTCTGATAGCGTGCTGAGGCATCCAGAGCCATGGCCTTGTTAATGATCCCGGCCACAATTTTGGGAACCGTGGGATCACGCTCCTGAATGGGTACCACCTCGAAGAATCGGGATCGGCTCAGCCGCTTCATTCGGTCCTTTGTTTCTGAAAGGGGTGGATCCCCGGTCAACATGTGGTAGTACATGCAGCCGGCAAAGTAAATGTCGCTGCGGGGGTCGTTCCGCGGCACACCGGTGGCCTTCTCAAGAGCTGCGTAATCGATGGCCCTGGCATTGGCGGGCACTTCTGGCAAAGCGGCTTCGAGATACTCGTCAACAGCCGCAAGACCGAAATCCACCAGCTTGGCCGTCCCGTCGCTGCTGATGAGCACGTTGCTCAATTTGAGGTCCCGATGCGTGGTCCCCTGCCGGAAGGCATAATCCAGCCCCGACATGATGTCCACCATAATTCGGGTGGCGACAATGGGATCGAGCTTCTTGCGGACCTTCACGAACTCCCGGAGATTCTGTCCTTCGACAAATTCCATGACCAGAAAATGCGTGTGATCGTATGAGCACACCTCATAGACGGGTACGATGTTGGGATGCTTGAGAGCCATTCCCAAGCGTCCCTCGCGGATGAACTGCTGATAACACTGGGGATTGTCACTGTAGCGTCGACGAAGCACCTTGAGTGCCACGACGTTGGTCTTGTCATCTTTATGGACCGCGCGAAACACTCGGGCGAAGGTCCCAGCCCCAACCAGATAAAGGACCTTGTACGGCCCGTAAAAGAAGCCGTCTCGCTCTCCATTGAGGAGCTTGTCAACCTGATAGTTGGTGAGATACTCGCGCCGGACCAGGAACTGAATCAACTCGTCGAGACTGACGCTTTTTCGCCCGAGCTCGGACCAGATCTGACGCAAATCCCAGTCCGTGATCAGCCCCACGTCGTGTGCCCGCTCAGCTAGCGTTTCAGCATTCATTTCCGGCATACCTCTTCCTCTGTTCCCAACAAGGGCGACGGGCCCCACGCGAACGATACCACCCCGTGATGGCCTCGAATTCCCCCTTTAAGTGGCCCCACTTTGGGCGACATAATTCGATGCCTCCAAGCATCTATGTTAGCCTTGAACCTTCCAGGTGGCAACAAATTGGGCGAAAAGTGGGCTTCATTGGATGCCAGGGCCGCCTGCGAAGTCTCCACCTGCTGGCAGCCGGACACAAGGCCCCCGACTCATCCCCACTTTTTGGAAGGACCCGGCGGAGCTTACAGGCATAACCTGTGGTAGGGACGATTCACGAATTGCCCCTACGTTGATATGGGAATTGAACTTAGCAAATGGAGTCCGGTTCGGGAGTTCGATTGCCCAGGTCGCAATGTGGACCTGACAGCCCGGTCGCGGTGAGCGGATTTCCACTCCCGCGGAGGGTCTCGGCGAGGTCCGGGGGCTTTCCGGCAGCCGGGGGCAATGTGGGGCTGACTCCGGCAGGGACCCTCTTGCAACGACCGGAGTGGCCCCTATAATGCCATTTGGAGAGGTGAATCAAACGCCGGAATAAAGAACGCGGGTGTAGCTCAGGTGGTAGAGCACGACGTTGCCAACGTCGTTGTCGTGGGTTCGAGTCCCATCACCCGCTCTTTTTTATTAGGTGAAGGTTGAGTGCCCCAGAAAGCGGCGCAGGCAAGCATTTCCACCGTCTGGTAGCAATTCGAACGCCTCGGAAAGAGTCTGACGACCGGATTGGGCACTCTGATCCGCATCTGTCTCCACCCGTAACATCTTCGTCCGAAACGGATTCAGGCATGGTTGCTTCCGACATTCCCGAACATGATGCGTTAAGTGCGAATCCGCCTCAAACGGATGCCGGCTCCGGTGGCGAGAATCCACAGGAATCTCTTGGGACGGCAGTTCAGGAAGAGGCGAAGCCGAAGCTTAGGTTCGAGTACGACGTGGAATCGGTCGGGGCATGCAAACGCCGGATCATCGTGACCATTCCGCGGGAAGAAGTCGATCGTTACTTCGCGGAAGAGTTGGACAAAATTCGAAACGAGGCGACTGTCCCCGGTTTTCGTCCTGGTCGTGCGCCTCGCCGACTTTTGGAAAAACGTTTCCGCAGTGAACTCGAGGAGCCGGTCAAATCCCGGCTGATGCTGGATTCCTTCTGGTCGCTCATCGAAGAGGCGAAACTCGCCCCGATCGGTGATCCCGACCTCGATCCCGACGATGTCGAACTGCCGGAGGAAGGCGATTTTGCATTCGAATTCACCGTGGAGGTCCGGCCCGAATTTCAGCTTCCGCAGTGGCGTGGTCTCAAGCTCCAGCGCAAGGTGTTCGAGCTTACACCTGAATATGTTGATCGCGCAATGCAGCAGCTCGTGCAAAAGTTCACCGACCTTGCCGAGGTGAACGGGCCAGCCGAGATGGGCGACTACATCGAATGCGAAATCACACTGCGGCATGAGGGGCGGGTGCTTAACTCAGCGGATGATGAACGCATACAGATTCGTCCCACGCTCACATTTCTCGACGGGATCATCCGCGATTTCGGCGAAAAAATGGTCGGTGTCCGCCAGGGGGAATCCCGGTTTTGCGATGTGGAAGTGTCGGAGAGTTGCGCCGATCCCAATCTGGCCGGAAAGACCGTCCAGGCGCACTTTAAGGTTCACAAGGTCCTGCGACCACAGACCGCGCAGAGCATTGAAGAAATCGCACGCGTTGCGGGGTACGATTCTCCCGATCTGTTCCGCAAGTCTTTCGAAGACCAGCTCCGTGCCCGCATGGAATTGAGAGTCTACGAAGATTTGCGGAAGCAAATCCTGGATCAACTCCTTGACGTGGTTCCGTTCGACCTTCCGGAAGACCTGGTTCGCAAACAGACCGAGCGGGAGATTCGGCGTCGGGCTGTGGAGTTAACCCGCTCAGGTTATACAGCCGAGGAAATCCGCCGGGAGTTGAACCTCATCGCTCGAGAAGCTCGAGAGGTCGTCGTTCGGCTACTTCGGGAACACTTCCTCCTCGAGCGGCTGGCTGAAGAAGAGAAAATCGAAGCCTCCGAACAGGATATTGAAGAGGAAATCCAGCGAATCGCCCGAATGACCATGCGGTCGCCGCGGCAGGTCCGCGCCGAATACGAGCAGGAAAATGCCTGGGACGTGCTCCGCAATGCGATTGTCGAGCGCAAGGTGATCGACAGAATCGTCAGCGAAGCCGAAGTGACCGACGTCCAAATGCCGCTTCCGGTGGAAGAACCTTCCGAGGAAACCGCCCTGGACATGGAAGTGGTCCGCCAGGTTCCGGAACGAGAAGAAGAATCCACAGGTTGAGAGGGACGTTTCCCCGGAACTTCAGATCAGAAAACCGCCCCGATTGTGGGCGGTTTTTTATTGAGAATGTGTCAATCCCCATCAATGCGGACGGAGGGAGTCGAACCCTCACCCCTTGCGGGACAGGATCCTAAGTCCTGCGTGTCTGCCAGTTCCACCACGTCCGCAAGTGCTATGAATCGACCGGCATTCGTTTGCCGTCGTGTTCCTTGTTGATTGTACGGCCAAATGGGTGGGCCACCAAGCACGGGGAGCGAGAAAACAGGCGCTTCCGTTTGGGTTTCGCCCCGCGTCGGAGAAAACGCTCCCGGCGCCACACGCTTTTTTCGCCCGAGCAAACGAAAATCCATCGTCCATCGGTAAGAAGCGGGCCTGGCAGGTAACTCCTTCCGATAATGAGGCCCCCGAAAGCGGACACGGCGTTTACCGGTCACGTGCGATGACGAAGGCGGCAAGTTGGCGGAGGGACTCCGACGCGGGACTGACGGGCAAATCGGCCAGCCGCTCGACGGCGTCACCGATGAACATCGCCGCCTTCTCCCGGGCATACTCAATTGAGCCCGTTTCCAACATCACGCGTCTCACCTCCTGGCGAAAGCCCGGTGGCTGCTCCCGCAGGAGATTGATCATTCGTTCGCGAGAAGGCTCGGGAAGGTGCCTCAACATATGAATGATGGGGAGCGTCGGCTTCTGCTTGGCCAAATCACTCCCCAGAGACTTCCCCGTCTTTTCCTCATCGCCGAGAATGTCGAGGATATCATCAATAATCTGAAAAGCCACTCCCACGAGAAGTCCGAATGCACCCAGGTCTTCGATGAATGCCGGCGGGGCCTCCGCATAATAGGCTCCCAACCGACAGCACGCCTGGCAGAGCGCCGCGGTCTTTTCGGTGATGATCTCCAGATATTCTTCCTCCGGCATGTGGAATCGGCCGCAGGCAGCAATCTGCCTCAGCTCGCCCTGGCACATCCGGTGGCTGGCCCGGGCGATCTCCCGGCAGGCAACGACCGAGTCCAGGGAGCTGGCAAGGCAGAGCGCTCGGGCCAGGAGATAATCACCAATGAGCACGCTGGCAGAATTGTCCCAGCGGGCATTCATCGTTTCCATGTGCCGGCGAAGCTGCGCCTCGTCGAGGACGTCATCGTGGACCAGACTCGCCGTGTGCACGAGTTCCAATGCTGTGGCGAGAAGTAGATGTGCCTGCGTGACTTTTCCGCATAATTTACCGGAAAGGAGCACCAGTGCCGGCCGAAGTCGCTTTCCTCCCAGTTGCAGCCCATGTTTGAGCATCCCATCGATGAAAGGGGAGGAATCTTGCAGTTCCTGCCTGAGGAGTCGGTTCACCTCCGCCATTTCGACCGCGATAACCTCGTACACTTCCTGCAGCGATTTGACTGAGGCAGGAACCTTCTCACTGACATCGGCCATTCGGTTCGTCCTCCAGCCGGGAGGTGCCACAAATTTCCGGGACGGTGATCCTTCTTGAATTACAGACTTTCCGGTAGCCAAACCATCGACTACCCGACGAAGACTACCACCTGGCAAAGCCCCACGCCTTCGCCGGGCAATTCTTTCATTTATCTTTTTCGTGTTTTATCAAGTGTAACTGCTTGTCTGTTGTCTCGGCAACCGCCGGCACTTCATCAAAACGTGCCATTTATCCCCTTATCTTTCTACTCTCCGAGCAAGACCAAGGTTTTCGAAGAGTGACCTGAGCCATCCCGATTCTTGCAAAAACTCATGAGATGCCACAAGCGCAAAGTTTATAGGAGAGATTCATGACTGGCCCCTGCCGGAACGGGAGTAAATTGGGGGTGGAGCATCCAAGGTCGGTAAGCGGACCTGACAAGCAGGTCCCTCCGAGAAATCGTTCGGAGGGGCACGCTTGTCGTGCCCAGTGAATTGGGGTGGATCATCTAAGTTGGGCAAGCGGACGTGACAACCACTTCCTTCCGGGCTGAAGCTTGCACTTGCCCAAGGCATTGTTCAGGTCGCTGCCGCTTATCAGTAGCAGAAAAGTGGGGATGCTCAGGCATTAATCACGTTGCAATCCCAGCGGGAATTGTTATTCTAATAGTCAGCATTCCTCCGTCCTTTCATTCAGGGACGGGACCAGTTGCGGAGAGCGTCTTATGTTGGCTCGAGCGCACTTCCGAGTATCAAGTTGGAGCACCGGCAACTCGGGATGGGTTGTCCTGCCGCATCTGCTTCTCCTTTTCGGTGCCACAACCGCGTCACTTTCGCCAGTCCAGGCCGCCACCGTGGAATCTCCCCCCACAGGTCTGCAAGTACTCAAAGTCTGCGATCAAATGGGGCACTCCATTCCGTGCTCCAGCGCCACCGCTTTCGGTTTTTTTGTTTTCGCCAAGGATGGTCAAACTCAACTGGCCGTGATGCCGTCCTGCGGGGAGTTCGTGGGCGTTCTCGGTCCTCACGAGGGATTGATCATTCACTTGGGATGGACCGCGCCAGTGGCAGCATCGGTTGCCATTGAAAACCTCGGGCAGGCCAGCCTGGAGATTTCTGCCCAGGCAGAAAGTGTACAAGAGCGAACTTCTCTCGCCAGCGGTAATCAGAGGGAATGGAAGCTCGCCGTCATGGACGACAGCGTCCCTATCCGCGAAAAAACGCTCAGCGTCAAGAATCTCAGCGCTACGGCATCGGCGGTCTGGAAAGGGCGCATTCGTTATGAAGCTGGTTCCTCTCCCACGGAGCTTCTTTCCTTGACACCCGGCGATCCTCAGGTCACACCACCCCCGGTCCTTCCTCCTTTGGCCCCGGCAATCGCAGCCGCGATGATTGAATGGGATTGGCGTTTGCAGGATGAGCTCGACCATCCGCAAGTACCCTCCTCCAAATACACTGCCGCTCTGAACAAGATTTTTGATCGAGGACAGTACGTTATCGAAAACTATTCGCAACAGGGATTGAGGGATGCCGAGTGGTTCCAACTGGTCGCCAGATGGAACGAACTGCGGGAAAGATGGCACTCTTTGCAAACGGAGCTTGGGAAGGCGGACAAGTTCGACGATGCGGCTCAGGAAACGGTGCATGCTCTCTGGTTGGAAGCTCGACGGGTTAAACGCCAGCTTTCTCTTCGCGATCCGGCCCTGCGTGACAGGAAAATCGCCTTCGTCAAGCACGTTCCCAGTCTGTTCAGTCACCAGTTGACCCAGTACACAGGCAACTGCGCCCGACCGGGTGGCGGAGTGTACCTGCTCGACTTTCCCGGCCAATCCATGGCATGCACAGATCTCACCGCTGGGCGACTTCCGCAGGGGAGCTTCGAGTTTTGCGACGTTTCGCCAGACGGCACGCGTGTACTGTTTTCCTTCTGCGCAGCCGAGCGCGCCCCGGTCAACCGCGAACAGGCCCTGGACCGATTCTTTCATCTCTATGAAATCGCACTGCCGCACGGGACAATTCGTCAACTTACGAGCGATCCGTACGACGATTTTGGTGCGAAATACCTGCCCGATGGCCAGATCGTCTTCGTTTCCACACGCCGGGGTGGCTTTCACCGGTGCGGACAGGGGCCCTGTCCCGTCCACACACTTGCGTTGTGCGATTCTGACGGCCGCAACATCCGCGTCATATCTTTCCACGAGACTCACGAATGGGACCCTGTTCCCTTGTTTGATGGCCGAATTTTGTATACCCGGTGGGATTACGTGGACCGAAATGCGGTTTTCTATCAGCAGTTGTGGACCGTCCGCAGCCATGGTGAGTTCGTTCAGGCTTACTACGGAAACAATACTCTCAATCCTGTCGGAATCTGGGAAGCCCGACCCATTCCTGGGACCAATGCGATCATTGCCACCGCTGCGGCCCACCACGCCATGACGGCCGGGTCGATCATTCGGATCGACATCAGGCATGGCCAGGATGGCACACGGGCTATCACCCGGCTGACTCCGGACGCCCTCTTCCCGGAAAGCGAGGCACCTGTCCCCAACCGGTCCGGCGGGCGATGGTTCAACCCGGCCGGCGTGGATCCCGTACCGGCTCTTCCATCCGAGCAGAAGCGATTTCCGGGCCACTGCTACCGCACACCCTACCCACTTTCCGAGACCACGTTTCTCGCAACATACAGTTACGACGGTTTGATCGGTGAGCCCGATGCCAACCGGGTCAATATGTTTGGACTCTACTGGATGGATGTTTTTGGGAACAAGGAGTTGCTCTATCGCGACTTAAACATCTCGAGTCTCTGGCCGGTGGCGTTCCGCCCGTGCCCAAGCGCCGTGGACGAACAGGGCCAGGTCGCTTCAAAAGCGATAACCGCCCAACCGATTAGCACACCCACGAGACCCGCCTCATTCGATGTCCCACTGGGAAAGAACTCGGTCTCTGCAAATTCACACACGCCGGAGGGGGGTTCTCTAGCCGAAGAGTCTGGAGACGAGGGAATCATCTTTTTGGCCAACGTCTATGCCGCGTGGCCGCAGCTCCCCCGGGAGCGAATCACGCGATTACGAATCGTTCAGGTACTACCCAAATCAACCTGGCATGCGAATCAACCAACGCTGGGGGTTCCCAATATTTCGCCCGGCAAACAGGTATTGGGCACGGTTCCCGTGGAGGCGGATGGCTCGGCGCTGTTCCGTGTACCAGCCCGCAAGCCCCTTTCGTTTCAAGCGCTGGACGAACACGGCCGGGCCGTGCAAATCATGCGGAGCATCACCTACGTTCAGCCGGGGGAAATCACTTCCTGTGTTGGATGTCATGAACCGCGTCATCTGGCTCCCCCAGCGAAAGCTTTCCCACTGGCCCTTCGGCGTCCGCCGTCGCAAATCACCCCTGGTCCATCCGGTTCCCGACCGTTCAGCTACCCATTGCTCGTTCAACCGGTCCTTGATCGGCACTGCGTCGCGTGCCACAATTCCACCAAAGCAGAAGGCGGAATTGTTTTGACAGGTGAACCGGCTGGACGCTACAGCGCTTCGTATAATGCGCTCGCTCGCTACGTCCCGTATTCGGATTGGGCCGGAAAACCGGGCGATTTTCGCGTCGTCAATTGCGAACCCACCACAAAACCGGACTTCTTTGGAGCCAGGGCGTCACGCCTGACCCAACTTTTGCTTCAAGGCCACTATGGGGTCGAGTTAAGCCAGGAAGACTGGGAACGGCTGTACACCTGGATGGACTGTAATGTCCTTTTTTACGGGACGTTTAACTTAGCCGATCAACAAAGGCAACAACGAGGCGAGGCCATCGCTGGACCAGATCTCGAATGATCCTTCCGTCATGTAATTCCCGAATCGCCGTGCGCTCAACCCTGAAAGCGCGATGGTAATTACGGAGGAGAACGTTGCTTTCAACTGGTCAAAGCAGCCGTGCAAGGGAAAAACTTCCCCTTGAATCGCGCCCACCCTGGAACTGATGTCCTTGCCTTAAGAACTCGCGATGGACCAGGCATGCACTTGGTTTGCCTTGGCGATATAAAGTCGGTCCGCGACCGAAAGTGTAAAGAGAGCGCGGCAGGACGTGTATAACCAGAGGTGGAGGTGTCGGAGTGGAGGGGTCTTGACCGTATTCAGTCCCTGATAGAACTGATAGAACGTGGTCGCGTCGGGAAGGTTGTGTCGAATATTGTCGGAAACAAGCGGCTCCCCACGGTTTTAGGAGTAAATGCAAACTGTAGCGGATTGTGCCCGCTGGAGACCGAATGCGGCGTGAAACTCTGGCGATTGAGTCTCAATCTCGATTGGCATCGCTCGCACGCTAAAAAATTGACAATCCATGGTGTCTCGGTACATCCTAAAAGGTAAGCTCACCTCCGGAAAAGGTTTCCCGCCCATGATTCGCAAAGTCTGTAGCGACGGCGTTGGCTACTCTGTGGTGGATCTTACCGACGTGCGACACGTTTTTGCAGCGGCGGTGCCTCGGGTTTCCGGCGATCTGGCCACACAAACCTGGGACGCTTTACGCACGATCGAATCGGTGATGAAGGAGGAAAGCACGCTCGGTTCGATCGTTCATCAGGTCGTCTTCCTTGCCGATGACTCCAAACTTGCCGAATGTCGCGAGGTGATGCGCGAGTTTTACGGGCCGGAATTCCCCGCCACCACCTATGTCCCCCAAAAGCCCTGTCACGGAGCTCTCGTATCGATCGAGGCACTGGGAGTCGGTCGGAAGAAAGGTGATGTCACCATCGAGCGCAAGAGTGAGCAACTCGTGATTGCATCGCACAACGGAGTCTCGTGGATCCACTGTGCTCATGTCACTCCCGATCCGGAGGTGGACGGGGTTTATCACCAGGCACTCAACGCATTCAGCAAAATGCGGGGAATTCTGGGGTCCGTGGGAGTCGATTTCGCTCAGGTCATTCGCACCTGGCTTTATTTGGGAGGGATTGTTGAGGGCGAAGGCGACAAACAGCGATACAAGGAATTGAATCGCGCGCGGGCCGACTTTTACCAAAACATTCGCTTCCTCACCAACTATCTGCCTGTGGAAAAAGGGGCTGTCTACCCGGCCAGCACAGGCATCGGTGTGGACGGGCACCACCTCATCATGAGCTGCATCGCCATGAAGACGGACCGCCGGGACATTGTGGCCATGCCGCTGGAAAACCCCCGACAAACCCCGGCGTTTGGCTATGGGTGCCAGTACGGGCCGAAAAGCCCCAAGTTTTCCCGGGCCATGGCGCTGTCGTGTGGTTCCTACGCCACGATTTTCATCTCGGGCACGGCGAGTATTACCAATTCCGAGACGCGTCACATTGGGGATGTGGAAAAGCAAACGGAAGAAACCCTCGATAACATTGCAGCCCTCGTGAGCGAGGAAAACCTCGCCCGCCATAATCTACCGCGATTGGGAACGACTCTCGATCAGCTGGCGCTTGTGCGGGTGTACATTAAGAATCCAGAAGATTATGCCAAGGTCAAAGCGATCTGCGACCGCCGCCTGGGAGAGGTGCCCACCATTTACGCGATCGCCGATGTCTGCCGACCCGAACTTCTCGTGGAAATCGAGGGTGTCGCATTCTCGCACCTGAGTTGCGATAGCGGCCACTGCTGAGCGCAAAGCCCCTGATCTGTTCTGCTTGGGAAGAGGTCTCTGGGCACAAGCGTGGACGGCCGTCGTTATAGCAAACGCTGTACCGGGATTGCTGGGTTTCATCATGATCCCGAGCCGTTGCTGACGGCATGCACCAGAGCATCCTGCAACCCCGGAAATTTCCAGCTAAATCCGGCTTCTTTCAGCCGTTCCGGATACACACGGGCACTGGCGAGCAGCACCTCCCGCGCCATCTCTCCGAAAAGCACCCGCAAGAATAAAGTTGGGACCGGGAAAATGGCTGGCCGGTGAAGCACGCGTGCCAACGTCTGTGCAAATTCTCTGTTCCGTACCGGATTCGGAGCCACGATGTTGAACGCACCTGTGCAATCTTCGCGCTGCAGAAGAAACAAAATGGCGTGAACGACATCTTCAAGCAGAATCCAGCTCCACCACATCCGGCCGTTGCCAATCGGCCCACCTAACCCCCACCGAAAAATCGGTAGCAGCCGCTGCAGGGCCCCACCCTCGGGCGAAAGAACCTGACCGAATCGAAGGCTGACCGTCCGAATGCCATGCCGCTGGCCTTCTTGAGCTGCTGTTTCCCACTCGACGCAGGTCTGGGCCAAAAAACCGTTCCCCGGAGCAGACTGCTCAGTGAGCAGCTCTTCGCCACGATCTCCGTAAAAACCGATGGCCGAAGCACAGAGCAACGTGTGGGGCTTTTTTTCCAGACTCCCGAGCATCCTGACCAGCAATTGCGTGCTGGCGATGCGGCTGGAGCGAATCTCTTCCTTGACCGCTGCATTCCACCGACAGGCCACTGATCTTCCCGCCAGATGAATGGCCGCGTCGATGCCCTCCAACCGCGCAACATTGTCAATTCGCGTTTGGGCATCCCAGTAGACTTCGTCCTCGCTGGCGGGAGGTCGGCGCACAAGGAAGAGAAGATTGTGTCCGTGGTTGCGCAGTTCGCGCGCAACCGCCCGCCCAATGAGCCCCGAACTCCCGGAGAGGAGAATTTTCATGATCTGTGCTTCGTTCTTGGTGTGTGACGGATTTCACGACGTTTAGGTTGATCCACCTGCCGGGGGGCAATCCTCTGGTGCTGGATTTTATCGATTGGACTCAATCGGTGTGGAATACCTCCGGAATCGGCTTCCACCATTTACCCTCAGGTGTTCCCGGCAATCGGATTTGACAGGGATCGGTCTCTTTCCACCAGCGTTGCGTTTCCGGGTCAGCAGCGATTTTGGCCATGTCTGCTTCGTAGTCGTCCCCGATGTATTCGTAGTAACTGAAAAGGTAGAGTTTTCCATCCAATTCGGCCAGATAAATGGAGTAGTTTCGGATGTTCGAATCGCGAATGCGTTTGAGCACCCCCGGCCAGGTGTTGGCATGGAGCTGTATGTAGTAATCCTTTTTCTCCGGACGGAGTCCGATAACCTGGCCCACCCGCATGACCTTCTTCGCGGACGATTCCTTGCTACTTTCCGATGCCTGAAGGTTTTCCCATTGCGAATGCGCCGCCAGGCCAAGAACAAACCCTATTGTCACAAGAACTAAACCCGCACCAATCCGGATCATGCGCTGTCTGAACATACCGAAACCTCCCAACCGTCATAGGTTGTCTGACTCCCAGAACCATTGTCTGAACTGCGATTATTCACGAATTGGAGGAGGTGTCAAGTCAGTGATGTCTTAAACCATGCCCACTTTTGCAGAAACCGCTGAGATGGCGGGGGCCCGATGTGCTGTCGGGACAATTCATGAATGGCTCCTACCGTTTAAACAGGAACTGAACCCACCGGTCGGTGCTTGGCCGACGAAATAGATCATCCAACCCTTGGAATGTGGAACCGGCAAGCAGGCCCCGCTGAGAGATCGTGGGGGCACGCTTGTCGTGCCCGAGTAAACGAGCCCCTGTGGACGTTCGCGTTCCCATTTGCAGAGGGAAAGTGGGGATGTGTCAGAGCGACTGGCGATCAAGAGCATTTGCTTCCGGTGTCCGGAACTCTCTCGATTCTGATCAGCTTTCCGAACGCCGAAAGGTAATTCGTCGATTTTGCCAATCTGGCTTCGGCTCAGGGAAATCCAGGCGGTAGTGGCATCCGCGGGACTCTTCCCGCTGGATCGCCGCTCGGACCATCAGTCTGGCGATGGTGAGCATGTTCTGCAATTCCCAGCCTTGCGGGTGCGTGAACTGACGGAGCAGTGCGTAGCTGCACCATCGCTCCATGTCCTCGAGAGCTTCCCGCATCTTGTCCCCCACGCGACGAACGCCCATGCTCCGCCACATGAGACTCTTCAAGGAATTGCGAATGTCCACAAGGTCGAGAGGCTCATGAGGAGCGGGGGCCGGCGGATTGGCCAACGGCAGCACGGTGTACTGGTCGGGCATTTCTAGGGCTTCTCTTGAAGCACCCTGCCCCGCCCGGCGGCCATATACGAGCGCCTCAAGCAGACTGTTGGACGCCAGCCGATTCGCCCCGTGCAGGCCCGACGATGTCACCTCGCCCGCTGCCCATAAACCCGGTACCGTGGTCCGGCCTTCGAGATCCACGGTAACGCCGCCCATCATGTAGTGAGCACCGGGACGAACCGGGATCCGGTCCCGTGACAAATCGAGACGAAATTCCTCGCAGATCTTTGTGATTCCCGGGAACCGAGCTCGAATCTGCGCGGCATCGAGATGAGTCAGGTCAAGATAGACACAAGGATGGCCCGTTTTTTCCATCTGGGCCACGATGGCACTGCTCACCACATCCCGCGGAGCCAGCTCGCCACGGGGATCATAGTCGAACATGAAGCGATAACCATGTCGATCCACCAGTCGCGCACCTTCCCCGCGCATGGCCTCGGTAATGAGGTGACGGGCGCTTCCGGCGATGTACAGAACCGTGGGATGAAACTGCATGAACTCCAGATCGCGCAATTCGGCACCGGCACGAAAAGCCATCGCCATTCCATCTCCCGTGGCCGTCTCTGGATTGGTCGTCTCTCGATAGAGCTGACCGCAACCCCCGGTGGCGAGAATTGTTTGCTTGGCCCAGATGAGCGTTCGGCCATGGCGGTGATTCCAGACCATGGCTCCTCGACAGCGTCCATCCCAAGTTAATAGATCGAGGGTGAAGGTGTCCTCCCAAATGTCCACGTTTGGCTGCTGACGGACACGATCGTAAAGGACGCGGATGACTTCGCGCCCGGTCGCGTCACCATTGGCATGGACGATCCGATTATGGCTGTGCCCCCCTTCCCGGCCCAAGGCCAATCGATCCCCAACACGGTCGAACTCCGCTCCCCATGCCATCAACTCGCGAATCCGTTCCGGGCCCTCATAAATGACACTGCGAACAACCGCTTCATCGCATAGACCGCCCCCCGCCTCAAGCGTGTCCCGTACATGATTTTCCGGATCATCCTCGGGATCGAGAACCGCAGCAATTCCGCCTTGCGCATGCCAGCTATTAGATCCTTCCCGACCGTCCTTGCAGGCAATGAGCACGTTAAGCCGTGGATCGACGGCCAGCGCTGCCCGGAGTCCGCCCAATCCAGCCCCCACAATTAATACGTCTGTAAAAAAGTGGGGAATCTGGCGCGGATTAAACGGGGTTAAGTACCGGGGTTCTGGAGTTTCTATTCCGAACACCTTCACTGACTCCACTTCTCAATCCACCGTTTTTCATCATCCGGCCGGGGAGCCTAAACCATGCTCCACCCGGGAAAGCGGCGCGGTTAAGCCGGGGGACACACCGAATGGATCCCGCCGCCGCAGAATTCTAGCGGCCATCCTGAGGGTTGAGCGCAGCCAATTTCGCAAGATCCGCAAGTATCTAGCATATCAGGGAGTGGTCGGCGCCCCAATCCAAAACACACTAACCGAGAGATGATTCGCTGTGAACCGAGGGAAGGGTTACTGAGCTGCCCCGAGAGATTTCAGGTATTCTCGGAAGTAATCACTCCATTGGGGTGGCGGCGGAATGTCCCGACCGGCTTCCAGCCCGTGCACCGTGTCCCTAAGATTCTCATTGCGGCGGATTTCGGTGCCACTCGGTCTCAATCCGAGACTACGGAGGATCTCGTTCAAACGCTTTTTGGCATCTTTACCGCGGGGAGTATCGTCTTCCGCAGCCTTCTTCAATTCCTGCCAGCGTCTTACAAATTGGGCCATTTCTTCTTTCGTCCAGCCCAATTCTTTCAGAAGATTTTCATCGGGGTTTTGCCGGGCGATCTGATCCTCCAGATACCGCAGAACGAGGTCCGTCTGCCGTCGGGCAAATTCGAGATTCGGATCGTCAACGGGGGTTTCGGTACCAGGCCAGGCCCCTCCACCGCCCGCCCCACCGCCGGGAAGCCCACCGCCGCGGGAAGCATTCCCCGATTGGGCACTGTTGGGTGCCCGCTGACCGCCACCTATCTCAGAACTTTGAGCGGAACTTTGCGAACCGCCTTGAGCACCGCGGCTCGAATCACCACTCGTACCTGGTCCCCCCTGGGAACTTCCGCCCGATCCCGCTGCCTTGCTTCCCGCCGAGGCCGATGCCTCCGGTCCAGTTCCCGGGGAGGGATTTCCGCCTTGACCGTCAGCGGGAGACTGACTTCCCTCCGCGCCGCTCCCCTTCCCGGGCGTCTGTTGACCACCACCCTGACCGCCTAAACCAGCTTGCTCGCCGCTTTCGCCTTCCCGATTTCGTGCAGCATGTTGCTGGTTCGATTGTGGAGGGTTAGCGACTGTATTGGAAGCACCCTCTGTCTGTCGCGGTGCCGCATCGCCTTGCGGAGGTGCCATCCCGGAATTCGCCGGAGCCGACGCGGTACCCCCCTGCTGGTTGTTCGTCTCAGTCGGTTGCGGGTTGCTTTCAGCAGCAGGTGATTGCCCGGCCGGGACAGACGTCGAATCGCGATTGGGCTGAGCCGCCTGATCGTTTGACTGTGCCCCGGCCGAGCGTTCCGCCGATTGTTGCTGATTCCCAGATCGCTGTCCCGCTTCGGAAGTGGGCGGCGTGCTCTGGTCTCCCGAACCCGGCGGCTGCTCATTTGCGGTTGCCGTTTGCGATCCCTGATTCTGAGCTCCCGAAGCCGCCCCATCGGGCTTCGCCGCACCGCTGCGCTCCAGGTACTTCAGAATTCTTTCAATGGCATCTCCCGGATTTGATATCCCGTCGATCTTGTCCTGCCGCTGGCTGCCGTCCGAGCCCTTTCCTCCGGTAGACTGCTCGCTATTTCCCTCCCCGGCTCTCGCGCTTCCGCCCTGAGATGCCGTTGCCCCCGGTTGAGTTCCCTCCCCGGCACCTCGGTTGGGCAACCCCGGTTCCGCTCCCGGGTTGTTCTGACCCGTTCCAGAACCCCCGGACTGTTGTGATGCTTCTGACGCACCAGGCTTGCCAGAGCCGGTCTGCTCGGTGCCGTTTCCCCGCGACTGCGCTGCCCCAGCGGTCCCGGATTCCCCTTGCGGGTGTTCTTCCTTCGTCCCCGCCTCGGGAGAATCGGCTTTACCCGGATTGGTTCCCTCATTCACCGCCGATTGGCGCTCGCCAGTTTTCCCCTGCGTCTGATTTTGGCCGGCCCCGATGGTCTGTTCACCAGCATCTCCTTTTTGCATGCCGTTGCTTGTCCGTTCGCGGGAATCCGATCGCTGATCAGTCGGCTGCGGCGAACTTCCCGACTCTTGGGCGGAGGCACGTTCCGCCCGTTTCCCCGACGTGCCAGTCATGTCGCCCGACTGTCCCTGCCCGTCTTTCGTTCCTTGCGAGTCTTTGCCATTGCCGCCTTGCGAACCAGCTTGAGACTCACCGGATCCAGGATTGTCCGCCTTTCCGTTCTGTCCCTGAGCGGGAGGATTGGTGCCGATTTGCGGGTCCGACGCACCTGACTGCTGCCCCTGGGCTGGCTGCTCGGCATTTTTCTGATTTGCCTGCTGGCCGGATTGAGCGGAAGGCTGCGCACTCGAGGATTCACCCGACGAAGATGGCTGGTCTGCTGAGGACTGCGGGGTCGATCCCTCTGTTGCCTGTTGGGAAGACTGCATCTGACCCGGCTGGTTCGGCTGGTTTTGCTGATTCGGTTGATCAAAACTCTCCGGCTGGCGAGCTGAGTCCGGCGATCGAGATTGTTCTGGTGGCTGACCCGGTGGATTGGGTTTTGCGGGCGGCTGTTCTCCCAGAGGGCTCGGAGGTTGCGTCTGTCCCGAACCTTTATCCGGGGGCGATTGCCCCGGTTTTTCATTTCGCTCTGCCGTAGACTTCTGCTGGGATTCCGCCGATCGCGACTCGGCTCCCTGTTCGGCCGGTCCGATGTGGATTTCAAGTTCCGGCAGCCTGACAAGATTGGATGTCGGTTCCCGATTGTCCGCGACCTCGACCCGACACAGCGCGAGATCCCCTGCGGCCAACCCAAGCTTGCTCGGGACAAAGAGATACTCCCCAGAAAACTCCCCTCTGTAGGCATCTCCTTTGGCTCTGTCCAGCAGAATCTCCTGAGTGACTTTCTTCCCCAGCGATTCAATGGTGAGCACGATTTGCTGGAGCCCGAAGTCGGGATCCTCCGCCTTTATCCTCAGCGGAAGACTTCCGTTGACCGGCACGGTCACGCGGGTCTCGCGAGGCGACTCCCATCGGGCGGCAGGAGGCATGTCTGGAATGACTTCGATCGTGTACTTGACGGGGTCCACGCTCGGCCGACCATCCCGACTCTCCGCGCGGATCGAGTACACGGAATATTCCCGCAGAGAGCTTCCCACTTTGTTGAGCCTCAAGCGCATGGCCGCCCGGGCCTGCTTTTCCTCCACGACCATGCGAAGTGTTCCCCGTTGATCCCCCTCCATGGTGATCTCGGCACTCCGCAAGGGTTCAGGAGCCTCCGCGTGGATGGTCACCTCCGTTCCTTCGATCGCCTGGATGTCGCCCAGGTTTTCCACCACGCGCGGCTCGAGCTTGGTGTAAGCGGGAAATTGGTATTCAATCTTGTGGATTCTCACGCGAAGGGGTGTTACGACTGTGAGATGGTAGTCGGGAGTGACGGCATCCCCCGCCGTCACGCGATAGGTCGTATTCTGCTGGATGGATGGCGACAATTCGCATTCGTAGCGTCCCGGCTTATCCGCAACCGGCTGAAGGGGAATAACCTGATCGACCGCCTGGCCGTCGGCCGTGGAATACACAACGCGAGCTCCCTCCCCTTCCCGTAATCCCTGAATCAACGCCGAAACGACAACGCGGTCCCCCTGAAGGACCTCCGCGGTGCCCGGCTGGACCACTTCAATTTTCACCCGGCTCGGGGGAGAGATATGGCTCCAGGGAAGAACGGCGCGCGCGGCCGACACCAGGGGATTCTTGGGCGACAAGAGCACAAGCAGGGCAAAAATCGCTATCAACGCGATCAGGACATAACCTGTGCGGAGGATCGCCGATCGATCCACGACGACCTCTGGCGATACCTGCGACACCTGCTGCGCGGTGTTCCGCTCCAGACCGCGAAACACATTCAGCTTGAGCGGATCGCTCCGCAGAGCGTCTTTTTCCCCTCGTAACAGAAGAAAGCTGATCAGCGAATGTTTGAGAGTGGGAACCGCCTGTTCCACCTGGTAGGCGGCAAAGACGGGATGAATTCGGCGGACAAGATAAGGCCCCAGGGAGAGGATGATCCAACCAACAGTCGCCAGGACAAAAACGATCCACAGAAGCCATCGCACCGCGGTGGGCATTCCGTGGGGATAAATCCACTGATCCACCACGGCGGCCAGAAGGCCGTAAGCAATCATCCCCGCCACAAGCGCCAGCGATCGCCAGACAATCTCGACCGTTGCGATCTTGCGACGCGTCGTTTCAACCTGTCTGAGGATCAGGACCTCCTCATCCTCAGGCGGCAAATTCGCCTCCGGGGGAGGCGGTGGCAAAGGTCGGACGTCAGCAACCGCTCGGCTTATCACTGCAATGTTTCCTCATGTTCGAGCCACCCCTGGTCGCGTTCCTCCCGCCCGTCCCGCGACAGCGTTTTCTCGCCCCTTCACCCTGGACAAGCTGCGTTTGATGGGCAGATTCCACACAGAGTTTGTGAAAGCTCGAAGCGTCAATTTCCAACCGCCTTTTCTTAGCTTATTATAGCACCGCTGGGTTTACAGCGGCCAGTTGCGACCGCAGTCGAACGCGAATCTGAACAACAGTTTTAACGAGCACGACAAGCGTGCCCCTCCGACCGATTTCGCGGAGGGACCTGCTTGTCAGGTCCGGATTCGGTGGGACGTGCGTGCTGGGTTCGTCATTCAACGTTCGATTATCCATTGCCTTTCGGCGGGAACTGAAGTCCCGCGGCGAAAGCGGGGCTAAAGCCCCGCACTCCATGGAGTGCGGCGATTCATCGCCGCTTTTCGGTGAAGGCTTTAGCCTTCACCACCTTGCCGTCGGTCCATATGGCGCGACGATGACCGTTCGGGGTGGAACCCGACCCTCCAATCCACACAATGGAGGGACCTGCTCGTCCGGTCCGTTTTTTTGAGCGTTGATAATCCATATCCATCTCGTTCTGCGGGCACGACAGGCGTGCCCCTCCGAACGATTTCTCGGAGGGACCTGCCTGTCAGGTCCATTTTTCCACGACGGATGCTCCATCGCCTTTTCGTGGGCACGACAAGGGTTCAACGGTAGGGGCAATTCATGAATTGCCCCTACCCAATACGGAGGGACCCGCTTGTCGGGTCCGATCGATACCGATTGATGATCCATCCCGCTTCACCGGGCACGACAAGCGTGCCCCTCCGATTTTTCGGAAAACCCTTTGAAACCCTTCGCGGCGGGACTGCTTCGGAGGGACCCGCTTGTCACGTCCGGATTCGTTGGGACGTGTGCGTCGGGTCCGTTTCTATCGGCCAAGTGACCGAACAGGCTACGCGCAATCAAGGAAGAGACTTCGGAAGGCTAGGCAGGTTGTCCACCGGACAGCCTATCTTTCCCGCAATCTCGGCGGCCACGTCATCGACAGAGGGATCCGCCAGACGATAGTCAGAAGGCTGATGGAGGTAGGCGGGCTTGGTCAATGGGAGTGGACTGCGCCACGGAATCGCCCCGTACGCGGGATTCTGTTCATGATCCAACCGCCAGTAGCTCATCCACGATTCAAATGACACATAGAACACGTTAGAACCCGGTTCGCCGGGTGTGATGGACCAGAATCGGGTGAACGTTTCGTAAAAGTTATCCTGCCCGAACCACGAAAATGATCGCAGCGCCTTTTCCAGCGACATCCCGACCTGCTCGATGAAACTGGCATCCCGGGCAGCCACAAAGATGCTGGCCTGGCTTTCTACCCGAACCGGAAGCAGATGCCACTGAAAGGCGGTGACCCTCTGGCGACAGAGCCCCTGACGGCAGAAGGCTGTTACCCGTTGCAACGTGACTTTCCACTGCGCGCCAGCCTCAGGTGTGCGGTCCGTTCCCGCAATATCCAACAGCCTACCGTCAACGGCAATGAGTGACTCGGCGATGCGCAATTCTCCTCCCCGAACCCCCAGGCTGCGAAGGACACCGCCCTGGCCGCGCAAGACGGATTGCTTCACTTCGATCATGTTGCCGGCCGTTGACTGCTCCAGGTCAGAGGTCAGAGCCTTCACCAGAATTTCGCTTTGCGGATCATCCGTGGCCTCGAACACAACGGGGGCTGCTGAAAGGGCCACCATCGACGATCGGTTCTCGTCCAGGATAAGCGTCAAAACACAGTTCGTAAACGTGACACGAGAATTCCGAACCATCTGAAAACACGCAAATCCCCGTGCCGCATTTTGTCCCTTGACTTCGAATCGCAGCCCGACGTTCTCGAAGCCGATATCCGACGCGGCGAGCAATACAAAACTCTCTGAAGTCGCCCCATTGCGATCGTCCATGCGGAAAACAAGCTCCGGCCAGCGTCCCCGTTCACCGACAATTTTCAGCCGCCGGCCTCGCAGGTCCAGCGACCGCTCGAGCAGTGTTCCGTCGAAATCCAAACGGATCTCATCCCCGGGCAAAGCCGCGCGACAGGCCGCTTCTAAAGTCGGGAAACTGCCTTCCCGGCGGCCCATGGGATCAACCCACCTGATCCACGCGCTCGGCGTGGTGAACTTCTGGTCCGCTGGAATTTCGCGCTGGGCATTGACCGCGGCGGAAAACGGCAGCAGACCTCCTCGCGTCGGGCTTTCGTCGGACAGTTCTGCGGACCGATTTGTTTGCGGAACCAGCAGCGGCATATCAGGCGGAACGGCCCGGGGAATCGCCAGGCCGCTTTCCGATAGGGAAGACGCTCCGAGAAAATGACGAGGGTCGCCCCCCAACACGCCAGGTACGGGGCTAATGCTACCTGGGTTAAAATCGGGGGACGGCTTCGATAATCCCGATGCCGAACCTGGGCTTAGCGGATCCGTGAGGCTGGGTACCGATGCCCCCTCGCTTGCCGCACCAGACCTGGGGGTCGCCGAATCCGTACGGGATGACGGTTCTGATACCTCACGAGGAGTTGTGTGGATCGTGGGGTTTTGCGATCCCTGGCCTGGCGGACTCAACGTCGCGGAATCGCTACCCGGAGTTCGTTTGGACGTTTCTCCCGTCGACGATCCCGCATTAACCCTGAAGGCCGGCGTGGGAGGTGAGAATAATTCGAGCGGTGTACTCACCTCATCGCCCGTCAGATCTAATTCCTCGGCACCATGGGAAAACCACCAGTCAATGAAAAGCGTGGTGAGGAGCAGAGTCACCAGGGGCACCACCCATGGCAGATGCCGTCGCCAGCGAAGTTCCTTTCCGTTCCTGGCAGCCTTGCCGTTTCCAGCTCGAAACGGCTGTTCGCTCTCTCCGATCAATTCGCGAAGAGCCGCAGCCAGTTCCGCTGCCGACTGAAATCGCTGCCGCGGCGATTTGGCCATCATCCGCCGCAGAATCCGAGTGAGACTTTCGGGAACATCCTTGCGGATCTTGCGAATATCCACGGGGTCTTCTGTCTGATGCTGGAGGAGCTTCTGGAGCACCGTGCCGCCCGGAAACGGAGGCTGCCCAGTGAGCAGGAAGTAAAGAGTACACCCCAGAGAATAGATATCGCTACGGACATCTGCCAGCCGAGGGTCTCGCGCTTGTTCCGGCGCGATGTAATCAAATGTTCCCAAAGTTGTGCCACTGCTGGTTAAATCCTGCGCTCGCCCGCCGGGCTGATAAACCCGTGCCAGGCCCAGGTCAATTAATTTGGCCTGGCCCTCATGCGTCACGATGATATTGGACGGTTTGATATCCCGATGAATGACCCCGCGTTTGCTTGCATGATCGAGAGCCTCCGCCACCTGGAGGATGTAACGCACGGCATCCACCCAGGGGAGCGGTCCCTTTTCCTCCACCAGCTTCCGCAGGTTGGTGCCCTCGATGAACTCGAAGGCAATGTAGTGAACCCCATCCTGCTCGCCCGCCGCATAGACCTGCACGATGCCCGGATGGTTTAATCGGGCGGCAGATCGGGCTTCGTTTTGGAATCTCGCCAGGGTTTGAGCGTCCGCAGCCTGCTCCGGTGTAAGGACCTTCAGCGCCACGACCCGGGAAAGACGGACGTCGAACGCCCGAAATACCCGGCCCATCCCCCCGCCACCGATATATTCCAGGATCTCGTAGGGGCCAAGCGTCGCTCCCGGGCTGACCTTGGGCGTGAGGATTTCCACGCCGATTTCCGGCGATGAGACAGGCACCAGCGCCTCGGGCGGGGTGATCACCGTCGGCTGTTCTTCCAGCCGAACGGGCTTTGCCGCTGGCGGCTGTTGCGAAGGCGTGCCGGTTCTCTCGTTACCCTCGATCATCCCAGTAGTTTCTCACACCCCGGACAGCGGACGGGCTGGCAGTTCGTTGGAGTTACGTCTCAAGCGTTTTTTCGACCAGCCAAAGGCCCGTCGTCTGCCAAGTTATCGTCAGCGACCTGGAGAAGTTACCTCGGTTCGTCCCCTATTTGGACTAGAAAAGCCCGCTCACTTGGCGGGGAAAAGTCTCACCAGATGCGCGCGATCTCGCCGAGCACACTCACTGCCAATACCATGGCAGCGATACTGTCATTTTAACCGTCTAAGCGTGGGCCAGTCAAACGCATTCTCGGTTTGGCTCGGCAGTCCCTTGGCAGTTATCGGACGACTTGGGGGCCCCGGCAACAGATTACGGTCTGACCGGTGGTCGTCCGATGCTGTAATAGGTGAAGCCAAGATCCTTCATGCGATGAGGGTTATAAATATTTCGGCCGTCGAAAATGACGGGCCGTTTTAATCGGCGTTTCATCTCGTCGAAGTCGGGGTGGACGAACTGCTTCCATTCCGTCACGATGACCAGGGCATCGGCACCATCCAGTGCTTCGTCCCGATGCTGGCAGTATGTGAGTCGATTTCCATATCGTTTGCGGACGTTGTCCATCGCTTCCGGGTCGTACACCCGCAGTGCCGCGCCATGCTGGAGCAGGCCATCGATCAAGACCAAAGATGGCGCCTCCCGAATGTCGTCCGTTCCCGGCTTGAAGGAAAGGCCCCAGATGGCAATCGTCTTATCCGAGAGAGCGCCGCCAAAGTGCTCGCGGATCTTGCGCAGGAGAATCCCCTTTTGATGCTCGTTGACCTGGTGCGTAGCTTCCAGAATGCGCGGTGTCACATCGTGGGCACGGGTAACGGCCGCCAGGGCGCGAACGTCCTTGGGGAAGCAACTGCCTCCGTAACCAACACCCGGGAACAGAAATGCGAAACCGATCCGGCTGTCGTGCCCAATTCCCCGGCGAACATCGTTGATATCGGCCCCTGTCCGCTCGCAGATGGCTGCAATTTCGTTGATGAAACTGATCTTCGTGGCGAGCATCGCGTTGGCCGCGTACTTGGTCATCTCCGCGCTTTCTGGTGACATGAAAAGCAGCGGCTTATCCGTGCGCAGATAAGGTTGATACAGATCCCACAGGATTTCCAGGACTTCTTCCCGCCGTGCTCCCACTACCACACGGTCGGGCTTCATGAAATCTTCCACCGCGGCGCCCTCCTTGAGAAACTCGGGATTGGTGGCGACATCCACGGAGCGGCCGGTGAGCTCGCGGAGCCTGGCCGTGACCGCCGCATTCGTTCCGACCGGGGCCGTGCTCTTAATCACCACGATGGCGTCTTCGGCCAGATGGGGGGCCATCTCCTCGACGACAGCCCAAAGGGCCGACAAATCGACAGACCCGTCATCCCGCGGCGGTGTCCCCACGGCAATGAAGATCAGTTTTGCCCATCGGACGGCGCTGGGCAAATCTGTGGTGAAGCGCAGACGGCCAGCCGCGACATTTCGCTGGAGGAGTTCCTCCAGGCCAGGCTCGTAAATCGGACATCCGCCCGCTTGCAAAAGTCGAATCTTTTCAGCATCACAATCGACGCAGATAACATCATTGCCGGTTTCGGCGAAGCACGTGCCGGTCACAAGCCCGACGTAACCGGTGCCTATCATCGCGATTCTCACCGCTAGCCTCCTTTTGCTTTGCCTTCCTCATTAAAGCCTGATGGTCGGCTTGAACTGGAACGCTCCCAACGGAACGGTGCCGACGCACTCAGAACCCCACTAACGAGGGACGCTTTCGTCTCTTTGCTGGGTGCCTGCAAAAATCTAGCACATAAATGCTCTGGCCTCACAAACCACGTCAGAAGTGCCGCTTTGAGAGTTTTTCGCGCCCCCTTAATTGGGTTATTGACACACAACAATGGGGGGCTATAGTTCACATAGCCCGCCGAAGAGGTGCTCATAAGGGCTACGGGGGAAAAAGAGCCGTTTCCGCACCGTGGTAACAGCGGCGTAAAAATCGGCCATTGGCTCAACCGTTCGCAATGACCGCGAAACCATCCGTGCACTCTGACGTTTGCCGGGCCGTACTGCAAATAGCGAGTTGTTTTAAACCGGTATCCTATTCCGTTACTCAGCGCGAGTTCTAGATGTTGGTTATTATTGTCGTCATCGTTGCACTCCTGTGCCAGGCCGCGGCCGCCTGGGTTGCCCTGCGGATTGCCAGCCGGTTTCGACCGGGCTGGGGCTGGCTGCTCCTTGCTGTGGCCATGGTGCTGATGGTGGTTCGCAGTCTCAGCGTTTTGGCAGAAATCTCGCTAGGACTTCCCCAGGATTTCATTTCTGAATCGGTGGGGTTGCTGATTTCTTTGGCATCTCTTGCCGGCGTCTTGCTTATCGAGCCGGTTCTTCGAGGCGCCTATCGCTATCAAACGTTCATGGAGCTGGAAACGCACCGACTCAGCGGACTTCTGCAAGCTCTTCCCGGGGTGGTGTATCAATGTCGCAATGATCCGCAGTGGACCATGGAGTACATCAGCAATGGCTGCCGAGAGTTAACAGGTTATGCTCCGGAGGACCTCATTGGAAACCGACGGATTGCCTACGCGGAACTCATTGTTCCAGAGGACCGTGAAAAAGTGTGGCAGGAACTCCAGAAGGCGGTCAGGGAGCGCCGGCCTTATCGGCTGGTGTACCGGATACGCACGGCTTCCAACGACGTAAAATGGGTTTGGGAACAAGGATCCGCGGTGTATGACGAGGAGGGCGAGGTGGCTTTCCTCATCGGATACATCAGCGACGTGACAGCATGGCGACAGATCGAAGAGGAACTCGAGCACGCCCGGCAGGACTGGCATTCGGAAAAGGAAGCGTGGAGGCGAACAGAAAAACGGCTGCTCAATGAAGTCTGGGAACTCCAGGAGCGACAGAACGAAGCGATCGCCTACGAAATCCACGACGGATTCATTCAGCAGGCCACTGGGGCGCTCATGAGCCTAGAGACCTACCGCCACCTCCGAAACACGGCTCCCCAGGAAGCGGAAAGTTTTCTCGATCGGGCCATGCATCTCATCCGCAATGCGATTGCCGAAGCCCGGCGGCTGATTCGTGGACTCCGCCCGGACCTTCTCGAAGAAGGTGGACTAATCCCGGCTTTGGAAAGTTTCTTTCAGGAAATTCGCACCCGTCATCATGTGGAAATCGACTTCCACAACCAAACGCAGTTCGTACGGCTGGCGGCACCAGTGGAAACCCACATTTTCCGCATCGTGCAGGAAGCAGTGCTGAATGCCGTCCGGCACAGCGGAAGTCCCCGCGTGGGTGTGTCACTCCGGCAGGAGGATTCGACGCTGGAGATTGAGGTCCGTGACTGGGGGAGCGGATTTGACGTCGAACGGATCCCCGCGGGACACTACGGAATTCACTCCATCCGCGATCGCGCCAAACTTCTCGGCGGCTGGGCGGAAATTACCTCCCAGCGACAGCAGGGCACCACGGTGCGTGTGACGATCCCGCTGGACGTGATGCCCACAAATGGGATCGATCTCAATCCGTACACGGGCAATCCTCTCGTGCCCACCCCTTCTTCCAACGGTTGAACCGGCATACTGCCGGAGGTCCTTTTGCCTCATCCCCACTTTTCGTTTGGAGCTGTAAGAGACCAAAAGCTCAATGTGTTGTAGGGGCAATTCATGAATTGTCCCTACAGGGCGTCAAACACAAGTCACGCCGTTGGATTCCGGTTGGGGCGACCCATGAATCGCCGTTGTGACACGTCGCGCGTGTATCATCTCTCGGGTGTTTGCAGAAGTGGGCATGACGCAGGAGGTCGTTAGGTTGGTTCCCTGCACCATCCTGAGGTATAAAATCCCATCATTGCCATTCCCCGCCAGCGGAGAATCCGTGATTGCCGCGACCGGCAGCCCTGGGTCGGCGCCGTCACGAGAGGATTTTCAGGCCCGCAGTGCAGTGCGATTTCCTCTTCCAAGGAAACATTTTTCTTATTCGGGCCGACACATCGCGGCTCTGCCGCAACTTTTCAACTGTCCTCGGCCGGATTAGATTAAGGGGGGCCAGAAAGTCATCGCTGCGTGACGTTCGTTGACAGCACAAACCTCACACTCGGGTCATTCGGCTCGTTTCAATTGACCCATTTGGTTTGTCTTCTGGCAGAAGGAGGTGGCGTATGACGAAGACGGCGATCATCCAGGCCCAGCAGCGGTGGGAGTACATGTTTCTCACGCGTCGCTCGGAACTCGCCCTTCAGGACGAGCTCAATGCGGTCGGTCAGCAGGGTTGGGAGCTCGTGGCGGTGGAATACTACAAGGACGCCAAAGGAATCATGGGCTGGATTGCCTTTCTCAAGCGTCCCTGCGCGGGCCCCAAACCGACGGGATCAGGTGGCGAGGGGCACACCGAACACGTAAGCGGCACGGAGAGCCATCACGCCCCAGCGCTCTCTCCCGACGATGTATTCGACATCAAAGACGGTGGTTGACCACCCATGCCGATCATCGAGCCATTGCGTTAAACGTGCGACCGTCGGGAGAGGGGTCGTGTTTCACCGTTCCTTTCGATGACTCGCAGCTGTGGCAACGTCGGCGCTTGGTGGAGTTCCAAGCCGCGAGGTGGGTCGGCAATACTTATTGCCAGCGACACATTTGGGCCGTCATATGCGAAACGAATCAGAAACAAGTGATTCTCCCGACTGATCGATCGCGGTATATTAACGCTACCGGGAGAAGCAGACACGTTATCCGTTATTTTTGAAAAGGGAGGGCCAGTCATGTCGGATCGTTGCCATCGTCCCTACGCCGCGGAAGCACCCGACTTCTCATGCGTCAGTCGCCGTCACTTCATCGGCAGCTCCGCAGCGCTTGCGGGCCTTTTCACCGCGACCAAGTTTGGCCGCTCTGAAGAGGTTGTTTCGGATCAGCCCGTTCCTCTCAAACCCATTGGTCGGGGCAAGGGGATTTTCCCTGGCCGTGTGGTCTGGGCGCACGATCCCGGGGTGGTGGAGTGGAAAGGCCCTGACGACGGCCGGTGGTGGGAAGGAAATCACGTCAAGCAGGACCGCGTCAATCAGATGATGGATCACGCGGTGTGCCGTCTCACTGGAGCAAATGCCGTCAAAGAAGCCTGGGACAAACTTTTCTGCCACCTCAACACCACCCGCAACGGTGTCGCTCAGGGTTACCAGCCAGGTCAGAAAATCGCGATCAAGCCGAACTGGGTGGGGATGATCTTTCGAGAAAACGTCGTTGATCCGGAAACTTATCGTTTTATCAGACGCGAAAATTACATGAACACGTCACCGCAGATGATTCTCGCGCTCCTCCGACAGTTGGTGGATGAGGTGGGTGTCAAGCCTGCTGACATCACTATCTGCGACACGCTCGCTTATCTCGTCCACGAGTACTACGACATCCTTCATGCCCATTATAAAGACGTTCAATATGTGGACTATGCTGGGAAGTTTGGACGAATTAAAGTTGAAGCGTCGGATGTGCCCCTTTACTGGAGTGCCCGCCCCCGGGGAGTGGCCCAGGATGTCATCCCTAAGTGCTTTGCTGAAGCTGATTATCTCATCAATTTTGCGAACTTCAAAGCCCACAGCGGGGCGGGCGTCACACTGTGTGCCAAAAACCACTACGGGTCGCTGATCCGCTGGCCCGTGCAGGAGAATTACTACGACATGCATCCCCATTGCTTCTCGAATACGCCGCGGATCTATCGTCCGCTGGTGGATTTGATGGGGCACGCTCATCTAGGCGGTAAGACGGTGTTGTACCTGATTGACGGTCTCTTTTCCGGAGTTCATCCACGTGACCCCGTCCCGCAGAAAATGCATATTCCCCCAATGGAAGACCAATGGTCGTGCAGCTTGTTTGCATCTCAGGATCCGGTGGCCATCGATTCTGTGGCCTTCGACTTCCTCTATGCAGAAGGCACGCCGTTCCCACGCAAAGGAGGTGTGGACGACTATCTCCACGAGGCCGCCCTCGCCGATAAACCGCCCTCCGGAACGTTCTACGACCCCAATCACCCTGAACCTACGGAACGCCTGACCAGTTTGGGCGTTCACGAGCACTGGAATAACCCCCGAGAAAAGAAATACTCTCGCAATCTCGGTGCCGACGAGGGAATCGAGTTGGTAACCGTTACGTTGTGAAGCCCCGCGCGGTGGTTCGGTAGCTGTCGGATGCGGGCGAGCCCCATACGCGGGCATTGTTTACTCCGTCACGGCAATGATGCCTCGCTCCACAGCCTGGCAGATGTGGTCGATTTCCTCGAGGCTGATTGCCAGCGGTGGGAAAATGACGATCACGTCTCCCAGGGGTCGAAGAAAAACTCCCTCCTGCCGGGCATACTGGCAGACCTGCCACCCGCGGCGTTCCGTCCAGGGATAAGGCCGTTTGGTGGCCTTATCGTGAACCAACTCGATGCCGGCAATCAGCCCACACTGACGCACGTGGCCCACATGCGGTCGTTCGGCGATCCTTTGCAGATGGCTGGCCAGCCGCTCGATTTTGGGGGGGAGTTGTTCCAGAGTGCGTTCTTCCTGGAACACATCGAGATTTGCCAGTGCCACGGCCGCTCCCAGCGGATTTCCACCGTATGTATGACCGTGAAAGAATGTCCGCAGTGAAGTGTAGTCACCCAAAAAGGCGTTGTAGATCTCATCCGTGACCAGAGTAGCAGCGACGGGCAAATATCCGCCCGTGAGCCCTTTTCCCAAACAGAGCAAATCCGGCGTGACTCCTTCGTGTTGGCAGGCGAACATTCGGCCGGTTCGGCCGAATCCCACCGCCACCTCGTCGGCAATGAGCAACACCCCATATTTCCTGGTCAACTCCCGAACCCCCCGTAAATACCCCGGTGGATGAACGACCATACCCGCGGCGCATTGCACCAGGGGCTCCACGATCATTCCGACGATCCGTGCGTGTTCGCGGCGCAACACCTCTTCGAGCTGCGCAAGATAGTAGTCAGCCAGTTTCTCGGGCGAGACTCCCTCGGGGGTTCGATACGTGTCGGGGCAGGGCAGCCGAATTGTGGGAAACATAAGCGGCTGAAACACGGCATTGAACCGGTCCACTCCCCCCACACTCACCGCGCCCAGCGTGTCTCCGTGGTACGCCTCGCCAAGTGCCAGGAAGAGCGTCTTCTGCGGTTGAGGATCAGGAATCTGACGCCAGTACTGAAACGCCACCTTGAGAGCCACCTCCACCGCCCCCGCACCACTATCCGCAAAGAACACATGATTGAGTCCCGGCGGAGCAATCTCGGTTAGACGCTTCGCCAGACGAATGGTGGTCGGATTGGAACAGCCCAGGGACGTCACGTGCGCCACTTTGTCTAATTGCTCTCGAATCGCCTGGTCCAGCCGCGGATGACGATGCCCGTGCACATTGCACCAGAGGCTGGCCACTCCGTCGATATACTCTCGCCCATCAATATCGATGAGCCGACATCCCTGCGCACTCTCGATAATAAATGGTTCGTACTCCGCCATTTGAGTAAACGCATGCCAATAAATCGTGCGGTCCCACTGGCGGAGTAATTCTTTTTCTTTCTCGTCCATGGCTTTTTTCACCACGTCACCAAAACAGGCGTACCCACAGTAAGCTTCGTCTGCTCGGCTGCACTTCCGTTGACGACAGCAATTTCCAAATAGCCCTGTGAGCCAAACAGCGCAATCAGACTACCCGGCGGATGCTCACCGTATGTCCGGCTGAGCTCTGCCAATTGATAATCTCCCGCTTTAATCACCGGCCTTACTTGCTGGGGCCAGCAATCTTTCCCAATATTAGTGATTAAATTGCCAAAGCGATCGACAAACACGATCCGGCCTTGTATTTCACGATCGCCAACACGAGGCCGCCAATCATCGGAGAGTTCCACCCACTTTTGCGCGGACGGTCCAAGTTCCTCAAGCGGAATGCCGTGGGTCAACCATGCCAGCGCGGGTCCCATCAGGTCGCGACCATGGAACGTGCTGCTGACTTCAGCACGAAAATACGCGCGATTTTCTATCCAAACGGCCCTTCGAGGAGCGGATAACTGGTAGAGGAACGTCAGCAAACCGTTGTCGGGCGCCACGATATATCGGCCTTCCCAATCCACCGCCAAACAGCGTCGCTCGGTTCCCACGCCCGGATCAATCACCGCCAGATGAAAACTGCCTTCCGGAAAGTAAGGAACTGTGTGACGCAGAACCCATGCGCCGCTGACCACATCTTGAGGCGGGATTTCATGGGTAACGTCCACGATGGTGAGTCGCCGATTGATCGAAAGCAGGACTGCCTTCAACTGGGCGACGTAGATACTGTCCCGACCAAAATCCGTCGTGAGTGTCACAAGGGCTCCCATACCACCGTCCTGCACGGCACCGATCGAACAACCCGATGTCAACGTTTCGGCTGGAAGAGGTTTCTTGACCGACGGCACATTTACCGAAAGAACCAGCGCCATTCAGGACTGGCGCTGGATCAATTCGAGGCAGATTTCCTTCACCCGAGCGGGGTTGATATTCGGATTGCGTTTTTTCGCCTGACCGACGAGGCTGCCGATCGCCTTATCTTTTCCCGCTTTTACTTCCGCGACCACCCGGGGATTGGCGGCGACAAGTTCCTCACACAGCCGTCGCAGTTCGCCTTCGTCCACCTGCACAATTCCCAGTCGCTGGATGGCTTCCCCCGCCGAGCAACATTGTTCCACCATCTCCGCAAAGACCATTCGAGCCTTGGCGGTGTCCAACTCACCGCCGCGGACCTTTCGAAGAAGCTCCGCGAGGTTGTCCGCACTCACAGGAAACTGGGCAATTGTCCATTGACGCTCGTTGAGCGTGCGGAGCACATCCTGCTGCACCCAGTTCGCAGCCATTTTCCCATCCCCGCATCCTTGCGCCAAACGGCAGTAGTAGTCCACGAATGCCCGCCCCTGATTGACGATCACATCACTGTCGTAGGCTGTGATCTGGTAGGTTGTTTGCAATCGGCGTCGGATCTCCGCCGGCAATTCACCGAGGGTCGCACGAATGCGTTCCAATTCTTCCTCCGTGATCGTGACCGGCACCAGATCCGGCTCTGGAAAATATCGATAATCGCTGGACTCTTCCTTGGATCGCTGAGGTCGCGTAATTTGGGCGTCTTCATCCCAGCCACGGGTCTGCTTGGGCACATCTCCTAATTTGTGCCCAGTTTCCAGAAAGGCTTCGTACTGCCGCTGCGCTTCGTAGGTGAGGGCCCGCTCCACCGCCCGAAAGCTGTTCATGTTTTTTACTTCCACGATCGGCGTAGCAACGTACTGGCCGTCGTCGGTGGGAATGTGGAGATTGATGTTCGCATCCACCCGCAAACTTCCCTCTTGCATATTGCAGTCGGAAACTTCCAGATAGTTAAGGAGCAACTTCAGCTCCGTGAGAAACGTTTTCGCCTCCGTCGGTGAACGCAAATCAGGTTTGGTGACAATCTCCAAAAGAGGCGTACCCGCCCGATTCAAATCGATTCGGCTGTCCGCCCGACCGGCTTTCTCGTCATGCATGCTTTTGCCGGCGTCTTCTTCGAGATGGACGCGGATGATCCCGATCCGCCGTGTTCCCTCGCCGTCCTCAGCGGGAATATCCAGGTAACCGCCTCGGCAGATCGGCAGATCGTACTGACTGATCTGATAGCCCTTGGGCAAATCGGGATAGTAGTAATTCTTTCTGTCCCACTTACTAAACCGAGCAATCTCGCCATTGAGCGCAAGCCCCGTTTTCACGGCGAGTTCAAACGCCTTACGATTCATCACCGGCAGAACCCCTGGCATCCCGATACAGACAGGGCAGGTCTGTGTGTTCGGCGGGGCCCCGAACTTCGTGGAACATCCACAAAAAAGCTTGCTCTCCGTGAGCAACTGCACGTGGACTTCCAAGCCGATCACAATTTTGTAGGGTCTTTCGCCCATGCTCATCTGATCTTTGCCATTCAGTCCTGCTCAATCCCATCTGACCTCAACGTTGCACACCGGCTCATTCAAAGTCGCCGGACAACGATTTCAGGACAGGAGTCGATCGTTTTCGATCAATGGTGGACGACGCCGATGCCAGTCCGTCACCTGCTGAAACAAATACCCCATTTGCAGTAATCGCTCTTCAGAAAGCGGTGGTCCCTGCAGCTGCACTCCGATGGGCAGTCCTTCTGTGCTCAACCCCGCTGGGAAGGCCAGGGCTGGAATCCCGGCGAGGTTTGCACTTACCGTGAACAGGTCGAACAGGTACATCGCTAATGGATCGTTGATTTTTTCGCCAATTCGGAAAGCCGGGGCCGGTGTCACCGGTCCGAGGATCATATCCACCCTTTCAAACGCCTGGTCGTAATCCTGACGGATAAGCCTTCGGACCTTGAGTGCCTTGAGATAGTAGGCGTCATAATATCCGGCGCTCAGCGCGTATGTCCCGAGCATGATCCGCCGTTTGACCTCCGCTCCAAAGCCTTCCGCCCGGGTTTTCCGATACAGCCGAACCAGGGCCGTATCGAGATCATCCAGCGCAGCCAGATTGCCCTCTTGCTGCAACCGACGGCGTTCCTCGGCCAGTTCCGCCAGCATGGCCTTCTCGTCGGTCCGATATCCGTAATGCACGCCGTCATACCGAGCAAGATTACTGGAGGCCTCACTGCAAGCGATGATGTAGTAGGTAGCCACGGCATATCGGGCGTGGGGCAGCGCGACCTCTCGGATTTCCGCTCCCAGTGATCGAAACACGTTGAGCGTTTCTTCCATCGTCCGGACCACGTCAGGCGATACACCGTCGCTGAGCATTTCCGGAACATAGCCGATCTTGATGGCATCTGGCCGTTGAAAGACCAGTTCACGATAGGGCGGCACCGGCCTGTTAATTGACGTGGCATCCCGCGGGTCGTGACCGGCCAGGACCTCCAGCAGCAAAGCACAGTCTTCCACCGATTGAGCCAAGGGCCCGATCTGATCGAGACTGCTGGCAAATGCTACCAAACCGTACCGACTCACCCGGCCGTAGGTGGGTTTCAATCCCGTTACTCCGCAGAGGGCCGCTGGTTGTCGGATCGAACCGCCCGTGTCACTCCCCACCGACAGCGGCACCATTCGGGCGGCCACGCAGGCTGCCGCTCCCCCACTCGAGCCACCGGGTATCCGCTCCAGATCCCAGGGATTGCGGGTTTTCTGAAAGGCAGACGTTTCCGTCGATCCGCCCATCGCAAATTCGTCAAGGTTGGTCTTGCCAATGATGACTGCATCTGCCGCTTTGAGTCTTGCCACCACCGTGGCATCATAGGGAGGTACAAAATTTGCCAGCATCCGCGAGGCGCACGTGGTGGGCTCTCCCTCCATGCAGAGATTATCTTTGACCGCCACAGGAATTCCCGCCAGCAGGCCGAGTTTCTCCCCTCGGGCTCGCCGCCGATCGATCTCCCTGGCCTGGTCCAGCGCCTTCTCGCCCCGCACCGCAAGGAATGCCCCCACGTGTGGATCGTACTTTTCAATCTGGGCCAGCGCCGCCTGAACCAAATCTTCTGAAGTAACGTGCCCCACACGGAGAGCCACCAGGAGTTCACTGGCACACCTGTCAAACGGGAATCTGTCGAGACTCGTCATCGCCGATCGGAACAATTGCTCGAGACACGGATCCCTGAAAACTCATACGTCGCCCAAAACCGCCGGAACGAGGTAACATTCGTCATCTCGATGGGGGGCATTCGCCAGGGCTATTTCGCGATCCAGACTTTTCTCCACACGATCCTCACGAAACACGTTGGCGAATTCCACGGCATGGGCCAGCGGTTCTACACCTTCCGTATCGACCTCGTTTAACAAAGCCATGTATTCCAGCACCCGCCCCAGCTGTCCGGTCATCTCCTCGACCTCCTCGGGGGTGAGAATCAATCTCGCCAAAAGTGCCACTTTCTCAATTTCCTGGCGAGTCAGGCTCATAGTGCCCTCGCTGGATCGATCGTCACATTGAAGGAGTCCCCACCGTGGGGGTAAGATTCCCGCCAATTCTACTTTGGTCAGACTACCTCGCATGATGGCATCAGAACACTCCAGTATACCGCGAACCGCAGCCAACGGGTGACCTCCCCGGTACGGCACTGAGGCAACATCTCAGCATCCGATGTCACTTCGCCACTTGAATCTGGGCAAGTTCTGGCGATTGAGCCAAAGTTATTCACCTTTCCAGCTGTTCTTGACGATGCCACACTCTGGGCGACGCTCGCAGCATCTGTGAAGAGGACTCCGCGACACAAGAGCGCTGCTCTCTTGGACCTATTGCCCGAGTTTTGCGCACGGATCAGCCAATAATGCGGGCGGAACTGCGACCATGGTAACTCTGTCCTCAATCCCAGGACGTCGTTCAACAAGTAGCACGCCGTGGATTCGTCGCAGCTTTTCGCCGTGGGCCGTGTGCACCGTCGCCGCTCTGGCGAGTTTATTGGGCAGCCTGGCATCGGGTCCATGCTGGCCACAAGAGACGGCGGTTGCCGATTGGGATTCTTTCGAAGGCGCTGCTGCCCCATCTTCTTCAGCCCCGGAGAGTTTACCAGATCTTAGTAACCCCCCTTCCACGATCCAGAATCAGGACGACATTCATGACATCCTGAAGCTGGATGTGGAGCAACTCACGCAACTCGACGTGATTGCACCGTCTTTTCAAACGGAGGTGACGACCGTCACCCGGCAGGAAAGCAACGTGGGGCGTTCGCCCGCGGCAGTCTACGTCATCACATCCGAAATGATTCGCCGGTCGGGTGCGCGCACCCTTCCTGATATTCTCCGACTTGTTCCTGGCTTCCACGTGGCCCGCATGGACGCCAACAAATGGGCCATTTCATGCCGTGGCTTTACCGACCGCTTTGCCGACAAGCTCCTCGTTCAAATTGATGGTCGCACCGTTTACACCCCACTTTTCTCTGGGGTGTATTGGGATGTCCAGGATCTTCTTTTGGAAGATATTGAGCGGATCGAAGTGATTCGTGGTCCAGGCGCCAGTGTGTGGGGTGCCAACGCTGTCAACGGTGTCGTCAATATCATCACGAAAAACTCAAGCCACACGCAGGGCACGTTCTTCCAGGCGGGAGCGGGTACGGAAGAAAAGGGATTTGCCGAAGCTCGTTACGGCAGCAAGCTCAACGATCAAACTACATTCCGCGTTTATGGCAAATGGTTCGAAAGAGACGGTGGTTATCTCCCGCCAACTTCCCCATTTTCCCAGAACGAGCCGGACGACTGGCGGCAAGCCCGGACAGGATTCCGAATTGATCACACGCCCACGCAGGAGGATCTGCTCACGTTACAAGGTGACTATTACAACGGCTACTCTGGAGAGGGGGTCCGTCTCCCCGGCTCATTTCCGCCAGACTTTCGTGTCACGCTCCGCGACGATGTCCACGTCGAGGGCGGTAATATTCTGGGGCGGTGGTCCCGTCACGTGGATGAGGACTCCAATTGGACGATCCAGATGTATTACGACCGGACCGAGCGTCACAGCACCGGATACCTCTTTGCCGAAGACCGCGACATATTCGACCTCGACTTTCAACATAACTTTCGACTGGCAGACCGTCACGCTCTCACATGGGGATTTGGATACAGGTACACTGAAGATTTCGTGAATCCCCAGCCCTGGTATCTGGGATTCAATCCAACCAAGCGGGCCGATGATCTTTTCAGCTACTTCATCCAGGATGAAATGGAAGTCATCGAAGAGAGATTATTTTTCCTTGTCGGGTCAAAGTTTGAACATAACGATTATTCTGGTTTTGAATACCAGCCCACCGGGCGGGTTGTCTGGCAACCAAACCCTAGAACGGCTTTTTGGGGGCCATCTCTCGCGCGGTGCGAAGTCCCTCGCGCGCTGACTCTGATCTCGAGTTGGTCCTTCTCTACGACATTTTGCCCGGCCCGCTGCCGCAATTCGCCGTTGTTAAGGGAAATCCCCACTTCAAAAGCGAAAGCCTTCTCAGCTACGAAATTGGCCTGCGCCGGCAGCCGGTTAAAACGTTCTACTGGGACCTGTCCGTCTTTTATAACGATTACGACGACTTGCGCGGTTATCTGCCTTTAACACCGATGGCTGGGACCACCCCCGGCGGCTGGCCTGCCGTAATTGTTCCCGTCACCTGGACCAACGGGGTCAAGGCGCAAACGTATGGGTTCGAATGGTCGGGTTCCTGGGAACTCAGCGAGACCTGGTCGGTGCGCGGGGGCTATAGTTTTATCAGGCTGAATATTGAGCCAGCGCCAAATGTCATCCCGGCAGCGGAGGAAGGAGGAACGCCACGGAACATTTATTTTATTTGGCTGATGGGGCAGCCCTGGAAGAAATGGCAAACAGACGTGATCCTGCGTTATGTTGACAATGTCGATAGTCCCAACGTACCTCGCTACCTGGTAGGAGATATTCGCCTGGCACGACAGCTATCCAAATGTGCGGAAGTCTTCGTGGTGGGACGGAACCTGTTCGACGGCGCCCATCGGGAATGGTCCCGCCAGGATTCCCTTGCCATTGTCGGTACGGAAGTTCAAAGCGAGATATACGGCGGCTTCACGTTGCGCTATTGAGCAGGAACTGTTTGGTGACGACCTGATGTATCCGATCCGCGTGCGGCATTGTCAACCGCAAACAATCTTCCAACGGGGCGCGATATTCCTGCACGATCGCCCGTGGGTTGCGGTGTTTTTGCTTCTAACCGCATCAGGATCGCTTTTTTCTCAAGAAGTGATCAACCGTGAATATCTGATAAAGGCCGCATTTCTAGTAAATTTTGCTCGATACATCGAATGGCCCGATCTCGCCAACGATCCGAATGCCCCCCTCATCATCGGCCTTTATCAGCCTGATCCGATCAGTCCCTACCTCCGCCAGGCCATTCAGAGTGACGCCACTCCCCGCACGATACAGCTCCGGATAGTCAATCCCGATGATCCGGCTCCGCATTGTCATATTCTATACTTTCCTAGAGGCATACCACCGGAAAAGCAACGGAATATCTTACGGGCCATCCCCGTTAAAGGCATTCTCTTAGTCGGTGAAACCGAGGGATTTCTCGAATGGGGTGGTACGATCAATTTCGTCATCGTGGACAACAAGGTCCGTCTGGAGATCAATGCCTCACAGGCGCAGGTTCAGGGTCTGAAGATCAGTTCCAAACTCATTCAAATAGCCCGGCTCGTCAGATAACCCGTTTACCCTGTCGGCTTGCCTCGGGAATCACCAGCATTTTCGCGCGACTCGTCAAGTCATTCACGTATCATGGCCTTCCACTGCGGCGGAAAAATCTGCAGTGGTTTCTGGATCGGCCCCTTCGCACGAAGCTCCGGCTGATCTTCGCTGCCACGCTGGGAAGCGCGTTTGTGATTGTGAGTCTCGCTGTAATCGGGCTCCAGGTCCATCTGACGCTCCATCATGAGGCCTCGCAACTCCGCGCACTGGCCAGTGTGATTGCCGCAAACGCTCGGCCGCCGTGGAGTTCGAAGACCGGGAAACCGCGGCAGAACTTTTACAAAGCACCTTCTGTAAAAGGGATGTCATGCGCGCAGCCATTTACGACGGCAACGGTCGTTTATTCGTGGCCTCCCTTTCTCCCACTCTTACAACCAAGCTTCAACCCCTTCCCGGCAATCTGTCTGATCTAAAAACCCGAAGCAGTTCACCACTCAGCCAACTCACCATTCTTGTGCCCATTGTGCATCGCAACCGTCTCGCCGGCCACGTGGTTTTGGAAGCCTCTCTCCGCAGTGCGTGGCAGAATATCGCTCTCTACCTTTCCGTAATGGTCGGGGTGTTTGCCCTTGCAGGGGCATTCTCCGCCTGGGTCACGGTGTATTTCCAGCAAGCCCTCCTGATGCATGTCACACGGCTTCAAAAAACCATGGAAGAGATCACGCGGACCGGCGATTATTCCATGCGAGTCAACGTGAGTTCTCAGGATGAGCTGGGGCAATTGGCTCACCAGTTCAACATCATGCTGGGACACATCGAGCAAGCTGAGGCTGCACTCCGGGAAACCAACGAAAAACTGGAAGAACGGGTGCGGGAACGGACGGAGCAACTCCAACAGGCCTGTCATGCTGCCGAGGCTGCCAATCGTGCCAAAAGCATCTTCCTGGCCAACATGAGCCACGAGATCCGCACGCCCATGTCGGCCATCCTGGGATACCTCGATTTCCTCGCAGACGCGGATACCACCCCCGAACAGCGTGCCACTTATCTGGCCATTATCCGCCGGAATGGCGAACATCTCCTCAACCTGATCAACGATATTCTGGACCTGTCAAAAATCGAGTCGGGGAAGTTCTCCGTCGCGCGTCAGCCGTGCCATCCCGTCGAGATCGCGCATGACGTGGTCTCCCTCATGAAGGTCAAAGCGGCCGCCCAAAAGATCGACCTGGCAATGGAGCTGGCCGGCCCGATTCCCCAGCAAATTCACACTGATGCGATACGACTAAAACAGATTCTTGTCAATCTGATGAATAACGCGGTCAAGTTTACAGATCAGGGAAAAGTAACATTAAAACTTTATATGCGGGATGAAGAGAATAAACGTCAGATGTGCTTTGCCATTGTGGACACCGGGCCGGGAATTCCTGAATCCGATCGCGAACGGATTTTTGAAGCGTTTGTCCAGGGCGAAGAGTCCCTCGCCCGACGACACGGCGGAACAGGCCTGGGCCTGACCATCAGCCGAAAACTCGCTCATCTGTTAGGCGGCGATATTTCGGTTTCGAGTACGCTTGGTCAGGGAAGCACCTTTGTACTCACTGTCGATCCCGGTCCGCTCGAGGGAATTCCCATGATCACCACCTGGACGCCCCAGGCACAATCCGACACTCAAAGCCAGAATAAAGACTCAGTACCAGCGTTCCATGGTCACGTTCTTCTGGCGGAAGACGGACCGGATAATCAGCGTTTGCTCAGCTTTATTCTTCGCAAGGCAGGGTTTGAAGTAGCCGTCGCTGCCAATGGCGAAGAAGCCCTCCGCATGGTCGAGCTGGCGGAGCATCAGGGCACCCCGTTTGAATGTATCCTGATGGATATGCAAATGCCCATCGTTGATGGGTACACCGCGGTGCGTGAACTGCGCAGTCGGGGGTGTCGCATCCCGATCATCGCACTGACGGCTCACGCTATGGTCGGCGACCGGGAAGCGTGCCTGGCAGCGGGATGCGATGATTACCTGTCCAAGCCGGTGGACAAAAAAACACTGGTCGAGACTGTTGCCCGCTATGTCGCCGTCTACCGAGACACCCCCAGGCCAGAGGCAGCGTCTCTTTCGGAAACCCGCTAAATGATATCGCTTCCAACGGCTCCTGACTCATCCCCGCTTTTCCTCTGCCGACGGGGTCGCAAACAACCAGAAGGGTTCGCGTGGGAGCGGGATTCAGCTCGGAGGCACCAGCCTGTCACGTGCGCTTTCCAGCATTGAGTTATGTATTTCCTTAGGTCGGGCACGACAAGCGTGCCCCTCCGAATAAACGGACGGTAAGGACAATTTCTGAATTGCCCTTACAACACGTTTCGCCCGTGCCATCTCTCGCGTTTGCGCAAAAATGGGGACGGGTCAGCAACGGCTCCTCTTGAACTCTCTTTCGCCACTTTCCAAGATGGAAAATCTTCACACAGTGCCAAGTACCCCCACTTGAAGGCAGAGATCCCGTAACACGTGCTGTACTTTTAACCTATGGAAATCCCCGTCATCCAACCACCGCTGATCCTCAGCACGTGGCACTTTGGCCGAATAGCCAACCGTGCAGGTTGGGCGGTTCTCAGTGAGGGTGGGAACGCCCTGGACGCCGCGGAGGCCGGCTGTCGGGCCGTGGAAGAAGACCCCTCCGTGACGAGCGTCGGTTTTGGCGGTTATCCAGACGCCTCAGGAGAGGTGACCCTTGACGCCTTAATCATGGCCGGTCCTCACCGGTGTGGTGCCGTGGCGTGTCTCCGACATTATTTGCCTGCCATCTCTATCGCCAGGCGGGTGATGGAAAAAACGCCCCACGTCCTTCTTGTGGGACCAGGTGCCGAGGCCTTCGCTGCTGCGGAGGGATTTCCCCAACGTCCGCTCCTTACTCAAGAGGCACGCGAAGCCTGGGAACGCTGGAGGCAGGAACACGGATCAAGCTCTAATGAAAAACTCTTGCGCGACAGCTCGCCCGGCGAAGAGACGCACGACACCATCGGGGTCCTCGCTCTCGATACCGCGGGTCACATTGCGGGTGGTTGCTCGACCAGCGGCCTGCCTTTCAAGTTGCCGGGACGAGTGGGCGACTCACCGCTTGTCGGTCATGGCCTGTACGTGGATCCCGAGGTGGGTGGCGCCGTGGGCACAGGGCACGGCGAACTTATCATGCGTGTCTGTGGCACATTCCTGATCGTGGAGGAAATGCGAAGAGGTGCAAGTCCCGCCGAGGCAATCAAAGCAGCCCTGGAACGAATCCACCGCCAGTGTCGGCCCGATCCTCGGCAGCAAGCGGCGTTCATCGCGCTTCGTTGCGACGGCGAGTGGAGTGCTGGCTGTCTGCGGAAGGGCTTTCAGGTGGCCGTGCGTTCAGCCACAGTCGAAACGCTTACGGAACCCCACTTGGTGCTGATGCAGGGCGACTGAAACGTTCTCACTCTGGCATCCTGGCAGGTAGGGGAAGCTCCCCATAAACCGCCGCCACGCCCGCCGCCATACTTTCCAACGAGAATCGGTCTCGCTGGCGCTCGTAGGCCGCACGGCGCATGCTCTCCCAATCCACAGCACCGTCCAGGAAACGTGCAATTGCACTCGCAAGGGCCGAAGAAGAACCCGGGCGAACGAGCAAACCTTCACAACCATCGCGAATAATCTCGGGTACTCCCTCCACTGCAGACGCCACGACGGGAAGGCCCGCAGCCATGGCCTCAAGCAGGACCATGGGCATTCCCTCACCGAAAAGGCTGGGCAGGACGAACAAGTCCATGGCCAGCAGCATCTCCTGAGTATTCTCGACGAAACCGGTCCACGTCACAATTTCGTCAAGTCCCAGGCGGTGTGTCATCTCTTTGAGGTGCCGTTCGTACTGCTCGCTTTCAAATGGCCCTACTGCAAGCACCCGAAGCCGATAACCCCTCGAACTGAGGACTTGTATCGCTTCGAGGAGAATCTCGACACCTTTTCTGGGACGGAAAAGTGCCATGGTCCCCAACACCCAAGACCCTTCAGGAGGCTTTCTCACCGTGAGAGATTCCCACGCTGCAACGCCGTTGGGGACTGTAACCACACGCCGCGCCGGGATCCCGAGGCGAACCCAGTACCTGCGGAGACTTTCTGACACTGCAATAATCCGGTCAGCCTGTCGCGCGGCCCACCAATCAACCAGCCCAACGACGATGTTTTTGAGATACCGCTTACTATCCCACAGCGTCGGGCTGTGCGCGTGGTACACCCAGGGAAGTCCTGTCCGCCGATGCACTCCCGCGCAAAGCACGGCCGTCCGTGGCGTATGGGCATGCAAGAGCGCGATGTTCTCTTGCGCACACACCCTGATCAGCCGATCGATCGACTTTCGCCACCCCAGTTCCGGCATCGAAATGCGGTATAAGGGCACGTTTTTCGCGCGGCGAGTCTCCGCAAACCTCCCCTCCTTGACACAGGCAAAGACCACCCCGTACCCAAATTGGGCCAACCCCAGCGCCAGATTATCCTGAACGCGTTCCGCGCCGGAATAGTATTCGCCATTAACGACGTGAAGGACTTTCAATGCTTTTTGTTTCTTCGCTTCATCACCACCAGGTGACGGCACTATCGCTGCCCCGTAACCTTCGTCAAGGCACGGCCGGTTGAGCCCATCTATGGCTGATATTTCAGATATAGTTTCCATGAGCTGATCCCTATGCACTCAAACGATCCTGCGTTAAACGCACATCAGCAATTAGTAGGCATTTTCCCCTTTGAGCACGACAAATATCGTTTGGAATAGAATTTTAATGTCCATCCACAGCGACCACTCGCGAATATATTGCAAATCCCATTCCACTCTTTTTTGCATTTTCTCAACAGTTTCAGTTTCGCCCCGACATCCATGGACCTGGGCCAGCCCCGTCAGGCCGGGCTTCACCTTGTGTCGGAGCATATATCCCTGGATAATGCGCCGATATTCTTCGTTATGGGCAGTCGCGTGGGGACGTGGGCCGACCAGAGACATCTCCCCCCGCAACACATTAAACAGTTGCGGTAACTCATCCAGCGATGTTCGCCGCAGAATCGCGCCGATTTTCGTCACTCGCGGGTCGTTTTTCTTCGCCTGCTGCACCTGATCCCCATCCTCGGTCACTGTCATCGTGCGAAACTTCCACACACGGATCTCCCGTCCATCCAGGCCATATCGGCGTTGCCGAAAGAATACCGGTCCCGGAGATGTCGCTTTGATGAGTATCGCAATCACTACCATCAGGGGCGCAAAAAGGATCAGGAGAGCCGATGCCAGCACGACGTCCATGGCCCGTTTTACAAAACCATCAATCCCATAAAATGGATTTTCATAGACGCTGACAACCGGCAGGCCCCCGATATTCGTCCACCGCGAATGAAGCAATTGAAAAACAAAGAAATCCGGGACGATATACACGGAGGCCGTGGTGTCCGCCAGTTGCGACAATATGCCGCGAATACGCTCCTCGGCCCGCATGGGGAAAGTGATGTAAATCATATCCACCCGATGTTGCCGGGCATGTTCAACCAACTCTTGAATATTGCCTAATTTATGTCCCATCTCGGGAGGAATTGCACCCGTGCGTTCTTCAGGCCGATCGTCATAGAACCCCAGGAGCTGGAGTCCCAAATCGGGCGCATTTTCCAGTGCTTCAACGAGCCGGAACGCAAGTTCGTTGATTCCCACCACCGCATAATACCGCGTGTTGTATCCCTTTGCCCGAAGAACGCTGAGCACCCCGCGAACCAACCCACGGTTGACCACGACAACGGCTGCCGTCAGAAAAGCCCACAGGGCGACAGTGTCCCGGGAAAGATTCCACCAGTCACCTAGAACGAACCCCAGCGTCAGAAAGCCAGGCAGCGTGAACAACCAGGTTGATACCGCACACCACAATTCGCGCTCCAGCGAGATGCCGCGCCAATTGCGATAAAGCCCCGTGATCTCCGCCACAAAGTGGAAGACCAGGACGGTCAGCACGGCAGCGAGAAAATCCGACTGTCCAAAATCACGCTGTAAGGCAACCGCACCCCACAATCCAGCAACAATTGCAATTCCATCCAGAAGGCGATAGAACAATTCGCGAACGGACCAATATTGATGGATGCGCCGTGCTGTAGTCATGGTTGGGCAATCCTCGCAGGGTCGGACGTTCGAAGACCGATCTGCAACACGTGCAAATCCGTGTGACGGTTAAAAAAGGCGAGATTCTTTGCTACCCTGCAGAATAATAGAACAAGCTTTGGCAATTTTAAAGAAAGACGCTGTTGTTACTCATTTCTCCGGTCACAATTTCCGCGGACCACTGACCTTTGCTCATTTTTACGGAATATTCTGACAAATCGGCAAGCCCCTTTTCTTTGTTAATTCGCGGCTAATTCATTTATTTGATAATTGAGGATACGTTGACTGCTGTTTGCTCAAGTTGTAGCGATACAGCAGCGCCCTCGCGGAGTTTTTTTATCCGCCATAATGCCCTCAGAAGCTCTCAAGATGTTAGGTTTTTGTAGTGCAGGTCGGCGTTTAGACGAGAGAACGTGCCGGGCAGCGTGCCCGCCGAGTGTCCATCAATTTGCTTACCAAGGCGCTTTGTCAGTTATTCCCGGATGAAAAATCGGCGCAGCAACCGAATGATGGGTCAAACAACCCAGCTGCAGGTGTGAACACATTCCCGGTGTAAATAACTGCAGGAGTACGGGCATCAGGTTAAATGGAGCCGAGGCGACTCCGGTATTCGCCAAGAATGGGGTCCAGCAGAGCTCCACTCTGTCCGCCGTCAGAGTGCATTCTGCAAGGTCAAAGTCCTGCTTTTTGAGGTGAAGAGCATGGCCGAGATTCCCTGGGAAACCGATAGCAGGCAGCCTTCCGCCAGGTTCAAGATTTTTGTTGCAAGCGGGCCAAGCGGGGAACTTTCGTGCCTCGCCAAGGGGTTGGAAGACGAATTTGAGGTCGTGGTTCAATCAATCCAGGAAGTAAAACTTAACACGATCGTCCAATCCAATTCGGATGTTGTTCTATTGCCCGCCGCCGAAAAATCTCTTGCGTTGTCTCGGCAAATCAAAACTGGTCCAATCGGCCCATGCACTTTGGTCATTATCGTTGGTGAACTCGATACGCTTCCATCACCCGAGCATTTGTGGGAATCCGAGGCGGACGACTTCATAACGCTGCCGGTAACCTGTGAGTGCCTACGCCTGAAGCTCAGAGCCCAGTTGCGATCACAAGAGCGACTGCGTGCCGCCGTGGAACGTGTCTGGACCCTGAACGCGGAAATTCAGCGTATCAACCGGGAACTGGAAATACTCGCAGAAACGCGTTTCCAGGAGATCATTGAAGTCCGCGACCTTACCATTTTCGCTCTGGCCAAACTTGCTGAGTCCCGCGATCCTGAGACCGGCGAACATTTGGAACGGATGCGTTGGTATTCTCGCATCATCGCCGAAGAATTGTCCGCCGGTTTTACGGTTAAAGAAGACATCCCCTCCCGATTCGCCGAGGAAATCTTCCGTTGCGCTCCACTGCACGACATCGGAAAGGTGGGCATCCCCGATTCCATCCTTCTCAAGCCGGGACGCCTCACACCTCAGGAATTTGAGGTGATGAAGCAGCACACGGTCATCGGGTACCAGGCCCTGCGGGAAGCGCTCCAGAAGAACCCGGCAGGATCGTTCCTTGCCAGGGCGGCAGAAATCGCTCGGTCCCACCACGAACGGTTCGACGGAACCGGTTATCCCGACGGATTGGCGGGAAAGTCGATTCCCCTCGCCGCCCGCGTGGTCACGGTCGCCGATGTCTTTGATGCGTTGACGTCTCCCCGGATTTACAAAAAAGCTATTGATCCCGACGTGGCAAAGAGCATCATCTTGCGGGAAGCGGGAACCCAATTCGATCCTGATGTCGTGGCGGCCTTCGAACGTCGCTGGAAAGACATCTCCGCGGTGGGCGAACCTTACTGGCAACAAATTCCCGCGGAAAAGCTGCAGCAATCTTTCGCCGAGTTTAGAGGTTTTAATGCCCCGTCGATCACAACGGACACAGCTCCTATGGCCCAGCAAGCTGTTCCGTTCTGACTGGCGGCTTAACGATCGTAAATCTAATAATTGGCAATGGCCGCGGTCTTCAGCCGGCACCTCTGCCTGACCTGCTCAATGGACTGATTCGCAGGCGGAAACGCCGTGTATGGAAAATGAGCGACGAGCTCGATGTCCAACCAAGCGCGGCTCCACGCGGCTGATGATTTTGGCCCGAGGCTATTTCCACAAATTCATCCGGCTCTACCGTCATTCTTGCGCTGGTGCCGGGGGAACAACCTCCGGTTGATTGGTTTTCTGACATTCTTCACACGGGGGTTGTTCAAGGGCCCTGGGACGAGCGACTGGATGATGGACGGGTGGCCCGATCCACTGCCCGTATTCATCGCACGCCTCACACCCCGCTCGTTCCCCGCCCCAATCGCCCCAATAACGTGGGCCACACCCGTCACAGGGATATCCCCATCCAATGCCCAACAGGTGGAACAATCCCGCGAGTGGCCCAGAATGATAGACGCTCGGCTCTTCCTCCGGATAAACCGCTCCTGGTCGGGCCATCCCAACCAAAGGACCACTGCGGTGGTAGCATGTGGCACAACATCCGGCAGAAAAAACCAAGCCGATTGCGCAGACCACAAAGCCACTCACAGTTGCAATTTTGATATTTTTCGGAGTCATTTTTTCTTTCCCAAATTGAGCCTTTTCCCTGGTAGCGGGCGAGCCAAGCAAGCACCCTGGGCCGTAACCGTCCGTTTTGTATTAATCGGCCAACTTATCCGGCAAACTCCGAAAAATCGTTAAACTTTTTCCAGACAACACGCACACGTTGTGCATGCCAAGAATGGGGGCTATATTGGCACTCACAACTCAAAAGGTCCGCTGTCCAAGGCGGATCGGCTCCCGTCGAGAGATTCGCGAAACTTCCGTCGAAAAAGGAGCCGTTGTTTCAAGCCACTTTAGGGGGCCTCACGATGAATCGGCGAATTTGGCTTGTCTTGTCAGTTGTGGCGATCAGTGTACTTCGGTCTTCGCAGGCTTTCGGCGAAACCAGTCTGACTGCTTCCACGCTGGCCGAGGGAAGGCACTCACCGGTCCGAGCGATCAAGCATTCTGACGTCGTTTTTATGTACGACAATCCAGACATGTACGAGCCCTACGGATGTACCGCCCTGGGCTGGGCAGGCAGTCAATCTCCCGATCGCATCCGGCTGGCTCACCAGCGTGGGGTGCGTCTCTTCGCGGTAAGCATCGGGTTCCGAACGGAATTTGCCCGGATGATTGACTTCACTCCCCAGTTCATGGAAGCCACCTGCCGAAATTTCGCAGGAGAGCCATTCATCGTCCCCTGGCTGTGGGATCACAAACATAAAGAACAGCCCGCGTGGTGGTTCTGCACTAACAGTCCCCTTTATCGGGAATACCTCTATTCCCGACTGCGGCAAGTGATTGCTTCCGGGGCAGATGCGCTTCATATCGATGATTACACAGGCACAGCCGGTGCCGTCACCTGGTTGGACGCGTGTTTTTGCCCCAGTTGCATGTCGGGCTTTCGTGAGTATCTCAAGCGCAAGCTCTCGCAAGAGCGGTTAGAGGAACTCAAGCTGGGCGACCTCAGCAAATTCGACTACCACCAGTATTTGATCGAGCAGGGCATTACCCCGGAGAAGTACCACACACAACGGGCCCAACTCCCGCTGGCTACCGAATTTCTGGATTTTCAGGTCAAATCCGCCACGCAGTTTGTGGCGGAATTCCGCGAGAAGGCTAACGAATGGAAAGGCTCCCATATGCCCCTTGCCGTCAATTCCAGCCTGGTGGGTCCCATAAACCTTGCAATTACCCCCTACGTGGACTACTTCTGCTGTGAAGTGGACCACCAGGCGGGGAAGCGTCAGGTGCCGCTTCATCCGATCTACGTGTACAAACTTGCCGATGGCCTCGACCGACCCGTTACGTCCACGGCCAGCGGCGGTGACTGGGCCGATGTGGCCGCCAACAACCTTCACGGGTTGGTCAGCACGTGGATCGCCCTTTCGTATGCCTTCGGCCACAACTTTATGGCGCCCCACCGCCAGTGGTGTTACACCCGGGAAAAAGGGACCCACTGGTATTCTGGACCGGTGGAAGAATATGCCCCCCTCTATCGGTTTGCCCGTTCCAATGCCGAAATTCTTGACGACTTTGAGTCCATCGCCAAAGTCGCCGTTGTTTACGACAGCCACTCCCAGCGACAAGGGAAGGGGCAGATTGAGCCGATCTGTACGGCTCTCGCCGAACTCAATGTGCCTTTTACGATCGTCGTTCAGGGCGACGACTGGTTGCCGGGCTACAACCTCCGTGAATTCGACTTGGCCCAGTATGCAGCGATTGTCATTCCTCAGAATCTGGCCCCGTCGGCAGACCTGGAGCAGGTTCTGTCAAGCCCTTCTGTTCAGAAAAAGCTCGTGCGGTGGAAATCGCCCCAGGACGCGGTGGCGCTGGCCGATCGCTGGATCCGCCTAAGCCCCGAGAAACAGCTCTTTGTCACTGTTCGCCGCCATTTGCGGGAGAAGCGGCTTGCGGTTCATCTGGTCAACCGCCAGTACGACCCTGCCCGCGATGCGGTGACACCAGTCCAGAACGTCGTCATCACCCTCGACAGAGCTATTCTGCCGGGCCCGCCGGCGAACTCTCAGTTGGGAACGGTCCGCAGCTTCTCCGAGCAGTCCGGTAGCGTTGAGGTTCGTGCGAATGCCGAGCATGTGGAATTGAACGTACCGGCGGTGGATCTGTGGACGATTGTGGAGCTCCGCTGGCCATGAGTGCCTTGCGGACGCAAGCCTTCGGCACAGCCCTCCACCGATTCCGCCGCCTGGTCCCCGTTACAGCCCTCTACCCAGGTAATTCACGGGTGGTCTTCGCGGAGAAATGCGGCAAACGTATAATATTAAATGGCGAGTCGGGAAGCGCTCGCCCCGACGTTCGGAGGGTATGCGAATTGGTGAGCAGCCACACTGGAGATGTGGTGCCCCGAAAGGGGTTGCGGGTTCGAGTCCCGTGCCCTCCGCTTGGCAGGTGCCCGGTCTGAAGGCAACTGCTCCGTCTGGACAGCGGCCTATTTAAGCGGTGTCGTGTTTAGTGCGGGGCATGTAACACTTACCGCGATGCTTTTGTTGCCATGCCGTGTGGTGAATCATGTCAGAAGAAAAGAAACAGCCCCAAGAGAACGACCGCAAGGGGCAAGAACAGGGCTTCGAGGGTATCCCCCGAGAGCGCATGCTCGAGTTAGTCCGCCATGTGGCTGAGATCCAGCGATACCAAAAAGCACACGGGCTGGAGGATAAAGGCGACCCGCCGGAAGAAAAGAAGAGATAAGACGGGGGTCGTATGGCTTGGCTTGTCACGGCTTGGCACGCTGTAACTGCAACTCGATGCGATTGACCAGTTCCGGCTGGGCTTTCTCCAGCCACTTCGCGTGGAGCTTCATGTTGACGGCATCTAGGAACAGTGCCTCTTCTCGTTTCTCCTCCGGCAAAAGATTGTGCTCATGCAGCCAATTTGCCACTTCACACCAATACCAAAGCAAACCACCGCAATTGCCGAAATCACATGCTGGAGGTGGAAAGCCTCCCGGCCCCCGCTGGCCCTTGATGTACTGACTCACAATTTGCCGGCTGCGTCCTATCCGACGGGCAATTTCTGCTTGAGTCACCAGATCACAGTGATCGACACGCAGGGGTTTCAGGCCCATCGATCGCAACTGCCCGAGCGCACTCAAAACGGCACTTTCCAGAGAATCGCTCTTCCGGCAAAACGTCAGCACAGGCCAGCCATTCCGAACTGCCAGAGTGGCGTCATCGCAACCGGCCGTGTAAAGGCGCTCGGCCAGTGTATCTAAATCTTCGTCAGCTAACGGCTCCAATAGAACGGAAAATTCAAACTGCGGGTCTTTTCGCCGCCTCAATCCCTTTTTTGGTGCGGACATAAATCTACCTCCCGACAAATCTGGCGCGCGTGATTCTCCGGAACCCGTGGAGTACTCCAAATCCAGATCCGACAACCGGATCGTCCCTCATGGGGACATAACAGGACACCCCAAGCGTGGCCTGATCGCTTCTCACAGCGCCAGCCACAGGATTCCGCGTACTGGATGGCCTTTTCGATATGTTTATTGGGGTGGTGGGGCCTCATCACCCAAGTAATCCTATGTCCGGAGTTGACACGTGTCAACAGCACCTTTGCTTTTTCCCTGGCCAGGACCACTTTGAGGTCACATCATGGGCGGCCGCAACCAATCATTCATCGTGCCCCAGCCGTGGGCATCAGGTCGATTCGCCAATTTAGGCCCAAGATTCACCACACTGGAGATGTGGTGCCCCGAAAGGGGTTGCGGGTTCGAGTCCCGTGCCCTCCGCTAAGTTATGTTGTAGCAATAAGTTACGACTCGCACGGGGTTGCATAACATCGCAATTGAATAGGGCTTGCGATTCACTTTTCACTATCTTGCCACCCTGTGTGCGGGTTTCACTATCTTGTCACACGGTACGGCAACCTGCTGTGCCGCATTTTCTGCCACCCTTTAAATAGCCGCCTACTCTTTGGTTGCACATTTCGCCACCTTTAAGGTGGAAGTTCGCCGATGCGAAAGGAAGTGGCACGTCCGGACGGCTGTGTTTACGGGGCCCAGCGGTGGATTCCGCCTCTCACCCAGCGGCTCGGCCACGCTCTCTCCGGCACCGAGGAAAATGTTGACAACGTCAGTAACGAAACGGTACAGTGGACGCTGACGGATCACGTAAACGCGTTAACGGCACACTGGACGGACCAACTGAATACCGTTCGGGACATTTCCGCTAGGCACAATCCGGGATATTGTCAGCTTCGGCCCACAAACGCTTGGCAGCGTGGACCCAAGGCTGGACAACCCCGATTCGGCGGAGGCAAGGGGGCGACCACCGTGGTCAACCACCTCATCTACGATGCCTTCGGCCAGGTAACGTCGGAGACCAACGCGGCGACAGGGAATGTTTTCTTCTTTAAGAACTGATCATTATTTGTCAGTAGCAGTCGATTATTAGTCACGGGTAGACCGATCGATAGTGACACCCAACTGCAAAACAACCTCAACCGCTGGTACGATGCCCGCGTCGGCCGCTGGCTGAGCGAAGACCCGATCGGCTTCGCCGGAGGTGACGGGGATTTGTATCGGTATGTGTTCCAAACCGTGACGACCCTCGTGGATCCCGCTGGCTTAGCGTGTCAGCGTATCCAGCGAAAGTACAACATTCAGTTGAAGAATTGGCGTGGTGTGCTGCTATTACTTGGAGCCATTGGCTTGTACGACTCTATGCGGCTAAAGGCCGAGGCAGATCTCGTCGCCCAAATCTGTGACATTAGCTGTCCCAATCGCAACGTTGGCAAGGAAGTGACCATTTGTGCTAGCACCCCTTCCCAGTTGAACAGTTTCGCGCATTTTAATACTACAGCGCAGAATTACCCAGACGCCACAATGCACTCACCGCTTGTTGTGCTGACGTGAGTGCTATGGACACAAGTTGCTGGGCCGCTCTCACAATCCTGCGTTGTGGTATTAGGTGATGTTGTCATCATAAGTTACGACATGTACCGAGTTGCACAACGGTGCAATGGGACAGGCCTTGTGATTCGATCTTCTCTATATTGCAATCTGTGGTGGCGATTTTCTGACGCGCTTTTTGTGCTGACCGACCGGCGGTTTCTGGGCCTGCGCCATTGTCCTCTTGGGGGCGGCTGGGATTTCAACGGCGTGCCGGGTCGTTGATCGGGTCGGTGGGGCCATGCAGTGCTCGAGTGCTACTGACAGGCCAGTTCCCCAGCGACTTGGTGACGATTGCCAAAAAAGCCTCGTCAAGATGGCATGCGCGGCTTGTCGTTAGGCGATTCCAGAAAAATGATTAGATTCGCCGTTGGCGCTGTAGCCGGCTCGCCTTGACTGGCTGGGCTTTTTCAAATCGCCGAGTTAAACGAGCGGCGAGGGGAAACGACCACGCTCGGACGCAGAGGAAAGATTAAAAACAAGCTGCAAGACGCAGAAGGATTTGCCCGCCAATTCGACTCGGCTGTGCTGACTGCAAGCGCTCCCCGTGCGACTCTGCCCCCAATAGTCAGCTACCCGGCCAGGATTCGAACCTGGAATTAGGGAGCCAAAGTCCCTTGTGTTACCGTTACACCACCGGGTAGTGCCTAGTTTCGACGAATCAAAATCGATGGGTCTCTCGCGTCGTCCGTGCGTCTATGGACATTCTCTCCCCTATTGAGCGAGTCTAATTCATTTTTAGCGTTCACTTGGGCAGGAGGCAAGCCGAGGCTCCGTCCGACTTATCCCGTGTTTGTCCGGCCGCCGAAAGGGGCGCACCGTTCGACAAGGCCTTGGACGCAAGTGAGGTTCAACGCGTGGGACCTGCGCGTCATCTCCGCATTTCACTGTGGGATAATCCCTTTTACCGGTCAGGATCAGTTTGCTCGGGGCAGTTCGTGAATTGTCTCTACAACTTCAGAAGGTTTGCATCGGCCGGGAGGAGAGGGCTCGCGAGCTCAGTACCGCCCTGGCATGCCGTAATGCGGTGCACCAAAGCCGGGTGTTTGAGACTCCGTAGTAGGTCGGGTCGCGATAGGGGGATAGGGCTGAGTTGTCGGTCCCACCACGCGACTAGGGAGGTTATTCATCACCCTGTCTGGAAGGCCGACCTGGATTTGGGGGCCGGGCTGGGCCGAGGTCGCGGCCGGCAATCCTGCACCCGGTATTTGGGAATAGCTATTGGGCGAGACTTGCGATGGGGGCAGCGATGCGCCGGGCGCTGGTCCCGTGTTGCTCGTGGAGCCCACGGCGGGGGCGATACCTTGTCGGTTCTCAGTTTGCGGTGACTCCGTGGCGGGAGCCAGTTGGTTGCCGAAACTGAGCGGCGACTGGCCAAACGATCCCGGCGCAGCCGACGGGAGAAAACTGTTGCCCGCGGGTGCAGTTCCCGCCTTCTGGGAAAGTCGTGCCACCGCCTGGGGGAGTGCATTGATATAGCGGTAGGGGTCGGCACTGAATTTCTGGAAAGACTCTTCGTCGCTGAACAGGTAAACTCGGCCGCCGAACCACGCGCCGTGTTCACGACGACCTTCCACCAGTTGTGTGCCCTCGACAAGTTTCACCACGTCGTAGCCGGAAAGGACCGGCGCGTAGCGATCGGGATTGGCAAGGAACTTCTGCTGCTCCTCGGGGCCGGCAAAGAGGTAGGTTCGACCTTCATGTCGTGCGCCCCAGCGACGGTTACCGAGGACCCAGCGGTGTTTGTCCGTAAGGCTGACCGGACAATATCCATCCAGCGCGAGCGGTGGATTGCCCGGCGGAATGGCAACCGGTGAAGACGGTGAACCGGTAGATCCAATGTCCGTTTGACGGCCTTCATTTCCTGAGGATGGGCGGGCAGCGAGAAAAGTTTCTGGCGTGGCGGCTGGGGGATTCGCTGAGGGTGGAGCCGTGGAGCCGGGACCACCATTCGATCCCGCGAAACTGTTCAAAGCGGGGGAATTAGGTCTGAGAGCCTCAGACGGTGCGAGAGCACCTGGTGCGGTTGGAACCGGCGATTGGGCAGCGTAGGACGGAGCCCCTGTTGTCGGTGAGTAAGGTGTGTTGGATGGCAAATACGGATTCACGGAACCCCCGTTTAACGCAGGAGCATTCATCTCGCCAACCGGCGTCGAGGCAGGCCAGGGTGAGCCAGGACCTGACGAATTTTGAGTCATCCAAGCCTGGCTGGTATCTATCGTGGGCGACGGAGCCGGCGGGGCAACTTGCGGCGATGGATTTGCGACCATTGGAGGCTGCTGGGTGAAGTTCGAGGGAGCTTGGGCGGCCAGTGTCGGATTGTATCCGGGGGCAAGGGGCATGCGGTTCTCCGCTCCCGGCTGCGGGCCCACCGATTCGGGCATTCCCGGGGCGGTCACCCTAGCGGCAGGAGACCAGGCAGGCGCTGGACCGGCTATGGGAGGTCGCACAGGAAGGGTTGCGTCGGGGCCGTTGAGCTGATTGCTCGGTCCAAAACTTCCAGGGGGTGGACCAGCCATTCGCGCGACCAGAGCCTGTCGCTGTTGCCATTGGCTGGCGACTTCATTGAGTCGTTCGACATACCGAGGAGCGGACACCCCGCCCACGGACTTCGCGATGATCTCGCCCTGTGGGGTGATGATCACATCGGTGGGGATCGACTCCACGTTGAGCTGTCGCGCAAGGACCGGGTTTTGATCGAAATTCACTTTCACCGCCACATAGGAGGTCGCAATGGCAGAGAGGACCTCGGGGCGAGAGAAAACCTCGGCTTCCATCTGTCGGCACGGCCGACACCATTCCGCCCAAAAATGGATGAGGACCAGCCGATTTGTCTCGGCAGCAACCCGGCGGGCGGCATTAAGGTCCTCGAACCAGATACTCTGCGGATTTTGGGCGCGGACCGGTGTCCCCCACCAGAGCACTGCCATCACGTAAACCATTGCCCAAAGGCCGATCTTTCGCATGGGACACACTCCCAAGAAAACGGCAACGTCAACACTGCCTGACCCGATTGCACGCCGGGTCTGCCCCTTTTTGTATCGGATGCGGTGGCTCCCAACATTTCGGGAAACTGTAGCGAATTTGACCGAAAGAAGGATTTTTTTGAAAAAACCGAATGGAACGGTTGTGTCCAGCGCCAAGGAAGGGGCAACTCACACCCAAGAGGCAATTCCCTTCCCAGGCTGCCGCGGCAACCGTGCGGCTCAACCATGAGAAGCAGTTTCCACGCCGGGCGAGATCAAATCATCGACGGCAGGAAAGGGAACTGGCGAAGAATGCGTGGATTGAGTGGCTGGCGTAAAGTAGTGAGACTCAGGTATAGCGCCTCCGCATTTTCTGGCGTAAATTGTGGTGATCAATCGCTGATATCCGGCCACCGTTCTCTCGAGCGATCCATGTCGCAAGACGTGTTGGCGGCCAGCACGGCCCATCCTCCGGGCAAGTTCGGGATCAAGCAGGAGAGCGAGGCATTTTGCTGCCAGTGCCCGGGCATCTCCGGGGGCGACAAGGAATCCGGTGACCCCGTCCCGGACATGGAGTGGTACAGAGCCTACTGCCGTGGCGACCACCGGCTTTTCGCACGCCAGCGCTTCCAGCAGGGCAAGCGGGTTTGCTTCCATATGGGAGCAGAGGACGGCCAGGTCCGCGCAAGCCAGAACATCGGGGATGTCGTCCCGATTGCCTGTGAAGATCACGGCGTGGTCCACGCCGAAGCGTCGGGCAAGGCGATGGAGCTCCGCACGTCTCGGGCCATCTCCCACGATGAGGAACCGCGTTTGCGGCAGTTCAGCCAGGATGATGGGAGCGGCCTGGAGGAGTAGTTCGTGGTTTTTCTCGGGCCGCAACGCTGCCACCAGGGCCACAACGCGATGCTCCGGCTGGAGTCCGAGGCTTGCCCGAAGCCGGGGATCCGCCGGCCGGAGCGAAAATCGCTCGGTGTCGATGCCGTTTGGAATGGTCCAAGTTCGATTGGCTGCACATCCTTCGTGCTCGATGATGTACCGGGCATGAAGTGGTGAGACGGCGATGAAGGCGTCTGTCAACGGTGTGAGTAACCGATTGAGAAATTCCACGCGGTCTGGCAAACCTGTGGAGTGCAGCGCCGAGGCAACGACGGGAACCCCTGCCAGGTAGGCCGCGAGACGCCCCCAGAACATCTTGTCGCCGCCCGTGCCAACGGTGATCACCGCGTCGATCCGCCGCTCGCGGAGCAGCCGGTACAATCGCGGTAACACGCGGAAGTCATACTTGTGTTTGAGAAGTCCGGCGAAAGCGGGGATTTCCCGGGCGAGGACCTCTCCCAACGGGCCGAGATACTTCAGGCAGCATAACTCCGGCGCGAATATTCTTCGGTCCATGCGACGGACGATGTCCAGGAGCAGCCTTTCGGCTCCGCCCACCGGCATGCAGGTGATGATGAACATGACACGGAGAGGATCCCGATGCCCCAGGGGAGGATGCTCACGACGTCGAAAGAAGGGATTGGGCCATCCGCATCCAGGAGGAATCGCCTCGTCGGTTTCTTCCGCTGGGGGCTCTTTTGGGATGACGAGGAGATTGTCGGGAGGCATGGCGGGAATTCTGGGAAGGTCTTTGGTCTCGCGCTGGGTGCTTAACTCCATAGTGGGCGTGGATGAGGTGAGTGAAGAGCCGCAGTTTGCCGAGTAGGCCAGACCCGCTGGAAGCACTTTTCGCGACAGGAATTGTCGGATGAGGACGCCGAGTTCTTGTTTTTCTGCATTGTTGATAAAAAGATTCGTCCGCAGCGCAAGGAACAGCACGACTGCGGTGATGAGCAATGTCCATCCGGTTCCAAGGGCGATTCCCAGGGGAGCGACAAGGGCGAGGAGCAGCCCCGCGTCGGTCGGCTGCCCCAATCGGCGATTGATCATCAGGAGCACGAGCAGGGCCACTCCGTTGGCGGCCAGCGTGGCCCAGACTGCCCCGGGAAGTCCCCACACAGGCAGCCAGGCGAGGTTGAGACCAACATTGACGAACAGGCCGCAGGCGAGTGCCAACCCGGCAAAATAAGCTTTCTCGCAGCAGAGAACATAATTCTGGAGAAGAAGAAAGAGGGAAAAGCACGAACAATACGCCAGGGTGATCGGGAAGATATCAAGGCCCGCGGGATATTTTCCGGCGAGGAGCGTATCGAACAATACAGGTCCGGCCAATAACACGCCGGTGGATCCCACAAGCAATCCCAGGGAAAGCAACTTGGTAAGTAAATTGAGTTGTTCGGCGGCGTGGCGCGATTGTCCGGTTTCCCACAAATGACTGAGATGCGGTGTGCTCATCGCTGCGCAAAGCCCTGCCAAAGAGACGAACAGCATCGGCACAAGGCGAGATGCGTGGTAGTCGCCCAGGAGGGCCAGGGGGTCACCGTGATCGGGCGGCAACCAGTGGAGGACCATGTAACGATCCACGACAGCGAACAGGTTGCTGATCGCCCCGGCTGCCCACACCCATAGGGAGTACTGAAGGATCCTGGGCCAGAATGACTCCCGGAGCGACGTGGGACGTTCCTCACTCGCGGCATAACGCCAGGGCTTGAAACCAAAGAAGGCCACAGCTGCCGTGATGGCGCAGGCCAGCGCGTAGGCAATGATGACGGTTTGGGCATCATTCCGCCAGAGAATGAGCAGTCCCAGCCCCAGCCCTGCAAACAAAACGCTGTTGAGAAGCTGGATGAGACTGATCCAGCGGTTGAGCCGAAGCGCCATGGCCAGTTCGTAGAGGTAGTTAAAGGCCGCCACGGTCAGGAGGGCGAAGGCCAGGTCGTGGACAAGAGGGCGGTAGGATCTATTCCCGAAGACGAGCTCTGCAACTGGGCCTGCCCCCATTGCCACGGCAATTGCTCCGCACAGGGCGAGCAACCCACTGACGATGGCTGTCCTCTTCAAAAACAGGCCGAGCATACCGCGCTGTCTGTAATACTCCACATATCGACCCAGGCAACCCGGCAGGGCAAGAACCATCAGAGGAGTCGCGGTCATCAGAAATCCGAACGCCATATCCCACAGACCTAGCTGGGACGCATCCAGCCAGCGGCAAAAGAGCGTAGCGCGAATAAACCCCACCAGCCGCTGGAGGACAGAGGCCGCGAGTAAGAGCGCCATGCCCGTCATCAGGGAGGAGATCGACGCTTTCGCAGCGACCGACGATGTGACGACGGGCTGCTCGTCCACGGAACAGGTGGCTTCATATGGAAGAGGGCACACGTTGTCGATCGTCATGACTGGCTGTCTGCGATGATGTCGAGGGGAGTCAATGCGGTTGTTGCTGATTCACCATTGGTTTCGTGCCAGGACAAAATCTGGAGATCTTCACCGAGGGACAGAATGGGTAGGCTGCCTGACGGAAACGATTCCGTAACGCCACGGGCCGGCTCACGGGGACGAGGTTCGACCACTGCGTCAACATCCAGGGCCGCGTCAGAGGGAAGGTATTCGCGGAGCGTTCGGTGCAGCAGTCGCGGGTCAATGGTAAGCCGATTGCGAAGTCGCCACAGGCAATTATCTCCCGCGAATCGCAGGATATGAAAGCGGTGGCGGAAGGGAAGATTGTAACGCCCGTAAGCGGAACATACGATGTCATAACCGGCTCGTCGGGCTGCAAGAATCACCCATGGAGTGACGTGTTCCCGATGTCCAAACGGTACCGACAGCGCCCTGACCGGTTGCCCGATCAAGTCTTCCAACCATTTCTTACTGAATTCCAGTTGGCGGGCGAGCTCGCCAGGCGAGAGACGGTGGAATTCCGCGTGGGTCCAGCCGTGGGAGCCAATTTCAACCCCCGCGTCGGCGAGCGCCCGAATCTCTGCAGGCGTATTAGGCCGAAAACGATAACCCTGCGCAAGATCGTGCTCAAATGGCGCCCCCGTGCGAATGTTCTCGGTCGTCACAAAATACGTGAAGGGCATCCCCGCTTCGAGAAGGTCCGCCAGGGCGCGCAGATTATCGGCGTAACCATCGTCGAACGTGATCGCAGCCGCCGGACGGCTGGTCCATCTCCCGCAAAAAAGACTCTCCTGAACCTGGGCCAGGGAAAGAACGGTGCAATGTCGCTGGAGCCACGCAACGTGCCGTCGAAAAGCTGCGAGCGAAGTGCACCACGATGCAGGGCAGTCCCGAGCCACACGATGGTACATCAGGACGGAAACAGGAGCCCGGCCTCTTTCCGCCAGCCGCCGACGCAGCCATTTGCGGAGCGGGATGGTGGAAAGATAATACACCGGCAACAGTCTTTGTTTTATAGCCCTCATGAACTGACCGGCTTCACCTGCTCGGGACATGGGCTCTTTCTCGTTCTGATTGGAAACGGCGGGTCATCAACTGTCCACAGCGGCGACTTGGTCATCCTCCATCATGGTGCCTCCGAAATCGATATTTTTTGCTTTCATGCGTCGCAGCAATTCCCGGGAATGACGTCCCCAGTTCCACAGGGTGAATCGCCAGCGGGCGCTCACCTGAGGTGGCGCCGCGCGAATGCGAACGAGGGGCGTCGGTCGGGCACCAAGATGTCTCTTGTAAGGTTCGTCCCCGCGAAGGAGATCGAATGTTTCAAATCCCCAGCGAATCGCTTCACGGATCAGAGAAAGACTCATCAAGTGGCCTGGTGAGAGGGTGAGAAAATCAGGGTTGATCCCGGATTGGTAGGCCATCACCGTCTTGCCCGACAAAAGAAGATATTCCGCCGCGATAGGCTGGCCCTGCCATTCCAGCCACGCCAGAGCGGCCCGACCGGACGGCAGATATTCCGTGAGAATGCGTCTGTGGAACACCTCGAATTGCGTCGAAGCAAAAAGGCCTTGATCTCCAAGTTGTCTTCTCCGCGCCTGATGGAGTTGCACCAGAATATTCCACGCTGACTGCCAGTTATCATCACAGGGGGTCCCGAAGACTTCCTGTTTACCGACCACATGGAGAACAAGATCAGGATGGTCGAGGTACGCGCGTGACAACTTGCGATAGCGACGCCGGACTGAGCGGGGCTGAAGGCTGTCAAGATACTCTCCCCAGGTCCGCGGCAGAGCGAGCTGCCAGGAACTCTCTGTGGGGCGGACGTCGAGCGCCCATTTCAATGTTTCGGCCTGAATTCGGACAGCCTGCACGGCCGGGTCGTCGGCCCGCATGCCGTCCCAGTCAATCCGATGGCATGTCAGGCGAGGAGCGGCAGACCGATCGATCGCTACATCCTGAAAGCGACTTTTTCCCAGTGCCAGCGCATGGAGTGCGATGATCGCGACTCGACCCACATGCTCCTGATAACAGGCGGGAGCAATCGGCCCGAGGTAGTCGCTGCACACTTCCCCGGATCCCAGCCAGCGGAGAACCCAACCCCACAGGGGATGCCATTCACGGTAAAGAGGGACAATCCCAGCGAGCGTCTCGCCGTGTCTGACCTCCAGGATGCACAGCCGAGAGCGCTTTCGGGACAGTGAACCCGGGCCATAAACCTCCCACCACGTCCGCTGCCAGTCATAGCGACGGAACGGTGGATCTTCGGCCCAGTGATTCCACTGGCCTTCAAGCTGTTCCAGGTCACGGAAGTCTTCGTGAACGCGGACAGACCACGCGCGCTGATCGATCATGTTTGTGAACTAACGATCTTTCCAATGGACGAACGCGACCGCCGGGCACACCCGTGCGCAGGATGGCCGCTGAAAAAGTGTGGGATATGAAACGAGAAAGGTCAAAACCGGCTGGCGACAAGCGAGCCTCTGTATCGCCCGCCTTTTTGTCGCATCCGCTACAAGAGTTCTTTTCTGATGCCGGAGGTATGAGCCCCACAGTACGACCTATACTCCTCTGGGGGCATCATTGGATAACTATCCGCTCATTAGTGTGAGACGCGTTTTCCCGGCATTTGCAGTTGTTTGTCCTGTGTTTCGAGGAACACCGAATCGTGATTGTTTTCGACGACCTTCGGAGAACCGTGCCAATGAGCAATCAATTGCCGAAGATTGGGAACGAAGTAGCCAGCCCGACATCTGAAAAAGGCCACACATATTCGCGATGTAACAAGGCCTCTGTTTCCGCATCCCCGCCCGAAACTTCGGCAGCAGCGGCCACAATATCGCCAGCGTGGTGGAAATACTCCCTTCGCATATCCGTCGGATGCACGCTGTGTGTGGTGGTGCTGGCGGTTCTTGTCGCTGCGTTGAAACCTGACGTTTGGGAAGCCCGTCAGTCCGTGGTCGTTCGGCCGGAAGCCTTCGCCGGCGGGCCGCAAAATGCGCCTGCGAATGAGAGGCGACAGGACCTTCAGAATACTTTTGTGACCGTTATCCAAAGCCAACCTGTTTTGGAAAGCGCCTTGAAGGAAGTGGGGCCACTGCGTCGCACCGGGGCTTCTGCTTTCCCCACGTTGCGGGATATCGATGCGTTGCGGGAAGCGGTGAAAATCGTGCCCGTGGCGGGAGACGAATTCGGATCCAGCGACGCGATTTCAGTCCGGGTGCGCGATAGGAGTCGTCCTCGCGCGGTCCGACTGACTGAGGCCCTCGTCCGCCACGCTGATCAGGCCATCCGGGAGTTGCAAGCGCGAAGGATGGCAGAAATGACGGAGGAACTCACCCGGGCACAGCACTTGACGGAAACCGCCTTGCACGCGGATCAAACGAGACTTGAAAAGATGGAAGCCGACCTTGGCGCGGACGGGATCACCCTGCGGCTGCTGGAGGAGAAACCGGACACCAGTGGCCTGCGATCGTCGCTCGAACAGCTCGACAATCAAATTCAGGAGCTGGAAAGCCGCCAGCTCCAGTACGAAAACATGCTTGAGGTGCTGTCGCAGGTTCGGGAGGCCCCCTCGCAACTCCAGGCGGTTCCATCCGCCCTTTTGGATGCCCATCCCACACTGCGGCGACTTCAGGAAGCGTTGACCGAAGCGGAGGTGCGTCTCATTTCTTTGAAAGGGCAACACGCCGAGGAACATCCAGCGGTCATTGCGGCCCGGCTATCGCTGGACGAATTACGCCGCCGGATTGCCGAGGAAACCCCCACCGCCATCGAAGCCGTACAGCATGAGTGGGCACTCATCCGCTCTCAGTTGGACTTTTTGCGAAATCAGCGGCAGGCGGAATCGGCGCGAATTGAGAAACTGATGGCCCTATTGCCGGAGTACCGGACAATTGCCGCGCGAGTTCGATCGGAGAGCCAAGCTCTGGAGAGCATTCGCCAACAGCTCAATCAAGCCCGCGCCGCCCAGGCTGCGGTAGCCAGTTCGCGCTTCATAGTACCGGTGGAACCCGTGCAGACAGGGGCACAGCCCGTGGGCCCCGGTCGCCAGACCATCATCGCCGGAGGCGTGGCTTGTGGACTGATGGTGGGAGTGGCCGTCTTTTTGTGGCTGGTGCCCGCGGTCCGGGGCACTTCCGAGACCTATCCGCTGAAGCCGCTGGCTCCTGGACCTGCTCTGGATGCAAAGGAAGGAGAGACGACGGAGCTCCCACAGCAACACACTCCGCCGGAGGCGCCGCGGATTGACCCGACACCCGCTTTGTCCAACTTGCCGGTGGCGGTTTGCGACGAACCGTCGCTCCTCCATCGGGCATTGATCCAGACCACCCATCTTTCTGTGGCGACGGGGGAGGTCCTTTGTGACCCCTGAACTGGGCACATTGACGCTGATCGGGATGGGCACGCTCGCCGCCGGCTCCTGGTTGGCCGTCCTGTGGCGACGAACCGGTCTTTGTGGACTGGCCCTGCTCACCGTTGTCACTTCAATCTGCCTGGGATATTTCTTCTGGCATGTGGAGAAACCGCTCCCTCTCAGCCTGGACCGCATTCTGTGGGGCATTCTCGTTGTGGCCCTGGTGGCAGACTTTCTTCACCGACGGCCCAATTTGTCGTCCCTCACCCGGGCTGATTTTTTCCTAGGAATATTTGTGATTTACTTACTCATCTCAGCCGTGAGTGTATTTTTCCTGACAGAAGTGACGAGCGGACTTTCCCGCTGGCTGTTCTTCTACGCTTTTCCCGCTACCTTGTACGTGGCGGCAAGGCGATTCGGCGACGGGCCCTTTGCTCAACGCGCGACACTCGTTGTCTTCACTGCCCTCGCCATCTATCTGTCGCTGACCGGCTTGGCAGAGGTGTTTGGCTGGAATGCCCTCGTCTTTCCCCGTTATATCGCGGACACATCGATCACGGACGAGTTCTTCGGCCGCGCACGGGGCCCCCTACTCAATCCCGTGGGAAACGGCTTCCTGATCCTGATCGGTTGGACGGCCTGGACGATCCTTACCGTGCAGGCAGCGCCTGCCCGACAAGTGGTTTTTCTTTTGGGGCATGGACTGTTCGTCGCGGCCGTCGCCTCCACCCTCACGCGGAGTGTGTGGCTTTCCGCCGCTGCATGTATTGTGGTGGTCGGTGCGTGGATGTTGCCCTCCCGATTTCGCGCCCCCTGGATCGCGACAGCCCTTTTGATGCTCCTGGCGGCGGGATTGATGGCGGGGGTCTATTTCCGCGAGCTGAAACGCGACCGTCATCTTTCCGCCGAGGAAGCAGCCCGTTCGGTGCAACTTCGGCCACTCCTCGCCGCGGCAGCGTGGCGCATGATTCGGGAGCGGCCGACTTTCGGCTTTGGACTGGCCCAGTACGATCACGCAAAACTCGCCTACCTGGAAGAACCCACCTCTCCCCTGCCTTTGCGGCAGGCCAGGCCCTACACCCAGCACAATGTGTTTCTCTCCCTTCTGGTGGAGACGGGCATCGTCGGTCTGGGGCTACTCGGATGTTTTATCGCTGCCTCGGTGGAAGTGTTTCGACGAACCTGGGGCAATCCTTCCCGACCGATGAGCCTCCTGGCGCTGGTGGCTACGGTCGCCTATGCCGTCAATGGGCTTTTCCACGATGTTTCCATCATTTTGGACATGAATGCCGTCCTCTTCATGATGATCGGTCTGGCAGTTCGAGAGTCATCCGGTGAAATTAGCCAAACCGCCCACAGTGCCTGACTTCACCCGTCTGTTGCCTTCACAGAATAGAGGAAATCGGCTAAACTGAAGATTCCGGGTGGCGGTGGCCGGCGGCTGCTTGCGGGGATCGGGTTGTCGCCGGTGGTCGCTACCGGCTTAAATATTGTCTCTACGACTCCCGCAATTCGCGATGCACGGCGGGAGGCCTTTCGTTTTTCAACTTAAATCGACGGATTGGATCATCAATTCTTTACCGGTTAGGGGATACTTCCATGGCCAAGCCACATCGTCAAATTAAGAAGGCAAACCACGGTAGGCGGCCTGCCAACTCGAAGGCACGTCGGGCAAAACGGTGGGTTGTTCGCACGTAACCGATTGATCCGCGCCTGCTCGTGATTACCCGTAAAGACAGGGCCGGGCGGGAGAACGTGGCGTCCAAACAGAGCAAGAGGTTGCGGTGGGGCCTCCCCCAGTGATACTGTTCAGGCGTAGGGGTGCGATAAGCGGACGCTCGGCGGAGGATTTCCGGTACGCAAAGCGTTAAGGAGCTGGCTGTGCCCAAGAAACCGTTGATTCTTGACCCCTCAGAGATTGACACCAGTCGGGTCATCGCCGACATCGAGGAAATCCGCAAGTACAATCCCCAGCGGTACGAGATGGAACAGTTGACGGCGATTTGCTACGAGGACCCGGAACGGGCGATCTGTGTGGGGTATAAAGACCTCGGTCCGGACGAGTTCTGGATCCGTGGGCACTTCCCCGGGATGCCGATTATGCCGGGCGTTATCATGTGCGAAGCGGCCGCCCAACTGGCCAGCTATTACACCATGAAGTACAAGCTCATGAAGTCCCCCATGGTCGGCTTTGGGGGACTTCAAGACGTCCGGTTTCGCGGAGTTGTCCGGCCCGGAGAGCGCTTCGTCATCGTGGCCCGTCTCCTCAAAGTTCGCAGCACGATGATGACCTGTGAATTTCAGTGCTTTGTACGTCAAAACCTGGTCTGCGAGGGAGTCATCCTCGGCGTCCCGCTCTCTCCCGAAGCCGCCCGGGCCGACTCTGGCAGCGAGTCCTCCTCTCAATCTCAGTCTTCGTGAGGTTTTTCTGAATCAACGTTGTCTGGTCTCCAATACTTGGAGGCTGGAAAGCTGCGCGGCTGAAGGAACCCAGAAAATGGCCCGCCCCAAGTCATATCGCCACTGAAAGTCGCATATGGCTTGGGCGGGAACGGCGTGCGCCGCCACAGTTATGCCAGGGGCACCGGACGGTCATGCCCATTTTTCCTGTCGCAGTTGCTTCTTGCCTGTAAACGATGCGTTTTTTTCGGGCACGACCAGCGTATTCCTCCAACTTCGGAGGAGCCTGCTTGCCAGGGCCTTTGCTGTTCCGCGATATGCGGCACGCGCTCCTGGCAGTATGTCGTGATCGTGCCCGAGTTATTAGAGGTGCACCCGCACGCTGCCCCGTGACGGGTGTCAGACCGCTCGTGGTTTAGGCTCGGGGAAAATCCTGATACGTGATCCGGCCATCCACGAGAGAGACGACTCGATCGGCCATCTCCGCCACGGTGCGGTCGTGTGTCACCATGACGATCGTCAGTCCGACCTGGCGGTTGAGGTTCTGGATCAGGCGGAGGATTTCCCGGCCAGTAGCTGGGTCCAGATTCCCCGTCGGTTCGTCGGCCAGCAGAATCCGCGGCTGATTGACCAGTGCCCGGGCAATGGCCGCCCGCTGCAGTTCTCCACCCGACAGCTCCCGCGGTCGGTGCTTCAATCGATGACTGAGACCTACAAGTTCGAGGATTTCTTTGGCGCGGCGGATGTTCTCTCGCCGGTGCCGCAGATACCGCCAGACACTCTGGCCGATCATCAGGGGAATCATGACATTTTCAAGCGTGGAGAGTTCTGGCAGAAGATGATAGAACTGGAAGACCATCCCGAAGGTGCGGTTGCGCAGGCGGTCACGTGCGGAGGCAGCCAGGTTATCGATCCGCTGGCCTTCCAGGCTGATGGTTCCCGCGTCAGGCCGATCCAGCAGTCCCAGCAGATGGAGGAGCGTGCTCTTCCCTGAGCCGCTTTGCCCGACAATCGCCAGAAACTCTCCCGCCTGGACGGAGAGATTCACCCCTTTGAGGACGGGAATCTCCACGGCGGCCTTACGATAGGTCTTGGTGAGTTCGCAGGCCGAGAGAATGCCGGGGCAGGCCGAGACGGAATCGCTCATTTCGCCACTCGGATGGAGGCCGCTGTCGCCACGGGGCGAAGCGAAGTGGGGCTCGGCCAGCGTCATGCGACCATCTGCCGAGGCCGAAGATTTACCCTCGGGAGACACTGCCAGGCCGGGATTCTGTCGCGTGCGGAAGAGGGAAAACGTCTTACTCATACCGAAGCGCCTCCACAGGATGCAGTCGGGCTGCCCGCAGCGCCGGCAAAATACTGGCAAGGATGGCGATCATCATGGCTCCCGAGATGATCCAGCCTACCGTCCACGGATCCACGATGGTGGGAATCTTGTAGAAGTAATAGATGTCGGGATCGAAAACCCGGTGGCCGGTGATGTGGCCAAGCAAATCCGCGATCTCGTTAATGTGCCTGATAAAGAGCAATCCCAGGACCAGGCCGACTCCGGCACCCACTATTCCCAATAAGAGACCGTACCCCAGGAAAATGCTCATCACACCGCCAGATGAAGCACCCAGCGCCTTGAGAATCCCGATATCCCGCGTCTTCTCGACAACAATCATGAAAAAGATCGCGAGGATTCCGAACCCGGCCACACAGATGATGAGAAACAGGAGAACGTTGAGAATGGCCGTTTCCATACTCACGGCGGCAAGCAGCGGGCCCTGGTTGTCGCGCCACGTATCGATGGCGTAATATTGGGGGGCAAACGCGGCGCGAAGCTTATCTCGCACCTTGTTCATGTCGGCCCCCGGCTTTAGTTTAATGCTGATTGCGTTGACATAGCCCTTCCCGGTCGACGGGTCAATCATGCCCCGTAATTGCTGCAAAGCGCGAATGGGTACAAAGGCGAAGTTGGAATCGTATTCACTCATCTTGCTTTCATAGATATCCACGATGGTGAACGTGTCGCTGACGATTTTGGGGGGAGTTCCCACTGTGGGAAGTGTCAGCTTGACATCGTCGCCCGGTAGAAGGAGAAAATGGTCCTGCCCGTCCCGACGGAAACTTACCAACCCAATTCCCAGAATGACCCCGGTGTATTGCGATTTTTCGGGATCGAACTGCGGTGCTGATTCCTGGGGAGCAACCCGGGCGAACGGATCCTGCAAATCCGCGGGGAGCGATTCGGGCTGATTTGATGCGGCCTTCTCGGACCATTCAATTTCGAGAAGCATTTTTTTCATCCGGGCCATGCGGCGACGGTGTTCCCACCCGGCCAGGGACATCTCTTCGCGGGGCAGGGACGGGCCGTCGGCCTGGTGATCGATGACGTCATACCCCCCTTCGCGGAGCTGGAAACTGAGTTGACGGCGGTTCTCAGGATGCTGAAGATACTTGCTGAAATCGCTCACCAACCCCTGGGTCTTTTCGTCGATCCCGATGATCTGAACCGGGCGAGTCATCCAGGTGTCGCCCACCTGATAGTTCAGCATTCCCGGGACCACGACGGTCGGGGTCATGGCCTCAATTTCGTCACCGGCCACGCGGCGGATCTGCTCCATATGCCAGTCGGGATCAGGGAAGCCTTCCAGGCTCCGCGATTGGAAAATGATGTCAGAAAGAATGCCGTGCAGGCGTTTCTCCATCTCGTGGGTGAAGCCCATCATCACGCTGTTGACCACGATCATGGTGGCCACACCCAGCATGACGCTGATGATCGAGGCCAGCGCGATGTAGCGCGTTCGCAGATACCGCCAACACAGCAGCCAGCGATACATGAAAGAATGTCCTCCTTGACGGCCGAGCGCAAATCATTCCGTTTCCGGCCGATAGAGTGGAAACAGAATAACCTCGCGAATGCTCTGACAGTTTGTCAATAACATCACCAATCGGTCAATACCAATTCCCAGGCCGCCGGCCGGGGGCATCCCGTAACGGAGCGCGCGAATGAAATCGCGATCCATCCTTGCCATGGATTCTTCCTCCGGCAATCCCTCGAGCTGCCGCGAGAAAAGCTCTTCCTGAAGGTCCGGATCGTTGAGTTCCGTGTACGCATTGGCGAGCTCCATCCCCTGCACGAAGAGCTCGAACCGCTCGGCAATCGCGGGATTGCCGCGCTTTCGTTTGGTGAGGGGGCAGATGGAGGCAGGATAATCGAGCACGAAAATGGGACCTATCAATTTTGGTTGGACAAATTCTTCGAAGACCTCGTTTTTGATGACGTCCGGATGCTTCCCCCTCACTTCAATTCCGTGAGATTGTGCAAACTGGGAAATTGAGGATGGATCGGACGGATTGACGCCGGTATGCTCGGCCAGCAATTCGTCGTACGTTTTCCGCTGGAAAGGCGGTGTAAAATCGATGACACCCTCTCCCCATGGAAGTCGAAGGGACTGGCCTGTTGCCTCGATTGCCCGAACGATTAGCTTTTCCGTGAGTTCCATCATGGTGTGGTAATCACCGTAGGCCTGATAGGCTTCTAGCATGGTGAACTCGGGATTGTGGCGGGGACTGATCCCCTCATTGCGATAGACTCGGCCGAGCTCATACACCCGTTCCATGCCCCCCACAAGGAGTCGTTTCAGGTGCAGTTCCAGAGCGATGCGTAGATAGAGGTCAATGTCCAGGGCGTTGTGGTGGGTGATGAACGGTCGGGCAGCGGCACCGCCCGCCACCACATGGAGGGTGGGCCCTTCTACTTCCACGAATCCTTCTTCGTCCAGCGTTTTACGAATCGACTGCACGATCCGCGTGCGGCGGAGGAACCGCTCCATGACCCCTTCGGTGTACGTCAGGTCGAGGTACCGCATGCGGTTTCGCAGTTCGGGATCGCTCAGGCCGTGCCATTTTTCCGGCGGCGTTTCAATGCATTTCGTGAGGAAGTGGAGGTCATCGGCAAAAATCGTCAACTCACCCGTCTTGGTCCGTTTGAGTTCCCCGTCCACACCAATGATGTCACCGAGGTCGAAGCACTGGGCGAGTTCCCAGTTCTTGTCACCGACCTGGGCCTTGCCGACCAGCACCTGGATCTTGCCCGTCCAGTCGCGGATGTCAATGAACATGATTTTGCCCGCCCGGCGAAGAAGCATGATCCGGCCTGCTGCGCGAACCCGCGGCCCCTGGAGTTCAGACGGTTTGCCGACTTCGCATTCACCTGCGGGAATGACGCGGATTTCGTTTTCCCGGGCACGGATTTCCGCGATGGGACGGTGCCCGTCGAATCGTCCGCCCCAGGGATCCACCCCCAGATCGGCGATACGACGGAGTTTCTCGCGGCGGGCGGCTTCCAGGTGGCTCTTCGGTCGCTGGGTTTCCGGTTTACTGGTCGAAGGGCTTGTCTCGTCCATGGTCGTTGAACCTGTTGAGAACGCTTTCCTCGAAAAAAGCCTTTGGCGTAATTTGGAGAATTGTGGTAATCTGCGAGAATCTCGAATCGCAATTACTTTATTCGATCTGGACAACGCCCCCATAAGCGCGGGAAAGCCGTGTCCCAGTGGAGACTGGGGCTTTCCAACGGGAAACAATCCTTTCAGTTTACCGGGAAAAAGCCCATTCGAGGAACATCCCCGAACAGACGGTCATTGAACACCGCAATTTTCTGAGAGTGTGCCCCCGCTGGACAGATGGCTGATATCCCAATAACCGAAACCTCTACTCTTCTGCCGGATGAAACTTTACACGGATAAACCACGGACGGTAGATGTCCGGGGTTCGGACCAGTCGTCCAAAGTCGAAGGAGTTGGCCACAAAGCTGATGACGAGTTCGTCCTCACCGGCCAGAGCGGGATGGGCCTTCGCTGCGTAGAAAAACGCCTTTGTGTCTTCCGGAAGATCGGGGATGCGATACAGCAGAACGGCATCACCCCACGGACCTGCCGGCGTGGGGGCTGAACGCATCATGATGTCTTGCGAAAGTCCCAGGCGGGTGTAGACCATCACATAGGCCCGGAGCACCGGCAGGTACGAAACGGAGTACTCAGAAGCGACTTCACGCGCCAGTCGCGTGGCGTGGGAAAAGTCGTGGGTCCAGAAACGTTCATTCGTCAGGAGGGCCTCGGGCAAGTCAGACTCGCCGAGCTTGGCGGGGCCACAATAAAACTCCCACTCGGATGACTGTTCCACATGCCCCTTTTTCACCCGCGCGACGATCGCATGCTTGATGGGGAAGAGCGGAGTTTTTTCCTCGTCGAAACCGTAGAGGTAAATGTATTGTCCATCTGGTGGAACGAGTGTCGCCGAACCGATGACTGCGCTTCCGTTTTTGTCGGAGCGGAAATACGGGATGTCCTGTTGCCGGATCTGCCATTCTGGTGGAGATCGGTCTGGGTTATCCACGGTGAGAAGGGATTCTCCGATTTGCCGAAAACCGAATGGTCCGCCCTGGGGTGTGAATTCGATGTGCGCGGCAAAAAGATGAAGCCGCGTGCCGTCCCGCACGCCCGCCGCCAGCCAGAACACGCCGTGATTGTCCTCCGGTACCGCGAACGAGCGGACGTTCCCGTCCGCAGTTCGGCCGAAGAAGAACTCCATGCTCACCGGCGTGCGCCCTTCCAGCCGAAGAATGGCAATGGAATTGTTCACCATTTTGCGGCGTTGGCGGGTTGTGAAGGTATCGCCGAATGTGAACAGCAGTCGGTGAGCATCGAGGGGAATCGAGAAAACTCCGTCGGCTCCGCCCCAGGCATCCGTGGGGTCAAACCACTTTTCCAGATCAGGGGCCTTTTCAACGGTAAAGCGGGGGTTGTGCCCCGATGGAACTTCTCGTTCCGCTGACCAGCTTTGCCCTGAACCCCATGCCGCAACAGCAAGAATCAACCATACAGGGCGAAAGGACATAGCGGTCCCTCACGAGGGCGTTGCCTGGAAACGCGTCAGAAACCTCCGCATTGGGTCACAGTTTCACCGGAGTTTTCATTAGAATGACAGCACGTGGTAGAATCAAGCAAGAGAACGCCCCATCCATCCCCACTTTTGCAAAGACTGTTGAGATGGCCTGGGCGCAATTTGTTGTTGGGATAATTCATGAAGGTCAGGTCCTTGCGGGTGGAATCTTGCTCTCAACCGAACCCATGTGCACCTCCGCGTCCCCATTGGCCGAGGAAAAGTGGGGTGTTTCAGAGAGAACGCAGGCGATGCCGTTTTGGAGTGAGCCATAAAACGCTCGTTTCGGCGCGATGAAGGAGAAAGAAAATGGGCGTGCCCAAAGCCCCTGATCCGGTGTTGCTGTTGGTGGCGGTGTTCAGTCGGTACCCGGCGGCCATTGATTGGGCCCGGCAAAAGGTGGTCGAAGAGTGGGGCCCGCTCGCCCTGGAAAGTCCACCGTTCCCGTTTTCCCACACCGATTATTACACCCCAACCATGGGGCCAGATTTGAAAAAGGTTTTTTTCGCACCAGCGGATTTGATCGATCCCGGTCGGCTGCCCGCCATCAAGATACAAACGAACTCGTGGGAGACGGAGTATGCGGAGCTGCGCCTGTTTCCTGAGCCGCGTCCGCTCAACATTGATCCAGGATACCTCACGCTGGGGAAACTGGTGCTGGCTTCGACGAAAGATTTCACCCACCGCATTTATCTCGGCCTGGGTATTTATGGAGAAGTGACGCTGTTTTATCGGCATCATCGCTGGCAGCACCATGAGTGGACATTTGCCGATTACCGGCAGCCCGAGTATCACGAATTCTTCAACCGGTGCCGAGACTATCTTCACGAGCGTTTACGGGAGGTGACCTCGCCGTGTGGTGGCTCTTCTTCGTAATGGTGCCCTCCCTGGTGGTGAGCTGGCTGCTCGGGTTTGCACTCCGGGTATGGGCACCGCGATGGGGGCTGGTGGATCGACCGGGACCTCGCAAGGTGCACGATCGGCCTATGCCGACTTCGGGCGGACTGGCAATCTGGCTGGGCGTGGTGCTTCCATTCGCCATTCTTCAAATGATGCTCTGGTTCACGTTCGACAGCCGCCCCCCTCACGGGTTGGTCACCCCGGAACTGGTGGCCGGGTTCTTTCCGCGAGAATGGTTGCCGATCCAGGCGGCACGCCATTTACCCGGTGTCTGGGCCCAAAGCGGTCGGCTGTGGACTGTCCTTGGACTCGCCACCGTCGTGATGACTTTAGGCCTGGCCGACGATCGATGGAAACTTCCCTGGTGGTTTCGGCTGGTTGTGGAATTTATAGTGGCCGGGGTAACGGTGGCCGCAGGTTATCGGTTGACGCTCTTTATCGAAGTGCCGCTCCTCACCGGGATATTGAGTGTGCTGTGGATTGTGGCCCTCATCAACGCCTTCAACATGTTGGACAACATGGACGGTTTGGCGGCCGGGGTGGCAGCGATTGCCTGCACGGTCCTGGCGGCAGTCATGCTCCTCACTCCCAAGCCCGTCACAGGAGAACCGCAACTCTTCGTGGCCGGATTCTTTCTGGTCTTGCTAGGGGCGCTGCTGGGGTTTCTGTGGCACAATCGGCCTCCGGCCCGGCTTTTCATGGGCGATGCGGGAAGTTATTTCGTGGGTTATCTGGTGGCGGTCATTTCGATGACGGCTACATTTGCTGGAGAGAACACTCCTCGCCATGCAGTACTCGCCCCCTTGTGTGCCCTGGCGGTGCCGCTCTATGACCTTGTGACGGTGGTGGTCATACGCTTGCGGGCTGGGGCCAGCCCCTTTGTAGGTGACACCCGGCATTTCTCTCACCGCCTCGTTGAGCTGGGCATGACGAAAACCCAGGCCGTCCTCACCATTTACCTCATGGCGGCGACCTGTGGATTGGGCGCGCTGCTTTTGCACCAGGTCAATACCTTTGGTGCCCTGGTCATCCTGCTCCTCGTGGGCTGCATGATCAGCTTGATTGCCATACTTGAAACCACCGGGCGGCGTACCCAGAGGCGTGGAAAAGGGCCGGAGGACAGATCTGCCGGCTGAGCGAATCGAAACTTCGTCCTGAGCTGGCAACAATAATTGCGGAAGCCGAACGTCAATGTTGCGAGTGTTGCCTGAGGCTCTGTGCGGAAGCCATGGCTGGCCGACGGCCGATGGCAAATCCCAGCCAACCGTCTTCCAGAACGAGCTGCGTCACCGTCAAATCCGCGAGGTTTTCGTGCCGTTGCAGGAAGCCCGGCGAAACTTCCCACGGTTTATCCTTGGAGAAGGTACGGCTGAAAACGCTCCGCAGGGCAATCTGCGACCGCATATCCATCGGGCCAACAAGCTGCACCACTCCCTCGCGGATAAACCGGATGCGATCGTTGTGGATTTCCGGCCTGTAGATGGCGCGGACATGAAAATCCTGCCAGCGATTCGGTGGGCTGCTCAACTCGGCAATGGCCAGCGTCACGATGAGTTTACCCTGGGTAAACTCCACCCTCGCGGCATCTCGAGCAGCAAAGGTGATCCGGGCATCGGCGTGCGGGTTTTCCTCGCCACTGTCGTCTTCGGGGAGGCGAAGTTTTTCTCGCAATTTTCGTTGCAACTCCGCGACTGTGTAGGTTTTCCCTTCCAACCCAAGACGTTGGAGAAAATTGTTGACGGCCGACTGATGGATCTGGCAGCTGGCCAGGGCGTCTGCGGGGGCGAAGGGACGGAGGGTGTGGCCGCCCGGCTGGAATGGAGCCGCCAATCGAACCCGAAGGACGATCCGATCTTCGGTCGTCTGCGCCCCTAGCCATGTGGGAGGAAGGTGAAACCGGTGCAGGGGCCCCAGCACTTCTTCCTGCCACCGCCGGTTGAGCCGGGAGAATTGGGCCTCGGTTTCGCTTTCGATTTCCCGCAAAGCCTGGGCCGCCACCTTCCACTTGGCTTCTTCGCTGGCCTCCAGACGCTGGCGAGCGGCTTGCTGACGTGCGACTTCCTGGGTAAGGAAGCCGAGCACAGGGATCGAATCCAGCGTGGTCGCCACGTCGCGAATGCGCACCGAGTTTTCCACATCGATAACAGCCGGCGCAGCAACCAGCCCATGGGGGGTGATCTCGACGTCCTTTTCCGCCACATATTCGGCGTAGCCATCATTCCAGATGGTGGCGGGACCCGCATTCGCGTAAGTCAGAGAGGTCACCTGGCCGCGGACGGTCAGGGCGACGCGGGCGCGCACGGGGTCTGGTATCAGCCGAAAGCCAACCTTAGTTTCCGCATAGCTTGAGCCGTACACCGGCCGATTCAGGATGACATCCGCCACAGGCCGCTTGTCCGCCGGTCGTTCGGGAGCCAATCGGTTGAGAAGTTCTTCCGTAATGGCGATTCGCACGTTGGCATTTCGGTAGAGCAGATCGAGGCATCGTGCCAACCATCGGGCACGGTCCTGAGAAGACCGCGCCAGCCGGTGGTATGCCAACACAAGAGGTTCCGCCGCCGAATTCGTGGCGTCAGATTCGTAGCTCTCCACCCGTTCTAAAAGACTGGCTGTCTGCACCGCGGGCCCAGCCCAGAAACGAAGCTCACTGACGTAGTCGGCCAGGGGTTGCTCATCCAGAAATGCCTGTTGATCTTCCGTGAAGGCTTGCTCATCGATTCTTTGGAGCGTCCGCACAGCAATTTCCGCCAGTTGACGCTCCGCGTCCAGACGGTTTGCGGATTGCGCGGCGGCTTTTACTTCCTCGATGTTGAGAAATTCACGCCAAGCCTGGGCGGTGCTATCGTTTCCCAATCGCTGCTCAACTGCGTTGACGGATTTTCTTAGGCGTGTCCAGTCCGCATTTTCCGCAGCGGCTAATTCTGACTGTAAGCCACCAGCGAGTTGGATCGCCTTCCAGAGACTCAGCCTGCGAATCAGGGCATAGCGCACCTGGCGGAAGTCCGCCGCCACGTCGGGCTGAAGGTCGAGCTTCGTTTGTATGGAGGACGACTGCTGGGCGAGGGCATAGAGCGACTGGAGGACCGGCAAGACATCTTCGCCCGCTTCAAACCGCCGGCCAACTTCGGTGATCTTCTCCCGAACCTCGCTCACCCAGGTACGAGTTTCGTCGCGCTGTGCAAATGGTTCCAGCATTGCCAGCAAAGAGTCGGGCGGCGTCCACAGACCGTGATGAGGGTGAGCATCACCGCTGCCAACCGATTCTTTCACTGTGCTGGCATCCTCAGGTTTCGAGGATGAAGGTTGAGCGTTCAGAGCCAAATTCTCGGAATGCGGCGCTGGAGAGGCGTCCATTTCTTCGCTCAGGGCCTCCATCTGCCGCTGCTCCGGTGTCAGCGACAGGCAGGGGTCCTCCTGTTCTGGCTCGGGAGGGAACTTATGGAGAGATGGCCCTTGGCTCATGTCGGCCCCCACCTGATGTTGAACCTCGGCAGGTAGCAGGGCCTCCTCGTTCCGCGGCGATTGCTGATCAGCGCGGAGGGAGTCGGTCGACGCCAATGGAGGGGGAAGTGCCGAGGAGGTCGTGGCGTGGCTTTGGCTGGTTTGCACTCGGGACGGCGTTTCCGCGTGAGCCAGCGCGGGCGGATCCTTACTTGGAATTGGCGGATCGGGACGCTCCACCACTCGCCACGCCCGCGGGGAAGTCACGCTGAGGACAAAGAGCACGATCAGCACCAGGAGGAACGGCCAGGTCGGCTCATTTCGCTGGAGCGAGGTCGTCATGAGGTCCCTTCCTTAGGTCCACAAACGGAGTCGGATTCTTCTGGACACGTCTATTGGCTTCCCAGCCTGTGCCCTGGTCTCAACGTTCGCCTCAACGAGAGCCACCGAGGTGGTGGCATGCTTCAGCTCCTGCGCCGAGGAGAACCAGAATCTCTCCGGCGAACACAAGACACCACTACAAATCTTCGCCCGGTCAACCGCACCGCCTCGATGAAACTTCTCTCAGTTGCCCTCGCCGATTAAACCTTTACTTTTTGCGCATCTTATCACGCAAAAAGGCGACATTTCTCCCTGCTCTCTTATCGGCATACAACGGGAAGAGTCTCCACCGTGACTCCTCTTACGCTATCTTGGATTTCGATGGAGATTGACGAGATTCCTCCGCGTTTCTTCGAGTTTTTGGGGCATGTCATCCGAATCACTTGTTAGGGCGTTGCGCTCTCACTGAAGATAAGGCTTCGTTCAATCGGTTGAGTGCTGAGCTGGAACAGGAGGTTCCCTTGGCCGAGCTGTCCCAATTTCGCCTGTGGTGGCTTCTCCATTTTGCACAACCTGTTCACTTCCGCACGCTTCTCCGAACGCTCTCCGAAACGCCGCCGCGATCGCTGCTGGAAGTTGGGAGTCTTGATCTTGGCCGAACGGAGCTATTAGTCCAAGTGGTTCGACACGCAGCCCCACAATCTCGGTTCAGGTACGTGGGGATCAGCAAATTTGAGGAGGCCGGCGGTCCGGAGGTGAAGCAAGTCTATCGGGTACTTCGTGGATTAAATGCGGATGTGGTGCTTCTGCCGGGACGACTCGCCGAGGCTCTTCCCCGCTGGGCGAATCATGTGGCGGACGTCGATCTGATTCTTCTGTGGCATCCCGAAGTGCTGCGCCCGGACGACCGATGCTGGTTTTACATCCCACGAATGCTCAGTGAGTCAGGGCGGGTCCTCATCGAGTGGAACGATGGCCGTCGGACCCGATGGGCTGTGGTCTCCAAGGAGGAGGCCATTCGCCGGGCGGATGCCGTGGTCCGTCGCCGTGCTGCGTGACTTGACAGGGAATCACGAATCACACATCTTCGATGAGGCGTTCCAGTCTGGCGACCTGGATTCGAACGGCGTGGAGGTCGGGATTGAGTCGCAAGGCCCGGCGGAAGGCTTCCAGGGCGGCGATCGGGTCCCGCAACTCCAGGTACGCCTGGCCCATTCCCGCTGCCGCCGCGAAGTGGTAGGGGTTCAGCTCCAGCGTGGTGCGGCAATCCTGAATGGCTTCGGCGTGTTCCCCCAGGCCGTAATACGCCACGGCTCGCTGGTTGTACACTTCTGCAAAATCCGCAATTTCTTCCAGCAGACGGTGGGCTCGGGCAAGGGCGTCGCGATAACGGCGTGCCGCGTTAAGGCGGATGATGATGCTGAGCTGTTTTTGCTGGGCTTCGGTTCCATAGCGAAGCCAAACTTTTCGGATACTCGTTTCAGCGAGCAATCGAACGGTGGGATCGCGGTCGTTGAGTGCCCGCCCCAGAGCGCCGTTGGAGGCGTAATCACCCACGTATCCCAGCGCCAGGGCGGCTGCACGGCGAAGTTCACACAGTGGGTGTTCCAGCAGTCGCTGGAGCGTGCCCTGCATGTAACGCGAGTTAACATCCGCCACAAATCGGGCGGTGTCAAGATGTTTCAGGTAGTCCTCGTAGAAGGCCCCCAGAAGAGCTGTTCGCGGCACGTTGCGGGACACGAGTTATCTCCTCGGATTGGCGATCTTTTTTCAGCTACGGAAATAGATACCGAACCGTGGCGCGGACACTTCCGGCAAGCCCCGCGATCCGGTTCCGCCGGTACCTCGATTGTAATTGGGGGAGGTGGGAAGGCTCAAATGTTTTCCATGGAAAAGAGCGCGCAATCAGAGCGCAGTGAAAAGCCCAAGGGTCCATAACACGATGGCGGCATAGACACTGCCTACCGATAGAGGCCGGGAATCAGCGTAAGTGCATTTCCCGGCACAGGTGACATCGAATCACTTCTTGCGATGCCGGATTTTGGAACGCATCCGCCGCTTTTTGCTGCCGATCTTACGACGCCCTTTACCAGTTTTTTTCGTCCCCACGCTTGACTCCCATCCAACCTGAAAAACGACCTCCAATACCTCCAACGGCACGCGACGATCGTGCCTGTCCACTATGTTTCAGACCATCGCCATTGAGTATACCAGGATGAGGACAATTTGGACAAGCACCGGCTTTGCATGAAAGATCGCATCGAGCTTTCTTTATCTGATGTAACGGGGACTTACTCCGGCAGATCTAACAAGCCGTTTCCCACCGGATGCGCAACAAAATTGCTTTAAACGTGGACCTACCCAGGCTGGTCACTTGGAAAACTCGGGGAACGGACTCGCTTTGCCCTTCCTGACCGCAGGCGCTGTGCAACGTGTATGGTGGGCAACACCAGCCCGGGATGCAACAGGAAAGCTTCACTGGCGCGAAGCGAAGACCAAAAACAAAAAAGGCAGAGCAACCCAACGGTTGACTCTGCCCAGGGGCAAAAATCTTTCTCCGCGAAACGACAATTAGCGACCTGATTTCTCCGCCATCGGGACGGTCGGTTCAATCGCGGGTTCGGGCCTGCTCGGCAGTCGGAAAATCATTGGGCACCGGTTGCGTCACTTTGCCGGAGGCCGCCCACTCAGCACCCCGCTGGTAGGTCACAATAAAGGCCACGCTCTTGAGCTGTTCGGCTGTATGCCCAAGGGCGTTGAAGAAGACGCGTCCTTTACCGTACTGAACGGTGAAGAAAATCGGTTCGTGTTCATCGGAGCCGCCCTTGTCTTTGGGGGCAAAGGCGGTGGCCAGGACGGTGAGGTTCTTAGCTGGACCACGGAGCCAGCCGTACAGCTCATCGGGGACATGCATGAATCGCGGCGGCAAACCCTGCATGATGGGATGCTCGGGATAGCGGACATCGATGGCGAAGGGCTGCATCGGGCCATGTCCGCCGCCACGCCCCGGAGTGTAGTCGAAGACGCATCGGCCATCCCGCCAGCGGACGTACGGCCCCCATTTCTCGTTTCGGCCTCCCCATCCCCCCAGACCGATGATCTCGTTATATTCCGGCCAATCCGGAAAGGCCGCACAGGCAAAGTGATAAACCACCACCCCACCGCCGTTTTTGACGTAATCCACGAAGGCCTTTTTGGTTTCCTCCGGCCAGGAATCCCCCTGGTAATTGAGCACCACCACATCGAATTTTTTGAAGTCCGGCTTGAAGCCGCTCATGTCCTCTCCTTTCGCCGGAGATTGGGCGACTTCCACCGTGAACAACCCAGTTTCTTCCAGCAGTTTGACCAGAACCGGCGTGGTGCCTTTCCAGTCGTGGGCATTTTGCCCGGTGACAATGAGCGCCTTGTACGGGGCTGCCACGACCGCGCCCACCGTAAATCCTGTGATCACAAGGCTCGCGAGGATGGTGGCACAGATCAAAAAGGTGCGTCGTCTCATGGGGTGACCTCCATTAACAGTGATCCACAACTTGCGGTCTCTCGACGTCTCGAGGTGCGTTCAGTGTAACAAACAGGGAGAGGAAGGCAATCCTTCGGTCGGTTAAACTGCGCACTTTGGGACTGCCCGATATCGGCTATTGCACCTTGATGCTTCGCCGGATTTGCTCGTCGCGCCGTGCCTTGTCAATTTTTTTGAAAGCTTCCTCGGGGTTGGGGACCCCCTGTAAAACCAGGAAAGGGTCGGAGGGATCTTTGGTACGCAAAATGACGCGCCCCACCCCCACCAAGCGTTCCAGGAGATTCTGGTGCATGGCGATATCGTCAATGTCGATGACCTCCATCGAGTCCACAGTCCGGAAGACGAAACCTTTTCGATGGTAAAACCGGTAGGTGGTCAGGCGGTACTGGATGGTCATCTTCCGGTACCATGCGATGACCAGAAAAACCAACCAGGCAATTGCAACAAGTCCAAGCGTGATGCCCCAAAGGGGCCCGACCTGATTCTTGAGAGGGCCCCGCATGAGCAGGATATCCACCACAATCACAATGATTGTGATGATGCCAAGGGTCATCCATGTGCCGATCATTCCCCAAGGTGAATATGAGGCCTTCCACAACTCCACATCGGGATCGCCCCGCTTGGGTGCCTGTTCGGTTTCCGCGCCACTCGCCGGGGCTCTCGCGGTGGCCTGAGCAGGGTTTTCACTCCCCTGGCATTGTGGACAAACTCCGGTGAGCGGATCAAGCTCCGAGCCGCAGTTAGGGCATTTCATGGGTCCCTCCTTCGTGATCTTAAGAGGCGCCGGAATTCAACCACCTGTTTTTCAGCTTGTTGCATATGGACGTACCGCTACTGGCGAATGTTATTATGCCAGGGTCACGTGCTTCAGGCGATAGGGCACCCGAAGCAACGGCTTAATACTACAGCGTAATCTTGCTCTTGCTGAAATCGGCGAATGTGGAGAAACCATGGTCCATTGACGCTGTCAAGGCGGCCGGGACATAAATGCGGATCAGTTTCGCCGGTTGTGGCCGCAGCCTCGGAGGGACCTGCTTGTCAGGCCCGCTTTTTCGAACGTTGGAACATCGATTTCGCTTTACCGGGCACGACAAGCGTGCCCCTCCGAAGGACGTTGCCCGCTTAGCGAACACGATAAGGGTTCACCGGCACGGGCAATTCATGAATTGGCCCTACGTTGAGGCTTTCGGTCCTCACAGCTCCAAACGAAAACTAACGATCACTCCGAAGGATCGCCGGGTGCTTGGAGATACCCTGGCAAGTCAAATGACGGTTGTCGCATTGTGACGTATAAAGCGAGCGTCCCACGGCAAGTGTGGCAAAAGACGGCAAAGGCTGGCGAATCCTGTTTGTGGCCCCTGATGGCAAGTCGAAAACCCTTCGCCTTGGCCCGGTGGACAAAAAGACGGCGGAGAGTATCCGCGTCCTCGTGGAGGCGTTGCTGGTAGCCAGGACGGCAGGTTTACCACTTCGCCAGGAAACGGCAGTTTGGCTGGCAACCGTGGGTGATACTTTGCGGGAGCGGCTTGTCCGGGCCGGACTGACGAAAGTCACTCCGGCAGCGGTTTTGGGGACCGCGGTGGAAGCGTATCTGAATTGCCAAACACAAATCAAACCGGCCAGCCTTTGTGCAACTCGGTACGCATTGAAAAATCTGGTGCAATTCTTTGGCCCAGAGCGCCGGCTGGACAGCATCACTGAAGGCGATGCGGACGATTTTGTTCGCTGGCTAGCAACCGAAGCTTGCAAGCAACGTGGAGGTTAAGCCCGGTTGCGGCCCGCCACGGTAGTGAAGCGAGTGGAGCGGGTGCAAGCTTTGTTTAGGGACGCTCTCCGTCGGGAATTAGTGAGCAAGAATCCGTTTGAGACCCTGAAACGACCCAAAGTTGACGCTTCCGACAGACAAGTCTATGTGCCCGCGGAGGTCGTCGAACGCCTGATTGATGCCACTCCCGATTTAGAGTGGAAGCTTTTGCTGGCAATTGTGCGTTATCTCGGGTTGCGAGTGCCCAGTGAACCGTTTTCGCTCACGTGGGCCGATGTTGATTGGGAGCAAAGCCGCTTGCGAGTGCCGTTCCCGAAAACAGAAGTGCACGGGAAGCCATATCGGGTGGTGCCAATTGTGCCCCCGGTGCGTCCCCACTTGGAAGCCGTTTGGGAAGCGGCAGAACCGGGGCAAGTGTTCATTTTCCATCGATTGCGGCAAAGGGAATCACTGAACGCGGCAAACCGAGGCTGGTGGGCCAATGTGAACCTGCGACAGCATCTTTTACGACTCATTGCCCGGATTGGCGAACAGCCATGGCCCCGCTTGTGGCATTCCTTGCGAGCCAGCGCGGAAACGGATTTGGTAGCCCGCTTCCCCTTGCACGTAGTAACAGCCTGGATGGGTAACACCTCCAAGGTCGCGACAAAACATTACCTGCGGGTAACGCCACAAGACTACACCCGAGCGATTACCGAAGCATGGAATGGTGGCACAGAATCCGGCACACGGGTGGCACAAAAAGCGGCACAGAACGTTCCCGCACCAAGCAGCAAGCATAGTGAAAACTAAATCACAAGACCTGTTCGATTGCGACGTTATGCAACTCGGTGCGTGTTGTAACTTATTGCTGCAACACAAGAAAATTACGGGGGCGGGATTTGAACCTGCGAAGTCGACGTGGTGAGGTGGGAGTTGTGGGGCGGTGGCCAAAGAATCGGCGTCTGTCTTGGCTCATGATTCAGAATAGGTCAGGCCGGTTGATATGCCTCAAAAAATGATGGCCACATAGAATCTTTGCCTCGCGCAGCGGCAGCCTGGTCAGCAGGGCCCAGTCTTTCCCCATCCGCGATGTCAACCGTGCAAGTGGTTTGCCGAGAATGAAAGGGGGAAACGGTACAGTGCACGGTAATTCCTCGCCCAATCTGGCAATGGATAGCGACCTGCGTATACTGGAGTGCATGTGAGGGAACCCATAGCCCGGTGTTCTGCGAAGGAGGCGATGACGATGGCGACCAGTGTGATCAGCTTCTTGGGCACGGGGCAGAAGATTCAGCCGCAGGACGTCCGGTCGGAGTATCGCAAGACCATATACCGCTTCACCCTTCCGAATGGTGGCCACTTTGATAGAGAAACCTCTCTTTTTGGGACGGCTTTAGTCGACTATCTGCGGCATATTGGTGTGGAGATTGACCGCTGGGTCGTTCTCGGGACGTCGGCCTCGCTTTGGTCTGAGCTCATTCGAGTCATTCCCGACCAAGATGCAATCGATGAGGAAGAGTACTGTCGCATTGACGATCGCGTCATAGCCAGAAATGTTGATTCGAAATCTTTACAAAAGTGGGAACAGATCCTCAATGAACATGCGCGGCCTCTCGAGTTGCGCTTATGCCTGATCGGTGAGGCGCTCGATCCACAATCTCAGCAACAGATCGCGAGGGCTTTATTCGACAATGTTCCGCACGGTAACGATGTTATATTCGATATCAGCCATGGCTTTCGTCACATGCCGGTGATCGCTGCCTTTGTCATCTCTTTAATGCGCTGGACTCACGGCGTGAAAAATGTCCGATTCTTCTCTGGTGTTTTTGAAGCCCGTCAGGGGGATATTACGCCGGTCATCGAGTTGCCCATCTGTCAGCAGTTGGTGGAAGCCACCGAGGCGGCAGCCATTCTCAAGCTCACCGGAAACTATGCACCCCTTGCGCGACGCCTGGGTGTGAATGCGGAAGAGAGCTGGTTTTTGGAAAACACAAACCAGCTTCACACGGCGCGATCCAAAGCACAATCTATGAATAAGCAGGCTAAGCAAAGGACCGATGCGGTAGGGAGCGAATTGCTCCGCCTGCTCATGGAACGCCTCCTGTGGACGCAACAAAGTTACTATGCTGACCGAGTGCGGCAATCCGCGGTGGAGGCATTGGATCATGGAGACTATTTCCGGGCTGCCGTCCTGATGTACGAAGCCCTGCTCATTGCAGCCGCGAAAATCCTGAATTTATCCGGGGATCCTCTGGCATACGGCCTTCGTCAACAGGGCGAAAAGGAGCTGTTCAATCGACTGGGTGGTGACGCCAGGGAGTTGCTCACCGATCTCCAGCACGCGCGGAACTCCTGTGCCCACGGTAGCCGCTCATCACGCAGCCGTGTGCAGCACATCATGCAATCGCCGGACGCGTTTCGCGAATTGATCAAAAAGGCGTCAGAGCTCTTCGATCGTTTGCCGGAACTGTTAAAACCTTAAGAGGTGTGATTTAATGTATCGCTACTAATTGCTTCATTTTGTTTCATTGTAAAATGGACTTAGTACAAGGTGGAAGACAAAAGAAAAGCCATTTTTCTGTGAGGAGTGTTGTATGATTCTGAAAGGCCGGAATGTCGTCTGGATATGCCGGAGTTGTTTTTGTGTCTTGATAGTCGGTCTCATTTTAGTCCGCACCGTGAATGCAGGAGCGCCTCAGCGTCTCCGAGTGTCTGACAATGGACGTTACCTTCTGACGGACAAGGGAGAACCATTTTTCTATCTCGGTGATACTGCATGGGAGTTGTTCCATCGCCTCAACCGCGAGGAAGCAGAACTTTATTTAACTGATCGCGCGAAAAAGGGTTTTACCGTCATTCAGGCTGTGGTGTTGGCGGAACTCGACGGTCTCCATACCCCCAATGCTTACGGCCACGTACCGCTTTTGAATGACGATCCCACCAGGCCGGCGGTCGTAGAAGGTCCAAATAATGACTATTGGGATCACGTCGATTGGATTGTTCAGCGTGCGGAAGAGCTTGGTTTATTCATTGGAATGCTGCCAACCTGGGGTGATAAGTGGAATAAAAAGTGGGGCGTGGGACCGGAGATCTTTACTCCAGAAAATGCTAGGGGTTACGGGCGATGGTTGGGCCAGCGGTATCGAGATCGTCCCATCATCTGGATTCTCGGTGGTGACCGCAATCCCGAAAATGAGCGTCATCTGGCCATTGTGCACGGACTGGCAGCGGGACTTGCCGAAGGGGATGGCGGTGCTCATCTGATGACCTACCATCCGATGGGCGGATCAAATTCCGCACAGTGGTTTCACAGGGATGATTGGTTGGCCTTTAACATGTTTCAGTCCGGCCATAGTGCGTACAATCTCCGCAACTATAAGACCACACTGGCGCTACGGGACCTGGTGCCTACCAAGCCTGTTTTGGATGGTGAGCCACGTTACGAAGATCATCCTCTCAATTGGAAGCACGGGGAGCAATGGTTCGACGATTGGGATGTCCGCCAGGCAGCCTACTGGTCGATGTTGAGTGGTGCGTGTGGGCATACGTACGGAGACCACAATATCTGGCAAATGTACGAGCCGCCCCGAAAGCCCATCTCTTTCGCACGCACGCCGTGGAAAGAAGCCCTGCACCACCCGGGAAGTGCCCAGATGGGCCTCATGCGGGCGATCCTGACCCAGCGTCCCTGGTACAAACTGGTGCCGGATCAATCGCTCATCCAAGGTAACGAGCTGGAAGGGGCCGACCACCGCCGTGCTGCCCGATCTATTGATGACACGTTCGCGCTGGTTTATTTGCCCACGGGCGGATCGCTAACGGTTCACTGGGATGTGGCACGAAGAGAAGAGGTGCAGGTGTGGTGGTTTGATCCGCGCACGGGAAGTGTTCAGGACGGTGGTCGAAAAAAGCCGAGTGAATCCTTCGCGATTCGCGCCCCGGGGAGCGGCCGGGGTCAGGATTGGCTTCTCATTTTGGATAAGATTTCGGCTGGGCTGGCGCCACCTCGCATCGGGCCCTGAAGCACCCCAGCTTGCATTTCTTTCGATTAAAGCGTAGATACTCTCAGCGATCTTGATTTGAGCCGGGCCCTCCCTGGCGGGCAAGTAGGGTGTTCCAGAATGGAAGAAGTGTATTGTGATAGGAGTTCACAATGTGATTCAACTCCACCCCGCGATCCAGGCCGGTGGCACGCCCTTCCCAAATATTGTTGCCTGTTTTGCTGAAGGTCAAACTTGGCTGCTCGCGAGGATTGGCCGAGGCAATCATTGCGACAATTCGCTCCGCCAGCCGATGTTGCTGAAGAGCGTCGATCCACGGCTGGGGTAAGCCATGATCCTGATACACAATGATGAACTTGTCTACCAATTGGAATAGTTTTTCACGTCCGGGTGGGATGCGCTGAGGCGGTGAGACCTTTAGATTACCTCCCGGCAGATCGACAATGAGGACATCGAAATAATCGCGGGCGATGGCCAGTTGTCGGGTTAAGATCTCTTCCATTTCATTTGTCCAGCCGATTTTCTGCAACTTCCGCAATTGCTCGGCCTGTTCTGGCGATTCCTGGCGAAGAAGCAGGTACCACTCGGGTGTCGGAGACTGACCATCCGAATCAAAACGCCAGGCCCAATAGCTGGCCCTTATAGCGCAGTAATAGAGCGCTCTGCTCAATACCGATTTTCCGCAATTGGGATCACCCACCACCCCCAAGGTGACGGAACCCTGCTTTGGCCGAAGCAAACCGTGAATCCAGTCAATGGTCTCCGAGGTTAACTTGGGTGCTTCCCCATCGGGTGGCCAAACGGAAACGTATCCATCCCGCGGGGAAATACAAACGATGCGAGAAATCCCTTGGGAAACCGCGACCGACGCAATTCCCGCATAGACCTCCACCGGGCCGGAGCCCGTCAAACAGACCGTTGATTTACCCGGTAGCTTCTTCAGCTCGTCGCCGACCGCCTCGACGACTTTCGATATTTCCGTCTTCGTCAGCGGGGGCTGGGCCTGATATCCAGCTTCACAAGGGCGATGCTGTGCTCGTCACCAAACTCCCGGTGATGCACGGTGAAGAAATCACGGGGAGAAAACGATGGCGGAGTTGAGGCGTCGCTCACATTCCGGCCAGCTTGATCCTGTGGCTTGCGCACCTCCACGCAGCCACCCTCCGCTGCGGTCAAGGCAGCCGCATGGGCGTACATCCAGACAGATCCCGGTCCCGTGATCACCACTTTTCCGCCCCTGATCAAATTTCGCGGGAGAGGCGCTTCACGGAGTACGGACGGCGGCCAAAAGCGAACATGGGGCTCGGGATGAAATGTGACAAGGGTTTCATTCGGATTCCACTCAATAGAAAACCATTTGGTTTTGTGGTCCATGACCCACTTCCACCTGATCTTCGACCGGACCGGATTGTTTATTTCATCCTGATTGGTAACCGAAACAAGTAGCCTCTTCCTGGAGCATAGGCAAATGGCGTTCGATTTTGGGCTTCTGTTGATTTTAATCGCCGCAGAGCTTTTTTCGACTGAGGAACGATTCTCCGGAATACCCACTCTCAACTTTTCTACTGTGTGCCAGTATCTATTCTTTGATGGACCGCGTGACGTGACGCTTCTCTGTCAGCCAGCCAACCGAGGGAGGTATCCAGCACAAATTGGAAGCGATGATTTCAATCGCTGTAGCTACCTGCGTGGAGGGACTGAATCCCAAAAGGCGCGCCACAAGAAGCCCAACGGGAACGATGAGGATAATTCCTAAACTGGCTAGCATGACAGGATGACGGAAGTACCTGCGAAAGGCTGTTGTCCAATCGCCGGTTTCCTGGCGGAAGTGAAAAATCCCGGCGAGATTCGCCCCGATCTGGTCGCCCATCGCGTAAAAATATGGGATGTAGAACCCCTCGACGCTGTACACATCCAGCCCCAGGAGTCGGCTGATAGCGTCAATGATCCAGGGAGCGATCATCCCAAGGAATTTGCCCCAGGCGTAGCTTTCGGCGATGGACGCACCCTTTCTCAAAATCCGCTGCCGGAGCGCGAAGAAGCCTTCGAAGATACTTTCCGCTTCGCCACCCAGCGTTCTTACAAGCCATTGTCCCAGGGCGGCTCGTTGAAAACCCAGCGTGTCGAGAATCACTCCCGCAACAAGTCCTCCGATATATCCCGCTAATGTGTAGCGCAGAAGTTCTTCAAAGCCGGATTCGGATTCCTGTTCATGCGGGACTTCTGATAGTAAAGGGTCGCTGGATTTATCTGCCATCCGAAAGGTCCCCTCGAATCGCTGCCAATGGCTCAATGGAGGTGAGCGCGGATCATGGGCTTTCCGACCGGCTTATCGAAATCGCCATTTGTAATTATATGTGACTCCGCGAGGTTCGTTGGATGCGAATTCAGCCAAGCATCGCGGGTGAGCTTCCTTAGCATGTTACAGACCGCCGATCACCAGCCAGATGTGGCTGGGGCAATTTAGGCTATCTCAAAAGTAAGGCTTCTCAACCAGTGCGTGGCTCGGCTTTTTCCATTGCTAAGTTTCTCGTTGTCGATCGCGGAGAGTCGGGGCAACAGCATTCAGGCAGTTGAGCGGTGTGACCGCTTGATTTCAGTACGGCGGAAGACATACTGGAGACGGGCCGCTTCGCTTCAGTGACGGGGACAATTTCCCCGATGCTTGCCGGTCGTGAATTCCCGGAGGATGAGCGGATGAAGTCTGCCGAAATCCATGATGTACGTCATCACCGTTTCTCCCGGAGAGGGCTTCTCCAGGGATCCTTCGCTGCCTCGTTGCTGCTGGCCATCCGGCAGTCCGTGGCATTGGCGGGCGCGGACAGTTCGCCGAGGCCGGGGACGGTTCAGTGGCTGACCGATCACCTCGGCGTGTTTTGGGGCCCGATTCATGTGGGGGTGTTGAGAAACGGTCACGAGGTGGCACTTTTCGATTGTGGCGACAGAGAGGTGTTTGACTGGGCAGGGCGAGGAGGTCTTAAAATCAGCACGGTGTTCGTCACCCATCACCATCGGGAGCAGGCCCGGGGGCTGGAGGGACATTCAGCGGAAGTCCAGGTTGTTGTGCCGGAGGACGAGCTCAAGCTCTTTACGGAAGTGACGAGTTACTGGGCTGCGCCAGGGACCCGCTGGCACATCTACAACCAGCATCCGCACCATTGGACATTTCCTGAACCCATAACCGTGACCCGAACCGTCCGAGATGGTGACTCATTGACCTGGGGACCGAGCCGGATTTCGGTGCTTGCTACACCGGGGCATACGGACGGTGCTGTGAGCTACTGTGTGGAGGTAGACGGCCGACGAATCGTCTTCTGCGGCGATCTGCTGTCCGGGCCCGGGCAGCTTCCCGATCTGTTCTCGCTTCAGAAAGGATTTCAGCGGGGGCAGAGGAGAATATCTGATTACCACGGGTATCTGGGGGCCCGAGAATGGCTGGAGGCGAGCCTTCGCCGTGTCCTGGAGCTCAAACCCGATGTGCTCGTCACTTCACACGGAGGAATTATCACCAGGCCGCATGAGGCCATCACGAGCGTTCTCGACCGTCTGGAAACACTATACCGGAATTACGTCTCCACGTCGGCCCTGCGGCATTATTTCCCCGAACTTTTCACCGAATTTGCGGGGCAGCCCGATCAGTTGCCTTTCCAGGAAACGGTGGAGGTGCCTCCTTATCTCCGGCACATCGGGACAAGTTGGATTCTTATTTCTGAAGATGGAGCGGCCTTCGTTATGGATTGCGGGAATCGCCAGGTTATTGAGGCGTTGGAGAGCATGCTCTCCCAGGGCACGATCAAGCGGGTGGAGGGTCTGTGGATCACCCATTACCATGACGACCATGTGGACGCCATCCCCGAGTTCCTGCAAAGGTTCGGTTGCCCTTGCTTCGCTGTGCCGTCGGTGGCAGGTGTGGTTAGCCGACCACTGGCGTGGCGTTTGCCATGCATTTCACCCTCTCAAATTGCAGTGGATCGAATTCTCGCAGATGGAACGAGTCTCTCGTGGCATGAGTTTCGCCTGACCGCGTTCGAATTCCCGGGGCAAACACTCTATCACGGGGCACTACTGGTCGAAACAGGTTCGGATCGGCTTTTCTTTGTGGGTGATTCGTTCACGCCGTCAGGTATCGATGATTACTGCATTCAAAACAGGAATTTTCTTCATGACGGAATGGGGTTTCAGCGGTGCCTTGAACTGGTGATGAAACTGCGGCCGACTCACATGTTCAATTGTCATGTGGATCGGGCGTTCCGGTTTAGCGAGGATTTCTGTCAGGCGATCATCGGCCGATTGAAAGAACGGCGTCAACTGCTGGCCCAGTTGTTTCCCTGGCCGGACCCGCATTTTGGAATGGACGAACTGTGGGTCAGAGCGGATCCTTACGAGCAATCTGTAAAAGCGGGCGGTATCGCGAATTTCAAAGTGGTGGTTTTCAATCATTTGGAGAAGGAGGCGGAGTTCCGGGTGCGGGCAGTTCCGCCATTCTCGTGGCGCAAATCACGGGTGCCGGCGGCACGCCATTCCTGGAAGGGATGGTCCCCCATTTTGGCAGCACCGCGAACGGAAAATGGGGTCACGCTCACGGTGGAGGTCCCCAGGAACGCCCAGCCCGGTCGCCATATTGTGACGCTCGACGTGGCCTGCCCATGGGAAAACTCGGCGCCTCAATTCCTGTTGGGATTTGCGGAAGCGGTGGTTGTCGTCGAATGAAATGCCCTAACGGTTTTTCCGTCGCTGGGCCAAGGGGATGGCTGCCTCCGGATACCGAGCGAGGATCGCCTTGAGCTTCTGGGCCACCTCGGGAAGTTTGTCCACGAGGTTTTCGCGCTCTTCCGGATCAGTTTGATAGTCGTACAGCTCGTACTGCGCAGTGCTGGTGGGTGCTCCGATCTTTTTCCATTCCACAAGCCGGTACCGCTCCGTGCGGATGGCCCGTCCCATGATCTCGCCTCGCGGAAAGCAGTGATAAGCGTGATCGTCTACCCGGGCACTTGGATCACGGAGCACCGGCACCAGGCTGACACCCTCAATGGGCTGAGGACCCGTTGGACGCGGTAGGCCTGCCAATTCGGCCAGAGTGGGAAAGATATCCACATTTTCGGCCACCTGGCGCGTGACAGAACCTGGTGGAGTGATACCCGGCGCCACGATAATCAGGGGAATACGCACCGCCTGCTCGTAGTTCGTGTGTTTGGTCCAAATGCCATGGTCACCCAGATGGAACCCATTATCACCCCATAGCACGATGATAGTCGAATCAGCGAGACCGAGACGGTCAAGTTCGTCGAGGACTTTTCCGATCTGGGCATCGGCGAAACTTGTGGCGGCGTAATAACCGTGGATCAACGTGCGTTGAATGTCGTCGGTCTTCAGGTTGTCCATGCTCAAAGGATCATAGTTGAGGATTTCGCCGCCCCGCTTGCCGGCGATCGGGGGAGCTCCCAGGGGTAATTCCTGGTATGTGGCAAGCCTGAACTCCGCAGGGTTATAGAGATCCCAGTACTTTTTTGGTGCGGTGAATGGCAGATGCGGTTTGACAAACCCCAGAGCGATAAAGAACGGGGTCCCTTCCTTCTCGAGCCGCTCTTTGGCTGCGCGCAATCGCTTGATGCCTTCTTCGGCAATTCGTCCATCGGCATAAGCCGTGTCCGGAACGTCCAGTTTCTCCCAGGCTGCGCCGCGGGGAAGACGGCCGATCTGGTCGAGTTTCTGATTGGTAAAATAGGCTTCTTCCCGTGTCAATTGTCCGTTGGCGGAGTTCTTCGGGTCAACGTACTCAACCACCTTCTCAATGACGCTGGGAACACTCCATGAAGCAGGATCGTCGTGATTTCCGTGGCCCACGTGAAATACCTTGCCCACCGATTCTGTGCGGTAGCCATATTTCATGAAGTACTGGGGCATGGTGACGGCATTGGGGACAGCGCTGCGAAAATTCTCGCTCAAGCCGTAGATTCCAATGGTGGTGGAGCGCGATCCGAGCATCAGATCGTTCCGCGAGGGGGCGCACACGGCCTGGTTGCAGAAGGCCAGTTCAAAGCGCATCCCCCGCCGTGCCAGACGATCCATATTCGGCGTCCTGGCGATCGGATCGCCGTAGCAGCCGAGAACAGGTTTAAGGTCGTCCACGCAGATGAAGAGAATGTTTGGGCGTGAGGGCGCGGTTTCCCGCGCTGGGAGCATCCCAGCCGACGTCAGAAACCAGAGGAATCCTGCTACCAAAATGCCAGCCCTAAATCGCTGCCAGACAACGCGCTTCACCATGGTGACCGTCCCTCCTGCAATGATTGTTATGTCGGGCGGGACGAACCGATCGCAAGAATGTCCGTCCCGGCCCATTCTCTTTTTTTGGATTGTGGATGATCGGGCTTGGTGACGCAACACAAATTTGCGCAAACCGCCTGCGCTATTGCGCAAAGATGACTCATCCCCACTTTTCCTTTGCCAACGGGGACGCGGACATCCACAACGGTTTGCGCGGGAGCGAGATTCGGCCCGAAGAAACCTGCTTGTCACGCCCGCCTCTCGGAGGAACCCGCCTGTCGGGGCCGATCAAGAGCGATCGATCATCCATCCCTCCTCATCGGGTACGACAAGCGTGCCCCTCCGTGTTTTCGGAGGGACCCGCTCGTCGGGTCCGTTTTTCCAGGATGGATGATCCGTTCCATTTCATCGCGCACGGCAAGCATTCACCGGTAGGGGCAAGTGATGAATTGCCGCTACAACATATCGTGCCCGTGGCATGTCGTAGCGTATTGCAAAAGTGAGGATGGCTCAGATCGCAAACACCTTGCGACGCCGGGACGCGTGCTTATGATGGGAGTGATCTTGTCCACGATGTGCGGTGGTTCGGTCCGCACAGCGGATTGGCACGAAGATTGAACCGGCCGTGGAGTAAATGTCCGCGATTCTATCGCACTTGGGTAAAAAACCACGAAAAATCCGGATTTCATGGGAGATGGCACGATGATCCGGCGATGGATTTGGGTGGCGGCAATCGCCTGGGGAATTATGGGGTTTTGGACCTTCCATCTGGCGGCGGAGGAGGCATTGCCTCATGTCCGCGTGAGCCCGCGCGACCCCCGGTATTTCGAGTTGAGCGACGGAAGACCGTACATTCCTATCGGTTTGAACATGATCGGGCCGCCGGCCACGGGGCTTGCCGGCATGGAAGAGTGGTTCCGGAAGCTCTCCGCCAATGGCGGAAACTTCGTTCGGATCTGGCTGAGCAACCCCTTTTTTGACATCGAGCACGAGCGGAGCGGGGTGTTCGACGAGGAACGCGCGCAGCGCATCGACGCACTTCTGGCGCTTGCCCGAAAGTACGGAATCCGTTTGAAACTCTGCACCGAGCATTTTCGCCACCTCGGCGAAGGGACTCAGGCCTGGGCGGCTAAGCCGCAGCATCTCATTCAGAATGGAGGCCCGGCCAGGGACACGGCGGATTTCTTCCTCGGTGAGGCCGGGCGAGCCCAGTATAAGCGGAAGCTCGCCTGGTATGCCGCGCGTTACGATTGTGACCCGATCATCTTTGGATGGGAACTGTGGAACGAGATGGATGCCGTTCGGGCCAATGTGTGGGAACCGTGGACGGCGGAGATGCTGCCGGAGTTGCACCGATTGTTCCCTCAGAATCTGGCCATGCAGAGTCTGGGGAGTTATGACCACGAAAATAAATGCGAGCGATACCGGCGACTTTGCCAGATGCCAGGCAATGACGTGCTGCAGGTGCACCGATACCTGGATCTGGGAGCCGGCTGGGAGATTTGCCACGGACCGGTCGCGGTGTTTGCGGCGGAGGCTGTGAGGGATCTCCGGTCGTTTGGAGTGCGGAAGCCGATTTTGCTGGCGGAAAGTGGCGCCGTTGAACCCAATCACAGCGGACCATTCAAACTTTACGCAAAAGATAAAGACGGCATCATTCTTCATGATGTGCTCTTTGCCCCATTTTTTACGGGGGCAGCGGGCCCCGGCCATATCTGGCACTGGGATGTCTACGTGGATAGAAACAATCTGTGGTGGCATTTTGGCCGGTTTGCGGCGGTCGTCAGGGATCTCGATTCACCTGCCGAGAATTTTCAGCCCGTCGAGCTGGAACACCCCCGGCTGTACGTGTACGTTTTGAGAGGCAATCACACCACGCTCATCTGGTGTCGTGATAAGGAAAACACCTGGCGCACGGAATTGGCCGAGGATAAGTCGCCAGAGACGATTCACGACGCGAAACTTGCAATTCCCGTTTCCTGGAACTTGCCTGACGCCGCGACGGTGCGCTTCTATGATCCATGGACGGACACCTGGTCTGATGGTAAGTTAGAGTCGCCTCTACCGCTGCCTGAGTTGAGACGGTCTCTCGTCATCCAGATCCGGTATTGAGGATCCACTTCCGGCTGATACGTCTCAATTCTTGAGGCCGAGGGTCCCCGGCAACGATCCCCGGCACGGCCATCGTTGGACTATTCAACGCGGATCACACCGCCCAGTCGGGCGCTCACGTGGGTGTAGGCGACCGATGGTTTCTCGCATACGATGGCAACAGAGGGAGGTGTTCGGGACGCCGCTTGTGATATGCCGCAAAGTTCCGGACTTTGTATCCGATTCGAAGGAGGAGAGCAGATGCCGTTCACGGTGCTCGACCACACAGCCGACCTGCATGTGAGGATAGAGGCACCCTCGCTGGAAGAGCTTTTCATCGAAGCGGCTCGAGCGATGGTGGCCCAGATGTTTCCCAGCGTGCTGTCTGAACAGCCGGAAAATAAATGCGTGGTCAACGATGTCGATTTAAAGGGGTCAACACCCTCCTCCGGCAAAGTGCCATTTAAGAACGGGAACGATGCCCCGTTGCCGAATCAGTCCACGGTGGAACGGGAACTCATGGTGTCGCTGGGAGAACCACTACCGTCCGTCGATGGGGAATTGGATGGAGAGACGCAGAGACTTCCTGCAGTCTGGGAAGATCTTTTCCATGACTGGTTGAGCAAAGTCCTTGTGCTGTGCACGGCGGACCGTCTCTTGCCAATTAAATACCGCGTCACATTTGAAAAAGAGGGGCTGCACGGCCGAATTGTCGCGCGGCCTCTGGATCCCCAGCGCGACACGGGGGAAATCGAGATTAAAGCCGTAACCTATCACGGCCTGAAGCTGGAACGCACACCCGGTGGCTACCGTGCAGAGGTGATCTTCGATACGTAAGAGGACCGCCCGTGATCGACAGGGTAGGCAAGCTCACTTACTCGTCGAGGGCGAATTGCTTAAGTCGGGAGAAGATGGCCAGCGCCGATCGTGGCACAGCGCTCTTCGGCGGTGGGGGCGAGGGTTCTGGCCCATCGGATGTTGCATAACTCTCTGCTAGTTTCGGCTCGAAGCTGCCCCTCCATGCCGCGGTTTTTAACGGCACTGTGGCAACATGGGGCTCAAATCGGGCGAGGACCTGAGCGAGCCGTTCGGGGCAACTCAGCGCCGGCAAAATGGGCGATGCGGCTGACCTGTGAAGAAGGATACACTCCACGTTCGGTGCCGGAGATAGATCCCCGTAAAGACCCACGACCACGGGCATCTCGGCACTTGCCGACCACAGGCGATGGAGCCCGTCCAGGCTTACCGGTCGATGGTGCAGCGAGATGAACAGGAACTCACCCCGGCTGAGGGCGAGGGCCGTGCAATAAGCCAGGTACATGCCACGTGGTTGTGCATGAATGGCCAGTTTGACCTGCGGATAGGCCTGGGTGAAGTCGCAGAGGATGTCGGGTGTCCCATCCGAAGAACCGTCATCCACGAGAACAATTTCCCACTCTGGCGTGAGGTCGGAAAGCCCATCGATGTACGCCGGAACGACGCGCAGGGCCAGATGCTGGGCGTTACAGAACGGCATGAGGGCGGATAGCGAACGCGACAACGTTGTGCTCCTTATGGCTGGTTGGTTCTGCGGGAAGTCGGAACAGAAAAAACCGTCCCGACCAATGGAGCGCCCATCCGTGCCGATTAGCCAGGGGAAGTCCGACCGGCCCCTTGGGCTCAGGATCCACCGTTTTCTTTCATCGCCAACCTTCGAGGGGCCTTCCAGAAGGCTTTTCAAAAGTCGCGTTACGCAGGACCTGCCGGGATTGCAGCAAAGCAGAAAGATGATGAGATTTTGTACTGTAACGTCCCACGTACGAGAGCGGGGAGTGCAAAGCTTTCTCAGCACAAAACCTTGTTCGGTGCGGAGCACGACCAACCCAAACGCGATCAGGTCAACTTGTGGTTGAATCGTCGGGCCAATACTCGAATCGCCACGCTTGACACTCGGGATCCACCAACGAAAGTGTCGCCCGACCGCGCAACCTGTTTCCGCTCAGAACGAGTTCCAGCATGAGGCTGGTGCGCTTGCGCAGGAGGTAGGTGCCCTCATCCCAACGCCGGACGGTGCCGCGCCCGCCAGAGATTTCCCCTTCGTATTCCAGATAGATCCTGCGATGGTCGGGCAGTTGCTGGGCGGGAATGGTTTTTCCGGCAGCCGGCATTTCGCCCAGCGCCCATGTGCAGAGGAGCGTCGCCGTTTCCAGCATGAAGTCGTAATGGAGTCCGCGGGGACTGTCGTGTTCCAGGATGACAAATCGGCGCATGATTGCCCCCTGCCTTATGCCTAAAAATCGCGAGGACGAATCCTGCCTCCGTTTATTCTAGCGATCCACAACGGTGGTCTCTCGCGTGACCGTGAGAGGTTGCACCGATCCCTGACAGGTGACCTGGGCGTTGATCTGCCCCGTTCCCGACTTTCTGGCGGTAAGACCGAGTCGAAGGCGCAAACTCTGCCCGGCCGGCAAAGGTTCACGAGTGACGAAAACGACCAGACCAGAAGAAGGCGATTCGAACCGATCGGGTCCCGAGGTCATGTCCGGATTCCAGGCGAAGCAGTCCGGGATCGTTACGGCAAGTCGGATGTCCGACACTGGACTACGTCCGGAATTGGTGAGGACAAATTCCACAACTTTCGACTTGCCGATGGCGATTGGTTCGTAGCGATCGATGATCGACACGTTGAGCGGACACGTGCCCGCGGATTCCCCCGAAGCGGAGCTTTCCGCGGGCGGTGCCTGGGTACTCGGAACGTCAGATATTGACGGTGGCGTTTCCGCGATGGGTGGTCGGCCCCGAACGGTCGGGGTTGGCGCTGCCGGCTCAATGCGGACGCACGCCCGTTGCACGTTTGAACTGCCGTCGGGACTGACCAGTTCGCCGCGGCAACACGCTTGGTCGCTGGTCTTCAGGGCTCGCAGTTCCACCTGACGGCGAACAGGCTGATTGGGCGCCAGCGTGTTGAGGGTCCACGTGATGACATCGCCTTCCAGTTGGTAACCAGCACTTGCTCGAAGGGGCTCCCACGCTTCATCAAAGGAGCACCGCAGTCGAAGGTTGGCGAGTGCGCTGGGGCCGGTGACCGTAATTTCGCACGTGAAGACGGCTGATTCTCCCAATTTGACAGACGCCGGCCCGGTGATTTTGAAATCCACCGATTGGAGCGTTGGGCTGGGAGTGGAGGGGGCGGGCTGGGAGGGCGTGGCGGCCGACGGAGGTGAGACGCCAACTCCTGGACTGGCCCCGGGCAAGGTGGGCTGCTGTGTCGCGGGGCTAGGCGTGCCCGTGAGATTCTGCCCGGATAATGGCGGTTGGCTCCCCGTGGATGGAGTGGTGGACAAGGGAGGCGACGGAATTGTACCAGGGCTGATGGTGGACGAGGTCCCGGGCTGCGCAGCTCCCGATGGGGGAGCCGATGGTAGACCGGACCCAGACCCCGACGTTCCTGGCTGGGCTTCGAGACATGCCGACTGCGAGGCCAGAACACCAGTTGGTCCGCTCACCTGAACGGTGTGGCACCACCGTCCTGGCTGCACAATCTTAAAGACCACGCCAATTGTTTTTGTTTCACCGGGCTGGAGTGTTCCGGGGAGGTCCCGTTCCACGGCCCCCTGGCCCACCGCGTGCTGAAAACCACGGTCGAATGTATCCTTCACGAGGAGATTGCCCAGCGGACCGGTACTGCGATTCGTGATCGAAATGACGAACGTCACTTCCTGGCCAACGGTGGCACGATCGGGCCCCTGCACTCGCAGTTCCACGACGCCTGCGGTCGAAGTGGTGGCCGGGGTTGCCGCTCCGGCCGATATTGTGGCGCAATGCTGGGCACGCAGGCCACCTGCTCCCTGCGCTTCGGCGCACACAGACCCCGTGGCACCTTGCGAAGCTTCGATAACCACATCAAGTGTGCGCATCTCGTGGGCATTCAGCCGTCCGATGTTCCACGTCAAGGTGTTTCCCGACACCGAAGCGACGGGCGTGGTACTCCGCTGGGTAAAGCCGGCAGGCAGGGTGGCCGTTACCATGACATTTTCCGCCGGGAGGTCGCCGGGATTATTCACTTCAATGCGAACGGTCGTGCTCCCGCCCACGGCGACAGTTTGTGGAGCGTTGACCCGCACCGCCAGTTGGGCCGCGGACCAGGTGACAAGCGTCTGTCCTGTGGCCACGATAAGTTGTTTCCCCGCCGCCCCCGGGGCATCTCCTGGACGGATAATCTGGACGCTGACCTGGGTCGAACCGCCGAGCGGCTGAGTTTGGTAAATCTCGGCCGCCGCCTGTCCAGAGGAATCCACAGGGATTTCCACCGACGTGGAGCCCTCCGGGGCGAAAGCCGCGGTGACTCCTCCTGTGATCTCGTACCGGACTTTCCACCCGGAACATGGAGATCGGTCTCGCTGACGGGTCACGGTTGTGACGAGTTTATGGCGTGAACCAGCCGGGACGATCGCCGGGGGCGGGAGGGTCCACTGTGCATCCACCCAGTGAATCGTCGCGGTTTGCACCCGACGGTTCCAGCTATGAACGCAAGGCACATAGACTTGCACCACAGAGGTCCCCTCGACGGGACTGGTCAGACTGACCCACGCCTGACCGGGTCGGATGATGACATCATCATTGGGATCGACCGTGCCCCGGGTCAGTCGCAAATACTGGCGCGTGGTGCTGGTGATGACAAAATGCTCGTTGACTTTTCGCGGTCGAGTAAAGTCACCCACCAGATAATCGATGAGGGTTGCCCGGTTGAAATCAACAAACGCCCCCACTCCCCCAGGCATGATCGTCCATTCCACGCGCTGGTTCGTCAGCATGTACTGATCCTGGCCGCGAACGCTGGCCACAAGAATCACCTCTGTTCCCACGGCCGCCGCCGTCTCCTGCGGCACCACGGTGAACTCGGAACAGTCACCGGGAAGGATGGGGCCTGGGACTTCCCGATAGTATTCTCCGGAGGCAGCAGGAGGTGGTACCGTACCGGGCACAGCGGCTGGCGGGGGAGTAGTTGCGGGGGTAATACATCCGCTCACCACAACGGCAATAAGCACGAACGAATTCCATGCGCTGTGGTGCCACGGGTAAGAACCGCAGCTAGGCGGAGCACTCCATAGTCTCATGGGTCTTTCATAAATACGTGACGCCACTCCTAGTTAGCGTGTCTTCATGCGTGGCGAGCGAATTTGCCGTGCCGCACCCCCGTCAGCAATTCGGTTGTCCGCATCACCTTTTCATTCCCTCCGGTCAGTTTCATCCGTGCCGGATTTTTTCCCGAACACTTGCCCGGCGAAAGACACTCCGACCGCCGTGCGTGTCTCCGAGCCGGCGTTTCCCCGTGTAAAAACGGTAAACACCGGAGAGAGTTCCTTCCTGGAAACCTCGGCTGGCAGCGATTCCAACCAGTAAAACGTGCTCTCCGGGGCTGGTCCTACCGCCTGTGGGCTAGGATCGAAACCTATCCAGGCGGGTGATCACCCAAGTTTCAAAAAGCGCGAATACTCCGATGACCGGGAAATCTCGGGCACATCATAGGTGATTTGCGAAAAATCGTGAAGAGCAATTTTGGTAAACTGCGCGTTCTGTGTGGATTAACCGGAGCGGCAGAAAGCCCTGAGTGCTGAGTCTCCCTTTCTTCTCACGTTTCGCTAGACTTCCAATTTTTGTTTTTGTCGTCTTGGTCGAGTTTTTGAGTTGAAGCGATCGCAGCGATTGTGTCGATTGTACCGAGACGGGACTGGTCTCTCGCCGTTTCACTTGACATTGACCCAGTGACCAGTCTCAGGGACAATCCCCCGCCGGAAAACGAGAGAAACCTGGCTCAACAAAATTACGTCAGGAAGATCGGGACCTACCCTCATGAGGACCTTCCGTTATATCCTCCATCGGATTGCAAGTTCACCCCTGATTTGGGGAGGCGCTTTATTTACTGTGTATCTTTTTGCTCTCAAAACGGCTGACTGGCCGGGAGCAGAGTTTCTCCGCCGGTACACGACCGGTCACCCCATCGAATACATCGAAACGCTCCTTTTCTTCCTGGGATTGAGCACACTCGTGTTCAAAGGATGGCGGGTGGCGGGAGAATGGGCTCACCTGGTGCACTTGCAGGCTGAGGCATATTCACTCAAGACGAGTCCTCAAGAGCTTTCGCAGGCGATCGATGGGTACGCGAAAGCGGTCGGCGAGAGCACGTTCCTTCGCCACATGAGGGCGGGCATTCTCTATGTGCAGCGCCGGCAGTCGAGCCGGGGTCTGGACGAGTATCTGAGAGAGCTTGCCCAGGAAGAGGCTGAGAATCGCCGCGCTGACTACGGGTTCGTGCGGCTTGTCGTTTGGGCGATTCCCATTCTGGGATTCTTGGGAACAGTCGTGGGAATCACGCTTTCCCTGGGGAACCTTTCTCCCCAGCAGCTTGAAGAGACACTTCCCACGGTTATGGGGGGATTGATGGTCGCCTTCGACACAACGGCTCTTGCGCTGGCCCTTTCCATGATCCTGATGCTCGTTCAGTATGCAGTGGATCGAGCGGAGCAGAAACTGGTGGCCGCCGTTTCGGACCGCGTCCAGGACGTACTGCTTCCCATGTTCGTGGGCGAATCCGCCGGAGATCAGAATGCGGAGGTACGGCAGGCGTTACGGGACGTCGTCCAGGCATGCGAAGAACTTGTAAACACCCAGAACGAACTGTGGCAGCGGACTCTCAAGGAGCGGGATGAAGCGATAGGGAACTTGTGGAATCGCGCGGGCCAGGCTCTGGAACTGGCTATGACCAGCGCCCTCAATGCCACGGCCGAGCAACATGCCCGCCGCTTGCAGGAAATGGAAAAAGCCCATCTCCAATTGCTGGCTGATTGGGCAAAGAACACTCTGGAGCCTGTCAACGTGCAAATAAACTCGGTAGGCGAGGTGCTCCGTCGGTCCACGGAAATACTGACCGAGCTGGAAAATCGTCTCCGCGAGGATGCAATGGCGTGGCGAGACCTCGCTCACAGCGTGGGAGAGCTCGCCGAACTCCAGCGGCTTTTGGAACAGAATCTCTCGGCTGTGGCGTCGGCCAAGCACTTTGAGGAGGCGTTGGCCACCCTGGCGGCGGCAGCCAATTTGCTTAGCGCGCACCTCCATCGACTTCCCGCTGATCGAAGCCCGTGGGCGGAGGGTCATCCCACCAAGGCAAAGGCGGCATGAAACGGCGATCGCGGCGCTCGACTCTTGGGAGCGAAAATCCGGTTTCACTGTTTCCTTTCCTCGCCGTGCTCATTTGCACGATGGGGGTGCTCATTCTCCTGCTCGTCATTCTCGTCCGTCAAGCGCGGCTGAAGGCCCTGGCTCAGGCTCGCGCAGAGAAGGCGAACTCGGTGGCTGAGCAGACACTTCCCTCCATCGAACAGTTGCAGCAATGGGAGGAAGACGTCCAGTGGCAGGAAGAGCAACTCCGGGCCAGCCGTGATAAAACACAACAGCAACTGACCGAAGCGCGGACTCTGTTGGGGCACTTGGAGGATTCCCTGCGACGTTTGCGTGACGAAGGAGTTCTCTGGCAGGCGAAGCTGCGCCAACTGGAGTCTCTCCAGGAAACGGAGGAGGGCCAGCGGAAGCGGCTCATTGAAATGCAGGAAGCGGAACTGGCTGAGTTACAGCAAAAAATTGCCGATTTAAAGCGGAAAATGGAAGAGGCAACGCAGCAGCCATCCACCCGAAGTTACGCCATCATCCCCTATCACGGACCACATGGCACGCGCCGCCGGCCCATTTATCTTGAATGTCGAAGCGACGGGGTGTACTTGCAGCCGGAGGGAATTCGCTTCCCCCCAGAGGATTTCCTCGGACCACTGGGTCCGGGAAATCCCCTCGATGCGGCCCTCCGCGCGGTACGTGAAGAATGGTTGGCACGCCGCGAATTTGACCCGGAGAAGGAGGGCGAACCGTATCCTCTGCTCATCGTTCGGCCGAGCGGAATCGAAGCCTATTATGCAGCCCGGGCGGCGATGACATCTTGGGGAACTGAATTTGGTTACGAACTTGTAGAGGAGGACTGGAACCTGTCGTACCCACCACCGGACACCCGGCTGGCCCAGGTGGTTCAGGACGCCGTCACATTGGCGCGACGTCGCCAGGAGTTTCTGGTGCAATCAGCCCCAGGGAAATACGGCGGCCGGCCGCGGCGCTTCCGACCTGCCCCGTATGTGGGAGGAGCCGTGGAAGACATCTCTGGAGAAGATGTCTCCAGCAGTGCCGCGGACGATCCAATGCTCACCCGGTGGCAGCAAAAGTCGCGTCTCAATGGAGCGGATAACCGCGACGTTTCCGCCCGCGGGTCGCAGACAGCGGGTCTGGCTGAGGAAAACCAGACATCAGCCCGTACCGACGGCATACCCGCGAGTGCCGAATTTGTAGTGACGGACCGATCTGCTTCGGCTCAGGGCTCGCGGAGTTCAGAAGTCCTTGGCACGGCAGGTGTTGCGACAGCTCGCGCTTCAAACGCAGGTCGTTCCAAGGAGACCGGCCAACACGCGGGGCCGTCTTGGGTAGACGCATCGGTCCCTCGCAGCGACGCGGACATTCGGCATCCAGGATCTCTTCGGCCATTGGCAGACCGCTACGGCCAGGGCTGGGCGCTCTTGCCTCATGATCGAGGTGCGATTCCCGTCACCCGGCCGATTAAGATCGAGTGCTTTCCCGACCGGTTTGTCCTGGTTCCCGATAACCCACTTGTGGCCGCTCGGGTGTTCCCGCTCGACCAGGGGGCCGAGAGAGCAGTGGAAGAGCTCGTGAAGACCATCAAAGAATACATCACCAGTTGGGGAATGGCTGGGCGAGGAATGTACTGGCGGCCGATTCTTCGGGTCCATGTAGCGCCCGGTGCAGAAGAGCAGTTTGGCATTCTGCAACAGCTCCTCGCCGGAAGCGGACTTCTCATTGAGGAGGTGCCTGACGTACGCTGACCAGGATTCGTGAGCCGTGGATCAAGCAAAGTTAATCGAAAAAACGCCGTGGCAATTAGCTTGCATCACAGGATGACGTGTCATGGAGGACCAGCACACCGCCGGATACGATTCGTTCCTCGATACCGTGACCAATATTGTGGGCATTCTCATCATCCTGGTCATGGTAGTCGGTGTGCGCGCACAGCACGCGCCGGTCAATCTCGTTTTGCCGGAAGACCCCACCGTGAAAGAACGTGAGGTGCGACTGACGGAGTTGCAACGGCGATCGGCGCGTCTGGTTTCGCTGCGCAAAGATATTCTGGAACTGGCTGAAAAAGTGGGCCAAACAAGCATCGAAATACAAGCACGTCTGGCGGAACGTGATCGGCTGGCATTGCTGGTGGGATTGTTGAAAAAGGAGTACGAAGAAAAGTCCAAACAGTTGAGTGGTGACGCGACCCGCCAGCAGGCCCTTGTCCAGGCCCTGGCAGAGGCACACGAGGAACTGTCGCGACTGGAGCGAGAGGCTGCCACCCAGCAAAACCGGACGGAGGTCGTCCAACTCGTCAACTATCCCACTCCGCTGGCAACTCCCAGCGATCATGAGGAGATCCATTTTGTTATCGAAAAAGGAAAGATCACGTATATTCCGCTCGATCGGCTCCTGGAAGAACTTGTCGCCGATGCACGGCGAAAACTTTATCGCCTGCTGGAAGTGCCGGAAATCACAGGGGTCGTCGGACCAATCGGTGGATTCAAAATGGAATATTCACTTGTGCGTCGCCACCTTGCGGGGACACCAGGCGATGGAAACACGATGACAGGGGCATATGCTCAGCTCCGTCAATGGGTTCTGATTCCCACGGGGGCCGGTGGGGACCCCGTTGATCGTGCACTGGAGGAGACCTCGGAGTTTCGCCGACGTTTGGCCGGCTACCGACCGGATAAAACGGTCGTCACCCTCTGGTGTTATCCAGACGGTTTTAAAGACTTTCGACGGCTGAAGGATTTCCTCCATGAGCGGGGTTACTCGGTGGCTGGCCGACCTCTCCCCGAAGGCTTTCCTATCATGGGATCTCCTGCGGGGAGCAAATCGGCCGCCCAGTAATAGCTCAACCGCTATAATTGGCCCAATCGGCCCGCCCGGATCGGAGCCATCTGAAATTGCGTTCTTTGACGGACTTTTCTTGACTTCCCCGGTAACTGTGTGTTTGTTAGAGTGTAACCACACAGTAAAAGAGAGGGGACCCGATCATGGCTCCAGCCGTCAAGCCTATTCCGCTCAATCGTGCCATACCACCGTTCTACGTGGGCATCGATCTCGGTGGAACAAGTACGAAGGTCGGTTTGGTAGACGACTTAGGAAGGCCGGTTTGTCACTCCCGAGAATTCGCCACGCTGGTGGAAAATGGCCCCCAGGATTGGATTCAGCGGGTCAGCGAAACAACGACCGAAATGATCCAATCCTCGGGGCTGGAGCCCACTGAGATAGCCCGGATTGGTTTAGGCTGCCCGGGTATTCTCGACCTGGGTACGGGAGTGATGGTGAACCCCACCAATTTTCCCGGCTGGGGAGGTTTCCCGATCCGCGATCGCCTCGCCGATGCCTGCGGAATGCCGGTCGCCATGGCCAACGACGCCTCGGCAGCCGCCTACGGGGAGTTGTGGATTGGCTCCGGCCGTGGCTTTAACAGCCTGGTCTTTCTCACCCTCGGCACCGGGGTAGGATGTGGCGTGATTATTGGGGACCTGATCATCGAGGGAGAACATGGACACGGCACTGAATGTGGGCACATTCTCGTGGATCCCTCTGACACAGCCCCCATTTGTTCGTGCGGGAAGCGCGGCCATCTGGAGTCTTTTGCAAGTGCGACGGGCTTAATTCGGCGGGCCAAAGACAGGATTGCCGCGGGCAAGGCACCTGCTCTGGCGGAACGCATTTCCCAGGGTGAGAAGCTGACTCCCCTCCTTATTGCCCAGCTCGCCGAGAACGGTGACGAACCCTCGCTGGAACTGGTTCTGGAAACCGCCTACTACCTCGGTCTGGGCATTGTCACTCTGTTGCACACTTTTGATCCGACGGGGCTGCTCTTGGGTGGAGCGATGACGTTCGGCGGAATGAAGTCCCCCGTGGGACGGCAATTTCTCCAGCGGATTCGGGAAGAGGTGCGACAACAGGCCTTTCCCACCCTGGCGGAGAAAGTCGTCATTCGGTTCGCCGCATTGGGCGGGGATGCCGGTTTCATCGGCGCCGCAGGAATTGCCCGTCTAGAGCAGCGCAAACGCCGATGAGATGAGCGTGTTGCGTTTTCCCTGGCTCGCCTTTTCCCCGTTGGCTCATTCGAGTTCCACGCGGGGGTCAAGGACCGAATAACCCAGGTCCACGAGCATGTTAGCACAATACAGCAGCAGCGTGAACAACAAGACAAGCCCCATGGCGAGGGTGTAATCCCGCTGAATAGCCGCCTCGACAAAGTGCATACCAACTCCGGGGATCGCGAAAATCTTTTCTACCACTGGCGACCCCGTGATGATACCCGCTGTTGCCGGGCCAAGGTAGGAAATCACGGGCGGCAGAGCCATGGGCATGGCGTGCTTGAAGATCACAACCATCGGCGGCACGCCTTTAGCGCGGGCGGTACGTACAAAGTCCTGATTGAGGACGTCGAGGAGGCCTGTTCGGACCAGTCGGGCGATTGAGGCCGCATAAGGTAATCCGAGGCTGATTGCAGGGAGAACAAGGTGTGCCCCGCTGCCCCAACCGGCGGCAGGAAACACGGGGATCAAAAACACCAGCAAAATAATGAGAAGGCCCGCCAGGGTAAAGTTGGGTACCGCCAATCCCACTGTGGCCGCCAGCATCAGCGCTCGGTCCCAGACGGTGTTTCGTGCCACGGCCGATACCACGCCCGCTGCAACCCCCAGTGTTACGGCGAAGCCTAAAGCCGCAATTCCCAGCGCGGCGGAAATGGGCAAGCCCTGAGCGATCACTTCGTTAACTGTAAAATCGGCCATCCGGTAACTGTAGCCCAGGTCCCCACGCACAACGTTGCCGAGCTCACGTAAATACTGCCGCCAGGCCGGCTCGTCGAGGTGGTATCGGGCGGCCAAATTCTTTTCGATTTGCGGATCCAGGCGGCGTTCGCGGTCAAGGGGCCCGCCGGGCACGGCACGCATCAGGAAAAAGCTCACCGTGAACACGACCCAGAGCGTGATCACCAGCCAGATCAGTCGGTTGATGAAGAACCTGAGAAACATGCTTCAGGCTTTAATCGTCAATTTCCCCTGTTGTTGGCGGCAATCAACCGCCGTTGATTGGGAATGTTCCTCCGTATGCTTCAACGGATGCCGCAGTGATCCAGGATTTGTTCGGGAGAGGCCCGATAGCCACTGTAAAAAGGGCCGAAGTCGGCGTACCGAGCACTGGCCTCGTCGAATCGCATACGGTAGACAATATCCTTAAGATACTGGGGATTGCGTGCCCACAAAGTCACCCCCCATTCCCAATCTTCTAACCCGATTCCTACTGTCACAAGCTGCGTCACCCGACCGGCAAACTTCATTCCGGTCTCACCGTGTTCAGCCATCAGGCGTTCCCGCTCTTCAAAGTTCAGCATGAACCAGTTTGCCTCGGGGCGACGTCGCTTATTCATGGGGTAAAAACAGAACGCCGGCCAGTCCGGCAGGTCGGGATTCAAGCGTTGTTTTCGCATGATTTCGTACCGTTTGGCGTACTGCGACGTCCGTTGCAGGAACTCGGGGCTTTCCGGAGATAGCCCCTCCTTTTGCAACCGTTCCGCGTAGGCCTCGGGGGTGTGTAAGTATTCCGAGACCTCTGTAAGGGAGACAAACGACCAAGTGGGAATGAGTGCCGCGCCCATCGCACTCCCCATGAGGCGATGATGAAGTCCGTTCAGCTTGAGCGGATCGGCATCCAGCATCATCAAACCGAAGTCGGCCTTATGCCCCATAATGACATAGCTCTGGAACCGTGCCGGCGCCGATTCCGGAGAAGGCGACAAAACAGCGAGAAACTCCTCACAGGCTTGCTTCCTTTCGGCCGGCGAGAGCCGCCGTAGCGCCTGCCTGTCGAAGCGATAGAACCAGTGTTGACAGTGCCATCCCTCTTCCGGCTGGAGTGAAATGGCCGGACGTGGTGCGGTTTCTGGATGCTGACTCATCATGGTAGGAGTTACCTCCCGATTTCACGAACATCGGCCAATAAAGCAGAGTCGTCGTGAAGTTACAACGTTACGAACCATGAATTCTTTCCGGCAACGATTCGCCGGGCAAGCGATTAATCATCAATGTGGAGGGCAAAATCGTGACCAAAAATCACATGTTTCGCCACGCTGCATGGCATAAGGGGATCTCTCCAAGTCCACAACACCACTCCCCCGAACCGCCAGAAGGGCCTTTGCATATTCAATGAGCAGTTTCAACGAATAAGATAACCGCTGGCGGATGGCAGCATCTTCCAGGCTGAATGGGGACCGCTAAACAAAAGGTGACTTCGATTGTCTTCTGGTAGTTTCACGCTTGATAATGGTTTTTAATCCATACAAGGCAACGTTTATCGCGGACTAAACTTCCTCTATCTTCAATCTTGGGACCTACCGACAGTCCTCAAGCAACTGCCGAAAGCGGCAAATGGTCGTCTCGGCCGGCGAGGCGTCTTTCCGTAGGCCCAAGGCCACAACTTGCTGTACCACATGGCTATCGTGCATCAACTCTTGCGTCACCGGGTCCGACAGGGCGCACCAAATCTGGAGGAACTACAGCTTGAGCATCCCGATGAGCGGCCTGGCCGGTCGGCCGGGGCCCTCGTTGTTCGGATAAAACAGCCTGATGATATCGATCAACTCCTGCCAGGGCATGGTTTTGTCCATCAACTGGAGGAATCCAGTGAACCATGCCGTTTTGGTACTCCTTCTATTTTTATCACCAGTTGTAACCCCCAGATTATAATGCCGGTAAGTAGCAATTGTGCAAAGGTTCCTTAACAAATTCTTTGCCAACTTTTATTCACTAAAAAGAAGGACGATCATGAGAACGGCTAAAGACTGGGTTGGGCTTGTCGTGTTTGTTGGTGTATGCCTTGCGGTGGGCTTTTTGGGGTCGCTTGCCACAGCTCCACAAGTCGATGGGTGGTACAGGACGCTCAACAAACCTACATGGAACCCACCGAGCAGTGTTTTCGGACCAGTATGGACCACGCTTTTTATCACAATGGGCATCGCTGCCTGGTTGGTTTGGAAGCAAACCGGATTCAGGGCGGGAAACGTCCCGCTCGGCCTGTTTGGACTCCAGCTTGTCCTCAATGCGGCCTGGTCCTGGATCTTCTTTGGCATGCACAGGCCCGATTTGGCGTTTATTGAAATCCTCGTTCTCTGGCTCGCCATCGTGGCGACAATGTGGGCTTTTTTCCGCTATTCGCGCCTCGCGGGTTGGCTCTTAACACCGTACCTGGCCTGGGTCAGCTTTGCCGCGGTATTGAACTTCACGATCTGGCGAATGAACACATAGTGGAGTCCAACCACGCCAATCGACCAGACAAAACCGTACGAGTCCCCAAACAACTGTTCGGCGTTCTTGTCATCTGGGCCATGTCGTTGGCGAAGCGATTCGGATCACGGTGCGATGCTTGAACCATGCATGAAAACCGCACGACAGGTGACAACATTTTCGTTGTGACGGCTTGCGACGCATTTTATAATGCGACTTTTGGTTCGGGCACGCGATGTTTTGCACTCAGATGACAGGAGTATTCCTTCATGAATCCGATGAACAGAAGAAACTGGCTGAAGGCGATCGGCGCACTTAGCGCGATGGGCAGCATGGGCGTTTTGCCCTCAGCTTCGGGGGAGAACCAGCAGGTTGCACCGATCGGCGAGTCATCAGGATTTACGAGCAGTGTGTTGGACCCCCACAAAGTGCAAGACACTCAATTCACGGCCAGGCTTGTGAACGGGCGTGTTATTCAACCTCAGCGCGAATTGCCGTTGCTTTCGCAATGCGAAGTCCTTGTCGTTGGGGGTGGTCCCGCCGGGGTATCTGCCGCCATTGCCGCGCGGCGTGCCGGGGCACGTGTTACGCTTGTCGAACGCTATGGTCACTTTGGGGGATTATGGACCGGTGGGTTGGTGCTCCTTGTGCTCGGACACATTGTGAAGGGCGGGAAACAGGTTTGCATGGGAATCGGCGAAGAGATGATGCAGCGGCTGGAGAAGCTGCCCGGCGGTATTATCAATCGTGGTCCCGGAAAGAACCCCACTGTGGACGCCGAGGCCCTGAAGTACGTGATGGTAGAGATGATCGAGGAGGCTGGGGTGGAAGTCTTCCTACACGCCTGGGGCGTGGACGCTATTCTCGAGGGAAACACCGTGCGGGGTGCTGTGTTTGAGAGTAAGTCCGGACGACAGGCCATCCTCGCCGATGTTGTCATCGACGCCACAGGCGACGGGGACATTTTTGCCGCAGCCGGAGCCGAGTTTGAACACCGCACACACAATGTGGGGTTGGTTTCGCGGATCGGTAATCTGGATCGGATCGACCCATCTCGCGCACCGGCGGGCAATCGTCCCAAGCGGCTTGGTAGCCCGACTCCTGCCCCTGGGGTCAACTGGGTCAATCTAATTGGACCAGAAGTGGATGGACTTGACGTGCGAACCCTGACCCGCATGGAAATGTCGCACCGGAAATTCATTTGGCGGAATGTCCAGCAAGCGCGGCAGGTTCCCGGCTACGAATCGCTTTATCTGGTCGAGACAGCACCTCAATTGGGTGTTCGGATCACTCGGGTCTTGAATGGTGTAGCCACCGTTCGATACGCCGATTTGAAGGCCGGACGGCGTTTTGACGATGTGGTTGCTGTCGGTGGCTCGACCGACGGCCAGCATGGGGAATGGCAGGTTCCTTACGGCGCACTCGTACCCAAGAAGGTCGAAAACGTGCTCGCAGCCGGACGTTGCATCAGTGCCGAAATGCAAATGGCTGATTTGGTACGTTTGATCCCCAACTGTTGCGCCACTGGCCATGCCGCCGGAGTCGCCGCTGCCGTGGCCGTGAAGGATCGCTGCTCGCCCCGTCAGGTCGAAGTCCCCAAAGTTCAGAAGATTCTTCGTGAGCAGGGGGCCTACCTTGGCTGAGGTGCATCGCCAGGATAACGATGGTCAGATAGGAGTTTCCAAGAACCATGAGCGAAAGCCATCGTGTCGATGGTTCGCCAGCCGTACGTCGCCGACGCACCCCGTAAGTGAGATTAAGGCTCTTCGCTGGATCGTGCGATTTGCCATTCTCGCAGGGACGATTGTTATTGTTCTGGCTGGCCAAGCACTGCGTAGTGGACTCGCCACTTTGCCTGCAGGGTTGAGTTTTACTATTGCCGTGTGCAAGTTAATCGTTACCGGGGGCTTGTCGGTGACCGGATGGCTCGCCCTGTTTGTGGGAGTCGTCGTGGCTTTCAAACTGCGTTGGTTCTGCCGTTGGATGTGTCCCCTGGGGACATGCAACGAGCTATCGACGTGGCTGGGAAAGAAGGTGGGCTTGCGGCGTCCATCCGTACCACATTTGGGGCACTATTTGGTATTTGCAACCCTCGCTGGTGCTTTCGCGGGATTCCCCGTCTTGCTTTGGCTCGACCCACTCGCCCTATTCAGCAGCATAGGGCAACCGTTTTCTTCCAGTCCGGTGCTTCTTGCGATTGGAATGAGTGGCGTGCTGACCGCCGTGGGACTGAGTTTTCTGTTCCCTGGGGTGTGGTGTTCCCGGATCTGTCCCTTGGGTGGTTTTCAGGAGGTGGTATTCGTCCTTCGGCGGAGTGCACTCGGCCTTCTTGCCCGGGTGTTCGCACCACGACGCCCACGACCCACAACGACCGAGGGTCAGCGAGTCGAGCTTTCAGAAGGCTCTGACATCGCCCGGATTGGCCGGCGCGGTATTCTCGCGGCATTTGGTACCGCGATTTGGGTTTATGTGGCACCTCGGTTTTCGTCATCCGCGGCAGCGCCGCTACGTCCACCGGGCGCTGCACCGGAGGACCGCAAGTTTCTCGCCCTATGTGTGCGCTGTGGAAACTGTGTGAGGGCGTGTCCCACAGGCATCATTCAGCCACAATTATCAACTGGCGGTCTTTTTACGTGGCTCGCACCTCGTCTCGTCTTTACCGACAATTTTTGTGATCCATCGTGCACCCGATGCGCAGAGGCTTGCCCCTCGGGAGCATTGACGCCGTTTTCGACGGCTGAGAAGCCACACGTAATCATTGGCAAAGCGGTCGTCGAACTGGATGACTGCCTGCTCACCGCGGAGCGCGAATGCGGCATCTGCCGCAGTCATTGCCCATACCAAGCCATTCGCCTGCAATTCAATGAGGAAACCTATTCGGTGCAACCGATTGTTGATCTGGCGCGATGCACCGGTTGCGGAGCCTGCGAGGCTGTTTGTCCCACTGTTCCGCGAAAGGCTATTCATGTGGAACGTGTTCAAACAATTGGTAAGGCGAAGTAACTGCTGGTCTGGCCATCGAACGGCTTTGTTCGATCACAAATCAAACTCCCATTGCGTCCCGACGCAGGCCTCGCTACAACGCTCCGGAAATGCCTGCCAGATGGCCACGCTTGCCTTGATACCTGTACAGTGGGCCGGTGCGATCATCTGGATTCTGCGCTTTCGCAACTCATCAACTGTCCACTGAATCCGTTCCTGAGACGCTTCCAACAGATGCATGCCTCCCATCAGCGTATGAATCGGTTGGCCAGGCACAAGCTCCTCAATGTAAGAAATGGTGTTGATCACCCCCGAGTGTGCGCACCCCAACAGGACGATGAGCCCCTTTGATGTGGTGAAGAACATCGCCTGGTCATCCTCCAGCGAGTCTCCTATCTGGCATGCCTCATCCAAAAAGAATCGCGGGTTCCCCGTCTCACATCCAAGCAATCGCGGGATGGGACCGGTGACCATAAGTCCGGGATAAATCGTCGTCGGACGAGTCACATGATGGACCGAGACGGTTGGCCGTTGCAAGGCCTGAAAAGCAATCTCCGGAATTCCTATGAACCGAACACTCCCGTCAGACCGCCGAATGAATTTCGGGCCGAATGCCGCTGGATGCGCAAAGACATTAATCCCCTCACGGTCAGCCAGAATCTCAGCAATTCCTCCCGCGTGATCATAGTGACCATGGCTGAGGACAATCGCTTCCACTGAGTTCAGCGGGATCCTCAACGCAGTCGCATTATGCCGAAGGACGTAACCCTGGCCAGTATCAAAAAGGATTTGATGGCCAGCGTACTCAATCCAGTATGCCAGACCATGCTCGGCCAAAACCTTTGCCTGTTTGGCCGTATTCTCGGCAAGAATGGTGACCCGCACCTTCGATTGATCCATTGAATCCATTCACCCTCAGGCTTGGGATTATTCCGGAGCACACAAGCCAGCACCGCGATTAAGCGATGGCTGGCCTGGTGGCAGATCTGGTCTGTATTCTCCAGCATCGGAAGGGCTCCTCACGAGAGGGCCGCGACCATCACTGGATTGGGGGACACTTTTTCAAGCACATGAACCAATCGAGGCACTTCACTTCAGGATCGGGCTTGGTCACCCGCTCCTTGGCGGTACCACAGGACCCAGGGGGCGGCACAATAACATCCTCGCCCGGGCGCCAGTTAGCGGGTGTCGCTACGCCGTACTCGTCAGAAGTCTGCAACGCAATCAGCAGACGAAGGACTTCATTAATGTCCCGGCCATTGGATAACGGATAATAGAGGATCGCGCGAACGATTCCTTTCGGATCAATAATGAAGACCGCTCGTACCGCTTGTGTGGTACTGGCTCCAGGCTGGAGCATACCATAAAGCCTGGACACCTCCATCTTCAAATCTTCGATCACTGGAAATGTGATTTCGACATTCTTCATGCCCTTGTATTCAATTTTCTCATAAATGGTGCGAAGCCATGCGATATGCGCATAAATGCTATCGATGGAAAGGCCGAGAAGTTTACAATTCCGTTTTGCAAACTCCCCCTGCATGGCTGCGAACGTCATAAACTCTGTTGTGCACACCGGTGTGAAGTCAGCCGGATGGGAAAAGAAAACGACCCAACTGCCCTCAAAATCCTTAGGGAAAGTGATTTCGCCCTGGGTTGTCCTGGCGCGAAACTCCGGTGCGCGGTCGCCGATCAGCGGTAAACGGGTCGATTGTTCGCACATCATTTGGTTCTCCTATTTTTGCCAATGAGAATCCGCAAGCTCACTACACGAATCCTGGAGCTCCATTAGAGCTCTCAATGTGAAGCCAAACAAGACCCCGTCTGGAGTGTTAGTGCCCTTTCCAGTTGAACAGTTTGGCGAGTTTCAGGCTGCTGCACGGCGGGAAGATGGGGCGTTTCTTCGGAGGGACGAGCGCCAAGGCTCGACGGCTATCGCGCGGCGGCCGTTGCGCCAGGCCAAATGCCTCCGGATGGCTGGCTCCTGTTCTTGAAGACTCTGATAGTCGCTGTTGTCCCAGGGCAAACTTCTTTAGTCCCGTGAATTGGCACTCGATCCGATTCAGCCATGACGCATTGGACGGAGCGAGGTAAAACTTCACATTATTCGCCCAGGCCGACGCCCAGACCTCTTCCTTCAAATGGGGACTGTAGTGGTCCATCACGAGGTATAACGTTTCGCTCTGCGGATAACGCCGCCGGCTTCTTCGCACTCTTTGATCAACACGGCCATAGTCTTGGCCATGATCCCGGTCCGGTTCCAACGCTGAAAACAATCATGCACCATGCTCTTGGGCCGGAACCGCTTGGGTAACTGGTCCCACTGGCATCCGCTGCGCATGCGAAAAATGATCCCGTTGAGGATCTTCCGCCAGTCCGCCGGCCGCCATCCGGTGCGCTTCCGCGGCCAGAACTCTTCCAAGATCGGTTTGATTCACTCCCACAGGCCGTCCGGGATTTCCCAAATCACCCCCAACGGCTTTTCCGTCCCTCTTTGCCTTCCTCATCGTTTCTCTATCCTCGGGTCTCCCTTCTTGAAAGAACCACAACACCCGAGATGGCTTATACCCCAAGCCCGTTTTGACGAAACGTCGGTTTTCGGATAGTTACTTATTCTCCCCCCCTGCCTCCCTCAATCACTTGATCCTTAACTTCTAAGTCTTCCCGATTGAGCCAGTTTCAGTCTCCTAACTCGCCTCCTCCCCGAAAGCTTTTACAACTCAAACGGCTTGGTGGCGACCGCTCATCGCCCCAGGGCGCTTCGGAGGGCTGCGGATTCCTTCGGAGGCCTTCTTGTTGCGTTGGGCCGACGTGAATTAGGCCGATGGCCGGATCGTGGTGCCTTCACCCAAGACAGCCAGCAAGGGGAAGCCCTATCGCGTCATTCCCATGTTTCCGTCGCTCCGTCCACACCTGGAAGAGGCGTGGGACGGCACGTTACCACGGGCGGAACACGTGTTCCTGGAGCAATATCGCCGCCATGCCCAAGGCCGAGAGGTTGGATGAACTGCAACCTGCGAACCACGTTTGAGAAGATCATCCGGCGGGCTGGATTGACCCCGTGGGCCCGGTTGCGGCACAACCTGCGGGCCAGTTGTGAATCCGATCTTGCAGCTCACTTTCCTCTTGCGGTTGTAACTAAATGGCTGAGTAGTACCCCTTCGATTGACCTGCGGCGTTACGTTGAACCGACCGAGGCGGCTTTTCAAGAAGCAACAAAGTGGATTCCACCGCAGCTACAGGCGGCGCAAAATCCGGCGCAGCAAGGGGCGGAAATGGGTGGAAATATCCCGAAGCCGCCTTTTACCGATCTGCCCCAACACGCTTTCCTGCCATCAGTTGCGACTGGTTGCAATCTGGTGCAAATACCCCAAATAGCCGAGGCGGGATTCGAACCCGCACGGGGATAACTCCCCACAGGATTTTAAGTCCTGTGCGTCTACCATTCCGCCACTCGGCCCCGGCCTCAATCGGCCGATTAATCGCCAATATGTTTCCCATCAAACCGGATACGTCCTTTCGGGCGACCTAGCGTTCTAATGCCCGCGGCACGTCGTCCTGTCAACCGGCAGGCTCCGCTGCCGTTGCCTTGGGCTGATGGTTTTTCGCCAGAATCCGGTTGATTGCATTCAGAAACGCCTTGGCGCTGGCCTCCAGGCTATCCGTGGAAACTCCGCGCCCTCGGTAGATGTCGCCATTATACTCCACCTGCACCTGGACCTCACCCAGGGCGTCCTTTCCTACTGTCACACTGTGGACGCGAAAGTCCCGACAGGCCACGGAAATCCCCGTGAGTTTTTCGATAGCCAGAAAGACGGCATCCACGGGACCGTCGCCCGCACTCAGAGTCACCGTGCGAACTTCATTGTCGGCACGGCGCAGCGTCATGGTGACCTCGGGGACACGCTGCGTTCCCACCGTGAGCGAGTACGATTCGAGCGTCCAGGTGTCCGGGAAAGTGCGTGTCTGCTGCTCGATGAGGGCCGCCAGGTCGCCGTCATAGACTTCCTTCTTTTTGTCGGCCAGGATTTTAAACTCCTGGAAGACGCGGTCGAGTTGCTCCGGCGTTAATTCATAACCCAGCGCTTTAGCCCGGGCTGCCAGGGCCGCGCGACCGCTGTGCTTGCCCAATACCAGGTCGCTTCGGGAGAAGCCGACATCTTCCGGCCGCATGATTTCGTACGTTCGTGGCTCTTTGAGAATGCCGTCCTGATGAATTCCGGCCTCGTGCGCAAACGCGTTTTGCCCGACGATGGCCTTATTTCGCTGGACCACCATTCCCGTAATCCCGGCCACTAGGCGACTGGTGGGGACCAGCCGCTGGCTGACCACTCCGGTGTCCGCATGGAACACGTCCTGTCGCACACGGAGGGCCATCACAATTTCTTCCAGAGCGCAGTTGCCTGCCCGTTCTCCGATCCCGTTAATCGTGCACTCCACCTGCCCGGCACCGGCTTGAATGGCAGCCAAGCTGTTGGCGACGGCCATGCCGAGGTCATCATGGCAGTGAACACTGATGACGGCTTTATCGATATTGGGCACCCGTTCGCGGAGCGTCTTTATCAATCGGTACATCTGCGAGGGCACAGCGTACCCAACCGTATCCGGAATATTGACGGTGGTGGCTCCCGCATCGATCGCGGCTTCCACAACCTGACAGAGGAAATCTATTTCCGTGCGAGCGGCATCCTCGGGCGAGAACTCGACGTTGGAACAGTATTTGGCTGCCCGGCGGACACCGGCGACGGCCAGCTCAATGATCTGTTCCTTGGTCATGCGCAACTTGTGCTCGCGATGGATGGCGCTGGTGGCCAGGAAGACGTGAATTCTGGGAGATTCAGCCCAGCGAAGGGCTTCCCATGCCCGATCGATGTCTGCTTCGCGACATCGGGCCAAACCACAGATTACCGGTCCGCGAATTTCCTGGGCAATGGCTTTGACGGCCTCAAAATCGCCGGGTGAGGCAATGGGGAAACCTGCTTCAATGACATCCACGCCCAGTTGGGCCAGTGCATGGGCGACCTCCAGTTTTTCCTGGAGGTTCATGCTGCATCCCGGCGATTGCTCGCCATCCCGCAGTGTGGTGTCGAATATGATGATCCGTCGAGTTGTGCTCGGTTTTGGGACTTCGTCGTCGTACATCGTCGTGTCACCCTTTCTCTCGTGTTCTGTCGTGTTTTCCAATTCGGCCAAGGCGAACCAACACGGTTGTAAACTTGCGAGCCTGACAGGGACCTTACTTGAGCCAGCAGATTCTTGACCTGCAAATCTTCTTTGAAAACTGCGATTTCACCAGGGGAAGGTTTTTCAAGGCCTTTCGGGACGAGCAGCAGCCCGTCCGACCGAACTGACCTCGTGTAATCCGGAAGCCGACCGGTCGGTCGGCGGGCGCAACACCAACCATGCCCTCGTGGGATGAAGCCAGTGTCGGTACGAAGTGGTGTGTTCCCTCATGCGACACCCGAGCGCCGTTATCTCGCGTCTCTCCAGCCCGGCCTCCGGACAGCGACGAACGTCCCACGGATCTGTGCAATCGCCAAAAGCCGAGCGTTCCGAGAGTGGCAGTTATCAATCATCAATCGCGAATACAGCAAGTGTCTTGAGATGCAATTCCCCGTTTTGGCCATTGTCCATAAAAAGCAAGGAACCCAGGACCTGCCGGCCCTGGGTTCTTGGATTTTCGCTTTCTGTTGCGCGAACCGAAAGGCCGGCCTCACGTGGGAGGCAGTAACAACAGGCCAAGGTTAAGGTTCGCGCAAATATTTTTCATTTTCGTCAGTCCTTCGATCTGCTTGCTAGATTAAATCTATTCCCGTTGTTGGACGTCGTCAAGGCCAGCCGAGCCTGACACATCCCCAGGTTGAAGAAATGTGGCTCGGCCCAGCCGGACGTCGCAGAACCGCGTGGCGTTCACCCCCTACAACAGCTCTAACCGCAGTCAGGTAGGGGCAATCCACGAATTGCCCCCAATACATTGCGCCCATGGTGTCCCCTAGGTTTTTGCAAAAGTCGGGATGGATAGGTCCCTAAGCGAACCTGAAGTCCCCGACATTGCAGGCTGACCCGATTCTCACCGCCAACAGTCGTACCGGCGTAGCGGTACCGAAAAGCGCTCATTCACCGGGGGCCGATTTTCTCTAAACCGACGTAGGGGCGAAGTACGTCGGGGATGAGAACCGAACCGTCGGCCTGCTGGTAGTTCTCCAAAATGGCAATCAGCGCCCGGCTGATCGCAATGGCCGTGCCGTTCAAAGTATGGACGAATTTGGTCCCGCGTTCGCCTTTAATACGGTAGCGAATATCCAGACGACGGGCCTGATAGTCCGTGCAATTCGACGTGCTGGTGACCTCGCCGAATTCTCCTCGGCCGGGCATCCAGGCCTCCAGATCGTATTTTCGATAGGCGGGGCCGCCCAGATCACCGGAGGCTGTGTCGATGACCCGATACGGAATTCCAAGGTCATCAAAAATCCGGCACTCGATACTGCGGAAGTATTCGAGCATGGGATCGCTCTGCTCCGGCAAGGTGAAGGCGAACATTTCTACCTTGGTGAATTGGTGGACGCGAAAAATACCGCGGGTGGCCCGTCCATGCGCACCCGCTTCGGTACGAAAACAGTGACTGATCCCGGCCATCTTGAGAGGAAGCTGATCCGCCTCGAAGATGTGGCCTGCATAATAACCGCCGAGAGTGATTTCGGCTGTCGCAACCAGACTGAGATCGCTGTTTTCGATGCTGTAAATTTGCGTTTCGGGCCCCCTTGGAAGGAAGCCGATGCCTTCGAGGATCTCGTTGCGTGCGAGATCCGGGGTGGTCGTGATGACGAAGCCCTCCTGACGAAGAATATCCACCGCGAATCGCTGGAGCGCCAGTTCGAGCAGGACCGCTTCATTCTTGAGGAAATAAAACCCGTGTCCGGCCACCCGCGCCCCGGCCTCGAAATCGATGAGGTCCAGTTTTTCCGCGATTTCCACATGATCCTTGACAGGAAAGTCGAATGTTCGCACCGGCCATTTGCCCCGTCCCACCTCCCGTGACGCGGAAGCATCGCCGATCGGTGCGTCGGGGTGAGTCATATTGGGAATTTGCTTGAGGAGTGCCGTCGCTTCTTCCTCCAGGGAACGGAGCTCCCTTTCCACCGCCGCGGCCTGTTCGCGCACCTGCCGCCCTTCTTCGCGCCGGGCCTGGCGCTCCTCTTCACTGGCACAACGAGCGATGGACTTCGCAATTTGGTTGGCCTTATGGTTCAATTCGTCGAGTTGCGCCTGCAATTCCCGGCGACGTGTCTCCAGCGCAACAAAACGGTCCACATCCACCCGCACGCCACGGATTTCGCAATTCCGCTTGACGGCTTCGACATTTTCCAGCACAAATCGTCGGTCGAGCATTGACTGCTTAACCTCCCATGAGAAAGAATATTTCCCGCTGAATTCCAAGCCAGTTCTGTCACCAACGGTTACTCACCCCCGGTTTGGGACAGCGGCTTTGGGGTGCAATACTTTCACTATTTCCGAGTGTTCGCGATTTCGCGGATTTCTTCCCAAAGATAGGCGCTGGCAAGCGTTCCGCGATGGAAATCGGCCAGGAGGAATTTCTCGTCGGGGCCGTGCGCGTTGTCGTCGTACTGCCCCCAGCCCAAAAGCAAAACGTCCGCCCGGAGCCGCTCCTGGAACTTGCTGACGATAGGGATCGAGCCTCCTTCCCGGGTAAACACAGGTGGATTGGGAAACACCGCTCGAAGGGCTTTCTCGGCCGCTTTGATGAATGGGCTGTCCAGCGGCGTTACCACCGCTGGTGATCCGTGGAGATCGATGAGCTGGAAGCGGACCCCTGGGGGACAGAGTTCCTTCAAGCGTCTTTCAAGGAGTTCCCGTACTCGACCTGGCTGCTGCCTGGGAACTAAGCGAAAACTGATCTTGGCGCCCGCTTCGGCGGGGATGACCGTCTTGGCCCCTTCACCCTGGTAGCCACCCCAGATTCCGCAAACGTCGTAAGTAGGCCGAATCCACCGCCGCTCCAGGACGCTGTAGCCAACCTCGCCCACTGCCGAATCAACTCCCAGACTCTGCCAGAACGCCTTTTCGTCAAAAGGCAACTGGCGTAATCGCTCCCGCTCTTCAGGGGTGGGTGGTTCGACGTCGTCGTAAAAGCCGGGAATATTCACCCGTCCTTGGTCATCCACCAACCCGGCGAGCATTTGGGCCAGCGCGTTAGCGGGATTGGTGACGGTGCCCCCGAAGGCCCCGGAATGCAGATCGTGAGAAGGCCCGAAGACTCGAAGCTCAAAATAGGCTATCCCTCGCAAACCGTAGGTGATGGCGGGCTGATCCGGCCCAAACTGGCTGCCATCGCTGATCACCACGCAATCGCACGCCAGACGATCGCCCGCCTGTTCGAGAAACCGCTGCAGCACGTGGCTGCCGGTTTCCTCCTCACCTTCGACAATGAACTTAAAGTTAACGGGCCAACTTCCGGTAACCTGTTTCCACGCCTGCACCGACAGCATGTGTGTCAGAAGCTGCCCTTTGTCGTCACTGGCACCCCGCGCGTAGATCGCTCCGTTACGGATGGTGGGTTCGAACGGCGAACTGGTCCAAAGATGAATGTTTTCGGCTGGTTGCACGTCATAATGGCCGTAAATGAGGACGATGGGAAGCCCGTCTTGATAGGGGGTTTCCGCCAAAATGAGGGGGTGCCCATGGTTTTCAATTGTCTCCGTTTTCAAACCCGCATCGCGGAGGAAGCTGCCCACCCATTCCGCGGCACGACGGACATCGCTGGCATATTTGCTGTCCGCGCTGACACTGGGGATTCGTAAAAACTGGCAGAGGCGATCAACGGCGGCCTGCTGTTCTGATTGCAGATAGGCAATAACTCGATCAATGTCGCGCACGGCGATCTCTCCTTGACTTTGTGGGCGGAAGAATCCTCACTATAATTTCCTAGGACGGGTAAGACTACGGGGAGCGTCATCCCCAATCGAACTTGAAGTGGTTCGGGATTGGTTGCTTGCGGAATCCTACGGAAACCTGCAGCCATGAGCAACCAAGAAAAGTCGGGAGAATCCGTGACGACACTGGTCCAGGTTCTTCCGAAGAAGAAGCGCCGCAAGAAACCGCGCATTCAGCATGTTCCGCGGTATCACGTCGTCCTCTGGAATGATGACGACCACACGTACGATTACGTCATTCGCATGCTCATGCAGCTTTTCGGCTACTCCTTCACCAAGGCCTACCTGATGGCCGAGGAAGTGGACAAGACCGGCCGTTGCATTGTTCTCACCACCACCAAGGAGCATGCGGAGCTCAAACGTGACCAGATTCACGCCTTTGGCCGCGACCCGCTCGTCAAAGAGTGTCGGGGTTCGATGACAGCCACCATCGAACCGGCGGAGTAAACGCCTTCCATGAGCGGGTGGGATTCCACGATGTTAACGTGTTTCCGGATTGTCGATTTTGTGGACGTGATTGTTTCGACGGTTGACCGTTCGACGGCCGCGTAGCGCGGATCGCACAGTTTGCAAGGCGGCGGCCATGTCCTCGACCTCGAGTGCGGTGGGTGTGTGATTGCCGAAGCGGAATCGGTAATAGAGATCGACAATCCGCCGGGCCGATGCAGTCCAACCGTCGCACTCACAACTTCCGCTGGCGAGCTGAAGTTGCGCAACGCGTTCCACAAAGGCTCGGGGCGTTTCACCGGGTAATCGTGGCGAATGTGTTCGCTCAAGCAGCCGTTGGAGTTCCCCGTGTACCTGAACGACCACATGATCGGCTAGCGGAGGCCAGCTGCGGCGAAGCGGTAGTTTCTTCATGATCCAGATCCGGCGCAGCGGATCCCGCGACAGCCAAAAAATTCCGATCGCGACCAATCCGACAACCACCAAGCTGCCGCCAATCGTGCGCCACTGGGAAAACTCCCCTAGAGATCTGCGTATCGCTGCACCAACAGAGCTGAGGGTCTGGCGCCACCGCTCTGGGCGGACAAGAGTTTCCACTCCCTCCTGAACCCGCCGGCGGACCGGCTGGTACACCTCTGCCTGCTGAGTGACCTTGTCCAGTTGCATCACGTATTTCAGCCAAATGTAGTCAAGAAACGTGTAGGTAGTCCAGAGGCGTTGCCAGAAAGTTTGGTTTGCGCCTGCACGACTGGACGACGGCGGCGTGGGATCGAGGCGAAGCCAAGCCCCGTACTGCCACAGTTCCGAAGGTCTGCTTCCCATCAATTCAGGAGAGAGCTTGTCGGGGCTGAGATAGGCTTCCACCCAGGCATGGGCATCCCGCTGTCGGGCCTGATAGAAACCGCCCAACGTGTTGAATTCTTCCGTTTTGTACCCGATGACGATCCGCGTGGGGATCCCCCGGCAACGAAGAAGGAGGGCCAGGGCTGTGGCGAAATACTCACAGTGCCCCTTGCGGGACTTAGTGAGAAAATCCACCACTGGATCGAGGTCGGGGTCACGTGAGACTGCCTCGGTGGAGTACTGAAACTCACCGGAAAACGCCAGAATTTGCTCAAAATGCTTGGCGAGATGAAAATGATCATCTTCGGGCCAGGGCGCCTCTTTGGCCCATTGAGCCGCGAGTTCCTCCAGGCGATTCCAACCCCTTCTGTGATACAACTCGCGATGGAACACGAAACGACCACCCCACCAGTCCGGCTGAAATATGACCCAAGGAAGTTGCAGAAAAGGGGCTTGCCGCACCGGTTCCGTGGCCGGGACAAGATCGGCCAGGCGTCCAAATTCCAGGGCTGATGTGGTCATTTCATAGGTGGTTCGCCGGTTATCTTCTGTAACCCGCAAAACGCGCGTCCGATCGACGTCGTAGAGCAAGGGGGAATCGTCCCATTTGCCTACCGGCCAGATGGCGAACACCTCTGGACCTTGTGTCCTCTCCAGCACAATTCTCTGCAAAAAAAGCGATTGCCCCGGTCCGCGAAACAGCGGTTGCAGGGGACTAATCTCATTCTGGATGAAAAAGGGATTCAGGGACCAGTGCTTCTCGTAGTAGACCTGGAGGGATCCGCCTCGCAAATAGAGCGGACCCACGTAACCCAGAGGTTCTCCGTCGAGAGTTGCCACCTCCACCCGCATGACAGGGGTGGGGTCATCCAGGAGGTCGCCGACTTCTTCCAAAGTGATCGCAGCGTCGAATCCCACCGTGCGCACAGGGGAGGGGGCGATTCCAGGCCAGGGACGGGTGCTGAGACGGGGGACCACAAGAAACACGACCCCGCTAAACAAGGCGGAGCTCACCACCACGCGGGCAAGTCTGCCGAGCAATGCCCCGTTAATCCCCAGCGGCGCACGCGGATCGGGCGGATCGCTCGTCACACTGATGAACAGCGGAGATGATCGGCTCTCCTGTGGGGCCCGATAATCCACTTGCCGGTTTGTTTCCTGTGCGACCCATTCGCCAAAGTATGTCACCAGCAGGAGTGCGGTAAGGGCCAGTATCAGGTAAACGACGAGCAGCAGTCCGAAAATGACTCCATGAAAGAACGCACAGGCGGAGACGACCTGAAAAATGCTCAGCATGAGCAAGTAACGGTAAATCCGCGCGTCTTTCTGCTGGAACTGCAAAACGCACTGAATGTACACCAGAAGATTGGCGACGATGAGCACGTGGAGGGGACCCGAATAGCGAAGAACGTCGAACCCCGTGACCACGAGGGCCGCAATCAAAAGGATATTGGTCACCCATCTGGGGAGGGAAAAGATTCTGGTCAGATCCACCAGCAGCAGACTAATAAGCGAGGAGACCAGGGCCAGCCCCATCAGCCAGCGCGATTGCTGGCCCATCGCCAGCAGGAACGTCCCCAATGCGGCCAGGGCCGCCATGTTGACCTGCAGCAAGCGCATGAGCCGGCGGCTGGCGGTCCGGCGGCGGGCCTGCGCATTTGTCACGCTCAGTCCGTCATGACCCGGCGACGGTTTGGTATTCGAAAATGTTTTCAAGGTTCCCGGAAGTAACATCAATGACTTCCACCCGAAAATCTCGGGCAACGGCACCGGCTTGCCCAGAACGTTTTCCTGAGGTTTCGCCCCTCGCGGCATGGTCCCCGGAATTCGCGGATAACTCAGGTCGAAAGCGCAGGGGACTTGTGGTGACCAGCAGAAAATCGGCGTGTTGGGGGCTTCTCCGGCGGGCCTCCGCAAACAGAGTGACCAGGCGATCCCCCTCTGATGGTTCAACCCTCGTCAAAAGGTCCATGGCCCGCTGCAAAAAACCGGGAGAGGCCGGTCCCCCCAACCAGGTGATGTCTTCCGCGCTGACGCCGAGGAGGAGGGAACGGCCGCCTTTCCGGCAGAGATCGTGGATCACCGTGGCGACGAAACTGATCGCCTTTTCCACATCCTGTTCGTTTTTGACCGCATCACGGTTCATGTGCTGACCGGCACGACAACACAGATTGAGCAGGACGGTCAGATGTTGCTGACGGGGCCGATCGAACTGCCGCACCAGGAGTTCCCCGTGCCTGGCCGAGCTCCGCCAGTGGACCAGGCGGGGACTATCGCCGATTTGCCAGCTTCGCAGTCCGTAAAAATCGCCGGATACCCGATCTGCATGCCGTTCGGAGCGGCTGCCGCCTTCGTACGTGAAATGGTGACGCCGATTCCAATTCTCGGTGAGCCTTCCCAGCCGGGGGCACACAATGATCTGGTCGTTGGAGGTCCACCTGGCGACGCGCTTCGAACAATCCCAGGGGGAATCGAGTGGCCAGAACAATTGGTCCGAGTGTGTAGCATCCACGCCGCGCGATCCTCCCGCGATAGGCCAGCGCTCGGGCACCCGTGCCGTCCACATAGGGAAAAAACACGCGAACGGACTCGGCAACTGAGTCTGACGAGGAGCCATCACGCTGAATGCGATCCAAGACAGACACCATCCACGCTTTGCCCCGGCGCGAAGAGACTTCCAATTCGAGGTCCACGACCATCAGGTCCCCCGCGCACACCCGGCTGGGGACACGTCTTCGGATGGAGAGGCGGCGAATATTCCGCCGCGCCATTTGCCAGCTCAAAAACAAAGGGGCGGCGATCAGCCCCGACAAAAGAAGCAACAGATTGACCTGCCGCACCATGGCGGCCAGAAAGATACCCACCACCAGGAAAGCGTAATAACGCCCCACCGGCGTGAGACGGACTGTCACTTTGGATTGCGCGCTCATCACGCATCAATTATAGCCGGCCCGAGAGCTGGGAGGTTTCTGTCTTTTGTATCAAACGAGCGTGAGTCTGAGCTCACTCGCTCACCTGCGGCGAGGAGCCGTGCCGCCGGAGGAACTCGTCTCGCAGTTGTCGGACAAACTCTTCCCGCCTTTCAAACAACCGTTTGAGGGGGCGTTTCGAGCACCTCGTCAGGGCATACGACGTTAGAAGGGGCATGGCCACCGTGGAATCGATGTAACAGACCACGGAGTCTGGCACGCGATCGGGATCGACCTTTCCCCAGCTCACCGCCTCTTGGGGGGTAGCCCCCGACAACCCACCGGTATCGGGTCGCGCGTCAGTGAATTGCAGAAAGTAATCGTGACCTTTTGTTTCGATTTCGAGGATGTCGGTCACATGGGGAGCGGTCTGAAGCACGAAGTTTTTGGGACTTCCTCCACCGAAAATGACCACCGCCGAGCGGCGTCCTTCCTGCTTCGACCAGTAATAAATGGCCGCCGTCTCGTTGACATCGGCAAGGGGATCGAGGACAAGCTGGGAGTTGCGAAAACGCTCAGCGGCGGCCACCATGCCGATGGTCGAGTCTCCCGGAGAACTGGTGTAAACCGGCACGCCACAGCGGTAGGCCGCGGCCAATACGGACACGTGGGGAAGCCCCGCCTGCTCCTCGGCTTCCGCCGCGTACTTCCCCATGTAATGATGCAGTTCGGCAGTGGTGAGTCGGCCCTGGAACTCTGGGCGGACAAGCATTTGCTGCACCCGGCGGTCCGTCTCAATCAGGCACTCGTCAAGGGAGAGGAGCACATCGTAAATCCGCACCACGCCCACCTCATGGAGGTGGCGATCGTCGTAGCGGAAGTCGCCGGCCACCAATTTGTAATTGAACGCAAAGTGAAGGTCGTGGTAGAGGTTGGCGCCCGTACTTACAATCCAGTCCACGAAGCCGGCCTCAATCAGCGGGACGATGCAGGAAGCCCCCAGGCCGGCGGGGGTCAGTGCTCCGGCCAGTGATATACCCACCGTGACGTCTGACGCAAGCATTTTTCGTGTGAAGAGCTGCACTGCCTCTCTCAACCTTCCGGCGTTGTACGCCAGGAAACACTGATCGATGAGGTCGGCGGCGGACTCATTTCCTTTCATCCCGGGCGGCAGGATCCGTCGGCCGGAAAGCAGCATGTCGTGCTCAGATTTATGGTTGTGTCGGGGACAATTATTCATGGCGAAAAACTCCAAAGATCTTCTTATTCGGCTGTTTTCAAAGACTGAAGGGAGCCCTGCACAATTGGTCTGACGAATCGCCCAGACCGGGGTCTTGTGTATGGTTTTCGGACCGAAATACGCAGCGCCTGTTGGGGGCAATTCGTCAATTGCCCCTACCATGAAAACTTCAACCTATCCGGCGTCAATTGCTCAGGCAAACCTTAAACCAGGGATATTGTCGAACACCCTGGCTCGGCGCCTCTTGCAAATCGATCTCGGAAAAATCAAGCCGCACCCCGCCGTCTGGGGTGGCGTGCCTCTTTCCGCGAGCTTACTCACCCGGTGCCGGGGCACGTCATGAAACGGGGAGCAAAAAGTGTTATTTAACCTCAAAAAGCTAGGATAAAAAAGCACCCAAGCGCCAGGGTCTACTCGGGAGATCGCTGGGGGCCAGGCTGAGGGAAGGGTCGAAGCTGGGGGCGCCCTGCCAGAAGCGTGCTCGGTGGCCTGAGGATTGCCAATCTCAGTCCGTATCCACTGGAAGTCTTTATACGGATACGCTGCCAGTTTCGCCAGATGCAAATGTGCATGACGCTAGCCAGTCAGGAGTTTTTCGTCCCACTGTGCGCTTTATCGCACTGGCGCAATAGAGTTGGCGAAGGCTCTTCATCCGACAGGATTCGGGTCATTTTGCGGGCAATACTGGCTGCTCGTTGGCAGGTTTTCAAAGTGGTGACTGGATGGTTCTCAGCAGTTCGGGAGGTGATCCTATGAAGCGGTTGGTTCGACCTCTGGTACTCCTGGCCCTGGCACTCATGCTATTGTCGGGCCGCCCGGTTTTTGCGGAAGAGGCCGGGAAAGCGGCAAAACCCCAGAACATCATCCTTATCGGATGGGATGGTGCTCAGCGGGCACACGTGATGGAGTGTTTGCAGCGCGGGGAGCTGCCGAATCTCCAGAAGCTCGCAAAAGAGGGGGCTCTCGTTAACATCGATGTCGTCACTGGCGCAACCGACACCAAAGCGGGGTGGACACAGATACTCACTGGCTACAATCCTGAAGTCACAGGGGTATACAGCAACGGGCGGTACCGGGACGTTCCCAAGGGCTTGAGCGTCTTTGAGCGTCTCAAGGAACATTTTGGTCCTGATTTTGTATGTGTTGCGGTGATCGGCAAGCGGGAACACTGCGGAGAAATCCGGGAGCCGTTCAAGCGACAGCTCACGGACGAGGAAGCAGCCAAGATTCAGGCCGAGCGGCAAGCCCAGGCCAAGCAGCAGGGGCAGGCCCGGCAACAGCAGCGGGCTCAGGGCAATCAGGCGGCTCAGAGACGGGCTCAGCAGAAAGCCGGGCAACCGGCCCAGCCCGGCGCCGGCCGACAGGTCCTTGGCCGGATTGTGGAAGAAAACGGCGTCAAGTATCTCGTCTTTGAAGGCTCGCCGTATTACACCATGCACAAGGCCTGCGATGTGTGGGAATATGGGCTGATGGAAGACGAAAAAGTTGGCTCCCGGGCCATTGAGCTTTTGGAAAAGTATCGCGACAAGCCCTTCTTCTTCTTTGTGCATTTCGCTTCGGTCGATCATCAGGGGCATCGCTTCGGAGAAAACTCCAAGGAGTACAACGATGCCCTCATTTCCAACGACGCCTGGCTGGGCAAGATTGTGGAAAAGCTAAAAGAGCTTGGACTGTATGATAAGACCCTCATTTACGTGACGGCCGACCACGGCTTCAATGAGGGCGGCACCGGCCACAGCTATGCTCCCTATGTCTTCCTAGCGACCAATGATCCCCTGGTGAAGCGGGATGGTATGCGGCAGGACATCGCCCCCACCATCCTCGCTCGGTTTGGAGTGGATCTGAGCAAACTTCAGCCGCCGCTTGACGGCGAACCGTTAACCCAGCCTGCCACAAAGCCGGTCTTAAAGGCTCCGGAAACGCCTCCCGCCAAACCCCAGGCGGCGGCTGCACAGGGGCGAGCGGGGCAGCGGCGTGCGCGGCAGGGTCAGGCGGCACCGGCCACCCAGGCTCCATGAGGCCCCTCAGGCGTTGCTCCGCGGTCGGATGACATCGGGCACATCCGCCCGCTGCAGGTAAACTTATTCCGTGGGTAGGGGTGAGAAAAATCACCCCTCCTTTTTTGCGCGCGACAAGGCGTGGCTTCAACGAGATTGGTCGCCACCGCTTGGGGGAGATAGGGCTTCCAAAGCCTTGAGCTTGTAGATAAGCGCTCGCCGGCTAATACCCAGTTTTCTGGCGGCCAGCGTTCGGTTGCCGCCGCACTCGGCAAGGGTGGAGAGGATTGTCGCCCTTTCCACCGCCGAGAGACGCCCTTCCTCGCATTCTTGGGTTGCTTCATGCCCCGAGGACGCCAGGGCCGCCACCTCGGGCGGAAGATGCTCCGGAAGGATGATATTTCCCTGCGCCAGCAAACACGCCCGCTGGATGGCATTTCGCAGTTGCCGCACATTTCCCGGCCAGTGATACGAGAGGAGAGCCGCCATCGCCTGGGGTGAAAAACGCACGGGTTGACGTGCAAACTGACGGCCGAAAAACTCGGCCAGCGGGAGAATATCCTCACGTCGCTCCTTCAACGGCGGGACGGTGAGTTCCACCACGTTGATGCGATAATAGAGGTCTTCGCGAAATCGGCCGGTTTTGACGAATTCCTCAAGATTGCGGTTGGTGGCTGCCAGAAGCCGGAAGTCTGTCCTTACAGGTTTCTCACTACCGACGGGGATGATCTCCCCCGTTTCCAGAGCTCGGAGCAGCTTTGCCTGAACGCTGAGGGGCAATTCCCCAATTTCATCAAGGAAAAGGGTGCCCCCGTGCGCTGCGCGAAAATACCCCATCCGATCCGCCGTGGCGCCGGTAAACGCCCCCGCGACATGTCCAAAAAGCTCGCTCTCAATGAGTGATTCTGGCAAGCCTGCGCAATTGGCGGCAACAAATGGGCCTTCGCGCCGGGAACTCCAGTCGCGAATGAGCCGTGCCACCACCTCCTTCCCACTGCCGCTTGGGCCCAGGATCAAAACCGGGGCGTCGGATTGTGCCACGAGATAAGCTGTTTCCAAAACTTTTTGAAAAGCGGCACTCACGCACACCACGTGGGGAGGCAGGGGCGGTAACCGCGATTTCGTGGCCAGCTCTTCGCCACGGCCCACGTGGTCAAGAATAACGGTTTCCAGTTCCTCAAGATCGACGGGCTTAAGAAGATAATCGACGGCACCAATCTTCATCGCTTCCACCGCTTCGCGCACGTCTCCATAAGCGGTGATGAGAATAATTGGGATGTCAGGATACTTTTTCTTCAAATCCGGTAGAATCTCCAGCCCCGATTTGCCCGGTAAACGGACGTCCAGAAGTATGAGACCGGGGTGCTCATCCGCAATGCGGTGCCAGGCTTCGTCGGCGGATCCTGCTTCGGCGACGCGCAACCCCAGCGAGTGCACCACCTCTGCAAAGAGCCTACGGTGGGCCTCGTCGTCATCCACGATCAGGATCAAGGGCTGCTTGCCGGGTTTAGAACGCATGGGCATCGGAAGCGGATGTCACGAGTTTTTGTTCCCCATTTGAGTTTGCCAGGAGATCCCCAAAACCGCCCTTTCTATCGCTTTTTTCGAATTTTGACGTGGCTATGGTCCATCGCCGCCAGGGGCGTCGGGAGCTGGTTCCAGATATCCCGGGGCGAGAGTGCCGGCCCCACTGCCTGTCGGCCTCTCAGGAGTGGGCGCAGGCTTCCGATTGTTCATCGGGATGACTATGCGAAACACAGAACCGCCCTCCCGCAGCGGCTCGAACTGAATGTCCCAGCCATGGGCCTCCACAACCTTGCGAACCAGTGCCAACCCCAGACCACTCCCCTGAGGATCGGTTGAAAAATAAGGTGTAAACAGACGGGGAAGCTGTTCCGGTTTGACCCCAGGCCCGTGATCTCTCACCTCAATTGTACAGCAGTTGGAAGACACACGCGTGCTAACCTCGACCGACGTCCCCGGCTGTGTGAACTTGACTGCGTTGTGCAACAGGTTGAAGAGTGCCTGACGAAATAGTTCGGGATCGGCCCAAAAAGCGATCGGGCGGTCTGGCCGCTCAAAGTGACAGCGAACGGCTCTGGCCTCGCAATCCGGTTCCAGCAGTGTCAGAAGCTCCTGAATAATCGGCTCTGGGTGGACAAGCTCCCATCGTGGCCGGTAGGGTTTTGCAAAAGTGAGAAACTGTGTCAAACGCGCGGCCAGCCGATCGCATTCTTCCATGACCAGGCGGGCTTCCCGGGCAACCGGCGACTGGGGTTCCGCACTCTGCGCGATCTTCTGAGCCCAACCCCGGATCAGCCCCAGGGGATGGCGGGTTTCATGGGCGAGGCCGGCTGCCGCCTGTCCGAGTTCCTCATAGTGTTTCGCCCGCAATTCAGCCAATCGACGCTCGTGTTCGGCGGTCAAAGCTCTGGTGGCAAGGCCCCACACGAGAGCAAGCAGCGCGAGACATCCCAAACCGGTTGCCACCGCCACGAGACGACTGATCGCAGCCCGCCGCATCTGGGCGTCGTAACCGGAACGATCCAGCAGCAGGATCACAAGGAAGTTTCCTCCATTGGCGAAGTGGCTGGGATTCTCCTGTTCCATCGCATCGCGGAACCAACGTCCCCAGCCGAAGCCTCGACCGCGTCCCGGCCCCTCCGGTGGGAGTGGCGGTAGCTCGAAGGCCTTTTGGATCAGAAAACCTTCCGGCAGTTTCGCCCAATCGCCCGGCGGAATTTCCGGGAGGTTTGCTCCGGCTCGAAGTAAAAACCGGTGATTTTTATCGGCAATTCCTGCCGCCAGCACATCGTGGGAATCGACGAGTTCATTAAGGGCCACCTGGATTTGCTGATCGAAAAAGGCCCCCAGCCGACGATGCGAGCGGATGGCTCCGATGACAGCCCTGGCGAGGGCTTCGGCCTGGCCACGGACAATTTCCTCCGCACCCATTCGGTCCGTCTGCCACTCGTGCCACTGCCAGGCTACAAAAAGCAGGGCCACCGCCAGGAGAAATCCAATCGCCAATATTCCACCTGCTTCCCGAAGGACTTTGAACCTTCCTCCGTGCCCTTGCGAGTGGGTTTCGAATGGGGGGGAAGGCGAAACCACAGTTGTCGGCGGCGAAACGAGCGCGTCCTTCATTAGGCTTGTGGACTCCCCGAATGCGTGTGAAAAAAGGCGGGAGATCCGTTCAATCTCCCGCCGTTGTAAGACCAGGAACTTGCCGCTGTCAACCACGGTCTTCCGGACCTATTTCACCAGCCCCAGCGGAATTCGTAGTAGTCACAGATGCCATTGCCGTTGCGGTCCACGTAATAGGGCCCAAGGCCCATTCCACGGCCGGGACCACCCATGCCGTATCCCCGGCCCCGTCGTGGGCCAAAACCGGGAGACGGTGGTCCAAAACCAGGACCAGGTCCACGACCGGGGCCCATCCCCATCGCGTATCCCGGACCACGTCCCAATCCCAGCCCGAGACCGGGCCCACCCCACGGGCAGACGCCCATGGCCGGATTGCCGATTGGGGCAGGACCAACTTTGACCCACTCCGCACGCAGGTCACGCAGCTTGGCCTGCAGTTCTGCAATGCGCTGGCTGTCCGGCTGGGGCTTGGCCTGTTCTTCGGCCAAAGCTGCCATGGTACGGAACCACTCGGCGCGGATTTCCGCCAACTTAGAAACTGTGGCGCCCGGTGCGGGGACAGCAGCCGGGGCGGAGGTATTGGCCGCCGCAGGCTCGCTGGCCCACGCAATCGCGGGAAGTACCAGAAGAGCTAGTCCAGTTAGAATCGTCAAGAGTCGTTGAGCACGCATCGTTGTGTCCTCCTCATTTCAGGGTTACTTGTGTGTGATACACCTCGACATTCACTTTCGACCTTCAGGCCGGCGCCGACCTGCCGTCTTAATAAAGCACAAGCGATGCCAAAACGCATTTTTCGCGGCGCTGCCCGGAAAAACCCGCGGGAAAAGCCGCGAAATGCCACCTGTGTGGCGGCCGGGTAGACATGAGTTATCCTTTGACTTGCCCGCCGGCCGGGAAATTTTTGCAGAGAATGGCTCGCGACCCAATCGGTTGCGGTGTGCAATTTCTGCACAGCTTATCGGCAAAGGCGAAGTTTGACGGAAAAAGACAGGAGTTCATCACGATTCTGCTTTAAGCTAAGATTGGAAAGAGCCATCCAATAGTTTTGTTCAATTGTTTCCATCAATTTTCTCTCGCCGGGAAACCAACCTCGGCTGGCAATCCTCGACGATGCAGGCGCGAAGCCCATGAAGGTCACGGTGGAACACGTTTTTGAGGCCGGCGTGGTGGGGGCCGGAGGGGCCGGCTTCCCTACGCACGTGAAGTTATCCGCGCGTGCCGATACAGTGCTCATCAACGCGGCGGAATGCGAGCCACTCCTGCATAAAGACAAAGAGATCCTCCGTGATTACACGGAGACGGTGCTGGAAGGCCTCCAGATCGCTATGCAACTTGTGGGAGCGGAGCGCGGCGTCATCGGCATCAAGGGCAAGTACCACGATGTCATCGAAAAGCTGGAACGATTGATTCCTCCGCGTGTGGAGATCGTCCCTCTCCCCGACGCATACCCGTCCGGTGACGAATTCATTCTCGTATACGAGGCCCTGGGACGCGTCATTCCGCCTGGGGGAATTCCCCTGCATGTGGGAGCGGTTGTGATTAACGTGGAAACGGCGTTCAATGTCGCCCAGGCCGCTTCAGAGCCGGTCGTGGAAAAATATCTGACGATTGCGGGGGCGGTGAGGGAGCCTGTGACCCTCCGCGTGCCGGTAGGGGTGACACTTGCGGAATGCCTCGAGCTGGCTGGCGGTGCAACGGTGGCGAATCCCCAGTTGATGGTGGGTGGGGTGATGATGGGGTATCTGGAGGAGAACCCCCAGGCTCTCGTGGATAAAACGACCGGGGGTGTTATCGTTCTTCCTCATGATCACATCGTCATTCGGCGACGCCGCCAGGACTGGAAACAAATCGCCAGGATTGGCCGGTCGGCCTGTGATCAATGCAGTTTTTGCACGGAATTGTGCCCGCGCTGGCTCCTCGGACATCCCATCGAACCCCACCGGGCCATGCGCAGCCTGGGCTTCAATCTGGTGGGAGAAGCGAATGTCCAGGGCACTGCATTTTGCTGCGAATGCAATCTGTGTAGCCTGTACTCCTGCCCCGAAGACCTTGACCCCAAGAACGTCTGCGCGCAGAACAAGCGTCGGATCCTTGCGGAGAAACGGCGATGGGAAAACCCGCCGTTCGTTCCCGAGAGAGCGGACCGGTTGCTCAAAAACCGCCGCGCCCCTACTGCCAGACTGATGCGGAAGCTGGGGTTAACAGTCTATCCCAACGTGGGACCGCTTGTGGAACGGACTGTTACGCCGCGGCGTGTGGGAATCAAGCTGAAGCAACACGTAGGAGTACCCTGCGAGCCAATCGTGCAGGTTGGTGACAGGGTGGAACGAGGTCAGATGATCGGACGTCCGCCCCGGGCCAATGGCAAACCAGCGCTGGGCGCCCCTGTGCACGCCTCCATTGCGGGACGGGTGAGTGCGATCACCGAGGGAATTATCTGGATTGAAAGTGAGTAACATATTCGGTTTGAAATCGCCCTGCCGCCACAGCATCGGAATATAGAAAGGAAAAGGAGACAACGATGGCAGAAATTCAACCCACCGGGCGAGCCATCGCGGCCGTTGAACTGTCGAGCGTCGGCGTTGGCTACGAAGTGGAAGACGTGATGCTGAAGGCAGCCTCTGTGGACCTTCTCATCGCTAGGACCATTTGCTCAGGGAAATACCTCATCATCGTTGGTGGGTTGGTCAGCGACGTCCAGGCGGCTTTGCAGGCGGGGCTCGCCGCAGCGCGGGATTCCGTCATCGACGAACTTTTGATCCCGAACGTGCACGAATCGGTATTTCCGGCCCTGGGGCAATCGGTCGTTCTTGATCGCGATCACGCGGGGGCTCTGGGGGTTATCGAAACATTCAGTGGCACAGCAGCTCTGGCGGCCGCCGATCGGGCAGCCAAGGCCGCTCGCGTCACCCTCTTCAGAATTCACGTCGCCATGGCTTTGGGAGGAAAGGGCCTGGTTCTCATGACGGGCTCGGTGGCCGACGTTCGCGCGGGAGTATCGGCCGGAGCGGAGGAAGCCCGATCCAGAGGGCTGTTGGTGTCAGAGGTGGTCATCCCACGGCCATCGCGAGAACTCTTCGCCGATTACCTCTGATACGTCCAGAAACGGTAGAATTCTGGGGGAGGCTTTCTTCTCCACGAGCCGGCGTCCAACGGGCTGGCGTTTTCCCACTCAAAGACCGCGTTACAATGGAACCGGGAAGGTGAAGGCCCAAGGGAGATCGCATCCTGTTCATTTCCCGCAGCTCCAGGCCCCGCTTCCCGCCACCGCGTTAAACCTTTTGCTGATTTCAGTGAGCCATGGATGTCTCTGCCCAAAGTTGCCACATTCCGGTGATGCCTCAAGAAGTTCTGAGATTTCTGGATCCGCAACCTGGGCAGGTCATCGTGGATGCTACTTTAGGAGGGGGTGGCCACACACGCCTGATCGCTCAGCGGGTTTGGCCGGGGGGCGCCGTCATCGCTTTGGACCGCGATCCGGCAGCCGTGCGTCGCGCGGAAAAGAATTTGGCGGCCTTGCCGGTCCGGATTGTACACGGTGATTTCCGTGATTTGCCAGAAATATTAGACGAACTGGATGTAGAAACGGTGGACGGTATCTTGCTCGACCTGGGGATGTCGAGCGATCAATTGGCCGACGCCAGCCGCGGCTTCAGCTTTCAGGCGGATGGACCGCTCGACCTGCGGTTCGACCCAACCTCCGGGGAACCCGCGTGGACGCTCATCAACCGGATGGGGGAAAAAGCCCTCGCCGACCTTATCTACCGGTATGGGGAGGAACGGTTTTCTCGGCGGATTGCTGCCCGAATTGTGGAAGAACGCAAAAAGAGCCCAATAAACACGGCACGCGATCTGGCGGAACTCATCTGCCGCGTTGTGCCTCGGCATCGGTCCGGTGGCATCCACCCCGCAACTCGCACTTTCCAGGCGTTGCGGATTGCGGTTAATGACGAGCTGGGCGCGTTAGAAACGGCCCTACGGCGTTATCCCGACGTGCTCCGACCTGGAGGACGCCTTGTGGTCATCAGTTTCCATTCGCTGGAAGACCGGTTGGTTAAAGAGGCGTTCAAATCTGATCCCCGGTACACAGTCCTCACCAAAAAACCGATTACGCCGAGCGAAGAAGAGGTGGCGGCCAATCCGCGGGCACGGAGTGCCAAGCTGAGGGCCGCCGCGCGAACCTGAAGACATCACGCGATTTCTGATGGTGCCTTGAGGCACGGCTCCTCGAAATCGGGCGGGACCCAATCGTCAGGTCCACATAACGGAGGGACCTCTTCCGGAGGGACGTGGTTGTGCCGTCCGCTTGTCAAGCTTCGATGATCCATCCGAATTCACTCTCATTCCGGTAGGGGCAATTCATGAATTGCCCCTACAACGTCGGAGGGACCCGCTCGTCGGGTCCGCCGTTTGACGTTCGATCATCCCTCGCCTTTCCACGGGGACTGAAGTCCCGCGCGGAATGCGGGGCTAAAGCTCCGCACTCCATGGAGTGCGGCGATTTATCGCCGCTTTTTCGTGAAGGCTTTAGCCTTCACCACCTTGCTGTTGATCTGGGTGGAACCGGGCCCTCCAATCCCTGCGATGGACGAAGGCGTTGCACGGCCCGCTCTTCCGATGTTGGATCAACCATGCCACCTCCCCGGGGCACGACAAGCGTGCCCCTCCGAGTTTAACGGACGTTGTGGGAGGCGTCCCTCCGAGGGTCCGGTTGCACCTGGCCTATGGGACTCTTTCGCGCTGGTACCCTCTCGATGTTTGATCTTTTGAGATTTCGGCGAATTTGGTAAAACACCTCTGATTTGAAAGACTTGCCGACCAAAATCCCAGCGGAGAAGTGCCGTTCCTATCGCGGCTCCGTCTTTTTCGATACCAGCCAATTCTTTGTTCGTCCATGAAGAACTTCGGGAAAATTCTGAGCTTGGTCCTGCGACAGCCCCTGGCGCTCTTGGGCGTGAGTGTCACAGCCCTGGTCGTGGGGGTCCTGTGGGGAGGCAACATCTCGGCCATTTATCCCATTGTGGAGGTTGCATTCCGCGGGGAATCGCTTCACTACTGGGTGGACTTGAAAATCGAAGAATGCCGCCAGGCGCAGCAGGCCATCCAGGAGCAGCTTGCCGCGATTGCCCACTCCCGGGGCGACGCGACCCTAAATCAGGAAGCTTGGTCACAGGGGTCGGGACAAGCTCCGCAAAGCGGGCTCTCCCAACAAACGCGGGCTCTTGAAGCGGAGCTGGCTCAGGTCCAGCTCAGGCAACGGCAGTACGAGTGGTTGCGGCCGTGGATCCAGCGTCTGACTCCACGAGATCCCTTTTCGACCCTTTGCTTTATTCTCGGTTTGCTCCTGCTGGGCACTGTTTTGAAGAGTGCGGCGCTGGTGACCAACTCCATTTTGGTGGCTCGAGTTGCCCATCAAACAATCCTTCAGCTCCGCCGTCAGCTCTTTGCCCATGCGCTGCGACTGGAGCTCAATCGGCCAGGCCAGGAAAGTGCCGCCCAGATGATGAGCCGATTCACGCACGACATGAACGCCATCCACGGAGGATTGACAATCCTGCTCGGCAAGATGACGCGCGAGCCGCTGAAAATGTTTGCCTGTCTGGCTGCGGCAGCCTACATTTGCTGGCCGCTTCTGATCTTCTCTTTGCTGGTGGTTCCGCCGGCGGGTTGGGCAATCTGGCGTCTGGGTCGACTTCTCAAAAAGGCCAATCGCAAGGCGATGGAGGAGATGGCCCAGCTTTATGGAACCCTGGAGGAGGCCCTGCGTGCCCTCCCGATCGTCAAAGCCTTCACCATGGAGCCCTATGAGCGGCGCCGCTTTTTCGATACGTGTCGGCGCTACTATGTCAAGGGCATGAAGATTGCAATGTACGACGCGCTGACCAATCCGGTCACCGAGGTTCTCGGAATTACCATCATCAGCCTCGCCATGATTGCCGGGGCCTACCTTGTTCTCCATCAGAAGACGACCTTCCTTGGGCTCACCATTTCCGCACAGCCGCTGTCCATGCCGGAACTCGTGCTCTTCTATGCCCTTCTGGCGGGAGCCGCTGATCCGGTGCGAAAACTCTCGGATGTCTTCTCGGGCCTCCAGGCCGCCTTTGCGGCGACCGATCGCGTTTACGCACTTCTGGAAAAAGCCCCGGATGTTCGGGAAAAGCCGGGCGCTCGATCGATCCCGCGGCACCGGAAGCACCTCGTGTTTGACCACGTCTGGTTTGGGTATGTGCCGGGTCGGCCAGTCCTTCGCGATATTAACCTCACGATTCCGTTTGGGGAGACCCTGGTCATCGTGGGTGGAAGCGGGTGTGGGAAGAGCACGCTCGTGGGGCTTATCCCCCGGTTTTTTGATCCCCAGCAGGGAGAAATTCGATTAGACGGCGTCCCGCTTCCGGATATCCGCCTGCGATCCCTCCGCAAGCAGATTGGCCTGGTAACCCAGGAGCCGGTTCTCTTCCACGATACGATCCTCAACAACATCAAATACGGTTCGCCCCACGCCACCGATGAACAGGCCGTTGATGCGGCACGGGCAGCCCATGCTCATCATTTCATCGAGCAACTTCCCAACGGTTACGACACGGTTGTTGGTCCGATGGGGGTAGGCCTGTCCGGGGGACAGCGCCAGCGGATCGCGCTGGCCCGGGCAATTCTTCGGGATCCTGCCATCCTTATCCTCGATGAGGCCACCAGCCAGATCGACGTGGAAAGCGAGCAACTCATTCAGGAGGCACTGGAGAAATTCATTATTGGTCGGACCACGATCATGATCACCCATCGGCTCAGCTCGATCGGTCTCGCCGATCGCGTGATGCTCATGCAAGATGGCCAAATCGTGGACATTGGCAGCCATGATGAGTTGCTCGCGCGATCGGCCATTTACCGGCGTTTTCATTCGCTGCAATACGAAGATCTCCGCGCTGCGTGATCCCTCTTGAGTGGACAGACGATCGAGGCATGGTAGTCCGGACAACGAACTCGGTCCGCTGACTCTTCCCCTTGTTCTCTACCGCCAGTAAGAATCTCAGACTTTGCCGAGACCTTCCGCGGGAGTGACATTTCAGCTCGGAGGGACCTGCTTGTACGGTCCACATGTCGACGTTGGATACTCCAATTCACGGACTGATCTTTAGCTGCTCGTATCAACTCTCTTTCAATCGTAGGGGCAATTCATGAATTGCCCCTACCATGCATCGAACCTTTGGCATCTCACCGCCCCATACTAAGGTGGGAATGGGTCGAAATCGGTTCGGGGTTGGCCACAACGGAAGCTCATTACGCCAAGTATGCTGCACGTTGATGCCTTCGGCGAGTGTTCGGCTGACGCACCTGGTAGAAACCGCCGTGTCGTCGTTTGTTTTTGGTATTTTGGTAACCGTGGTTCTGGCTGGGTTTCCGAAGCCGCCTCGTCGAGAGTAAAATCGGCCTAATCGAGGCCCCACGTGCTGCAACCGCGGCGGACCCAGCAAAATTTGTCCGGAGGCAGGCGTCGCCCGCCGGTCGTGTGCTCGAGAAATGAACCATCCTTGTCGAGTCACCGTATCGGTGGGTGAGAATGTCTAGTTAGCTGATGCTCAATTTGCGGCTTTCTAGCGACAGGCGTAGGCCTTATGACATTTCCGCAAGACCAAGCACCTCTGTTGCTCCTCCAGGATGTCCGCAAGTCGTTCCGAGAGCCGGACGGTGGGGAACTCCCCATCCTGGATATTCCCGAGTTCACCGTCGAAGCGGGGGAACAGGTTGTCATCGTGGGAGAAAGCGGGTGCGGGAAGACAACGCTCCTCCACATCATCGCGGGAATCAGTCGTCCTGATGAAGGTCAGGTCCGTATCGCCGGGTGGGATATCACCCTCCTTTCCGAGGCGGAATGTGACCGATTTCGGGCCGAGAATATCGGCTACGTATTCCAGACCTTTAATCTTCTGCCTGCTTTTACCGCCCTGGAAAATGTGCTGCTGGGCATGACGTTCGGGCGGGGCAAGCCGGATGTCAAACGAGCCAAACAGCTCTTGGAACGCGTCGGACTGGGTCACCGACTGCATCACAAACCGCGCCAGCTTTCAGTTGGGGAGCAGCAGCGCGTTTCGGTGGCGCGGGCGCTTGCCAATCGCCCGAAACTGATCCTCGCGGACGAACCCACAGCTAATGTGGACTCCAGCAACCAACAGGCGGTACTGGACTTGTTGCGGGAAGGTTGCCGGGAAGAAAATGTGGCCCTCATCCTTGTGACGCACAGTCCCGAGGTGGCCCGCCAGTTCCCCCGCATTGTTCATCTTCCCGATATTAACCTGGTTCTTTCCCACCGGCGGCGCTAAGAAGCAGGCGAAAAACTTCACATAATTCGTTCAAGCCGACAGTTGAGAAAACAAATCGAGGAGAGATCCATCGGGTATGCCTCTCTGGAAAATTGCCTGGCGAAGCATTCAACATCGTGCGGTGGCGTCGGTGCTCACGGCATTTTCGATGGCCCTGGGCGTAGCCCTGGTGGTGGCGGTCCTGGTGATCTACCACGTATTGGATCGTTCGTTCCGCCGCAGCTCTCAGGGCTACGACATGATCGTCGGCTCCGCCAAGGGAGGGCCTTTGGAACTGGTACTCAGTACCGTTTACTACCTTCAGCCTCCGCGGGGGACTATCCCGTATCAGGTTTACGAGGAGCTTCACCACGGCCAGTTCGCCACCGAAGTCGCGGCGGCCATTCCGGTGTGCATCGGGGGGAGCTACGCAGGCTATCCGGTGATCGCCACGGTTCCTGAAATGTTCGAAGAATTCCGATACCTGGGCGATCATCCCTACGAGTTCGAAGAAAACGGGCGGAACTTTCGGCATGATGCCCCTTTTGAGGCCGTCATCGGGGCAACTGTGGCACGGAAGGCGGGCCTCAAAGTGGGAGACACTTTTCGCATCACCCATGGCTTCGGCGGCCAGGGAGGCCACGAGCACCCCGAACAGTTCACCATCGTGGGGGTGCTGAAGCCAACAGGGACTCCCAATGACCGGGGAATTTTTGTCAATATCGAGGGCTTTTGGAAGCTCCATCTCCACGACCAGCATTCATCAGCAAGCTCTGAAGAGGAAACCCAGGGCGAAGAACAGAACACCGCAACAGGTTCGAGTCACGAGGAATCCGAGGCAACTCACACCGAAAACGAAAAGCTGCTGACGGCGGTTCTGGTCAAGCGTGACTGGACAAACACGGCCAAAGCGCTGGCTCTCCCGCAACTTGTTGGCAGAGAGCCAGGCGTCCAGTGTGTCATCCCCGCGGAAGAGGTGGCCAAATTGTTCGAAGGATTGCTCGGAAATATTCAGACCGTGTTGCTCATCTTCGCGGTCCTCATTGTGGTTGTGGCAGGAATTGGCCTGATGGTGAGCATCTATAACTCGATGAGTGAGCGGCGTCTGGAGATCGCGATCATGCGGGCGTTGGGGGCCAAGCGGACGACGGTGATGGCGGTCATCCTCCTGGAGTCGATCCTTCTGTCACTCGGTGGTGGGGCTTTCGGAGTTTGTTTGGGCCACGGTCTGATCGGCGCTTTTTCCGGCGTCATTTTTGAAGAAACCGGTGTCCAGATTTCCGCCCTCAGTTTCCAGCCGATCGAGCTGGTGCTGGTCCCGGGGCTGATTATTCTCGCCTCAATTGTGGGTTATCTGCCTGCCCTTATCGCATACCGGACGGATGTGGCCCGGGCACTGGCTTCCGGCGTCTAAGCTTTCCCCCGGTATGGGAATGCATTCCCATCTCATTGGTACAAAATTGCGCGGTTACCGGTGCGGAACTTTCACGGTGAGGTCGGGTTAATATCCAGTGGAGAGCGGTGGACGCTCTCCGGTCGGCAGAGACTTACCAGACCCGACCCGTAGGATTTTCTTAGAGGTGTCGTGTTGCACATGTGGAGGGTTGTCACATGAGGATGCGCGCGTGGACAGCGGTGTTAGTCTTTGGCTTGGGATTGGCTTTGGTCGCGGGAACGGCTCTCGCGCAGCCGCCGGGAGGACGAGGTGGGCAGCGGGGACCGGGCGGACCTTTCGGTTTCGCCCCGGGCGGTGGAATGGGCGTCCAGTTCCTCCTGCGGTCTGAAAAAATCCAAAAGGAACTGGAGTTGACAGACGACCAAAAGGCGCAGTTGCAAAAGATCAGCGAGCAGGCGCGGGAGAAAATGCGGGAGGCCTTCCAAAGTGGCCAGCGCGACCCGCAGCGGTTCCGTCAGCTCCAGGAAGAGACCAACAAGGCCATCGAGAATGTGCTCCTGCCCCATCAGCAGAAGCGGTTGAATCAAATCCAGCTCCAGTTGGGTGGGATTGCCGCGGCGGTGGAACGGGAAGACGTCCGCAAGGAACTGGGAATCAGCGAGGATCAACTGGCCAAGATCCGTGAAGCCCGCGACAAAGTTCGTGAGGAGCTCCGCGGCCAGCGGCCACAACAGGGCGAGCGTCCCGATCCCGCCCAAATGCGCGAGCGATTCCGTGAAATGCGGCAGAAGGTGGAGGAAGCCGTGCTGGGCCAGCTGACCGAGGAACAGAAGAAGAAGTGGAACGATATGATCGGTGAGAAGATCGATATCGACTTCAGTGAACTGTTCCCGGCACCGGCTGGTGGCCCCGGTGGTCCGGGTGGCCCGGGCGCCCGTCGCGGTGGCGGCAACCGGGGAGCCTGATCGGCTCGTCGATAAGTTTCCCTGGAGTTGAGTGAGCCACGGGGCCCGATCCATAATCAGTGATATGATCAGTATTGTGATCATGCTAATGCAATAATGGACGGGCCCCAATTCTTTGGCGCTCGGTGATCGGAGTAGGTTTCAGTTCGGATTTATGGAACCTCGCGGTTTGACTGGCTGTAAAATTGCATGGGGTGGTGGTGGGGGCGAGTGCGCGAGCTCGCTCGGTAGCAATGGTTAAATGAGCGGGCTCAGTGACCGAATGGGCTCGCTCACATTCCCCTCCGTGCCAGTCCCACCTGAAGCGCGTTTGGTTAGACCTGCCTGGTTGGCGTGCTGCTGAGGAACAAACGGGTGGCGGTCGCCATTTTTAGCGACCGCCGCAATAGACGGTGAGAGATCGGACAGCAGATCCGGGGAATGGAGGTTCGTCAGGGCGACGAGTTGTCCGCGTTTTCTCCGCAGCGGTCCGAGCAATCGGACACCCAGGGGCTAAGCCGTTTGACGAAGAGTGACGTTTCGATGGAAGCCGGTGAAATTCTCGTGCGAAAAGGACTTTTGACCCCCCAGCAGTTGCAGCTTGCCCGGCGCAATCAGGGCGAAGGACGGCGTCTCGATCAGGCGGCCGTTGGGCTGGGGTTGCTCACGGAAGAGGAAGCGCTCCGCGCGCTGGGGGAAGAGCTCGGCATAGAGTACGTCGATCTTTCGGAAGTCAAGATCGATCCCAGCATTCTGCGAAATTTCCCGGTCAAATTCATCTATCGGGAATCGCTGTTCCCAATTAAGGAGGAAAACGGCACCCTGGTGGTTGCCACGAGCGACCCATTTAATCTTTATCCCCTTGACGAACTGGCAACCGCAACGGGGAAAACCGTCGTCCCCGTCCTTGCCTCGCGGGCGGAAATCGCCAAGCTTATTAAGACCTATCTCGGGGTCGGCGGAGAGACAATCGACGAACTGATCGCCCAGAGTCAGCAGGAAGAAGAAAATCAGATCGAATTGCTGGAAGAAATTGAGACGGATGGATCGGAGCTGTCTCAGCTCGCCCAGGAACCGTCGGTCGTTCGCCTGGTCAATGAGATTCTGCTGGAGGCGATTGAACTGCGGGCGAGCGACGTCCACATTGAGTCGCAGCCCTCGGGACTGAAAATCCGTTACCGCATCGACGGCGTTCTCCATCCGCAGCCGGTTCCCCCGGAGATCAACCGTTTCCAGGCTGCCATCATCAGCCGCCTCAAGATCATGGCCCGTCTCAATATTGCGGAGCGTCGTCTCCCGCAGGACGGCCGAATCCAATTGCGGGTGGCAGGTCGCGAGGTGGACGTGCGTGTCTCGGTCATCCCCATGATCCACGGCGAGGGGGTTGTGCTCCGTCTGCTCGATAAGGGGGCGATGGAGTTCAATCTCCGCAAGCTGGGCATGGAAGAGGACGTCTACCAGAAATTCCACGAATTGATCAACCTGCCCCACGGCATCATCCTGGTGACCGGTCCGACGGGTTCTGGTAAGACGACCACGCTCTACAGCGCTCTGCTGGAGATTCGCGACGAGTCGATCAAGATCATCACCACTGAAGACCCCGTCGAATATCAGTTGGAAGGAATCAATCAGATTCAGGTGCACCCCAAAATCGGGCTGACTTTCGCTAACTCCTTGCGGAGCATCCTGCGGCATGACCCGGATGTGATTCTGGTGGGTGAGATCCGCGACCTGGAGACTGCCGAGAACGCCATCCAGGCATCCCTCACCGGTCACCTTGTGTTCAGCACTCTGCACACCAATGATGCCGCGGGGGCCTTTACCCGTTTGACCGATATGGGGGTGGAGCCTTTTCTGGTGTCGAGTACCGTCGAGGCGGTGATGGCCCAGCGATTGGTCCGCACCCTGTGTCCGGAATGCAAGGAACCATATCGGCCAAAACCCGAGGAACTGCCGCGTGATTTCCCCAAGGAGATTCTCGAGGAAGGCGTCTTGCTGTACAGGGCGGTAGGTTGTCGGGCGTGCCGGCACGTGGGGTACAAAGGCCGAATCGGTATTTTTGAGCTCCTGGTCAGCAGCGAGCGGATTCGTGAGCTGGCGCACGATCGGGCGAGCAGTTGGGCGATCCGTCAGGCCGCCATCGAAGAAGGCATGATCACTCTCCGTCAGGACGCTTGGCGGAAAGTTTTGAGCGGCCGGACTACAATAGAGGAAATCGACCGCGTCACCCGTCCGGATGAGCATTGAGCCGTTTCGTCTTCCGTGCAGCGTAATGGGACGGATGGCAGATCCCGATCGTTATGCAAAACGGAGCGTCTGGGCTGTTGGACGTCAGCGGATGTTAAACGAGTTGAGTGGAATAAACTGTCGGTAAATCATCGACGTTACGGGTGAGGCTCGTCAGGCCCTCTCGTGCGGGGACAAGATGCCGGAATTCAGTTACGTCGCGGTTGACAGCAGCGGCAAAAAAGTGACCGGGTCGATTGAGGCAGCGACCCAGCGGGAAGCGCTCGCCACGATCGCCAGCCGGGAGCTTTATCCCGTCGAGATCCGCGCGGAAGCTCCGCCCCGGCGTCTTTTTCAACGAAGTCGGGTGCCCGCCCAAACGATGGCCGTCGTGTACGGTCAGCTCGCCGATCTTCTTCGCAGTGGTGTTCCGCTGTTAAAGGCGCTGCAAATCGTGCGGGCGCAGTCGATTCATCCCGTTCTCAAAGAGGTTCTTGGTGAAGTGGCCCGGCGGGTGGAAGACGGGGCCGGACTGGGCGACGCCATGGCCCGCTTTCCGCACATCTTCAGCGAGATGGCGGTGAGCATGGTGCGGGCGGGGTCCGAAGGCGGTTTTCTGGAAGAGGCCCTTTACCGCGTCTCGGAATTTACCGAAGCCACGGAAGACTTGCGGAAGCGTGTCAAAGGGGCGATGGCCTATCCCGTCATGCTGATTGTCATCGGCACGATCGTGGTGAGTGCCCTCCTGGTTTTTCTTGTACCGAAGTTCGAGGGACTTTTCGAGAATCTCCGCAACCGCAATGAGTTGCCCGCGTTAACCGAAGGACTGCTCTCGTTTAGTGCTTTCATCCAATCATGGGGGCTTTGGGTAGCGGGCGGACTAATTGTGGTGATTATGGGACTTCGCGCCTGGCTGCGAAGTGAATCAGGCCGCCGCTTATGGGACCGGTACATCATTAAAGTGCCTGTTCTGGGAACGATTGTTCTCAACTTTGCGGTCGCCCGCTTTTGTCGCGTGCTTGGAACCTTGCTGCGAAATGGCGTTCAGATTCTGCGAGCCCTGGAAATTGCCAGCGAGGCGACGGGAAATGTCCTTTTGGCCGAGGCAATCCAGAAAGCCGCCAAGAGTATCTCTCAGGGCCAGCGATTGGCTGTGCCTCTCGCCAGTTGTCGGCTCTTTCCCCCTATGGTTATCGAGATGATCTCGGTGGCGGAAGAGGCCAACACCCTGGAAACCGTCCTCATTCAGATTGCGGAGGCCCTGGAGCGAAGAACGTGGCGTCAGCTCGATGTTGGGGTACGGTTACTCGAGCCCATCCTGTTGCTCCTGGTGGCGTCCGGCGTTTTGGTGGTGGTCGTGGCGCTGCTCCTGCCCATCTTCAAGATGAGTCAGGCGATTTAGCGGGCAAAATCGGCGTCAGTCGGGACAAAACGACGACGTAGACGAAGCAGCCTCCAATTTTGGGGGATTATGCCCTTCGGTAATGGGGCGAAGCGTTTTCGCTTGGCGAGCGTTAGTATCTTTGGAGGGATGATTTATTAGGGATCGGTGGGATGTTACGAGTTTCCCGCCGGAGAAGGGAAGAAGACCAAAGGGAAAAGGATAACGTTGTGATGAAGCTAAGGACCATTTGGAAAGGGATGAATCGGGAACGTCGGAGAGGTTTGACCCTCATCGAGGTGCTCATCGTGTTGACGATCCTCCTGGTGATCGCCTCGCTGGCTGTAACGAACCTCATTCCGATGCAGCGTCGGGCATATGAAAATGCCGCGCGGACGCAGATCAAGGCGTTTGAACAGGCGTGTGACGCGTACTATCTCGATCTCAACGACTATCCGCCCTCTTTGGATGCCTTGATCGCCCCACCCGCGGATCTTCCCGACCCTACCAAATGGAATGGCCCCTACCTCAACACGCAGGCCGTGCCTCTGGATCCCTGGCAGCATGAGTATTTGTACATGTATCCGCCGCAGAGAAACACAACAGGGCGGCCAGATATCTGGTCGATGGGCCCCGACGGCGTGGACGGAACAGAGGACGATATCACAAATTGGGGCCAGTAATACTGGATTTTCAGAAATGGCTTGGTCCTTTATCACAATGAGACCGCCGTCATGGTGCTTTGCCACCCCGTTTCACTGGTCGATAAACTTGCCCGTGCGCTTCTGGCAGGAAAAAAGAGTCAACGGCGAGGGCGCAAACTGAAGTCGTGTTGGGAGCGACCAGTACGGCGGGGTTTCACGCTTGTCGAGATCATCATCGTTCTGGGACTTGTCGTGATCATCGGTGGATTGGTCCTGACGGCCATTCAGAAGCCAATGGCGGGCCGACGACTTCAGTTGGCTGCCGATCAAATTCGGGCGGAATGGGCCCGAGCCCGCGCTCGAGCCATGGCCAGTGGTCAAATCTACTGCTTCGTCTGCGAACTGGGAGGGAGCGGATACGCAGTCCAGCCGTGGAGTGAGGCGGGAATCCAATCGGGTGGCGTGACGGAAGTGGATCAGTCGCTGCCGCCTCTTGATAGTGGAAGCACTGGTGCTCTGCCCTTGCCGGGTTCCCAGGGTACTGACACGGGGCTGGGGACGGTGATCGCTGGTCGCAAAGAGTTGCCGGAAAAGATCACATTTGCCGACCTCCAGGTGATGGACTCCGATCTGAGCGCAACCTTTTCCGAAAGCGTCACCGGTTTGGGAATTGGTGCATCGGTGATGGGTATAGCCGCACCCTTAGGTGGCAGTTCATCTGGCACAACCATCTTTTTCTTTCCCGATGGATCGACCAGCTCGGCCCTTCTGACGCTGCAAAACGAGTACGGACGGCGAATTGACATCTCCCTGCGGGGACTGACCGGCTCCGTGCTGGTCGGAGATCCTTACAACGGAGAGCATGAAGGGACCACCACATTGGTCGGGCAACAGGGCTCTTCGCCATGACCGCCACAGTGAAAACGATTGCCCGAAAGCCTTACCGCAGGCGGGGCCCTTGGGGCTTCACGCTCCTGGAAGTAATCCTCGCCCTGGCCATTCTCTTGACGTCGCTGGCAGCGATCGGGCAACTGGTTTACAACGCCTATCGAAACGCTGCTCGTGTGCGGGATTTCACACGGGCGCAGCTGATCGCGGAGGCGATTCTGGCGCAACTTAACGCCGGAGCCCTGCCGCTGGAAACCGTGGCCGATGCTCCCGTGGAAGACATCGACGATACGGTCGAACCGGGATGGCTGTACACTGTGGACATTGCTCCCTTGGAGTTGGATGGATTGCTTAGCGTGCAGGTCATCGTGGCCCAGGACCCGAGCGTGGTGGCCCATCCGGTTCAGTACAGCCTGACGCAATGGATGCTCGATCCGACCATGGAGTTTACTCAACCTGGCGAAGAGGAAAGTGCGGCAGCGACGTCAACCAGCTCCGGCGAGAGCGGCGCCGCGTCCTCGGAAACATTGAACGAGTGATTGCGGCGGCGTGTGTTGGCACGTTGAAAGTCTCGCAAAGTTATGGTTAAACCAAGTGGCATCCTTCGAGTGAGACAAGGCAGGCCCGACCGGTATTGTCCCGGCCGGGTGCAGGGAAACCGCGGCTTCACGCTGCTGGAAGTGATTGTGGCCCTGGGGTTGGTCGCGATTCTTCTCGCTGCACTGGGCGCCGCGGTGGACTTCCATTATCGGGTAGTTCAAAAGGCCCGGGCCCAGGTGGAGGAAGCCCAACTCGCCCGCACTTTATTGGAACGCATTGCCCAGGACATCCGTGGGGCGGTGCCATATGATCCGGTCAATTTTGAGAAGCTCATCCCCGGTCTGGTGACCCAGGCGGCGCAAAGTGATTTGGCGTCGCTGGCCGGCAGTTCAGGGTTGGACAGCGAATTGCTGGGGGAATCAACCGGGGAAAGCAACATGAGTGAACTGGGGGGAGATTGGACCATGACCACGCTTCCCCGGTCGGTCCCGGGGTTGTATGGGGGGCCGGACTGGATCGAGGTGGATGTCAGCCGACTACCGCGGCCGGATCAACTCTCCTCGGAAATAACGTTGTCCTCGGAAGGCCTTTTCATCGACCGTGTCAGCGATGTGAAAACGGTGGCCTACTTCGTCGTTTCACCGGAGGAAACGATCAACTATTCGTTCACCACAATGCCGGGCGTAACCGGATTTGAGGAACAAGGCGGTCTGGTACGGCGGGAACTAGACCGGGCGGTTACGGTCTGGGCATCACAAAGCGGTGAGCTCGACACGATTGACCAGCAGCTGCAGCCCATCGCTCCCGAAGTGGCAGCGATTCAATTTGCTTACTTTGACGGCTCGGGATGGACCGACTCGTGGGATTCGGGTTCGCAGGGATGTCTTCCCAAAGCGGTGGAAATTCGCCTGTATCTGCGGCCGAAATCAACCGGCCTTGAAGAGACGTTCGCCGGTGCCTCCGGTGCACTCACGGAACTGTCTTCCCAGGACGTGAGCGGAATGGCGAGTACCAGTTCCGGACTTTTGCTGGATACAAGTGCCTATCACGTGTATCGCACGGTGGTGTACTTACCGGCGGCGCACGAAACCGGAACTCTCGGTGCCACAGCGGGGGCCGAAAGCACCGGCGAATCGAGTTCCGGCGAGCAAATGACGCCCGAGGAAGAAGGAATGGAGGAAGCACCTGAGGAGCAGACACCGTCAGGAGGTGGCGGTGCTGCGGCACCGGGAGGTGGTCGGTCGGGAGGCTCAGGCCGCGGCGGTGACTCAAGCCGCGACGGTGACTCAGGCCGCGGTGGTGACTCAGGCCGAGATGAAGGTGGGTCGCGCGCTGGCGAGGGCGGTCGAGGCGGCACGCCACCAGGCGCCGGGCCATCCGGAGGAGGCTCACCGGGTGGGTTTGGGCCACCTCCGTCTGGCTTAGGCGGTCCGCCTTCTGGCCCACCGGGAGGACCAGGAGGTCCCCCGCCCGGAGGCTTTCCATCGGGAGGACCGCCCCGATGATGAGGCTGTTTGGGCCGGCCCTAATACTTGAGCACGTGTTTTGTGTGACTGCTATGCTGTCGGCGGTATGACTGTGAATCAACTGGGAGGACATCAACGACAGGGCCAGCGCCGTTCTCAGCGCGTGAGGCACGCCGGTATTTCCCGCCGGCGGCGTGGGATGGTGCTTCTTGTGGTGCTCGTGACGGTCGCGCTTCTTTCGTTGGCGGCCTTAACTTTAGGAGATCTCATGCTGGCGGAGCGCGAAGGCGCACATATCTCCAATCGGATGGCTCAAGCGCGTGCCCTTGCCGCTTCCGGGGTGGAAGCGGTTCGCCTCTTTGTCTCAATGGATGAGGAATGGCAAAACGACAACGGCGGTTGGTTTAACAATCCGGCATGGTTCTCCGGAATGGTTGTGCACCAAACCGCCGATCCGCTTGATACCGGGCTTTTCTCCGTCATTGCACCCGATTGGGAAGACACTATGGGCACGGCCATCCGATATGGCCTGGAAAACGAGTCGGCCAAACTCAACGTCAACAGTCTGCTCTTGGCCGACCAATACGCAGAGAACGGAGGACGGCAACTTCTCATGGGGTTGCCCGGCATGACGGAAGACATCGCCGACGCGATCATGGACTGGCTGGATGCCGACGACGAACCGCGGGAGTTTGGCGCTGAAATCGAATACTATTCAGGGCTGTCCCCCGCCTACGCGACGAAAAATGGCCCGCTGGAAACCATCGAGGAGTTGCTTCTTGTGCGGGGGGTGACGCCCGAACTGCTCTTCGGGGCAGACCGCAATCGTAACGGCATCATCGATGCGGATGAAACCATTCCCGAAGCCTTTGCCGGGCTGAGCGCTGACGATCCCGTCGCTTATCGCGGCTGGTCCGCGTATCTCACCCTGTACAGCATGGAACTGAACGTTCGTCCCGATGGCCGAGCCAAGATCAACATCAATCAGGACGACCTCGAGGCTCTCTATAATCAACTGGAAGAAGAATTTGGCCACGACGTGGCGACGTTTATTGTGGGCTACCGCCAGAATGGGCCCTATGAGGGGACGGAGCAGTCCGAACCGATGCCCGCGGACGCCCAGATTGACTTCTCGCGGCCTTCCCGCGTCAAATTCAGTACCGTGCTCGATCTCATTGGTGCAAAAGTCCGGATGCAATTCGCAGGTGAGAATGAGCCGCGGGTGATTGACCCCGTGTTTCCCAATGACCCGGCACTGCTGCGAACCATCTTACCGCTGATCATGGCGAATCTCACGGCCACCTCGAGCAAAGTGATCCCAGGGCGCATCAACATCAACCTTGCGCCACGGTCCATCCTGTACGGAATTCCCACGCTGGATCCCAGTGTGGCCGAGATGATCATTCAAGCCCGACCCAAAGACCCCACTCTCATCGACGACGAGAATTACCGTTATGAGACCTGGATTCTTGCGGACGGCCTGGTGACGCTTGACGAAATGAAAGCCCTCATGCCGTTCATCACGTGCGGGGGTAATGTTTACCGGGCGCAGGTGGTTGGATATTTCGCCGGTGGGGGACCAAGTTGTCGGGTGGAGGCGATTGTTGACGCTACCGTTCGCCCGGCCCGGCTATTATTCTGGAGAGATATGAGCCATCTTGGACGCGGATTTCCGTTAGACGTCCTGGGATCTTCCGGGCAGATGGCTGGTCTTGGTCGTGCAGGGACGGTCGTGTCCCCTTGAGGTAACAGCCCATGGCACGCTGGTTGGCCTACGAATGGAACGATCGGGAATTGAGGGTGGCAGTTGCCACGTCTCGGTCGGATCGTCTCATCCTGGAGCATCTGTTCGATGTCAATCTACGCGATGCGTTGGGTGGAGCGCCGGCGGGTGAAGAGCCGTTCCGGCCGAGCGCGGAGGATATCGGACGTTGCCTGGCCGCTGCATTAGCCGCCCGCAATATCCGGCGTCCGACCACGTTCGTGACCATCAGCCGTTCGCTGGTGGAACTCCGTCAACTCTCGGTGCCGCCGGTGTCCGACGACGATCTGCCGGAGGTTGTCAAACTTCAAGCGCTGCGGGAGTTCACGCACGTTACTGAAGACTGGAGCATCGATTATCTGCCGCTGGACGGAGATCCTACTCAGCCGAGAAATGTACTGGTGGCAGCGCTTTCTCCCCAGCTTTTAAGTCAAATCCAGGACACATGCCGGGTTGCCCAACTCCGCCCGGAACGCCTGCTTCTGCGCCCGTGCGCCTCGGCCTCGTTGGCTCGCCGTTGTCTGCCTCTTTCGGAAGGAGAAATCCGGCTGGTTATTGACCTGGTCGGAGATGAGGTGGATCTTTCGGTGATCGTGGAGGGGCGGTTGGTGTTCATGCGGACCGCCCGTCTGGTCGGTGATCCGCTTCGTGATCCATCCTCGGCCGAGACGCTGGTGGGCGAAATTCGCCGGACAATGATGGCGGCCCAGAATCAATTGGGTGGTGGCCGGGCGAATCACCTTGTTCTCTGCGGGAATACGCCGGCCCACGAGCATCTTGTTGGGTTGCTCCACGAGCGACTGGACCTCTCTGCCAGTTGTTTCAATCCTTTCCAGCCCTTCGTGCTCAGTCCCCAGCTGGCGGAATCGCTTCCCGACCATCCCGGAGAGTACACAGCACTGCTGGGAGTTCTTGCGGACGAGAAGGAAAAAATCACGCCACCGCTCGATTTCCTCCATCCGCACCGCCGTCCCGAGCCGCCGTCTAAGAAGCGGCAGCTTTTGGTGGCCGGTGTCGGTGCAGCCGTTCTCGTGGCACTCGGGGTCGGTTACGGGTGGTGGCAATTGGCGCAGCTCGATCAGGAAATAGCGCAGCTCCGCACGCGGCAATCGGAACTGGATCGCGAATTGAAGGCAGGAGCCGAAGTGGCGCAGCTCGCCCAGGCTGTTCGCGGGTGGCTCGGTTCCCGGGTGGACTGGCTGGAAGAACTGAAGCGTTTAAACGAGAAAATCCCTTCTGCAAAAGAGGTGATGCTCACCAAGGTGTCGCTGGCTGCTGGATCGAAGGCGGGCGAAATTTCGCTGGAAGGCTTCGCCGCCACGAGTGAAAGCGTCCAGAAAATGGAGCAGGCTCTTGAGGATGAAACCCACCGGGTCGTTTCCAAAGGAAAAGCGGAAGACGATTCTCAAAAACCGTACACGCTTCGCTTTGGAACGTCCGTCGTGATTCGGTCCACTCCTCCGGCGCCGGCCCGCTCCGGCCGCGCGCCGGCTGCCCGCACGCCGGGCCTGACTCCCACCGCGGCTCCCCGTTCCGCGGCCCCGAGACAAACCGTGAGGTGACGCCATGAAACTCGGGCAAAGGGAACGCATACTGGCACTTGTGGCAGCCGTCCTGATCGCGTTTGTCGCGGGGCGGACGATTTGGGCAATCGTTTCAACTCCGTTCCGCATCCGGCAAACGGCTCGGGCAACGCTCATCAATTCGATTTGGGCTAAAGAGAGACAACTTCAGGATATCCAAAAGGCCAAAGAGCAGCTCAAAGAATGGGCGGCACGCTCCCTGCCGGCCGATCCCGCCGTCGCACGTCGCCTTTATCAAAATTGGCTTCTTGAATGTGCCCAAAATGCCCGGTTGGAAGCCATCCAGGTGGACAGCGGGGAAGTACGGCGGGAAAAGAATCTGTTCTACCGCATGCCATTTACTGTCCGCGGACAGGGCACCCTCGAATCACTCACGCGATTTCTTTACGCCTTCTATTCGCGGGACTATCTGCATGCCATTCAGCGACTATCGATCACGCCGGTGAAAGAAGGAAAACGCATTGACCTGTTGATCAGTATCGAGGCGATCGCCCTTGATGATGCAGTGGCGAAAGATAGTTTGCCGAGCGGGCCCCTCGTGGAGCGAAAGCTGCCGGATTTAAAGGAGTATGTCAAGACTATCGTGGATCGGAACGTGTTTGTGGCGTACACTCCGCCTCCACCCCCGCCTCCGCCTTCGCCACCGCGACCAACGCGGCCGGTGCGACCGCCTACGCCACCGCCGGAGCCGGTTCTTGATCCTAGCCAGTTTGCTTACGTGAACGGCATCGTTGAGGTCAATGGCAAGCGGGAAGTGTGGCTTTACATACGGACGGAAAACAAAACACTCCGGTTGGGTGAAAACGATACGTTCGAGGTCGGCGAAGTCCGCGGGCGCGTTCTCAAAATCGGAGTTCGCGAGGTGAATCTGGAGATCAACGGGCATGTTCGCACTCTGGCCCTGGGAGATAATCTGGCGGCCGCACTTGCCCGCGATCGAAGCTGAGACACCCCAGAATATCTGCTGTTGGATGTCTCAACCAACCACAATGCGCAAAAACAGGATAGCAATAATGGATTACCAGTGGCGCGCCCTAGTTTTCTCGTCCCGGGGTGCAATTCGCCTTGACGGCATCTTTGCGGAGCTCGCACCCGGTTTGCCGCTGATCCATTCCCGCTTTGTCTTCGGTCCGGCAAAGACGTGTGAGCTTCGGCAAGCTGGTTAGACGGGTGAGATTCAGCCCGGAGGGACCTCTCCCGGAGGGACCTGCTTGTCAGGTCCGCGGTTCGACGTTCGATCATCCATTCCTTTATCACCGGGCACGACAAGCGTGCCCCTCCGAAAAGATCCATAAAGCATCCGGCGCCGCCAAATGGACTGAATTCCAGTAGGGGGAATTCATGAACAGCCCCTACGACCGACACATTCAGCCTTTGGCCTCTCACAGCTCCATACAAAAACTGGGGACGAGTCAGATCTTGCCGGGCTTTTCCAACAATTTCGCGGCGCTAAAATTGTGCGCCTCCTGTTGGTGTGAGTATCGTCCCGTTACCCCCTTGCGAGGAGATGCCGCAATGAACGTCGAATCCACACGCCGCGAGTTCCTGCAAACAGTTATTGCCGGTTTGGCACTTGGCCGCAGCATGCTACTGGCTCAGGAGTCCAGTCCCGCCGGGCTACCCACGCGTCCGTTGGGCAAGACCGGCGAACGTGTGAGCATCATCGGGCTGGGTGGCTGGGACATCGGAGCCATTCGTGATGAAAAGGAAGCCATCGCGATCATGCATGAAGCCATCGACAATGGCCTGACATTCTTCGATAACTGCTGGGACTATCACAACGGTGGAAGCGAGGAACGCATGGGAAAGGCCCTTGCGCAGAATGGATATCGCGACAAGGTTTTCCTCATGACCAAAGTGTGTGGACGGGATTACAAAACCGCCCGGCAAAATCTCGAGGACAGCCTCCGCCGTCTTCGCACGGATCGGATCGATTTGTGGCAGTTTCACGGCATTCAATGGAACGACGATCCGGATCTCATCTTCGCCGAAAATGGAGCCCTCAAGTGCGCCCTCGAGGCCCGCAAGGCGGGGAAGGTTCGTTATATCGGTTTTACCGGCCACAAAAATCCGCGGTTTCATCTGGCGATGCTCGCCAAACCTTTCGAATGGGACACTGTTCAAATGCCCATCAACATCCTGGATGCGCATTACGAAAGTTTCCAAAAGCAAGTATTGCCGGTGTGTGTGGAACGTAAGATTGGCGCCATCGGTATGAAGGCCCTGGCTTCGCAGGGCGGCCGATTGCCGCGGGAGCTGGGCATACCAGCGCCCCTGCTCCGACGGTTTGCCCTTTCGCTGCCCATTTCCAGCCTCATTTGTGGCATTCAATCGGGGGAGAACCTGCGGCAAGACATCGAGATGGCCAGGAATTTCCGCCCGCTTTCTGATGAGGAAGTCCAGGAACTCCTGGCGAAAGCGGCAGGGCCCGCGGCCAGCGGTCAAATCGAGCAGTACAAGGTGGGCAACTACGGCTGCGATTGGTGGCACAATCTGGCCAAACGCGCGTAACGCGCCGCACAACCGATTGGCACGGTCTCCATTCCGCAGATGTCCCGCAAAATTTTTCTGTTAATCTGCAAAGGATAGATAGCTTTTGCCGATATCCGGTAATAAGATCGGTCAGGAAGACTTTGCAGGTCTGTTTGCCTGAGCAGGACATCGGCGGAGTGTCATCAATGGCTTTGCACGTGGATCGCGCGCAGGATGTCGCGGCCGGCAGGGATGATGATCTTTCCGTCCCGCGACTCACTTTTACGTTGCTGTATCAAACCGGCATCAACGGGAATCCTTTCCGTTGGCGGTTCATCCTTCGTTCGGAAGAGGGCCACGACGAGTTTATAGCCGAGGACGAGGAGCCCGGCGTTTGTGGCGAGCGACTCGAGCTTCTCACGATTGCCCGGGCTCTCGAATCCCTCAACCAGTCGGCTAAGGTGATTATCTGGACGCACAGTCCGGCAGTTCGCGAGGGCCTCCTGTTTGGACTGCATGAGTGGCCTCAGTCAGGTTGGCACTGGGATTACTACGACCAGCGGGTTCCGGTACGAAACCGGGATTTGTGGCAGCGGATAGCCCGGGCCACCAGGTTCCACGAAATCGAATGCCGAGTGTGGCGTATTGATCCTCCCCACTGGCGAGAGGGAGATTGCGTCTCCGACGGGGTGACTGTCTCTGCCGCGAGGTCTGCTCGAAGGGAAGGTCCCGGAGAGCATCATCCTGTGATGAAGTCGTCGCTGATTGGTCAAAGACTGAGGTGGCTTGTGGGATGGATCCGGCCCTCAAGTTGGCGAGCCCGTATGGCGAGCTCGCTGAAAGCGAGTTGGTAATCTCGTCGGTGTTCGGTGGGTGGCCGCGATTTTTTGAGTCGGGCGGCTTTCCGGAGAAAATTGGGCCGTAAAATTTTTTTGAGAAGGTCAGCAAAAGGGGCGAATCCCGCCTCAATAATTTTCACGCCTTTGCCAAGCCGGGGCTGTCAAATCGATCTGAAAAGTGTGCCCATGTGTATTGTTTGGGTTTTAGTGACAATGTTGGCAATATAGAGAATCTGGATGAATGGCATGCTTTTCTGACGATGCCATTACAAAGCCGGTTCTTTGAAACCGTATTGCGTGAGAAATTCGAAAAACTTGGGTAAAATAAGCTGCGTCATGGGTGACATGGGAGACAAGGAGGTGACCGTGCGGACGCATATTCCTTTGGAGCATTTAGGTCGGCTTCTGGAGGGAAAACACGAGAATCCATTCGAAGTGCTGGGACCCCACGTGGTGGAGGAAGACGGGCGAAAGCTCCTGTCTATTCGCGCGTTCCTCCCCCATTCCAAGCAGGCCTGGGTCATCGATCTGGCGCACGAGGGCGTGCCCCGGCCGATGCGCCGGATTCACCCTGCCGGCCTGTACGAGGCCCTCTGCCCACTAAATGGCCAGCAACCTCAGTATTTGCTTCGGGTGGCCGAGGAAGATGGCAAACAGGTGATCATGCACGACCCGTACACTTTTCCTCCGCTTTTGACGGATTACGACCTCTATTTACTCGGCGAGGGACGCCACTGGCGATGCTACAACAAACTGGGCGCGCAGCTCCGTACGGTTAACGGAGTTGAGGGCGTGAACTTTGCCGTTTGGGCACCTAACGCCACAAGCGTCAGTGTTATCGGAGACTTCAACCGCTGGGATGGCCGCTGCCATCCCATGCGGAAACACATCCCCAATGGATTTTGGGAAATCTTCATCCCCGGTCTGAAAGAGGGCGACCTGTACAAATTTCAGATCCGCTATCATGACCAGGTTTTTGAGAAGGCCGATCCGTTCGGGTTCTGGGCCGAGGTGCCGCCGCGGAGTGCCTCCCGCGTTTTCAACATCAATCGTTACCAGTGGCACGACCAGGAATGGATGGAACAGCGAAAGAAGCGGAACTGGCTGGAAGAACCCATTTCCATTTACGAAGTCCACCTGGGAAGCTGGCGGCGGCCAAAGGACAACCCCACTGGCTGGATGAATTATCGCGAGCTTGCCCACGAGCTTGTGGACTACGTTAAAAAGATGGGCTACACCCACATCGAGCTTTTGCCCATCGCTGAGCACCCTCTCACAGCAAGTTGGGGATACCAGGTGGTGGGTTACTACGCGGTCACTTCCCGGTACGGGACGCCCGAGGATTTTCAATACTTTGTCGACTACTGCCATCAGAACGGCATCGGTGTCATTATCGACTGGGTGCCCGGCCACTTTCCGAAAGACGGCCATGGGCTCCGCCGGTTCGATGGGACCGCCCTCTATGAGCATGAAGATCCCCGCCTGGGTGAGCATCGCGACTGGGGAACGCATATTTTCAATTACGGCCGGTACGAGGTCCGTAACTACCTGATTGCTAATGCGCTCTTCTGGTTCGACAAATATCACGTGGATGGCATCCGCGTGGATGCCGTGGCCTCCATGCTGTACCTGGATTACAGCAAGGGGCCGGGCGAGTGGCTTCCCAATGAATTTGGCGGCCGGGAGAATCTCCAGGCCATCGCTTTCCTCAAACTGCTCAATGAACAGGTGCACCTGCAATTTCCGGGGGTTCTGACAATTGCCGAGGAATCCACGGCCTGGCCAGGGGTTTCGCATCCCACGTACCAGGGCGGTCTCGGCTTCAGCATGAAGTGGAACATGGGTTGGATGAACGACACCCGCCGCTACATGCACAAGGACCCCATTTACCGGAAGTATCACCACAATGAGCTCACCTTCAGCCTAATCTATGCCTTCCACGAAAATTTCGTCCTTCCGCTGTCGCACGACGAGGTCGTTCACGGAAAGGGCTCGCTGATTTCCCAAATGCCGGGCGATTGGTGGCAGAAGTTTGCGAATCTTCGGCTGCTGTACACCTACATGTGGACACACCCCGGCAAAAAATTGCTCTTCATGGGCAGCGAGTTCGGGCAATGGCACGAATGGAATTATGACGCCCAGTTGCAGTGGGAGCTTCTCGACTGGCCGACGCATCGCGGACTCCAGCGGTGTGTGGCGGATCTGAATAAACTTCTGCGAAGGGAAAAGGCCCTTCACGAGGTCGATTTTCGTTGGGAAGGCTTCCAGTGGATCGACTGCCACAATTGGGAGGAAAGCACACTCAGCTACATTCGGCGGGGCAAAGACCCCAACAACTACCTGGTGATCGCGCTCAACTTCACCCCCGTGCCCCGGTGGGAGCATCGTATTGGCGTCCCCGAGGTGTGCGAGTTTGAAGAGATTTTCAACAGTGATGCCGAAATATACGGGGGCGGCAACATTGGCAATTGTGGCCGCGCGGTCTCCGAACCGATCCCGTGGCACGGGTTTCCGGCTTCGATGAAAATTGTGCTCCCGCCGCTGGCAGGCGTCATCTTCAAACCGCGAAGAGATCGGCCGTCCAACACGCTGGCGGAAAAGTCACCAGAGCGGTGATCGCTCCCAGGCGGGATCTCTCCTTGGATTTCACGCCGGGCTGGCTGGATGGGTGGGTGGGGAAATGCCCGGGGAGTGGTAATCCTGGTTGGTCAGGTAATCGATCAGCGCCTGGTTGTCTTCCCACATGGGGCGCATGAATTTTTCCCGGATATACCGAAACACGGCCGCCTTCTGATCGCGATTGAGGGAACCCGGTCCGCGAATGGCCCCAAGGATGGCGTCTTCCCCGCGTTCGATCCTTGTTAGCGCGTAGCGGGACGCCAGTTGATAGACGTGCAGGCCTTCCAGCCGGTGCGAACCGTCCGGATGCGGTACGATTTGGAGTTCGATAAGTTTGAAATCACCCTGAGCCGGTAACTTGTCTGCATTGCGAACAGCCCGCACGAACGTCGTCCCCGACCGAATCATCCACCCCTGACCGTTGGATTCCCACGTGGCGACCAGGCCCTGTCGGTCACACACCAGATAGTGGAAGTGACGGACCAAACGATCGGGATGCTCGATATGCGGCAAGTCTTCGTCTTCTGCCGGTGGCGGGGAACTCCCGGCAGCACCGGCCGGAGCCGTGCTAGGTGGTGTTTGTTCGTTCTGGCGAATGGGGACGATTTCCCCACAGCGGGGGCATTTTCCCGCCCGACCTGTGAACTGGGAACTGACCTTCAGACGCGCTTGGCAGGAAGGACACGTGACCACGAGCATCGAACCATTCTCCAGAACATAAGTACCGCCCTGAATTCAATGGTCGCTCTTTTCGCGTGGTCGTGCAAGAACCGGTTTGAGGCCGCCGCTGGCTCAGATTCAACGGGAACTGACCTATCGCGGGGATTATCACCCCACTGAAGGTGGCAATGCGACCGCCTTTGCGGATTCCAGAGAAAAAGCGTAACATAGGCTAAGATGGGTCGAAATAGGTGAAGGACTCCATGACTCCATCGTTCCCAGGGGCCCGAGTCTCGAAAGCGCCCTTCGTGCAACATGAAGAAACCTCAGCAAAGTTCGGGTGTGAGGCTTCCGGCGGAAGTGCTTTTTTGAAAACAACGATTCTGGAGGCCGCAAGATTGATCGCAGTGGCTTGACGAATTGACGGATTCGTCTCCTGCCGTCCGGCACTGATTTTGGTCGAGGGCCGCTGCCGTGGAATCGGCCTCTTCAAAAACGGATATTTGTATCCTGCCATGAATAAGTCGGAGAAACTGCCCGGTCGTTTTTTTGGACCGACCACTCTGGTCGAGCTGTTGCGGCATCGCGCCACATATCAGCCTGACGACATCGCTTTCATTTATCTGGTGGATGGCGAAACGGAAGAGCAACCGATCACGTATCGGGAACTCGATCGGCAGGCGCGGGCCATCGCGGCCTGGTTGCAAACGCACGATTTGGTGGGCGAACGTGCACTCTTGCTGTACCCGCCGGGGCTGGATTTCATCGCTGCATTTTTTGGCTGCCTGTATGCCGGCGTTGTCGCGGTGCCGGTTTATCCACCGCGAAGAAACCGATCCATGGAGCGGATCCAGGCCATATCCGACAATGCGCGAGCTCGGGTTGCCCTCACCACGCGGGCGGTGAGAGATCGTGTGGACACCCTGATCAATGAAACGCCCCATCTGAAAGAACTTTCCTGGCTGACCACCACGGAAATCGAACCCCACATGGAAGATCGCTGGGAAGAGCCGGAGATCGACAGTCAGACCCTTGCCTTCCTCCAGTATACGTCGGGCTCCACCGGGACACCCAAGGGTGTCATGCTGACCCATGCCAACCTGCTTCACAACTCGGCGCTCATTTGTTGGGCGTTTGAGCACCGTCGGAGTGGCACGGGGGTGTACTGGTTGCCCAGTTACCACGACATGGGCCTGATTGGGGGCATCATTCAGCCCGTGTTTGTCGGCCGTCCCAATATCATGATGGCTCCGATGGCGTTTCTTCAAAAGCCCTATCGGTGGCTGGCAGCGATCACCAAGTACCGCGGAACCACAAGCGGCGGGCCGAACTTTGCTTATGATCTGTGCGTTCGGGCGATCACTCCGCAGCAGCGGGACACACTGGACCTCAGCTCCTGGGAGGTGGCGTTCAACGGGGCGGAACCTGTCCGCGCGGACACAATCGAACGCTTTTCCGAGTACTTTGCTCCCTGCGGTTTTCGACGGGAGGCCTTCTATCCCTGCTACGGTCTGGCCGAATCCACGCTGATGGTATCCGGCGGATTTGTCAAAGAGCCACCGATCATCCGGCTATTTGACGGCGAGCAAATCGCCCGGGGGCGGGCCGTGGAGTGTCATCCCAAGGCGCCGCACGCCCGGGCCCTTGTGGGATGTGGTCAGCAACTCCCGGATGGCAAAATCGTGATCGCGGATCCCGAGTCCTGCCAACGTCTTCCAGAAGGTCAGATCGGCGAAATCTGGGTCCAAAGCCCCAGCGTGGCCGTCGGTTACTGGGAGAACGAGGAGGCCACGCAACACACTTTCCGCGCGCATCTCGCCGATGGGGAAGGCCCCTTTATGCGGACAGGCGACCTGGGGTTTTTAGACCGGGGGGAACTCTTTGTAACCGGTCGGATCAAAGACATGATCATCATCCATGGCGTGAACGTCTATCCCCAGGACATCGAGAGGACAGTCCAGGAGGCCGACGATCGCCTTCGGCCGAACGCTGGGGCGTGTTTCGCCGTGGAGCGCGACGGGCGAGAACAGTTGGTCATCGTGCAGGAAGTGGAGCGCCGGGTCAAAGAGGGGTTTGATTCAATCTTTCAGGCAATCCGCCGGGCCGTGGCACTGGAACATGAACTGGCGGTGGATGCGATTGTCCTCATCAAGCCCGGCAGTATTCCGCGCACATCCAGCAACAAGATTCAACGGTTCGCCTGTCGTCAGGCCTATCTGGAGGGAACGCTGGAAGTCGTGGCGGCATGGCACAGGGAGCCATCCGTCGAGGAGGAGCCCCTCTCGGCGCTCAGCCCGGCTGCAAAGACTTCGGAATCGGTTCAAGCGGTCGAGAAGCCGGAGCCTGCTTTAGCAGCCTTTTCCGGTGGAAACGGGGACGGCGATCTTGTTCAGCGACTGGCCCAAACTGCCGATCTCGGTCCGGCGTGGCAGGCAGCAGGGGGCGGGAGCAGTTCGTCCTCCTCGGGCGATGGAAGTCGGAGTGCGCCATCGGGCGGGGTATCTGGCGGAACGCCATCGACGCGCCCCAGTCGCGAAAAAATCATTGAGGCGGTTCTGGCGGAAGTACGGCGGGTGGCGCGAGATCGTGCCGAAGGGCTGACGTTGGATACGGCCATTACCGAGATCGGGCTCGATTCTCTGGAACGTATGGAGATTCTCGCCTCGCTGGAAGAGCGTTTCGGCGGCCGCTTCCCGGCCGAGATTCTGCCGGAGCTGGAAACCTGCGCTCAGGTTGTGGAAGCGGTGGAAAAATATCTTGGCGGTGTAGAGCAGGAACGCCGCGTCATCATTCCCGCCGGGCAGGAAATCCCCGAGGACTTCTACAACATTGAGAAATTCCCTGAGTACGTCGCCCTTCAAGAGCGGTTGCGGGTGCTGGAGGCAAGTGGTCTGGGAAATCCGTTCTTCACGGTCCACGAGGGCATCACCAATGACCGAACGGTCATTGGGGGCCGCGAGATGATCAACTTTTCCAGCTACAACTACCTCGGGATGTCGGGGGATCCGGTGGTCATTCGCGCTGTCCAGGAGGCCGTGGAGCGCTACGGGACAAGCGTCTCCGCGAGCCGACTTGTGTCCGGCGAAAAGGTGATTCATCGGGAGTTGGAGGAAGAGCTGGCCCGGTTCTTGGGGACAGAGGCCGCCGTGGTGTTTGTGGGCGGTCATGCGACCAACGAAACGGTGATCGGCCACCTGTTCAAGCCGGGGGATCTTATTCTCCACGATGAGCTATCTCACAACAGCATTCTCCAGGGGGCCATTCTCTCCGGTGCCCGTCGTCGACCCTTCCCTCACAATGACTGGCGAACGGCGGACCGCCTGTTAAACCTCTTCCGGAGGGAATACCGCCGGGTGCTCATCGTGATCGAGGGTGTCTACAGCATGGACGGCGACATTCCGGATTTGCCGCACTTCATCGAGGTGAAAAAGCGGCATAAGGCGCTTCTTATGGTGGATGAAGCCCATTCGATGGGGACAATTGGAGAAACCGGGCGCGGTATCGGCGAGTACTTCGGCGTTCCGCGCGACGGTGTGGACATCTGGATGGGGACGCTCAGCAAATCGTTTGGAAGTTGCGGCGGTTACATCGCCGGTAAGAAGGCCCTCGTGGAGTATCTCAAATACACGGCGCCGGGATTCGTGTTCAGCGTGGGGTTGTCCCCGCCCAACGCCGCGGCGGCTCTCGCTTCGCTCCGTTTGCTTCAAAAAGAGCCGGAGCGTGTTCGTCGCCTCCGGGAGCGGGCGGCACTTTTCCTCGGCCTTGCTCGGGAACGAGGCTTCGATACAGGCGCCAGCCGGGATTCTCCAGTGGTGCCGATCATCCTCGGTCACTCGCTCCATTCCATGCAGCTCTCGCAGGCCCTTTTCCGGCGCGGCATCAACGTCCAGCCGATTGTCTATCCCGCTGTACCGGAGTCAGCCGCGCGGTTACGGTTTTTCCTCACATCACGGCATACGGAGGAACAAATCCGTTATACGATCGACGTCATGACGGAGGAGATTGACCGCATCGATCCTCGCTATCGTCTCTCCAGACCGGCGTCCGCGTCCCCCAGCACGTGAAGACGGAAACCTATCCGCCTGCACGGTTGTGTGCATCTTTACGTGTTTGGAGGTTTGCGACATACTGGTTACACTGGACGTTGGCAAATCCGCGACAGCGTTCTGCCTGATCACGGTTGAAACCTGGGAGGCGAACACGGATGGCATGTTTATCCGTATCCGAAACCACGACGTTCCGCTGGTCTTTCGAGGAAGATGTCCTGCGGTACAAAGCGGCGGGGATTCCTGCCATCGGTGTGTGGCGGCAAAAGCTCTCCGACTTTGGTGAAGAGAAAGGGGCGGAACTGCTCAGCGAAACGGGGATGCAGGTGTCACATCTGTTCTGGGCTGGGGGATTTACCGGCACAGACGGGCGCACATTCCGGGGAGCAGTGGAAGATGCCCTGGAAGCCGTCCGCACGGCAGCGGAGCTGAAAACCCGGTGCCTTCTGGTGTACAGTGGTGCTCGGGGGCTCCACACCCATAACCACGCCCGACGGTTGTTTCGGGAGGCCCTCAAGGAAATGATTCCCCTCGCCCAGGAGCTGGGAGTATTTTTGGGCGTGGAACCAATGCATCCCGGTTGCGCTGGCGATTTCACGTTCATCACCGATCTTGACGAATACTTCAAGCTCGTCGATGCGATCGGCTCCAACCAGGTCAAGCTTATCTTCGATGTCTACCATTTGGGCGCTGTTCCGGACATCGTGTCGCGAATTCCGCAATTGATTCCGCATATCGCATTGGTCCAACTTGGCGATGCCAAATCGCCCCCCAATGGCGAGGTTAACCGTTGCCTCCTTGGGGAGGGGTCGCTGCCGATTGTTGAACTTGTGCGGGCACTCCGCGACAACGGCTACGACGGATTTTTCGACGTGGAACTGATCGGCGAAGACGTCGAAGCCTACTCGTACGACGACCTGCTTGAGCATGCCAAGGCAGCCTACGCGCGGCTTCTGGGCGAGACTGCCGGGGTGCAGTAGGGCAAAAGATTGGCAAGCCGAGCACTCGACGGCCGAATTCCTGGGGGTGGCACTGCGAACCTTAAGGAAAAGTTCGGTGTCTATGCCGGTCGGGCGCAGTAGGGGCGGATCCGGCGCAACGTCGTTCCCAGCAGGTCCTGATTGCGTTAATGTGGCACGTTGCTAACACTTCTTGCCAATCACGATGTACTACTGATGACGCCGCCATTTCGGCGCGTCGCTTGGGCGGTAAGATATAAGGAGTGGTGCCAGGGAACGAATGCCTCAGCAGAGGGGGCAGTTGGCATTTGTCGCAGTTGGTGTGGCGGCACTTCGGTCTGGTTAAAATGGCGTTTTGAGAGGTAATTCAGTGGGTGCCCTTCTGCGCTGGCCGTGTGTCCAGCTGTGGACCATAACGGGAGTGTTGGTGAAGCGATATCAGGCCAGTTCGCGGACAGAGACAATACGAGACACGAGCTTACCATCATGGCGGTCGATTTGAACAGTGCGGTAGGAAGTCGGATCGTTGGACCAGAAAGTCTGCTCCGTGTCCTCCAATCGGCGCGGCGGGTGATTATTCCCGAAAAGCCGCAAGAGCTTTTCGATTTGGCTGTCGGAGGTCCGGACAGGGATTACTTTGAAGTCGTTTATGACATTCCCGGCAAAGGACCGTTCAAGGAGGCTACGGTGGTCCGGTGCCGCAATGGCATTGCGGTCAATTACACAGAGCCCTACATGCGGCGGCGGGACCCGGACTGCATGGTGGTGGCCGACGATCGTCCCTCCGACAAGCCCCGATTTCATGAGCGGTTTTCAGTTCCGTTTGAGCAGGTTCGGCAGGAGATTCTGGACTGGCTGGCTGAACAGGAACTGATCATTCTGCCGTTTTACGCAGGTGGAAGGCGGTGGGGGTTTCAGGCGGCTCTCGTCGCGCCTCTCAACGCCAGTTTCTTTGCGGGTGCCCTTGCGCTTCTTCAGGAGATGATCCCGGCAGTTGAACTTCCGGAAGAGTTTTCTCCGGAGGCCGTGGTGTTTGTTGCACCCCCGTTCCGACACACTCTTTGCGACGGCAAACAGGTGGTCATTCACCACCGTGGTCCTCCGGTGTATGAGGTCTTTTCGCTCAATCTCTATCCGGGACCCAGCGCCAAGAAGGGCGTTTACGGTGTGCTTCTTTCCCTGGGAGAGGAGCAGGGTTGGGTGACGCTGCATGGTTCCACCGTTCAGGTCATGACGCCTTACGACAACATCATGACCATCATGCATGAAGGGGCCAGCGGTGGTGGAAAGAGTGAAATGCTCGAATATCCGCATCGGGAACCCGACGGCCGGCTTCTCTTGGGAAGAAACATTATCACAGGTCAAAAACGCTACATCTCCCTGGTTCAGGGCTGCACTTTGTTTCCTGTTACCGATGACATGGCCCTGTGTCACCCGGGTTTTCAAAACTCCAAGGGTAGAAAACTGGTGGTCTCCGATGCGGAAACGGCGTGGTTCGTGCGGGTGGACCACATCAAGGAATATGGAACGGATCCCTATCTTGAACGAATTTGCACGATGGCGAAGGAGCCCATCATTTTCCTCAATATTCATGCGGTGCCCCGCGCGACGTGTCTGATTTGGGAACACATCGAAGATGCTCCCGGAAAACCGTGTCCGAACCCGCGTGTGATTTTGCCACGGCGGCTGGTTCCGAATGTGATTAATGAGCCGGTGTCCGTGGATGTGCGGAGTTTTGGAGTCCGCACGCCGCCCTGCACGCGAGAAAATCCCACCTACGGCATTTTGGGAATGATGCACGTCCTGCCGCCGGCGTTGGCATGGTTGTGGCGATTGGTGGCGCCCCGAGGACATTCCAATCCCAGTATCGTGGACAGTGATTCGCTCCAGAGCGAAGGTGTGGGATCATACTGGCCTTTTGCGACGGGGTGTAAAGTTGATCAGGCCAACCTCCTGCTCAGGCAAATTCTGGAGACGCCGGATACGCGATTTGTCCTCGTGCCCAATCAGCATATCGGATGCTGGGAAGTTGGCTTTATGCCGGAGTGGCTCATGCGGGAATATCTGGCGCGACGTGGTGGCGCCCGATTTCGGCCTGAACAGCTTAAACCGGCCCGGTGTCCCCTGCTAGGATATGCTCTCTCCTTCATGCAAATCGAAGGCACTCAGATTCCCAGTTGGTTCCTGGAAGTGGACTCTCAGCCGGAAGTAGGACCGGAGACCTACGACAAGGGTGCGGAGATTCTTTATCGGTTCTTCCATAAGCATCTGGAGGAATTGGTGTCGATGCCGGGGCTGGATCCCCTCGGCCGACGGATAATTCGGGCATGTTTGGAGCGTGCCCCGCTGAGCAGTTTCGAGTCACTGATTCCCTTCAATCCCTACGTTTCCTAATTGGGGGTAAGCCGTCCCCAGGAAAGCTCGGCGGCTGATAAAGTCGAAAAGGCGACTGCGTTTCCTGCATCTTCAGGAAACGTCCGCCGCTTGCGGGCGGGCGCTTGGGGAAAGCCGACGTCCGACGCAAATTGACCCGCCCCCAGGTTTGGGGAGCACTAGCGATTTGAAACGTCGGGCTGAGAGTTTTTTGATTCGGCGAGCAGCTTTTTGATCATGCGCTCAATTTCTTTTTCAATTCCCGGCCAGTAACCGACCCACATCGCCCGGATTGTTCTGCTCCCATCGACGAGAATTGTCGTGGGATACCCCTGAAAACCTGCGATTCGGTCGATCTCACTCCGAGTCTGGAAGGTGGGATCAGCGTAAGTGGGAAATTCTGCATCCGAAGAATTCAAGAAGGCAAGTGTGCTGCGGCGGAGTTCATCGATATTTTCTTGATTTTCCTGGCGATCTCCCGCGCAGGACACGGAAAGGAAAAGAAACGCCGGATGATCCTTGAACTCCTCGAAAAGGGCTTTCATGTGAGGAAATTCCCGGCGACAGGGTGGGCACCATGTTCCCCAGAAATTAATCAGCGTCACCCGTCCTGAAAGATCGGCAGACGTGATGGCCGTGCTGCTGCCGGTCAGCGGAGTCAGGGCGAGCGTCGTCAGGGCGCGGCCGACCGCTGGGTGATTTTCACCCACCGGGACCTTCTCGGGACTGAAGGGTGAGTATTTGATGACCACCAGCGTGAAGAGCCCCAGCAGGCACAGCATCGCCACGATCTGAAAGCCCTTCCCCATGACCCTGGCCACAGCCAGCGTCCGTGACGGTGGAGGTCCCTCGGTCTGCCGGGGGTTACCCAGCGATTGCTGATTCTCGTGGTTCGGCGATACCATGTTCGTCCCTCAAAGTCCGAACAAACGGCAAAATCACCCTCTGCCTATTTTACCGGCAAACTACTCCTAGAAACGACCTTGCGCCGCACCCGAGATAGGCGGGTTGACGGCATCACGCATGTCAGTTGAGTTACGGATACTCCGCGAAGCAGGGCGGTGGTGTCTGCCGGGCGGGCATGATCATGGAGGTTCGGAAAGCGGGGCCGGGACAGGCGTGTTCCTCTTTACAAAAGCAGACGACTAACAAGCTTCTCTACGAGACCCCAATTAGCGAAGCTTCGCTGAATTCGGGCGCGGAACAGCCGTGAACGGATGCTGGGCCCTGCAAGGGAACTTTGCCTTTCTGCTGAAATGCGCCGTCACTTCGATGTCATATCGGCGACACCGTTGCTGAAGAGCATTATAATTTTCAAGTGAGCAGGCACCTCCACACAGCATCCATGGACTTTAGATCGGCCCACGTGGTGCTAGGTTTTACTGGAGGAAGACGTTGTTGGCCGCGTTCGGCGGGCGTAACGCGAAGAAACGCTGGTTGTACGGAGGTCCTTAGCCCAGTTGGCGAGTCTCGACCACTTTGAGCGTCGCATCGGGTGACAACTGCCAAGAGATGGACTGGACGTATGACTGTTCCCGGCAGCACAAGCTTCGAGCATTGTGCCCTGGCCAGCGGCCTGGTAACACGGGAACAGCTTGAAGAGGCCTGGCAAACGCTCCGTGCCAAAGCGGGATTCTCCATCGACGTTCCGTTGGAGGAGCGGCTCGCGCAAACGCTCGTCGAACTCGGTTACATCAATGCCTGGCAGGCCAAACAGCTCCTCGAGGGCCGCACGAAGTTCACCCTCGGTCCTTACCGAATTATCGATTCCATCGGTCGCGGGGGCATGGGGCAGGTTTTTAAAGGGGAACATATGATCCTCGGGCGGGTTGTGGCGGTCAAGGTCCTCCCCCGACACAAGTCTAATCCCGAGGCAGTGCAGAATTTTCTTCGGGAAATTCGGGCGCAGGCCAAACTGGATCACCCCAATCTGGTACGGGCTTACGATGCCGGGATGGATGGGAGCGTCGTGTACCTCGTGACCGAATACGTCCCCGGCGTCGATATGCGAAAACTTATCCGCCAGCGCGGACCCATGCGGATGCATGCCGCGGCCTCGATCATCTCTCAGGTCGCTTCAGCCCTCCAGCACGCTCACGAGCAGGGGCTGATTCACCGGGATGTCAAACCGGGCAACATCCTGGTCACCAACGATGGAACCGCCAAATTGCTGGATCTCGGGCTTGCTGGTCCGCTCGGCCAGGAGGCGGTCAACGATCCCCGCTATGGACGGATCGTGGGTACCGTGGACTATCTCTCCCCGGACCACATTCGCGAACCGCATAAACCAACACCGGCGTGGGATATTTACTCTCTCGGTTGCACCCTGTATTACGCGGTTACAGGCAAAGTCCCGTTTCCCGGCGGAACCACGGCCGATAAAGTGCGGGCGCACTGCGAGCTGCGTCCGCTCGATCCCCGCCGACTGAACCCCGAACTGGATGCAGCCTTTGTCGATGTGATGGCCGAAATGATGGCCAAGGATCCCAAGGAACGTATACCGACCGCGGCAGAGGTCGTGCGGCGACTGGCTCCTTGGGTTATCACCCCCTGTCCTATCGACGAGACGTGCTTCATCCGCTCGAAATCGGGGAACAGGCATCGACTTTATGTGGCGAAGCCGCTGACTCCCCCGCCAATCCCGCTTCCCGATACAAAACCGAGTTTTTCCAACATGCTCCTTCAGGTGGCCATGGACAACCAGTCCACCGGGGCAAGCCAGACCACCGCCCGCACCGACGACCCTATCGGCATTCCGGCGGAACCCGAAGGCCGATCGACGCCGAGCGGACAAAGTCTGCTGGCCCCGCTTATCTTTTTCCTCCTGATTCCTCTGGGCCTTGTTGTGACGGTCTTTCTCCTGTGGAAGTGGCTCGCCCATTAACGACGACCGCCCTTGGTTCGGTATGCGGGTGGGGTGAGAACAACGGCCCGAGCGTTGACAGGGTTATCTGTTTAACGTTCTCCAGGACCTCTCGACCAACCCTCGAGGGCCGATTGAAGATCGACAAGCTGACGGACGGCGCTACACAAAACGTCGGCCGCGTACCGAATTTCTTCCTCCGTGTTGAAACGCCCGATTCCCACGCGGATACTCGCCCGAGCCTCCGTTTCACTCAGCCCCAAAGCCAGCAAAACATGGCTGGGTCGGGGATCCGCCGAGCTGCAGGCCGACCCCGAGCTCAAAGCCAGCTCCGGAACGTGGAGGAGCAGTGTCTCGCCCTCGATTCCGGGGAAGCGGACGTTGAGATTGCCCGGGAGTCGCCAATCCGGTCGGGATAGATCCGGCCCATTCAGTTGCACCCGCTCTCCCAGTTGTTCCTTGAGCAAATGGAACAGCAGATTGCGGAGTTGCTGCAATCGCACCATTTCATTTTCCAGATCCGCCAGGGCAAGGGCCACAGCATGGGCAAATCCGACAATCCCGGGAACGTTGAGCGTGCCGCTACGCAGGCCTCGTTCGTGTCCTCCACCGTAGATGAGGGGCTGAATTTTGAACCCAGCCTGGCGTCGCCGGACGATGAGGGCCCCAACGCCTTTGGGGCCATAAACTTTATGGGCCGAAAGGCTGATCAGGTCCGCGTCGCGAAGTTCGTCGCGGAGGGGTACTTTGCCAAGAGCCTGCACGGCGTCCACATGGAAAATAATGCCGCGCTCTCGACAGAGAGCGGCGATTTCTCGAATCGGCTGGAGTGAGCCTATCTCGTTGTTGGCCGCCATAATTGAAACCAGCCGCGTATTCGGCTTCAAAGCCTCTTCCACAGATTCGGCCAAGACCCGCCCCGCCTGGGGATCACCGTTTTGGACCGGGCGGACCAGGGTGACGGTATGACCTTCCTCGCTCAGCTTCTGCAAAGGTTCCAGAACAGAGGGGTGCTCGATTGAGGAGGCGACCAGGTGAGACCCGGGCGGAAGACAGCGACCGACTCCTAAAATGGCGAGATTGTTACTTTCGGTGGCCCCACTTGTGAAAATCACTTCCCGGGGATCAGCATCCACCGCTGCTGCAATTGTTTCCCTTGCTTTCTCGACCGCGTCTTTGGCCCTTTCTCCAAACACATGGGTGATGGAGGCGGCGTTCCCAAATTCTTCACAGAAATATGGCAGCATCACATCCCGCACCCGGGGATCGCACCGGGTCGTGGCATGGTTGTCAAGATAGATGGGCGTTTGCACCATTAAGCGCGACTCACGCTGTGCGCTGATCTGCTTGCCCGGGAGGGACCACTCCAAAAACACCCTCCAACGCGATCTGGGACCACGTTTCGAACTCTGTCCAATTGTTCGCGAGTTGCTGGGGAGAGGCAAATCCGTGCCCCACCACATCGACTTCACGCGGAGTTACCACCGGTTCTTCCAGCGACAGCCGGTAGACCACACCGAGATGCACCCGTCCGACCTCGGTCTGGTCGTCGTTGATGAGCCCGACGCACTCCAGGATATAGGGCGAACCGATGATCACCTCTTCGTTGATTTCTCGCAGCAACGCATGGTGAAATGCATCCGTGCCATTCGCTGCATCCTCGCGAGCAATATGGCCCCCAATCCCTATGCTTCGCTTTCGGCGTAAGCGGCTTTCTCCCTGGCCGCTTCCCCGGGTGTAGTGAAAAACTTCCCATCCTGCACCATTTCGCCAGGCAAGGATGGCATACGGGATGATCTGCTTGAAGGACGGATCCGGCTCCACCAACCGGCGGGCCCGAAAGGATGTCTTTTCCGGTGAAAAGATGCGGGGAACATAACGTTCCACGCGATTGGTGAAGCCCTGGAAATACCCTAACTCGTGAAAGTAGCTAGTGGGAATGACGAGAACTTCTTCATCCATCGGATCCCGCGGCATACTGGGAAACCTCACTTTCTTCCTGATGAAAGCGATGGATTATCGAAAACCGCACCCTATTCTCTCGCTGAACGAGAATTCTACAGGATCAGCATGGCGTCGCCGTAGCTGTAAAACCGATACTCCTCTCGAATTGCTTCGTCATAGGCACGCTTAATTAACTCATCTCCTCCAAAGGTCCGTACCAAAACCAGCAGGGTGGTTTTAGGAAGATGAAAGTTGGTCATCAGGGCGTCCACAATTTTGAACTGATACGGCGGGCGGATGTAGAGGTCGGTTCGCCCGGCAAATGGCTTCAGTTCACCACTGGCGGCAGCCGTTTCCAGAAGTCGCGTCACCGTCGTGCCCACAGCCACCACCCGGCCCCCTTCCTTACGGGCAGCGTTGATTTCCTCCGCCACCTCCGGAGCGATCTCACCCCATTCGGAGTGCATTTTATGTTCTTCGATTTGCGAGGTTTTGATCGGGACGAAGGTTCCCAACCCCACGTGGAGGGTCACGAAAACGATCTTGACCCCCTGTGTGCGAAGGCTGTTCAAAAGTTGCGGGGTGAAATGGAGCCCGGCTGTGGGAGCGGCTGCGGAGCCGGGGACCTGGGCGTAGACCGTTTGGTAGCGGGTTCGGTCTTCTTCCATCATCTGGCCCCCGCGAATGTAGGGGGGAAGCGGCACCCGACCGACGCGTTCCAGGGTCTGCCAGGTGTCCTCGCTCGTATCGGGACTGACCAGCCAGCCCCCGTCTGCAATCTTGCCGATAACAAAGAGCTTGATATCGTCCCGCCCTTCCCGATTGACAAGCGTGATGGTCTCACCCGGCCGGAGCTTGCCGCGGGTTTTCCCAATCACCTGCCAGACACCACTGGGATCGGCCTCCACGAATAGGCCTTCCCAGCGACCGCGGGTCTCGGTCCGGTAACCCACTAGCCGTGCCGGAACCACCCGAGTGTTGTTTAAGACCAGGATGTCGCCCGGCTGGAGGATCTCGGGCAGATCCCGCACGTGGCGGTGCTCGATGGTCTGCGACCGTCGATCCACGACCATAAGCCGAGCGTCGGCCCGGTTCGGCAGAGGCCGCTGGGCAATCAGGTGTTTCGGCAGCTCATAATCGTACTCGTTAATGTCAATCATCGAATCCCCTTGGATTGTGGCAATCTGAGTGGCCACTGGGGCTCCCACGAGCAGCCCGCGAGTTCGGTTCACCATTGGTTCTCCATGATTGTAGAGGTTCCGAAAGGCCGAGTGTACCAATCTTGTCAGGCATGTTAAACTTGAAATAATCGACCTGGCCGCTTGCCAAATTCGCGCGACCGGACGGCAATCGCTCTGCAATTGTCAGAGGTGGGGGGGCGCGGCAAGAGACAGGGTCAGAGAAAAGGTTCTCGTGTTGCTCCGGTGTGCCTACAATTTCAAAGGACGGCAGTCAGTTATCGCGGTCCTTTCGGTGGCGCAAACTTTGCAGCGAAGAATTTGATTAACAATCTTCATCCATCCCGTTTTTGGAGAAGATCTGCGGAGATCGCCGATGGAACGAGAACTTGTCAATCGTGCAGAGGCTATTCGGGAACGTTTGCTGCAGCTTCGGGACTCCCTTTGACTACGCTCATCGCAAAGCTAGGGAGACTGAGATCGAACAGGCGATGAGCCAGCCCTCCTTCTGGGCGGATCCCGAGAAATCCCAGGCCCTGGTTTCCGAGCTGAAGGAACTCCGCGCGGTCCTCAAGCCGATGGATCAGGCGCTCAAGGAGCTTGAGGACGTGGACGCCATGATCGAACTGGGCGAAGAATCTCCGGAAATCGCCGCGGAGTTGCCTGAGGCGCTCCAGCGTTTGGAAAAGCTGGTAAATGAGCTGGAAGTCAAGTCCCTGCTCAATGGGCCTCACGACTCGTGCAATGCCATCGTGAGCATCAATGCCCGGGATGGTGGAACCGATGCCCATGATTGGGCAGAAATGCTCTTGCGGATGTATATCAACTGGGCAGAAGCCAACGGCTACGAAGTGGAATTGCTGGATCGCGTGGATAACGACGTAGCCGGTATCAACAGTGCCACCATCGCGATCCGCGGACCGATGGCCTATGGGTATCTCAAAGGCGAGACGGGCATTCACCGTCTTGTGCGGATCAGCCCCTTCAACGCGGAAGGCAAACGACAAACGAGCTTCGCTGCGGTGGACGTCACACCCGAAGTGAAAAACGATACGGAAATCGAAATTCGGGAAGAGGACATCGAGGAGGATGTGTTCCGGGCAAGCGGTCCCGGCGGACAACACGTCAATAAAACGTCCAGCGCGGTACGGATTACGCACATCCCCACAGGCATAGTCGTGGCCTGCCAGAGTGAGCGGAGTCAGCACCAGAATCGCGCCATGGCGATGAAGATGCTTCGCGCAAAGCTGGCGCGTCTGGAAGAAGAAAAGCGTGAAGCCGAGATGGCGGCCAAATACGAGGCGGCTCCCAAAGTGGGGTTCGGTTCGCAAATCCGCAGTTACTTCCAGCATCCGGAACAGCGGATCAAGGATGCCCGCACGGGTCATACCGAAACCAGCTTCCAGGCGGTCATGGATGGTGAAATTCAGGGATTCCTTGACGCCTACCTTCGGTGGAAAGCCGCGGAGGACGCCGCCCGTTTCCGTTCGCCGGTCAAGTCCAATTGAGGTAAGCGAAGGCGGTCCGGTAGAGGAGCCCCCCATTGTGGGGTCCGTTGGCCGGCTCCAGGCTGACCGATCCCTGCATGAAGTAAGAGGTGAACATGGCGGCCGATATGGACTACGACCGCATCCAGAACTTGCGACTGGAATACACGGACCAGTACGTCACCGTGAATAGCCCGCGCCCGGAACTTGCTCGATTCAAAGGGAAAATCGGCCGGGTTATCACAATCAACTGGAATGGGCGGGCGCTTGTCCAGTTCGATTCTGGTGCCGATCGCGGTTGGTACGATATTGACCTGGATGACTTGCGGGTGGTTGATCCGCCTGCTTCCAAAACGCCCGAAGGGGCGGCTTCTCCGGCTTCGGTCCCCAAAGAGGGCCCTCAGCATGTGGAGTACAAGCCGTCGGCTTTGGAGGTAGCGCGACAGGCCCGGGACAAAACGCATGCGCAGCCCTCTGGGCAGGGTGGCGCCCCGAGCGATACCCAGAGTCCTTCCCAAGAGACAGCGCAATCGTGACCTGTATTGGTTGATTCTCTCTTTCGCGGGATGCCGCAAGTCGCCTTGCCGAGTTACGGAAGGAGGGGAAAAGGACCAACAGCGTTTTCTGCGATGGGGGTGCTTAGTCCATGACGGAGCAGCAAAGCTCTTTTCTCCAGGTCTTTGTAACGTTTCCCGATCGTGAGTCAGCCGCGCGAGTGGCCCAGACTCTCGTGGAGGAGGCGCTAGCAGGCTGTGTCCAAATTGCCGGTCCGATCCACAGCGTGTACCAATGGCAGGGTAAAGTGGAATCGGCCGATGAATGGCTGTGTTTGATAAAGACCGCGGCATCTCGCTATGCTCAACTTGAGCAACGCATCCGCCAGATGCATCCTTATCAGGTGCCAGAAATCATCGCGGTGCCCATTTCACTGGGAAGCGCGGATTACCTGAAGTGGTTGAGTGCGGCGCTTGGGGATGCCACCCCTGCACCCTAAATCTGCATATCTTTCCCGTTGTGGGCTTTCTGGCTTGTAACCGTGTACGGGCAAAAGGGCCATCGCAGGTAATTTGCGAAATTTGCCTTTTGAGGCTTGGCATCACGCGGGTCCTGGGGAATAATGAGCACAGCCCACCGGCCGAGCGCGGAGGATTTGCTCCGCCGGAAAAATGTTGGAGGTAGTACAGGCTCGCTCAACCCTTTATGAAAGGCTGGTTATGAGAATTTCGGCTCGTCTGGGTGCGCATGGTGTTAGAATTTCTCCTCCTTGGCCCAATCCATTGATGAGAAATGTAAGCTTCCTATGTGATACCCGTTTATGGTCGTGGCGATCAGTGCTGGCGGCCATCCTGGCGCTGAGTTTGTGGGGATTTGCCGATACCACCACGGTAGCCGGGGCCGAGGAATCGCCCTCACCGGCACCCGCTGGACAGGCGCGGCCTTCCCTCGAGGAGTGCCGACGAATCCTCACGGAGGGAGACGAAGCCAGCAAACTCCAGGCGGTTGCGGCGCTGGAATCCCTGGGGCAAGACGCGGTACCCGTGCTTCTCACAGCTCTTGGTGATCCCCGTGACACAGTGAGAACCAGGGCCATCGTGGCCGTCGGCAAGCTGGCACCCGCACATGCCGACGTCGCGGTCCCCAAGCTGCTGGAACTGGCGCAGAAAGATGGGGCGCAGGTGGACGACCTGCCCAACTGGATCCTTGCCTTTCAGGCAATTGGGAAATTCGGCGCACAGGCGCTGCCGATTCTCGATGCGGAGTGGACGAACGCCTCGCCGGAGAAAAAGGCCGTGCTCTGCGTGGCGTACTCGGAGCTGGGGCCGGCCGCAGCACCGGCTGTTCCTAAGTTGATTGAGCTGATCCAGGAAGATAATGTGGTCAATCGCCGGCAGGCGGTGGGGGCTCTCATGGCAATCGGTCCGGCCGCGGCCCCGGCTGTCCCGGTGCTTCGCAAGGCCCTCTACCATGAGGATTTTCACACCCAGTATTGGGCGTGTCGCGCGCTGGGGGCAATTGGTGAACCGGCCCTTCCCGCCGTACCGGACCTCATTGATCGGCTGAAAAATGGGGCCGCTTCGGTGAAACGCAACGCTGCTGCTGCTCTCGGCAAGATTGGCCCGAAAATCGGCCCCGACGCCGTTCAGGCATTGACCGAAGCGGTCGATGATGTGGTGCAACCTGTCCGCGAACAGGCCGTGCTGGCACTGGGTCGGTTGGGACCTGATGTGGCCGGGCCTGCGCGGGAGGCGATCGAAAAGTCCCATGCTCGTCGGCCGATTTATCCGGCATCGGCTGCCTGTTGGGCGATCTGGCGTCTCGGCGGCCCCTTCGAACCCCTCAAGAACAGCCTCATTTCTGACATCCGCGGGGGCATTTACCGCGATGAGGCCACGGAAATACTCCTCACGATGGGCCGCGATGCCGAGCCGGTCATTCAGGAGCTGGAGGCCCTGGCCAGGGCACTCGGAGCGAAAAAGCTGGAACCCCTCGAAGAGGAAGAGCTCGCCAACATTCAGCAGACTTTGGCCGAGCTGCGAGCGGCCCGCCAGAGCGCTACGCCGTGCCCGTAGTCGCCCATCGCCACCGTTTCGCGATTCGCAGCGCAGGGGTGCGGAGCTTAGTCAGGCTGGGGGCGGGAGCGACTTTCAGTCCGGCGCGACGTGTTTGTCACGTCCGCTTTGGGAGGGATGTGCTTGTCACGTCCGCTTTCCAGCGCTGGATTCTCTCTTACGTTTCAGTGGGCACGACAAGCGTGCCCCTCCGACTCTTCGGAGGGACTCTTCGGAGGGACCTGCTTGTCAGGTCCGCATTTGGGATCATCCATTTCATCGATCGGGTTCCAGTTGCTGGGCTCAGTTGCTGGTCAAACTTAAACAATCGGGGTGATTCACGAATCCCCCGGCAACACATCTGTCAGACCCAAATGCATCGGGGTCCAGAAAGGGCAATTCATGAATTGCCCCCATATCCTACATGTCATAGTTCCTCAAAAGAGTGGGGATGGTTGAGGTTGCCCCTTCCCTTGGCTTGTGCGGTCCTCCGCTTTATACTGGAGCTTTGGCGAACCTTTTGGGACTGAAAAAGCGAAAAACCAGTTGTTTTCGGACATCCATGAGGTGATTTGACTGGCGAATCGATATGGCGAAGAAGAGAATCCGAGCAAAGCGTCGAAAGCGTGACCCCTTGATGGTGGACGGGCAGTACCCACGCCCTCTTTATGTGGACTACAAGGACGTGGAACTGCTAAAAAAGCTGACCAACCGACAGGGTAAAATCGTGGGCCGCCGCAAGACCGGTTGTGCTGCGAAGAGCCAGCACGCCATCAGCAAGGCTATCAAGCGGGCGCGGATCATGGCGCTGCTACCCTTTGTGGGGGAATGACGCCCCAGGAAAAGCGGGTTGGTTAGTCTCTCGGAGGTAAGATAGCCCATCGGGCAGACGGGTGTCTTCTGTTTCGGAGTACCTTCGGTCGAGGAGCCGAACGCAGGTTTGGCGCGTCTGGTTGCTGGTGAGCACTCTGGTTATTTTTTTCGGCTCCGGCATCAAGCCAGTTTGGCGCGGTTGATCGGAGGCGCAGGTGTCTTTCTTCTGTTTGCTTTTGGCTCAGGCCTGCTTTTGTGGCAATTTCTTCCCCGCGGGACTGGCAGGGTGTCTCACTGGCGACTTGAGCAGATTCCTTTTGACGGCGCGCGGGCATTTCGGTATCTCGAGCAATTGTGCGAGATAGGACCTCGACCCAGCGGCTCGCCTGGGATGGCCAAGCAGCAGGAGCTCCTTCTCAAACATTTTGCTGAGCTGGGAGCCGAGGTGGAATTGCAGCGATTTTCCGGGCGGGATCCTCGCACTGGTGATCCGGTGCCGATGGCCAACCTGATTGCCAGGTTTTTCCCAGAGCGGACGGAACGTATTCTTCTCTGTGCCCATTACGATACCCTTCCGTTCCCTCTGCGCGATCGGGTCAACCCGCGAGGCCGTTTTATCGGAGCCAACGACGGCGCCAGCGGGGTTGCCGTGCTCATGGAGATGGCACACCACGTCAGCAAGTTGCCACCGGATATGGGCGTTGATATGGTGTGCTTCGATGGGGAAGAGTTCATCTTCTCGGAATGGGACCCCTACTTTCAGGGCTCGGAATACTTTGCCCAGCAGTACGTCGAGTCCGCGCCCCAACGCCGCTGGCGGTATCGCGCGGCCGTCCTGTTCGACATGGTGGGCGACGCGGACCTCCAAATCTATCAGGAGCGTAACAGTGCGTGGTGGCGGGACTCCCGTTGGATCGTGGATGGCATTTGGAAAACGGCGGCCCGACTCAAAGTCCTCGAATTCATCCCCCAAAAAAAGTATGAGATTCGGGACGATCATTTGGCCCTTCACAATATCGGGGGAATTCCTTCCTGCGTGCTCATCGATTTTGACTATCCCGCCTGGCATACTCAGAATGATGTCCCCGCCCAGTGCTCTCCGTTAAGCCTGGCCAAAGTGGGATGGGTGGTGCTGGAATGGTTGCGGTCGCTGGATGTAAACACTCTACCGCAACCGCAGGGCGGTTGATCTGCGGAATTAGAGAGGCTCGGTTTGACTCCGCGGATCTACAGGCTTCTTAGCTCCGGCACGACGGCTGGACGTGAAGAAAGAAAAGAGCTGGGGCGAGCTGCTGCTCACCCCAACTCTGAATCTGCCGTCAATAACACGGGTTATGTGAGCTGTTTTGCCCTTGCTTGTCACCGCGAACTGCCCACGGTGGCCGGCTCGGGAGCGATCCGCTCGAACGTGAACTCCTCCGCCCGATCGTCGTAATCCACCCGTATGGTGGCGCCTTCCCAATCGGTTTCCTTGAGGAGCTCCATAGCCAGCGGATTCTCGATCCGCTGTTGAATGACCCGCTTGAGCGGTCGCGCGCCGTAGGTGGGGTCGTAGCCGAGCTCGGCCAGGGCCTCGATTGCCCGATCGGTAACCTCGAGAGTGATTCCCTTGGAAGCCAGCCGATCCTTGAGCCGCCGGATTTGGATTTCGGCGATCTTCTTGATCTGATCCTTGCGAAGCGGATGGAAGATGATCACTTCATCGATGCGGTTGAGGAACTCCGGCAGGAAATGCTGTTTGAGGGCCTGCATAACGGCCTCGCGGATTTCATCTTCCGTGCCGCCCGCCTGAGTGATCTCCTGGATGAGTTGGCTTCCGATGTTGGAGGTCATCACGATGATCGTGTTGGTGAAGTCGACCGTGTGACCCTGGTTGTCTGTGAGCCGACCATCGTCGAGCACCTGGAGCAGGATGTTGAACACATCGCGATGAGCCTTTTCAATTTCGTCAAGCAGGATCACGGCATAGGGACGCCGGCGAATGGCCTCGGTGAGCACACCACCCTCTTCATAGCCCACATACCCGGGCGGGGCGCCGATCAGTCGGCTGACGGTGTGCCGTTCCATAAACTCGCTCATGTCGAGCCGTACCAGGGCGTTTTCGTCGTCGAAGAGGACTTCGGCGAGCGCCTTGCACAGCTCCGTCTTCCCGACACCGGTCGGGCCCAGGAAGATGAACGAACCGATGGGGCGTTTCGGATCCTGCAGCCCTGACCGGCTGCGGCGCACGGCGTTGGCCACTGCTTCCACCGCTTCGTCCTGCCCCACAACTCGCTGGTGGAGGCGTTCCTCGAGCACGAGCAGCTTGGCCCGTTCGGTCTCCATCATGCGGGACACGGGAATGCCGGTCCAGGCACTGACGACTTCGGCGATCTCTTCCGGACCCACTTCCAGCCGCAACAGCCGTTTGTCGTCCGGGACCGGATAGGAATTCTCCGCCTGCTCCAATTGTTTCGCCAGCTCGCGGCGTCTGATATCCAATTCGTAAAGCCGCTGGTAATCTTCTTCCCGCACCAGCATGCCGGAGGATTGCTTTTCTTTGATGGCGGCCTGAAGCTGATTGAATTCATGCTCGGCCTGCTGGAGTTCATTCTGGAGACGCCGAATCTGCTCGATCGCGGCTTTCTCTTTCTCCCATTGATCACGAAGTTTTTGCAATTCCTGACGCAGCTTGTTGATCTCCTCCTGGATCTCGGCACGGCGCTCCTTGGCGTGTTCCTCGGTCTCATCAGCAAGCTGGCGCTCGGCCAGTTCCAGTTGCACAATCCGTCGTTGGAGTTGGTCGATCTCCACCGGCACGCTTTTCAGCTCCATGGCGAGACGGCTCATCGCCTCATCCACCAGGTCGATGGCTTTGTCGGGAAGATAGCGATCGGTGATGTAGCGGTGCGACAACCTCGCCGCGGCAACGAGAGCCGAATCCTTGATCTTCACGCCGTGATGGGCCTCGTAGCGGGCCTTGAGACCACGGAGAATGGCGATTGTGTCCTCGACAGAAGGCTCGCCCACATACACCGGTTGAAACCGACGCTCCAGAGCCGCATCTTTTTCGATGTATTTGCGGTACTCGTCGAGAGTGGTCGCGCCAATGCACCGCAGATCACCCCGGGCAAGAGCGGGTTTGAGCAGGTTCGCCGCGTCCGCGCCACCCTCCGCCCTTCCTGCCCCCACCACCGTGTGAAGCTCGTCGATGAAGAGGATGATATTGCCGCCAGCCGCTTCCACCTCTCTCAGAACGGCTTTGAGACGTTCCTCGAATTCGCCGCGATATTTCGTCCCCGCAATTAAAGCCCCCATGTCGAGGGCGATCACCCGTTTGTTTTTCAGGTTCTCCGGAACGTCCCCATCGGCAATTCGCTGGGCCAACCCCTCGACAATTGCCGTTTTGCCCACTCCGGGATCACCAATCAGCACTGGGTTGTTTTTGGTACGTCGTGACAGAACCTGCATGACGCGGCGGATTTCCTGATCCCGACCGATGACGGGGTCGAGTTTGCCCTTGCGGGCCCGCTCCACAAGGTCCACCCCATACCGCTCGAGGGCCTGGAACTTGGCCTCCGGGTTCTGGTCCTCCACACGCGCTGTGCCCCTCACCGCCCGCATCGCCTGTAGAATCTCCTGATCAGTGATGCCGTTAAGTTTGAGAATGTTGCGGGCCTTGGAATCCACCTTGGCCAGCGCCAGGAGCAGGTGTTCGGTCGAAATGAAATCGTCACGCAGGGCGTCAGCCTCGCGTTGAGACTGCTCAAGGACCTTCATCAGAGAGGAAGACGGTTGCGGCTGGGCACCGCCAGAAACCTTCGGAAAATGATTGAGCTCGCCCTCGATGATCCGTTCAAGTTGCGACCGGTTGACCCCGATCCGCTCCAGAATCGGCTTGATCAACCCATCCGTCTCGCTCACCAGAGCGGCCAGCAAGTGTACCGGGTCGATCTCCGGATGCCCTCGTTCGGACGCCAGGGATTGCGCGTTGGCTACTGCTTCCTGTGCTTTGATGGTCAGTTTATCGAATCGAAAAGCCGGCATGATTGCCTCCTTTCTTTCTCGTGCTGTTAAAAGATTCTGGTGTCACAGGCTTGCGCCTCAATGGACCCACGAAGTGATGAAGATACGAGGTTTCCATTTCGGCCGAGGATCGCCGCGATGAGTTTACCGCTCCAGGCTTTTGCACACAACTTCCTGCCAAGCAAATCCATCCCCATTTTTCCTCCGCCCATGGGGACGCAGACGTCCACACGGCCTCGCGTGGGAGCGAGATTCAACTCAGAGGGGCCTTTTTATCAAGTCCGTAGTGCCACGATTCCATCATCCATTTCACCAGGCGTGGCTCGAACTGCCTGGTCCGGCTCCTGGTTGAACGGTCGGGGCAATCCCAGAATTGCCCCGACATTACCCTCGAAACGCTGCGTCCATGTCATCGCATCGGTTTTTGCAAAAGTGGGGATGGATCAGCCTGCCAAGGAGCAACGGACAATTCTGTCCTGTCAGCCCTCAGGATCACCTGCGGGCGCGGCCAGGTAACTAAAGGAGGTCGCTGGAGCAGGCCGATTCACAGCGACCCCCGACTTCATCAATTCCCGCGGTATTCCGGAACGAGGTACGGGATCAGCGAGGAATGATCACTTGACCTCGAATTCCGCATCGATGGTATCGTCATCCTTACCGCCGCCCGACCTCGATGTTGAGCCACCTGCGGACGCGCTGGCGCCCGCAGCAGCCTTCTCATACAGCGTCTTGCTGAACGCGTGGGCCGCTGCCTCAAGCTCGCTGATAGCGGACTTGATTTGCTCGGCACTGTCGGACTTGGCTGCGTTGCGGGTCTTTTCGATGGCGCGAGTGAGCGCGTCGCGATCCGCCGCCGACAGTTTTCCTTCGTGCTCTTTCATGAGCTTCTCGATTTGCCAGCACAGGTTGTCGGCCTTGTTGCGGAGCTCGGCCAGCTCGCGCTTGCGACGGTCTTCCTCCGCGTGAAGCTCGGCTTCGCGACGCATCCGCTCGATTTCTTCCTTGGTCAACCCGGCCGACTGCTCGATGCGGACCTTCTGCTCCTTGCCGGTACCCAGGTCTTTGGCCGTCACATGGAGGATACCGTTGGCGTCGATGTCAAAAGTGACCTCGATCTGCGGCACTCCACGAGGAGCAGGTGGGATCCCTTCCAGGTTGAACATGCCGAGCAAGCGGTTGTCCGCCGCCATTTCACGTTCACCCTGGTAGACCTTGATGGTCACCGCGGTCTGGTTGTCCTCCGCAGTGCTGAAGATCTGTTTCCGGGTGCACGGGATCGTCGTGTTCCGCTCGACGATCTTGGTCATAATGCCACCCAGCGTCTCAATACCGAGGGAGAGCGGCGTGACGTCGAGCAGAAGCACGTCCTTGACCTCACCCGCCAGCACCGCACCCTGAATCGCCGCGCCAACGGCCACCACCTCGTCGGGGTTGACGCCCTTGTGCGGCTCCTTGCCGAACATTTCGCGGACCAGTTCCTGAACCTTCGGGATCCGCGTCGAACCACCAACGAGCACCACCTCGTCAATATCCTTGGCTGTGAGCCGGGCGTCACGGAGTGCCTGCTCGACCGGTCCCCGGCACCGCTGGATGAGGTGGTCCACAAGCTGTTCGAACTTGGACCGGGTGATCGTCATGTGCAGGTGCTTGGGCCCGGTGGCATCCGCGGTGATGAACGGCAGGTTGATGTCGGTTTGCTGGAGTGAGCTGAGCTCTTTCTTGGCCTTTTCGCAGGCTTCCTGGAGCCGCTGGAGAGCCATCGGGTCCTTTCGGAGGTCAATCCCGTGTTCCTTCTTAAATTCCTCAGCGACATAGTCCACCAGGGCCCGGTCGAAGTCATCGCCACCCAGGTGCGTGTCACCACTGGTGCTGATGACTCGGAACACGCCTTCGGCCACCTCGAGGATGGAGACGTCGAACGTTCCGCCGCCCAGGTCGAAGACGACGATTTTTTCGGCCTCCTTCTTGTCGAGCCCATACGCCAGAGAGGCCGCCGTGGGCTCGTTGATGATCCGCACGACTTCCAACCCGGCGATTTGGCCCGCATCCTTGGTGGCTTGCCGCTGCGCGTCATTGAAGTAGGCGGGCACGGTAATCACCGCCTTGTTGACGCGGTGACCCAAATACGCTTCCGCGGCATCCTTGAGTTTCCGCAAGATCATTGCGGAAATTTCCGGGGGCGTGTAGAGCCGGTCCCCGACTTTGACCTTGACGTATTCTCCAGGCTCCCCGACGATCTCGTAGGGGACCATCGCCTCTTCGGTCTTGACCTCCTCACGACGACGGCCCATGAATCGCTTGATCGAATAGATTGTTCGCTTGGGGTTGGTGATCGCTTGCCGTTTGGCAGGCTCACCCACGAGAATCTCGCCACGCTCTGTGAAAGCCACCACGCTCGGGGTCAGGCGATTCCCCTCTTGGTTGGGGATCACCTTGACCTCCTTGCCTTCCATGACGGCCACCACCGAGTTGGTCGTCCCCAGGTCGATGCCGATGATTTTTTCCTGTGCCATGTTGTTTCTCCCTTTCTCTGGGACAAAACTGTGTATTTCCAGTGCGCCCCCTCCTCACCCGTCGTACGAAACTGAGGTTTTAGCTGAACCTGACAAAGAGGAGGCACCCGTGACATTCCGTATTCGAACCTTTCAAGACTAACCACTGGAAACGAGCTTTTCGCAAAGGTTGTGCCATTGATATACTTAGAATCAGGGCAAGTTCATAACCTGCGAAATGAACGTAAGATATGATTGAGCTTCCGCCGCCGTCGTTGCTTTCCGGCGGGCCGGGAGATGGCCGACCTGCCATTTTGGCACCAGGCCAGCCGAAGAAAGTTCCGCCAAATCCGCGTTACAGGTTTGAGTTGTTGACTCGCAATGAACGAACCTAACGGGCAGAAACCGTACACCTCCCAGAAGACTTGGCTGGCGTTCCCGGAGGGAGTGCCAGAGATCCTTTACGAAGCGCGCGAAGTCCTGGTGATCAATAAGCCGGCCGGAATACTGGTTCAGGGTCCGCCGGGGGTTCCCTCTTTGGTGGAGTTAGTACGCGACTTTCTCGCCACGCGCAGCCCCCCTGGCGCGGGAGTCTACCTGGGTGTCCCTCACCGGCTCGATCGGCCTGTCACCGGCGCGATCCTATTTACGCGCCACACTCGAGCGACCAGGCGAATTACGGAACAGTTTGAGTCCCGCAACATCCGAAAGCTATATTGGGCCGTTGTCGAAGGAAATGTATCCCCACCAATGGGGGAATGGCGCGATTACATGCGGAAAATCCCTGATGTGCCCCAGGCGGAGATTGTTCCCGAGAATCATCCGGAGGCCCGGTTGGCGGTGCTCAGATATCGGGTGCTTCGACAGTGGGACGGGCTCAGTTGGCTAGAAATTGAGCTGGAAACCGGTCGAATGCACCAGATTCGGGTTCAGGCGGCCTCGCGTGGTCACCCGGTGGTAGGCGACTGGCAGTACGGGGCGCAACGTCGTGTGGGACCTCAGCATCCGGATCCCCGGTTCTGTCCCATCGCACTGCACGCGCGAGAACTCCATTTCCTGAACCCGATGACTTTCGAGCCCATCGACATCACGGCCCCACTCCCCCGGTTTTGGGAGGAACTGTCTGAGTCGTTCCGCCCCTGGCTGGGAAAACACATCGGGGTAATCGACGGTTTAGGGGACCATCCCCTCGAGCCATTTGAACGATCGCAGGAACGATGAACCGTTCCCGCGGGGACCTCTGAAACGGAAAATCCTGAAGAGCTCCCTCGTCCAGCGATCTGTCCTCCTCGCGGATCTCCCGCGAGTTGAACGTTGTATTCTTCGGATCGCTCGCGCCGAGATGGCAACGCCGGGCTACACTACCCAGCGGCCGGGCGAAGGGATAGGATAGCATGTTCCCATCCAAGGCAGTTGTGTTTTCTGTTCCGCCGGCTGAGAAGTATGTGAGGGAAATGATACTGTGATGGTTACAATTGCGAACGATCCGTTTCAAGCTCTTGGCGACCTGCGAACCTCCAGTGGTGCGTGGAAATTTTTTCGGCTCACGCGGCTTGAAGACTTGGGCTTGACGCGGCTCGCGGACCTCCCGTACTCCATCCGCATTTTGCTGGAATCCGTGCTGCGGCAGTGCGACGGATTCTCGATTACGGAAGAGGACGTTCGCCGGCTTGCTCAATGGGGCGACTCCAAAGGTCGTGGGGACATCGAGGTGCCCTTCAAGCCCGCACGGGTCATTCTTCAGGATTTCACCGGAGTCCCCGCTTTGGTGGACCTGGCTGCCATGCGCAGTGCAATTCATCGCATGGGTGGCCAGCCATCCCGCGTGAACCCCCTCATCCCGGTCGATCTCGTGATTGATCATTCTGTCCAGGTGGACTTCTTCGGGGATAGGGAAGCTTTTCAGAAAAACGTTCGCTTGGAGTTCGAGCGAAACCGAGAACGGTATGAGTTTCTCCGCTGGGGACAGGTCAGCTTCGCCAATCTTCGCGTTGTCCCGCCAGCAGCGGGAATCATTCACCAGATCAATTTGGAATATCTCGCCCGATGCGTCGTCACAAATGATCAGGGCCTTGCCTACCCGGACACCCTCGTGGGCACGGACAGCCATACCACAATGATCAACGGGCTGGGTGTGCTGGGCTGGGGCGTGGGAGGGATCGAAGCCGAAGCCGCCATGCTCGGTCAGCCCATGTACATGCTGGCCCCCGAAGTGGTGGGCCTGGAACTGGTGGGTGAGTTACGAGAGGGCGTCACCGCCACCGATTTGGTGCTGACCGTCACCGAACTGCTGCGAAAGGAGGGAGTTGTCGGAAAATTCGTCGAGTTTTTTGGCGAGGCCGTCGCTCGAATGCCCGTTTATGACCGGGCGGTTCTGGCCAATATGGCGCCGGAATACGGAGCCACAATGGGCTTTTTCCCCATCGACGATCAAACGCTTCACTATCTCCAAGAGACCGGTCGTCCTGCTGAACTTGTGGAACTGGTTGAACGGTACTGCAAGGAGCAGGGGCTTTTCCGCAACCCGGGGGATCCAGTGCCCAGCTACACAAAGATCCTTCGCCTCGACCTGGACAGCGTGGAGGGCTCGGTGGCGGGCCCAAAACGCCCCCAGGACAGAGTTCCCGTTGCCCGACTCGCGCAGAGTTTTGCGGAAGCCCTGACGGCGCCCGTGGACAAGCGGGGTTTTGGGCTCACGCCCGACGCAGTCACGCGGCAAGAGATCTTTCGCTGGGATGGGAAAGAAGTCACCCTTGGCCACGGCTCAGTGGTCATCGCCGCCATTACAAGCTGCACCAACACAAGCAATCCCAAATTGATGATCGCAGCCGGGTTACTCGCGAAAAAAGCCTGTGAAAAAGGGCTCACCGTTCCGCCCTACGTAAAAACAAGCCTCGCGCCGGGATCTCGCGTGGTCACCGATTACCTTGAACGACTGGGCCTGCTGCCGTATCTGGAAAAGCTGGGATTCGCCATTGTTGGCTACGGTTGCACCACATGTATTGGAAATAGCGGGCCGTTACCAGAGGCCGTTGCCGAGGCCGTTAAACGGGGCAACCTCGTGGTCGCCGCAGTCCTCAGCGGAAACCGCAATTTTGAAGGCCGAATCCATCCGCTCGTCAAAGCGAATTATCTGGCTTCCCCACCGCTCGTTGTGGCAGCGGCGCTGGCTGGATCGGTCACCCGCGACCTTTTCCGCGAGCCTATCGGGACAGATCCAGCAGGTCAGCCGGTGTACTTGAAAGACCTCTGGCCAAGTGAACGGGAAATCGCTTCAGCGATGGCGCAGGTGTTGACCCCTGAGCTTTTCCAAAAACGCTATCAATCTGTCTTTGAAGGCGACGAATTGTGGCAGAGTCTTGCAGTCCAGCCGAGCGAGCTTTTCCCATGGCGTGAGGAAAGCACATATATCCACGAGCCCCCGTATTTTGACGGGCTAACGCCGGAGCCCACTCCCCCACCTCCAATCCGTGGTGCCCGGGTCCTTCTGGCCCTGGGAGATTCCGTCACCACGGACCATATCTCGCCGGCGGGGACCATCCCCAAAGATAGCCCAGCAGGCCGTTTTCTTATCGAAAGAGGTGTTCCGCCGGAAGAATTCAATACCTATGGCGCTCGACGCGGCAACGACCTTGTCATGGTTCGGGGAACGTTTGCCAACATTCGCCTGCGAAATTATCTGGTCCCTGACCAGGAAGGCGGTGTGACGCGCTACTGGCCGACGGGGGAAGTGCTTTCGGTCTTCGAAGCGGCCATGCGGTACAAGTCGAGCGGCACTCCCCTGGTCGTGCTTGCTGGGGCCGAATACGGGACCGGAAGCAGTCGCGACTGGGCCGCCAAAGGAACGGCCCTCTTGGGAATCCGCGCTGTCCTGGCCACCAGTTTCGAGCGCATCCACCGGAGCAATCTCGTGGGAATGGGAGTGCTTCCCCTTCAATTTCCAGGAGGCCAGACATGGCAAGGCCTGGGTTTGACCGGCGAAGAGGTGATCGATATTCTCGAGCCGGAAACAGGACTAACTCCGCGATGTTGCGTGCGGGTGGTTGCCCGGAAGAGCGACGGCCAAACCATCGAGTTCTCCTGTGTGGCGCGAATCGACACCCCCGTCGAGCTTGAGTACTATCGCCATGGTGGCATCTTACCGATGGTGCTGCGGAAACTCCTTTCCGTACCCTGACCCCTCCCCACTGCTTCGGAAATTTCACGCGTTGTAGGGACAATTCATGAATTGCCCCCAACCATGAACTGAGCGGGCGGATGGATCGGCGCGGATAAAGTCGATTCTGCAACGTTGCAAGTTTGATCGTGGCAAGCAGCTTTGCTTGGATTGAATTCCTCCTGCGCGGGCGATTGTCCAGATTCGCGCTTCGTTCCAGCGGCAAAGGGAGGTAGGGATGGCTCAGCTCTACAGCGGCTTGAGGCGCGATGCCGCCAGCTGTGCGGCATGTGATTTACGGTGCCGGCCGACTGTATCCGCGAGGCGAGGATTCTGTCGCACGCTGATCGTGGGCAAAATGGGGCCGGGGGATGTGCTCCTTTGTATCCACCCGAAGGCCCTGACGAAGAATCCGCCGCCCGTCTCGCGTAATCAGCACGACGAAGCTTGATTGTGCCAAAAGCTGCTCGAGGATGGCTCGGCCAACAGTCGAGTCCAGACGCCCTGGCACCAACTCGTAAACCGCAGCGCCCCACACGCCGGGTGAAAGCGGTTCAGATAAGCAGAGCAGACCAGAGCGGTCCGGTCGCCACTGAACCGGCCATGTCCGAGCTTTGAGAAAAGCGCATTCAAATCGGCGGCAGATCGTCGGCCGGTTTTCGTATTCGCGACAGCCTGTGCACGTCAAGTGGGGGCAGGCCACGCCGGCGGGCTTGTCATTCGGGCCCACGTGCCCTGCTGGAATGGGTAGCCATGTGCAGCAGGCCGTGCATGTCCCGCAGGGACGCTCCGCGACTGACTGCACAGATGGAGACGAAGAACTGGAACTTTCCCTCACATCGGCCATAAGCTTCGGCGCAAGCAAGGTCGTTGTTTCGTTGCCAGTGTCCACAACCAACCGATACTGGGGCGACCGGCTTTTGCTATTCCAGCCGGACTAGATTTGTGTCTCGACCGTTCCGAAACGGTTCCCCATTATTTTTTGCTTCGCCGCGAAAAATATCCTATCTTTTCCAATAGACCGAATCGAAGAGTCGCGCCTGTCTCGTCGGTGGTGGTTCTCGTCTCGATAGGGAGGGCTTTATGAGGTCGGCGAAGCTGCTTCGGCTGCTGTGGGAGTGCGAGGACAGGAAAAGACGTCGTGGCGCGATTGTTGTACTCACGGCACTGCTCATGGTCTTCATGATGGGGCTTCTTGCCCTTTCTGTGGACGTGGGCTACATGATGACGGTGAAGACGGAGCTGAAACGAGCCACGGATGCGGCGGCCCTGGCTGGCGCCGCAAGCCTGGTCGACGGAACCGAAGTCGCCCGCCTCAAAGCGTTCGAGTTTTTGGCCAGAAACCCGGTCGGTCACCAAAACCTGACCGAGCTGGAAAACTGGGAAGATCGACTGGAAGAGCTGCTCGCTCAGCACTCCCAGGAGTTTCGCGTGGACTTCGGAGAGTGGGACGCCGAGACCTCCCAATTCCTTCCCACTGCGACCACCCCGTCCGCCATTCGCGTGACAACCACACACAATGGCGGACCTCTGTTTTTCGCCCGAATCTTCGGCCGGGACGCCTTCGTCCTTCAGGCTGAATCGATCGCCCAGTACCAGCCCAGGGATATCGTGCTGGTGCTCGACTTTTCTGCCTCCATGAACGACGACAGTGAACTCCGCCGAATCACTGAATTCGGCCCGTCTGCCCGTCAGGCCGTGGAAGCCAATATCCAGCAAATTTACCAGGAACTTGGCTCACCGACTTACGGCTCTCTCCAGTTCACGCCGCAGTATTACACCCAGGTGGGTAAACCGCCTCAATCGTCTTGCCAACCCCAGATCACCGTCACGTTTCGTGGGGACGACGTTTACGTCGTTTCGACCAAGGACCTCTCAAACGTGGTGCTTCAATTCTCTGACGGCACCAAGCAGAAGTTCGATGGGCTTTCTGGAAAAACGGGTGCTTTCCGGGGTACCGGCTACAACGCCAACAAGCGGATCGACCGCTGCTGGGTGAAATCCGGCTGCAACGAAAGTGGTGAAGGCCCCGGCTACGGCGAACGTTTCGAAGACACCGCCGCGAACATTATGAAAGCCTTTGGGCTCGACAAGGTGCCTTACCCCTATCCCTCCGGCAGTTGGGAAAGTTACATCGATTATGTTAAAACGAGCACCTTCGTGAAAAACGCGGGTTATCGGAAAATGTACGGTTATTTGACCCTCATCAACTACTGGTTGGAGCAAAAACCAAAGGCCAACGAAACGCCCGACTTGTGGAAAGTGAGTGAGCAGCCTGTCAGTCAGCTCAAAGAGGCCGTGGGAGTGTTCTTCGACTACATCCAGGCTGTGAATACCAACGATCGGGTGTCGCTCGTGATCTACAACTCGCCCGATCAGATGGCAGTAACTGAGCACCCACTCACTCAATCCTTCGAGGCCATTAAAGACACCATCATCCACCGGCAGGCGGGTCACTACGACCATTACACGAATATCGGCGCGGGGATCAAAAACGGAGTGGATGAACTTCTCGCCCACGGACGGCCGGGGGCCTTCAAAATGATCGTGCTGATGACGGACGGAAAGGCCAACCGGCCATACAACGAAACCCAGGGACGCGCCTACGCTCTTGCGCAGGCCCAAAGGGCGGCCGAGAACCGAATTCCGATCTTCACGATCGGACTGGGGCTGGACGCCGATACGGCCCTGCTTGATGAAATCGCTCGCATGACCAACGGCCAGTCGTTCATCGTACCAGGCACCCTGGCCGTTACAAATTATCGCGAACAGCTCATCGAGAAGTTCCGCACGGTGGCGACCCATCGACCTGTTCGTCTGGTGAAATAGCCCAGCATGATGCCCTGATGCCCCATACGCCCACCCGGGGGCGGCAAGGATTCGTTGCGATTCCTCCTGGATTGGCTTGGGGATATGATCCCTCATGGTGCCCGAAAGAGCGGTATGGAGACCTGCCGAATGGCCAGGGACGGCCGATACCCTGCCGACAGGCGCGAGCCCCCGTCGGAATCCGGCTGCGTGGGCTGGTTCTTCCGCGGGGGTCGTCATTTTTCTTGCTTGCGCAACAGCACTTGAGTCATCGCCACTTCCGCTGCCGAAAGGCGACGCAGGTCTCCAGGACGGTTGACAAGGGGAGCGACACTTATTTTGGAGGGACCCGCTTGTCCGCGTTACTTTCGGAGGGACCTGCTTGTCAGGTCCGCTTTCGGAGGGACCCGCTTGTCGGGTCCGATCAACACCGATCGATGCCCCATCGCCCTTCACCGGGCACGACAAGCGTGCCCCTCTAGACGACATTTCCGAATTCGCGGCTTTCGGAGGGACGGGCTTGTCACGTCCGCGTTTCCAACGTGGATGATCCGCCGGCTTTCACCAGGCACGCCCGTTGTGCCGGCCGATGCGAAATGGAGCATCCAACGTCGAGAGGCGCGGTTTCGTTGGCCGCTAAACGGTAGCGGCAATTCATGAATTGCCCCTACCAGCCCATCGTGCCCTTGGTATCTCGCAGGTTTCTGCAAAAGTAGGGACGGGTCCGGTGCCCTGCTCTGGGACTTGACGTGGCAAGGGGGATCAGTAGACTATTTTTATGAGGTGATGGTCGTTCGCGGGAATGGCGGAATTGGCAGACGCGCCAGGTTGAGGGCCTGGTGGCCGCAAGGCCGTGGAGGTTCAAGTCCTCTTTCCCGCATTTTTTGTTTTCATTCACCGGGCAGTGTGAATCGGTGGACCGCACGAAGTGTGATAGGTCCGAAGAGCGGGTTACGCTCACCCAAACGACAGGGATTGGGGTTAGTTACGTTGTCCGAAAAGCGTGAGAATCCGTTCTTACTGCTCGGTGAATGGGGCATGGGTTAACACCCAGAGTAAATGGGGCGTAGTGAATTCCCAGGCAAAATGCCCCCTTAGCTCAGCCCGGCAGAGCAGCTGACTCTTAATCAGCGGGTCGTAGGTTCGAATCCTACAGGGGGCATCTTGAGGTATCTACGGGAGTTGTGCATACAAGCGCAAATTGACGCAAGTCAATACCCAGATAGGGCTTGCATCGAATTGCGGCGAACTGGCTCTTCTGCGTTTTGTGTCCCTTTGCATATCTTTGAATGCATTTACTGGGCCACTTTTAGGCCCACCGCACCGTTGGTGGGGCCCCCACTCTTCGTTGGTGGCCTTTTCGACATCGACGTGTCTGATTGGGAAGTAATGCTCCCGGACCACGTCGGCAGTGTGGCCAATCCACTCCAAAACCGCGGCTGGTGGGAATCCAGCCAAGAGGTCTATTCCAGCGCTGGAGCGGAGATTCTGCCAAAGTTTGGGCCACGGACGAAAGCCGGCTTTGACAATCATTCGCCTTAGCTGTTCCCGTAGGCTGATTGCCTTCCAGTTCCCCCGCTCACCCCTTTTTGTGGACTCTCGCTTGCGGAGCTGCTCGAAGATGTAGGTCTTCCCCTCCGCCTGTTCCCAAGGACCCTCCAGGTGGCGGCGAACCGGTGGAAAGATAGGCGCCATTCAGAACGGTTTCCCTTGTTTCGCAGTTTTGGGGGATGGTACACGGATCAGTAGACGCTCCCAATCGACACAGTCCCAGGTCATGCTAAGAACCTATCCGAAGACCTCAAAATTGGCGCGATTCCCCGGGCGCAGTTCGGTTTTCGGACTGATCTTCCGCAATGGATGGCGCACAGTCTGGGTTGTAAGTTATTAAAAGGATTCAAGTTAGAGGAGATTACCGGGTTAAACGCGGCTGACTACGTCGCCGGGATCGGGGGGATTTGTGGGTGGGCTTCTTCAGACGGGACGGTTGGAAGGTGGGCACTCGCACCCCCATGTGCCTGGCCATGGCTAGCAAATGTTTCCACTCCATGTTCGGGGTTCGCTCCAGCGGGCCCGTCTCCGAGGTCCGTGGCCAAGGGCTGGCGAATCCTTCTTCGTGGCCCGTGATGGCAAGCGGAAAACGCTTCGCCTTGGCCGGGTGGACAAAAAGACGGCGGAGAGTATCCGCATCCACGTGGAGGCGCTGCTGGCTTCGCGGATCAGCGGCCTGCCGCTCCAGCAGGCCCCCGCGGCCTGCTTAAATACGACCGGCGAGACGCTCAAAGAAAACTTGGCCAAAGCGGTAGGGAGACCTGGCCCAGGTTGAGGCACAACCTGCGGGCAAGCTGCAAATGCGACCTCGTCCAGGCCTTCCCGCTGGCCGTGGTTAACAAGTGGTTGGGCAATACCCCCTCGATTTCGTTACGCCATTACGTGGACCCCACCGATGCGGCATATTGGTTAGCTCTCCAGTGGACTCTCAAGGCCACCCAAGACTCAAACCATGTACAACCGGACACCACTGGTGTTCAAACGAACAGTGGCATAGAATCCGGCACACGGGTGGCACAAAATGCGGAACAGAACGTTCCAGCACCGAGTGGCAAGATAGAGAAAAGCGAATCGCAAGACGTGTTCAATTGCGATGTTGTGCAGCGCGATGCGCGTTGTAACTCGCTGCTGCAACATAACGAAATTGCGGGGGCAGGATTTGAACCTGCGACCTCAAGGTTATGAGCCTTGCGAGCTACCTGGCTGCTCCACCCCGCGATCGGGCGAACGCCGGGGATTGTCCCCGCGTCCATTTTTGATTGTAGAGCCTCCCGGCAAGGGCGTCCAGTGGGGACGCGCTTCGGAAAAAACCTTTCGCGAGCAATTCGCGAAAGGATGGGCAGACAACCGACGGTTTGGTCCGGGAAGCCAAGTTTTATTCCCGTTGAGAACCCATCCGAAGGCCTGAAAATTGGCTTGAATTCCCGGGCCCTTGTGCGGCTTAAATAATGCCCCACTGAACCCGAACCATACGGCACCACGATCATGCCCGGCGCACGCGCCCTATTCCCGTTTCCCGGGGAATACCAAATTGGGCTAGATGCGCTTCATCGCTGCGGTCGCTGTCCGGGGTTCCCTACGAGGCTGATTTAGCGTTGGGAAGGACCGTACACACGATCCGCTTGGGCTGGCGGCTGATTGTCCCTTCCAGCTTGCCCAGGTCCATCAACCGCTCCAGGATATGGTTGAGGACTTTTTCGCCCTCCTCCATATGGGCGGCTTCTCGTCCCCGGAACATAACGGAAATGAGGACTTTATCGCCTTTAGTGAGGAACTCCCGGGCACGGTTGATCTTGACGTTCAGGTCGGCTTCCCCGGTCCCCGGTCGGACCCGGATTTCCTTGACCTTCATTTGAGCCGCATGCGACTTCTGCTGCTTCTTTTTCTGCATGTATTTGAATTTGCCGAAGTCGAGAATGCGGCAAACGGGCGGGTTATCGTTGGGGGCTACCTCAACCAGATCGAGCCCCGCTTCCCTCGCTGCCGCGAGGGCTTGCTCACGGCTGACAATTCCCATCTGCTGGCCATCGGGACCAATCAGCCGGACGGACGGACTGCGGATCCGCTCATTGACGCGATAGGTTTTCTCCTCGATTGTTGGACTCCTCTTTCAGCCAAACTCTCAAGCGACCAAAACAGTTGACCCCGTAGCCATCGTCAACGCCCTTTCCGGAAGGGCGTTGGACACTTGCTTGAGTATGAACACACATTGCCGGAACGTCAACACCCCGCACCACCTCCCGTGTCAGGAATTGCCCGGAAGCAGGTCCGGCCGACGCTATTTTTGCGCGTCGTCATAACGGGGTATTATCTTCAGTCGGATTTCTTCCTGCAATTTTGCAATGACTGCTGCCACGGGGAAGGCGCCCAGGTCCCCCTTGCGGCGCTCTCGCAAGGCCACGGTTCCCTGCTCCTGTTCCCGGCCTCCAATGACCGCCATGTAGGGGACCAGTTCAAGTTGAGCGTCGCGGATTTTGGCGCTGACCTTTTCGGCCCGATAATCTCCGACCACCCGCAGGCCCGCTTCCCGAAACTGCCGCTCCACCTGTCGAGCGTATTCTTCGAATTTTTCGCTGACGGTGAGCACGCGGATTTGTTCCGGCGCCAGCCAGAGGGGGAACGCTCCCGCGAAATGCTCAATCAAGATCCCGGTGAAACGTTCCAGGGACCCGAAAGGAGCACGATGGATCATGACCGGCTGATGGGGACGATTGTCTGGCCCAATGTACTCCAGGTTGAATCGCTGCGGGCTGGGGAGATTGTAGTCCAGCTGGACGGTGCCCAGTTGCCACTCCCGGCCTATGCAATCGGACACGATGAAGTCCGCCTTGGGACCGTAAAATGCGGCCTCGCCGATGGCGGTCTCCAGGTTGGGCAGATTCATTTCTTCACACACTCGGCGAAGTGCCGATTCCGCACGCTCCCAGACCTCAGGATCGCCCACGTATTTATCGCTTTTCGGATCCCGGAGGCTCAGCCGAACTCGGTAATCCGTAAATCCCAGCGTTTGAAGGACGAACTGCGTCATTTCCAGACAACCGCGAAATTCCTCGGCCACCTGCTCTTCCGTGCAGAAGATATGGGCGTCGTCCTGGGTGAAGCCGCGGACCCGGGTCATCCCGGTGAGCTCCCCAGATTGTTCAAAACGGTACACCGTCCCGAACTCCGCCAGCCGGAGGGGCAATTCCCGGTAGCTCCGCGGACGGGATTTATAAATCATGATGTGGTGCGGACAGTTCATCGGCTTAAGGAGATACCGCTCGCCGTCAGCCATTTGGATGGGGGGAAATTGGCTGTCCGCATAATACGGGTAGTGACCGGAAGTTTGATACAGTTCCACTCGTCCAATGTGCGGGGTATAAACGGCCTGATAACCCCGACGCAGGAGTTCCCCGTAAAGGAAATCCTCGAGCTGGCGGCGAATGATTGCGCCCTTCGGTAGCCAAAGCACCAGTCCGGAACCTACCATCGGCTCAATGGTGAACAGCTCGAGCCGCTTTCCCAGCACACGGTGATCCCGTTTCTTGGCTTCCTCCAGGCGGTGGAGATAATCCTCAAGATCTTTCCTGCTGAACCATGCCGTTCCGTAGAGGCGCTGGAGCTGCTGTCGAGAGGCGTCTCCGCGCCAGTAAGCTCCTGCCACCGAAAGCAATTTGAACGCCTTCAGTCGCCCCGCAGAGGGGATATGAGGCCCCTCGCACAGATCGAGGAACTCGCCCTGGCGATAGAAGGAGACGGTTTTTTCGTTGGCCAGCCCTTCCCGCAGATGTTCCACCTTGTACGGCTGGTCGAGATCGCGGCAGATTTCCACCGCTTTCTCCCACGGGACCTCGAGCCGCTCGAACGGTTCGTCCAGCTCCACGATTTTCGCCATCTCGGCTTCGATCCGCTCCAAATCCTCCTCTTTGAGGGGGCGGTCAAGGTCGATGTCGTAATAAAAGCCGTTTTCCACCGGGGGACCGAAAGCGAGCTTGGCTCCGGGAAAGAGGCGCAGAACCGCCCGGGCCATCACATGGGCGGCAGAGTGACGCAGAACCTTCAGGGCTTGGGGATCGCGTTCCGTCAGAATCTTAAGCTGGACAGGACTACCCGTCGGAAGGGGGGTGTTGAGATCGACAACTTTGCCGTTGACTTCCGCCGCCACTGCCGCCTTGGCTAGTCGGGGACTGATTTGCTCCGCAACGTCGGCTGCGGTAATGCAGGATGGGAAATCCTGGATTTGACCGTCGGGCAAAACGACCTGGACCATGTTTTCACGCATTCTCCCAATTGCAAAACCTGGCACGGTCCGACTTGACCGCGCTGGTGTTCACGCATGCATTTAGGAAATTTGGACCGTAACCCGTTAAGTATCGCGTTGCCGGGCGGATAAAAAAAGGCCAGTTGGGACGCGGTTGAGCACCGAGCACCTCACCCTAACCTTTACCGGCCAGCGGTGGGGATGGCCCTCCACCGTGCCGACCCCGGTTGGTCGAACAGCTCGAATCAACGTTGGGCGAGTATTTCCACGAGACGTTCGGATGACGTGCGGTCGCGTGCCAATCGGCCATCCGCCAGAGTGGGAGACACAAGGAAGCAAACTGCCGTAGTCGCGTCCATGCAACTCGCAGTGGGATACGACCGTCGAGCCTAAGTTCAACTTTTCCACGTTTGAGCTGAGAACTGCTCTTGGCAAAAAAGGAAAGCCTGGTGCGAATCGCCGCAGGCGGAAGTGGCAATGGAACGCTTTATGGACAGCATGTTCTCTTTGGAACCTGTTGCATTCGTCGCGCTAATTCTGCAAGACCTCGCTGCGCACCAAGGCCCAGAAAGCCTGCTAACTACTGCAGAGTCTGATCAATTTAGAGGCAAAGAATCAAAAAGTTTAACTTGGGCAGGGAGGTTGTACGTAATCGACCAATGAATGCCTCTTGAGATTCCGCTCAACGTCATACCAACACCCGCGACAGTTCGCAGACACTTTCAACGAAGGCCACTGAAGACAGAACACATTTTCGACTCGCTTATCGCAAAAAAACAGCGCGTACGTTCACTAGGCACGGCTCGAAATCTGGCTGAAGACGGCGAATCGCGTGGAGGCGTAAAATATACCTTCCTGGTCGAGATACTCTGATTATTCCAAAGCTTTTTTCGGCGTAGTTTTTCCATCCTCCGGTAGAAATTAGTTCAGTACTTAGTGTCGTTAAGGGTCTGTAGGGATTGGTGGGTGCAAACAAAGAAATTGCCATTAAATAACCGCCGGCATTGCCGCGGGACGAGTAAAGTAAAGCCACGTCATAAGTTTTGGCAGCCAGATCAACTGGCCATTCTATGTATTCTTGCGGAAAACACCAACCGCTGATACTATCCTGCCCGATATCATATTTGAGATGTTCTCCGCGCAATAAAGCGTCTTTCCAATGTAGTGTGATCAACGCAAGATCAGCTTGTAACTCGCGAATTCGGCCCTCCCACTTTTTCGCCACCAGGCTGGTCTTTATGTCGCTATACAGCCAATACTCCACAGCTTCCAGTTGCTTGGATAGTCTCTCTCGTCCTTGGGCTTTTTGTGAGCTTTCCCAGAGGCGATCCGCCTCCGCCAGCCAGTCAGTGGTAGAAATTTCCTCGCTGGGCTCAAAGTTTTTAACGATCTCCCGAACGATTTCTAGGCCCAATTTGCTATCCTGTGCTTCAATGGCTAACCTCCGGGCTGTCTGCAACCCTGCAAACCGTACGGCCATATCTTGCTCCTCGCGCACCGCTTTCAAAAGCTCTTGACCCAGTGCTGCCTTTTCAGGTGCTGACTTGGCTTTGGCTATGTCTCGTCCGAAAACCTCTTCAACGATTTTCTCGGCCCGAAGCAGTTCTACTGAGTTCGGCCGCACCGACCTTGGGACAGAATCGCCTTTCACGTCAAAAGTATGTATTTCTTTGGCGGCTTCACTGCACACAACGCCGACAACACCGAGCCCCAAGAACACCGTCCAGATCAGCCAGAATAACGTCGATCGCGACATAGCCTATGCCTCCTTCAGGTAGAAAGACATACGTGAAAGCTGGCCTTGTCATCTCGGCGAATAACCAGGCGCTAGTCATCAAATCGGCGCGTTCAATTTTATCGGCGGCATAATCCAATCGCAAGGCAATATCAACGAGCCCATTGCGTTGTTTGTGTCTGGCGTGAGTCATTACAGTTACGCAGGGTTTGAAAAACGCATTTCCCCTAGCAGGTCTGGCAAGCAATTTGGACTTTCCCTATTTAGAGCAATTTTCTCGGTTCTTCAACCAAGAATCTGAGCTAGTGGGGAATTGATGTGTAGTCACGGAAAGCGTCCAAAGCGTTGGTTCAGTCCCTCGTCCTTTAGCTCAGGAATACCTCCATGCAAATCCCCATTTTGACTCATCCCCTCTTCTTGTAATGGTTTTTCATGACTGCAATTGGAGCTTGCAAGTTCGCGCTGTGCGAATCGCTCGCGTGAACTATCAAACACAGACGAGCAAGCAAACAGCGAGCTGTGCTAAAGGCATTGCAAGAACCTCGGCATTTGTTGGCCGACTAAGTGGAGGGACAAGAACCGCACCATTGTGAATGAGTAAATGAATGGGCCGCAAGACACCGTTGATTCTCTTTGCCAACTGACAAGCATGGGGATGGCTCAGTGCGCAATCGCTCCACGTTGTGAGTAACGCCACTCATTCCAGATCGGAAAATCCACCAAAACGGCTGAGGGAAAACGGAATGCGAGACGCTCTGACTCCATACTTCAACTCTTGATTTTTTATCCTCAAAAGTTGTCTTATCAAAAAGGAGAGCCTCCTGTAAATCGCTTGCTGGATGCATGGCTGCACGAGGCTCCACCCCTAAGAGGCCCGGTCTTCCCGGCCGTCCTCGTCGCCGCGGTCAAGCACTGCCTTCCCCCAAAAACGTGCTCTCTAAGGGAGGGCGGCATATCACACTGACGGTGTACGTTCGGACCCAGGCGGCGTGGGTCGCCGAGACCGAAGGCCGGCTGCACGCAGCCCCGATCGGTCAGTGAAAATCGTTGCCGTGGAGGCTTTGTCCGGCGGACGCGGTCGGGAAGGGTTCTATTCCACGGTTGTCGAGGCAAAGGCGAAAGATGTGCTGAGATGGTACTCAATGCGCTGGAGCGTGGCAGTGACCTTCCATCCCAGCAAGCAGCACCCGGGATTTGAAGAACTCCAGGGATGGAGCGAACGGGCGGTGCGACGCACAGCTCCGATGGCCATGCTCGTTTACACGCCGACTGTCCATTGGTACGCTTTAGAAGGTCATCGGCAGGCGAGGTTATGGATTCAACCTTGGTACCCGCAGAAGTCCCGCCCTTCGTTCGCTGATACGGTGAGCACACTCAAACGTTTGAGTCTCCAACAGCGAATTTCTGCGTCCGGCCTGGGGAGATGGAATTCGAAAAAAACTGCAACTTCCGGAAAAACTGATCAATCTAGTGGCGCAAAGTGCAAAAGAAGAACTAAGGTGCCACGACTGTCGTCACGCCAATCTCGGGTGCGGTTGCCGGATACCGGGCCACCTGGTCGCCACTGCGGACCTCAATGAAGTACTCCACAATGTCGGGAAGCTGCTCTCCGGCGAGCGCCGCCTGATACACGGATCGTGCGACGTGGCTTAGGGGAACCGTGTGATATGTGGGCTCTCCAACGGCCCGCCAGCAGAGGCTCGCTTCAGCATTCTGCCACCCGAGGAGAATGACCTTGAGTCGGAGGGATTCTCCGCGACTGACGAGACTTCGCACGGATGGCACGATGATGCGGGGACGGCCGTCGTAGGTGCGCGGGAGCCTCCGATCGGCGAGAATCTCTTCACCCACCAGCTTGACGAGTTGGGCATCCGCATCGCCCAGCGTGATTGGAATGACGTGTTGCTGCCAATTGCAGACGTTCCCCAGACCGCCATAGGTGGACACGTGCGAAAGGAGATAGGTATGAACCTCTTTGAGGTCGGCCACGAGTTCCTCGCGAAGGGGAAGAACCTTTTCCCTGGCAAATCGCTGAAGCTCGGCCGGATCACCGTTTTTCTGCTGGATTTTTGCCAATTCCGCAATGGCGGCTTTGTAGGCATGAAGTGCACAATTGACCTTGGCATTCGCCCGCATGTAACGAAACAGATCCAGCCAGTAGTCGAATCGCTCGCGGTTGCCAGGTCCCTGGACGCTTTCTCGTAGGGCTGCCAATTCATCCACGAAAGCATAATCCTTGGACACTTCGCTCCACGGCCGGGAGTCCGGCACAATCCCGCCCGGCCCATGGACCCACGTGCTGGGACGCGGGAGGCGGCCGTCGATGGCGGCGAAAATCGTCGCTGCCTCGAAGGCCACTTCTGGTCCAAACTGAGCCGAAGCCCAATCCAGGTAAAAATCAATCGACATCAGGTAACGATGAGCCGTGCGGTCTGTGGGGGGCCAATCGGCCTGATAGTCGTTCCATGCAGGACCACCGCAGTTGATTTTGCGAGTCACCGGACCGGTGATGACAATCCCCGCGATGCAGGGGAATTCCACCTGGCGGACGAACTCGATAAGCAAAGTGCCGTCCGCCACTTCGATACCGTCAAAGGTGAAATCAAGAGCCCGATTTTTGCCCACTTGGGCAAATATGTCGAGAGTGTCGATGATGGTTTTCCCCTGGATTTTCACACCGAAGACGCGCTTCCCCGCTTCGCTGTAATGGGGTTCGCAGAACTTTAAAACGACCCGGTACTGGCCGTTGGGCAGATTGAACCGATAGGCATCGACATCGTACCGGACAGTCTGGTAAATCGGATCTTCGTCAGTGTTGGCAAAATCAACGCCGGGAAAGGTGGCAAACTGGCCGCCCTCAGGACCTTCGCCAGGGCGGGACGGAGCAGCGGGAGTCTCACCAAGTTCCGGGTTCCAGCCGTGCTGATCCCATGCGGCGGCGGCCAGCGCGGAAACATTGGGCCCAAGCTGTCGCGTCCGCCAGTGAATTCCCATCAATCCCGTGCAACCGTACTTCAGCGCGTCGGCGGCATCCTTTCTCATGCGTCCCACCCAGAGCTGGGGGCTGATGAGTGCGGGATCATCTTCCAGCCAGGGAATGGCCCATTTGGGACGCCCTTGCACACGGGCAAAACCAGGCTCGACGGGGTCGTGGCCAACCTGCCGATTGATGCAACTGACCGGCATCTCTTTGGGTAAAACTTTGTCGAACAGCGCACGATCCTGGCTGGGTCCCAGCACCCATCCGCACGTCGCCAATGTGAACGGAGCCCCCACCTCTTTAGCTGCTTCGTAGGCCATCTTCAGGTCGGCAAGCGTGGCCTCCACTTCTTCGGGCTTGGTGCCTGACCAGGTCCAGTTCTCAGGCGTCCAAAACCAGTAGTAGTCCAGGGGGTGCGTCTGCATAATCCGCTTAAACATGGCGGCGTAAACTTCTTTAACAACCGCCGGATTCGACGGGTCCTTTCCAGACGCCTTGAGCCGTTCGCGAACCGCTTTGGGAATGGTGAGCGGCGTTTCCGTTCCCACCGCGGTTGCGATGCCGAGATGACGGGCAAAGGTGAAGGCCTCGTCAAGAACACGCCCCATATTTTCAAAAAGTTTGTTCGCCTGGTCGACATTCATTTCCGTCCAGGGAGAGTAACCCTGCATGTAATCGGCCCCATAATCATCGACTTCAAAGAGTTGGTCGGCGCCGAACGCATAGTCGGACGTCTTCATGGGGCGGTAGCCCCAGGACCCTGTCACGTTGCTGGTGAGGAAATGCCGGGCGGGATAACTGAAGCGAACTCCCGGTCCTTCCCCTATATCAGCAGCCTGGCCAATCCACACGAGCGGCTCCGGGCCAACGCCACCCTCCGGATAGCAGTGAAACCCGATGAAATTCATGCCCAATTTGGGCAACTGGGCAAGGATCGCCTTGTACTCTTCCACCCCCCACCAATCGGGTCCTTCAGGAAAGTCGTGGAACGGTTGAATCCCCCGATGCTGAAACAACGGCCGACGAACTTCATCAAGTTGCGCAAGCGACCAGGCCACTCGGCGATCAGGAACGACGTCTCCTTCCAGATAGAAACGTACCCCGTAGTGTTCGGCAAGACGGTACGCCCCGTAGAGAACGCCAATGTCTTTCTTGCCGGCTATTACCAAAATCTGCCGCTGGTTGCCGGGAATCGTCCACAGGAGGAAGCCATCATCTCCAGCCCGATCAAGGCGGTTTTCAAGCGATGACCGGTGAGCATTAATAACGTCGGTCGGAATCAACTCCCCGCCCAAAAGGCGATCGCTTCGCGCCACCACGATGACGTCTGTCGCCTGTTCGTTTGCCGGTTGATCAACCAGGGGAATCAACTCTCCCGTGCGGAGGTACAGATATCGCCGGATTTCTAGGGCGGCGAGGCGCTCCAAAGGGGAAGCCGAAGCACTGAGGCAGATAACTGCCGGTGGCGTGGACGCGCCCGGTTTTTCTTCCGCATGGCCTGTTGCATTGCGCGTTGCCAAAGCGGCGATGGGCCATACCAAGAAGACAACGGGCAGGACGAGTGGCAGTCCGGTCCCTAGGTTCTCAACGCGGTGGGATAAACAGAAGCTGCTTCGGTTACGGTGCAGGCTCGACATGGTCAGTCCCTTTTTGGAAGCCAATCAACTGCAGAACGTTGAGACCTGAAACGCCGCCCCCATTCTGACGAGGGATCCCTCGGCGGGCAAGAGGGCGAGACCCTCACGCATCATGACATCTCCCGCGCCAATGAGCAGGCGGTCATCCAAACGAACTCCTGCCGGAGTGAGATTCAACCCGGAGGAACCTGCTTGGTAGGCCCACATTCTAATGATCGCAGAGGCCATTTCACTGACCGTGCTTCAAATGCACCGTGCTTCAAATGCTCGGTTGAATTCCGGGTCAAATGGTTGGGTGAAATCCATGGATTGCCGCTACAACGTATCGGACCTGTGGTATCTCATAGGTTATTACAAAACTGGGGATGATTCAGGGTGGCCCGGGTAGTTCCGCGCTACCGATAGTCAAATCCGCGAATCGCAGGTAAACTGTGACAATCGGAAAACGTCCGACGAGTGAGGCGGGTGCCCGTAATTTGTTTGGTTTGCCGCCACTTTTTTGGGGGCCACTCCCACGATTGGGATCAGCATCAGGGCAAAAGCAGCTTTCTGGTTGAACCGGCGCAGAAGAAAGGAGACACCTCATGCAACGGCGAGAGTTTCTGGCATCTTCCGTGATTGGCAGCGTGGGAACGGTGATGGCGATAAGTGAGCTAACGCAGGCAGTCGAGGGAAGTGGAAAGAGCAAGCAGTTGCTGGAGCTCCGCCGTTACCAAATTGCGACTCCGGAAAAGCGAGATCGTTTGGAAAAATTCCTGGCTGAAGTGGCCATCCCTGTTTGGAACAACCTCGGCATCCGGCCGGTCGGGGTCTTTCGCTACCTGGAAGGTGAAGATCCCAGCCTCTTTGTGCTTTTGCCCCACAACACCTGTGAAACAGTGATTCGGGAAATGGCAGCGCTCCTGAGTGATCCCCGGGCGCAAGCCGCAGGGAAAGAGGTGCTCGAGGATTCTTTCGACGATCCCACTTATCAACGCGTCGAAAGCAGCCTGCTCCTCGCCTTCGATGGCGTGCCCCAAGTGGAGGTGCCGAGCACGGCTGACAGTCGCATCTTCCAGCTCCGAATTTACGAGAGCCACAATCTTACCAAGCATGTGAAGAAGGTTGAAATGTTCAACACGGGCGGGGAACTGGCAATTTTCCGCCGGCTCAAGATGAATCCGGTTTTCTTTGGACAGGCGCTCATCGGCACGAAATTGCCTAATTTGACGTACATGCTGGGCTTCGACACCATTGAAGCTCAAAAGCAGGCCTGGGCAGCCTTCCTGAAAGATCCAGAATGGCTCCAACTCCGGGACAAACCGGAATACGCGCAAACCGTTTCAAATATCACGAACATACTGTTGCGGCCGAGCCCGGTTTCGCAGATTTGAGCGACTGTTGGAAAGGCGGGGATTATCTGACAGTTGACGCGATCCTCATTGAAGAGTGCGCCTCGACCTCAGCACGGAGAGGTGACAGGATCGCACGTCAAATTCCCCGCGCAGGCGATCGATGAGGCAGGAAATTCTCCATGGCGTCTATTCTTGACCGCATTGTGGCCACCAAACGAGAGGAGATCGAACGGGCAAAAATTTTTGCGCCCGAAGATCATCTCCGCCGTTTGGTCGAGGAACAGGCCCCGCCACGGGATTTTCTAGCCGCCATTCGCGATGCCCCGGGGATGGCACTCATTGCCGAAGTCAAGAAGGCCAGCCCTTCGAAGGGCGTCATTCGAGAGAGCTTCGATCCGGTTGAGATTGCCCGAATTTACGAACAACACGGGGCGGCTTGTATCAGCGTTCTAACCGATGAACCGTATTTTCAGGGCCATATCGAATTTCTTCGCTGGATCAAGGACGCTGTCAATATTCCCGTACTGCGAAAGGATTTTATCCTTGACCCTTACCAGGTTCTTGAAGCCCGTGCCTACGGGGCTGACGCGGTGCTCCTCATCGCGGAATGTCTCAACGACGAGCAACTGCCCCAACTCTACGAAGAGGTGATCAAGTGGGACATGACGCCCCTGGTGGAGATTTACGAACCGGAGAATCTACGGCGGGTTGTGGAGCTGGGGGCCAAGCTTATCGGCATTAACAATCGAAACCTCCGTACTTTCGAAGTGGATTTGAACCACACCATTCGCCTTCGGGCGGAGATCCCGCTTGATCGCCTTGTCGTGGGAGAGAGCGGCATCCAGAGTTATGAAGATATACAGCGGCTGGCGGCGGCCGGAGTGAAAGCCGTTCTCGTTGGCGAAAGCTTGATGCGGGAGCCCGACATCGGGGCGGCAGTGGATCGTCTTTTAGGAAAAACTGTTTGAACCACTCTTTTCGTTTCACCACACATGGAGGGCAAAACTGGCCGGTTTCAGGGTGCCGGTGCCGCGGTTGTGTCGCCCGCGGTAGACTGATTCTCCAGAGGAATGACGAACATCGCCAGAATGACCGGGACCTGTTCGGCAGCATTTTGGTTTCCCAATCGAATTTCGGCCACCTGTGGCAAAATGAGGCCAGCGACAAAGACCCGCTGTGATATCTGAAGCGGAGGGGGATCCGGCCGCAACCGAAGCAGCAGATGCCGTGGGCCCTCTCCCACTGCCACAAGGACTGCCGTCCCTTGCACCGGGCTCGCCACAACGCCCACGCACACAATTCCCGATTGAACCTGGCTTAATGATTGGACGGCAAAGCTGTTGAGCTTTTCCGTTACCGCAACTGACAACACGCCCGGATCCAACGACATAAATCGAGATTCGAGCTGAGTGGCCGCGCGATCGATAATCTCGGGTGGAACGCCCTCAGGAATTTGACCACGGACCTGGAGGTATTTCACGATATTGGCGATCCGCGCAAGTTCCGAAATCTGGCGATACTGATCCGGAGTCTGGGGGTTCCACCCCATCGCTGTAGCTGCATTCCAAAGCGGATCGATTTGCGTAAGGTCCACAATCTGCTCAGGCGCCACATTTTCCAGAGATGGGGCGCGGGGTTCCGGAAGGGGACGTACCGGGGCATCTTTTGCCCGAGCCATTAATTCCCGCAGATAACGAATGTGGCTGGCGAATCCATACTGGGCCAGCCGGTGCACAAAGGTGTTCACTCCCAGGACTCTTCCGGCACCGTCGAGAAGCGGCCCACCGCTGTTGCCAGGCGAGATCTTGGCGTCATGCTGTATCCACACCATGTTGGGTGGAGAGTGAATCTTGGCCACGATGTGGTCGGGGAAATTTTGAATCAGCTCGGCGGTGGTGAGAACGCGGCTCACCACCCCCCGCGACAGGGAAAAGTCCACATTGTACGGATGTCCGATGGCATAGACCTCCGTACCCAGGGCAGGTGTGCCATCATAGCTGAGATCAAGAACCGTCGTCTTCGCCGGGCGCTCCGCAAGTTGGAGGATGGCCAGGTCCATTTCTGGAGCCTGGACAACAACTCCGGCGATCCGATACGTTTGCCCATCTGCCGAGCGAACATAGGCCCGGCTGTTCATGTTCTGGACCAGATGATTGTTGGTGGCAATCCATCCGCGATCGCCGATAAAGAATCCGGTACCGGTTTCCACCGCCGTTCCCGCTTCAAGCGGGATCTCGATCTTAACGACTGCCTGGCGGGCTTGCTCCAGCGTTCGGGCGACAAACACCTGATGGGGCGACCAGCGAAGGGGAGGTGGCGGTCGTTTCTCGGGAGCCGGGGGAGATACCTTTGTCAGATTGGAACGCTCCCCGCCCTGCTGGGCGTTTTCCACCCACCAGATGCCTGCGATGACAGCTCCCAGACAGGCGAGACCGACAAATGCCCCAATCCACCAGTACCAGGCGGTGCGTCTTTTGCTGCGAATAATTCGGTTCCGCAACTCCCTAAAAGAATCATCATTTGGAATGCCCGTTGGAAGGGAAACAGACTCCTCGCCCCTATTCGGTGACTTCTGTCCTTCAGCCTGGGGCATCATGACCGGTCGCCGACAATACGGACAGACGGCCTGACCCGCGGTCGCGGGTGGCGGAACCGGTCGCCTGCCCTGACAGTACGGACACACCCAGGTCATTGAAAGATCCTGCTCATATTTACCCATTGGTTTAACCTACTGGCATTATTCTAACCTTGCCAGAGGGATTTTCTTTGACTTCTTGGAAAGAATCTGTGACGGATTCGAGTTTTCACCGTATCGTGGCAACAATTCATGAATCGCCCCCAAAAGACGCTCATCAGGGCAAAACGGCATGTTGGCAGGGGCAATTCATGAAATTCCTCTACCAGGAGGGGCGCCTTCCACGGCGTCCAACAAACCGCGGAGGGGCACGCTTGTCGTGCCCGGCGAAAGCAAATGGAACATCGAACGTGGATTAACGGACCCGACAAGCGGGTCCCTCCGGGAGGCGGACGTGACAAGCACGTCCCTCCGGAGTTTATTCGGAGGGGCACGCTTGTCGTGCCCGGAGTAATTGAACGCGTCACGATTGGACATCGTAAACGCGTCTATCCGCTGCACGGATTGCAGGATCGGGTTCCACCCCAACCAGTACTTCGTTTCCATCCGGATCAACGGCAAGGTTGGTGAAGGCTAAAGCCTTCACCGAAAAGCGGCGATAAATCGCCGCACTCCATGATAAATCGCCGCACTCCATGGAGTGCGGGGCTTTAGCCCCGCTTT